>Ga0075424_100002222_pt1 | contig 17584 bp, 15 predicted proteins | sample SoiMethybrSBSTD3_FD_75301 | JGI IMG/M metagenome (GOLD analysis project Ga0075424, IMG submission 75301) | Bulk soil microbial communities from a Populus tree surrounding site in Tennessee, USA - Soil MetaG P. TD hybrid SBSTD3 | ecosystem: Environmental > Terrestrial > Soil > Tree plantation...
CTGCGCATACGTGACCGACGCCGACAGTCGCTTCGCATCATAGGGCGTCAGGATCTCGGGCATCGTCAGCTCTGCGCCTGACATCTGCGCCGACCACGGTCCGTGCGTCCATCCCAGCTGCAGCGAGTAGGAATCGAGCGTGCCCAGATCGAGGTCGGTGCGGTTCTCATCCGGCTCCGCACCTCGGAACCACGAGCTCCCGACCGACCAGGAACCCATCGTCACGCCGCCCGACACGACACCTGGTGTGATGTGCATCGAGTCGAGATAGTGATGCGACAACGGCGCGTGCGGGTTGTCGATCGCCGACGCCCGGTGCATGAACGGCGCTGGTCCGAACGCGGGGCTGCCGACCACCGCCGCTGAGAGATTCCACGTGCCGCGGCTCCACGGATGCGTGTACGTGCCGCCCAGCGCCATGAGCAGATCGTGCGGATGCTGATAGTCGATGAGCGGCGCGCCGCCGAACGTCTCGCCGGTTTGAAACACCTGCGGCGAGCCGAGGTCGGCGATGGTGAATGGCTCCAACGACAGCATCGTGGTCAGCTGCACGGTGCCGCGATGCATCGCGCGCCGTCCCTGGCCCATCATCCAGTTCTGCGACTCCCATGCCGTGAAGTCGCGGAACTTGCGCTCCTGATCGTTGAAGCCGAAGAAGGCCGACGCGTCGCCCGTCCACTGCCACGCGGTGAATGCCGGTGCATCGGTCGTGTGCTGATGATCGTGCGACTGCGCGACGGCGGCCGTGGTCGCGAGACACAGGCTCATCGCGCACATCACCGCGATCGCGCGCCACCGGCCCGCGCGCACGTCAGCGGATGACGATGCGGCCGTTGAAGATCGGAGCATGGTTACTGTGGTCGTGGTAGTCGCAGATGCGCGCCTCCGGAAGGGGCGCGGTTTGACGACTCTGGCCGGTGACGAGAAAGCCGACGGCGTCGATCTCGCGACAATCGGGATGCGCGATATCAGGTCCACCGGCGACGTCGTGCGGCTGCACGTCCTCGTTGATGAACGTGACGCGATCGCCGACCCTCACCGCGATCTCGGTTGGGTTCACACCGGCGGTGGTAATGCGCACGGTCGGCGGACCAGCCGGGCCTGGAGCAGGCGAGGCATTGGGACTCGTTGGCGACGTCGATCCGCTGCCGCACGCCGAAGCCACCGCAACGAGCGCGATCGTTACCAAGCCAGAAAGCGCCTTTCGGCCCCGGTAACCCGCAGCCGAGGCAGACGTCCCTAGTGGCCTGTATTCGGCTGCGCGTTCGATCGACACATGCACGTCGCGCGGATTGAAGCGAACGCCGTGCCGCTTCGATCGACCGTCACGCGATCAGCGTCCGCATGTCGGCCGGTATCGGTGCTTCGAGATCTATGCGCTGGAGGGTGAGGGGGTGAGGCAGCGACACCCGCCAGGCGTGCAGGGCCTGACGATCGATCGCGGCATCGGGCTCGCCATAGAGGGCGTCGCCGACGATCGGGTGTCCCGATGCGGCGAGATGCACGCGGATCTGATGCGTGCGTCCGGTGACGAGCGTGCAGCGCAGCAGCGATCGGTTCGACGACGGTCGACCGATCGTCTCGTATTGCGTTTCGCAGTACTGTCCATCGTCTCGCACGACGACGCGACGGCGATCGGCCGCATCGCGTCCAAGCGGCAGCACCACTCGACCGGCCGGCGGATCCGGTGTCCCGCGCACGAGCGCGAGGTACTCCTTTACGACGCGGCCGGCCGCCGCGTCACGCTGCAGCGTCGCGTGCGCGCCCGGTGTGAGCGCGATGACAACGATGCCAGAGGTGCCCTTGTCGAGGCGGGTGAGAATCCCTGGCTGAGCGTCAGCGCGACCGCGAACCCGCCACAGCACTGCGTTCAGGAGCGTCCCCGAGGTGTTCTTGTACGTAGGATGGACGACGACACCAGCGGGCTTGTCGAGTACGATGAGGTGCTCGTCCTCGTGGATGATCGCGAGCGGACCTTCTTCTGGTTGAGGCCGGCGCCTCCCATCGTTGGATTGAAACGCCGCGCCCACTTCAGGCATCTTAATCCCTGAGGAAGATATGGCGATTTTCGGTAGTCCGATGAAGCTTCGTTTGCCGCTCCCCGATCAAGCACTGCCCGGTCGCGAGACGCCGATGCCAGTGCCCGAGATTCACGACGTGACCGGCGGTCGCATCGTCCCCCCGTTCCCGGCAGGACTCGAACAGGCGATGTTCGGAATGGGCTGTTTCTGGGGGGCGGAGCGCAAGTTCTGGCAGGCCAAAGGCGTGTACTCCACCGCGGTTGGCTACGCTGGCGGCTACACCCCGAACCCGACCTACAAGGAAGTGTGCAGCGGGATGACAGGGCACACCGAAGTCGTGTTCGTGGTGTTCGATCCAAAGGTGATCAGCTACGACGCGCTGTTGAAGCAGTTCTGGGAGAACCACGATCCGACGCAGGGCATGCGGCAGGGCAACGACGTGGGCACGCAGTATCGATCCGCGATCTATGCCTACACGCCGGAGCAGAAGCGCGCCGCTGAAGCGTCGCGCGAGTCGTATCAGGATCGGCTCACCGCCGCCGGCTACGGACGCATCACGACCGAGATTCTCGACGCGCCTCCGTTCTATTACGCCGAGGATTATCATCAGCAGTATCTCGACAAGAACCCCGACGGCTACTGCGGCATCGGTGGCACCGGTGTGACCTGTCCGGTGGGCGTTGGAGTGGGGAACGAGTAGAATCACTGCATCCATGAGCAGAGTTGTCTACACGGACCTTGGGCCCACGGCCGATCAAGAGGCGCTGCGCACTGCCCATCAAGTGCGAGTCGTCACTCCGGACGAGGAAGGCACCGGAGTGAACGGGTTGCCAAACGGCGTGTACGGGTTCACCTATTCGCCGGGGCTTCCCAATGCGCCGCTGTTTGCAGTGCGCCGCTATCGCAGCTACGAGACGCACAAGCTGCCGAGCGGCGAGGTGTTCGTCATCGGCTTCGCGAAGGCCGACATCGCGCGTGGGCTCTCGACGGCGACCGAGGAGATGACGCTGCAGATTCACCCGCAGCTTGAAGCGGACTACGACGCGCTCGTCACGATCCGCTACTCGCAGATCCGGCACCACAAACAGTACGCCGCGCCGAATCAGGATGGGTTTACGGTGACGGTTATACCGACCTGATCGATTGTTGAATAGTGATCTTTGATTAGTGATTCGTGTTGATTGGTGATTATTGATGGGTGATTGAAAGCCCAGCCGCGCGCTTCGCAGCGGTTTTGCCTCTGTTGCTCCGCTCTCAATCAACAATCACCAATCGTCAATCAACAACTAATCAACAATCACCAATCAAAGATCACCCTTCCTGATTACACCCTCCTCGTCTTCCAGTACCCTTTCGAAAACAGCCATCCGCTGACCAGCGCCATCGTCGAGAAAGCCACGCTCACCGCGATGAACACGCCGGTCGGGCCGAAGCCCAGGGGACGGGCCAGCACCCAGGCAAGGGGGATCTCCCACATCCAGAGACACGCGAGGTGAATGAAGGTTGGCGTGCGCGTGTCGCCGGCGCCGTTGAACGATGCCGTGAACACCATCGCGTATCCGTAGAAGAGGAATCCTGCTGAGACGATGCGCAGGCAGGCGACGCCGTAGCGTGCCACCTCGGGGTCGCTGGTGAAGAGTGAGATCAGCTGCGTCGCGAACAACAGGAAGATCGCTCCCACCGTGCCGAGGCAGATCGTGTTGTAGAGTCCCGCCTTCCACGCCGCCGCTTCGGCGCGATCGGGCTTGCCGGCGCCGAGGTTCTGGCCCACTAGTGTCGCGGCGGCGTTGCTGACGCCGAATGACGGCAGCAGCGCGAAGAGAATGATGCGAATGCCGATGGTGTTGCCGGCGACCGCGGCGCTGCCGAAGCCGGTGAGGATGCGGACGAGACCCATCCACGATGCGGTGGCGATGAAGTTCTGGAACGTGGCGGTTCCCGAGATACGCAGGATGCTCTTCATCACCGCGGTGTCGAGACCGAGATGGCTGGCGTGGATCTCGATTCGTCCACCGCGGCGTGTCAGACGATAGAACTGGTAGAGGACGCCGCTGCCGCGGCCGATTGTCGTGCCGATCGCGGCACCAGTGACGCCGAGCTCGGGAAACGGGCCAATGCCGAAGATCAGGCACGGACCCAGGATGATGTTGATCGCATTGGCGAACCACAGCACCCGCATGGCGATTGCGGCATCGCCGGCACCGCGAAAGACGGCGTTCATGAGGAAGAGCATCAGCACGGTGCCGCACCCGCCCAGCATCACACGCGAGAACGTGGATCCGGTGCGGAGAACATCGTCGCTGGCGCCCATGATCGCAAGCAGGCGCGGACCGAAGAGTGCGCCGATGGCGCCGAGCACAATGGCGGCGGCGAGCCCGAGCAGAATCGATTGCACGCCGGCGCGCGCAGCTCCGTCTCGATCCTTCTCGCCGATGCGCCGCGCGACCATCGCCATGGCGCCGATCGAGAGGCCGGCCGCAAGCGCATACATCACCGTCATCCACGACTCGGTGATGCCGACAGTTGCCACCGCATCGGGGCCCAGTCGTCCGACGAAGAACACGTCGGCGACGACGAACACCGACTCCATCAGCATCTCGAGCACCATCGGCACTGCGAGGAGCACGACGGCACGCGCCACCGGCGCTTCAGTGAAGTCCTGATGCGAGCCGCGGATCGCTTCCTTGACCGTGGCCCACATCGACTGCGACTGCTGAGAGACGAGAGCTGGACTGGATTTGGGAGCGCCGAGGCCGGACATCGGGGGAGAGTACTTGGAAAGTGGAAAAAGTGGAAGAAGTGGAAGAAGTGGAAGAAGTGGAAAAGTGAAAGTGAATAAGTTGTGAAGTCGTTAAGTACGTCGAGCTAGGTTGGACGTACTTCGCGACTTGATCACTTGAGCACTTCTACTTCTTCCACTTCTTCCACTTTTCCACTTCTTCCACTTACTACCGCCTCGAGATCGAGATTCCCCCGTTCACGGCGGACAGTCTGAGCCTCGGTCCTCCCGATCCAATCGTGCCGGTGATTTGACGTCGGTTGTTGATCAAGCCCTTGATGGTGATCGGGAAATCGACGGCGATGCCGCCGTTCGACGTGCGTGCGTCGAGCTCGCCCGAGAATCCCGAGGGCACGCGAAGATCGACGCCGCCGTTCACGGTCTTGAGATCGAGACCTGCTCCATCCCATTTCTCGCCGGCCAGTTCCACATGGAGTCCGCCGTTGACGGTTTCACCGCGGATGTCGCCGCCGACCTCGTGCAGGGCAATGCCGCCGTTCACCGTGTGCGCATCGAGGCGTCCGCGAACATCTTCGACATCGATGCCGCCGTTGGTGGCGTCCACCGTCAGGTCCGCCCGTCGCGGGACCTGCAGCTCGAACGCAACCTGCCAGTAGCGGTCGTCCGACCAGCGGCCGCGGCGACTGCGCTCGCGCTCGGGACCGTCGGCGCGGATTCGTCCGCCGGATGTGGTGATCCTGATCTCTTTGGCAAGGCGCTCGGCAGCGTCGCGACTGTCGTCGTACACCGAAATGCGAGCGCGGACCTTCGTCTCCGAGCGATCCCATCCGCGGACAGTCACTCCACCGTTCCCGCGTGCATCGAGGTAGACGGTGTTCGAATTCGGAATCGTCTCCTCACGGACTTCGCAGAAATCCGCGCGGCGCTCCTCGCGGCACCATTCGTTCTCCGAAAGCCCGAAGTCGCGATCGCGATCCCGGTCGCGATTGCGCTGAGCCGGCAGAACAGCGACTGCCGCCGAGACGATCACTGCTGTTACACAAAGCGCGCGAACCATACGACGCCTCCGAGGTTCTTGGACGGAATCACCCCCCAGAGGGTTGGCTGACGAACCTCGAACCTCGAACCTCGAACCTCGAACTAAGAACCGTTCTCGGTTCCGGTCTCGATCGCCCGTCGCTCGTCGCTCGACCATTCCGACCACGATCCCGGATACAGCCGCCCGCCGTGCAGGCCGGCGTGCGACATGGCGAGGAGGTTGTGGCAGGCGGTGACGCCGGAGCCGCAGTAGGCGATCACGTTCGCGGGATCCGTGTCGCCGAGCACGCGTGCGAACTGCTCGCGGAGGGTATCGGGCGGCAGCATCGTTCCCTGTTCGGTCGCGTTGTTCTTGAAGAAGTGATTGACCGCACCAGGAATGTGGCCGGGCACGCGATCGAGCGGTTCGACGCGGCCCTCGTAGCGTTCGGCGGCCCGCGCGTCGAGGAGCAGCCGCTCAGGATGGCTGATCGCTGCGGCCACTTCGTCGACCGGCACCGGTCGCTCGAGAGACGATCGTGGTGCGAACGTCACCGGTACGCGCGCTTCATCACCGTCTTGGGTCGGGCGGCCTTCGCGCGTCCACTTCGCCCATCCGCCATCGAGCAGGGCAACCGCAGCATGACCGGCGTATCGCAGCAGCCACCACAGTCGGCTCGCATACATGCCCACGTCCTGGTCGTAGACGACGACCTGCGTGTCGCTGGTGATGCCCCATCGCCCCAGTGTCGCTGCGAGCGCATCGAGAGGTGGCAGCGGATGCCGCCCGTTGCTGCCAGTACGAGGCCCGGCGAGATCGTCGTTCAGGTTGGCGTGGACTGCGCCAGGAATGTGCGCGGCGAGGTATTGCTCGCGCCCCAATCGCTCGTTGTGCAGATCGAACCGGCAGTCGACGATGGCCCAGTCCCCAGTCAGATGGCTGGCCAGGATGTCGCTCGACACGAGCGTTGTGTACGGCATGACGTCTCGAAGCTTACGCCACCTGCAATCGCGATCGCACGGCGCCAGAGCTGAGCCATGTTCGGCCTTCACGTGGCGAACGTTGACTGTAACGAAGGACCCGCACCAGATCACCACCCAGCGGAGGCACTATGGCACGACTCGCAACGGCCTTCCTTGTCATCCTGCTGGCGGCACCGCTGCGCGCAGGGGCGGATGCGCAGATCAACGAATGGATTGGCGATTACGCGATGAACCACGACGGCTTCCAAGGCACGCTTCGCATCGGCGACTCGAGAGCCGACTGCGCGGCGCCAGCGTGGTGCCGTCTGATGGCGTCCTACGTCGACTCGAATGGCACGCCGCTGCGGGCGACCATTCGCTTCATGGATCAGGCATGGCAGCACATGGTGCTCTACATCTCGTTTCCCAACAACCTGCAGCGGTTCGATGCCTATCTCATGAGCTGGGACAAGAACCGGATCGCGGGCACGACGACATGGCAGGGCCGCACGTTCGGCTTCTATGCACTCAAGCGTCCTGCGCTCGATGCCGTTGGGGTACTCACTGGACGCCGCGGCCGCGGCGATCAGTCCCTCGTGACCGACGGCGCTCGCGGGGGATCTGCGGCTCCGGCGAATCGACGGACGGTCAACGCCAACGGTGAAGTGGAAACCGTCATGCCCGATGGCAGCCGGCGGCTCACCAAGCCGGGACAATGCGGAGCCACGATCATCGCGCCTGATGGGCGGAAAACCATCATGAGCTGCAATCAGATTCCGCTCGCGACGCCGCCATTTCCCGATACGGTCACCGCGAAATGGCTCGACGCGCATAGCGCCTCGTTGCTGGAGATCATTCGCTCGCTTCTGGGCAACGATCAGACATCGGTGGACAACTACTTGCGCAACAACGAGCCGTCGACGATCGGCCCGTATGATCGGATTCGCACGCGGGCGTCGATGATCTCGGCGCTGACCTCGCCGTCATGACGCGGGTGACGTGCTCTCGACTTGCGGCGGTCGCAGTGGTCGCGACCACGGTTGCGACCAACGCGCTCGCGCAAGAGGCCGCCCCCACCGCCCCCACCGCGACGTCCACGGAAGGGCGCGCGTCCTCCGATGGTCCGCCCGCGCGTATCGTCAAGAAGTCCGTGCTGCCAGACGGATCCATTCAATTCGAGTACTCCGATGGAACGACGCGCCGAGTGCGGGGTCCGATCGCGCAGTCGCCGATCGAGAGCGACGACGCGGCGAACGGCCTCGCGCCAGCGGCGCCGCCGGAGTGGTTGAAGGATGCCGCCACCAATCAGGCGTTTCTTGATTCGGCGCGCGAGTACTACGTGTACAAGGCCTCGGGGCTGCGCTATCGGAGCCGCGTGTTCGAATGGCAGCTGTTCTCGTCGCGGATCATCTTCGCGACCGTGATCCTACTGGTAGCGTCGGGCATTATGTTCGCCGCCATTCAGTTTCGCGCCGGGCTCAAACGGCCGCACGTGTCGACCGATGCCACACAGATCGATCTCAGCGCGGGCAGCATCAAGGTCAGCTCGCCAGTGCTCGGCGTGATCATCCTCGTGATCTCGCTGGCGTTCTTTTACCTGTATCTGGTGTACGTCTATCCGATCAGCGAGGTCGTGTGAGGCGGGGCGGCCGGCGTTGCGTTATTGGCGTTCGAGCGCGGCGATGCGAACCTCGAGCGGGGGATGCGTCGAGAAGAGCGTGGCCCATTTGCGCGCGCCGTTGATCTTCATCGTGGCCAGCGCCTGGTGCGACGGATCGACCAGTTCCTGATTGGCCTTGAGGCGCTGCAGCGCCGCGATCATGCGCGGACGCCCGGCGAGATGTGCGCCACCGGCATCGGCCCTGAACTCGCGCTGACGCGAGAACCACGCGACCAACATGTTGCCGAACAGTCCAAGCACGATCTGCAGCACGATGATGATGAGGAATTCCAGTCCGCTCCCGCCCCGCGATCGCGAATCGCCTGAGCGCGCCACGGCGTAGGCGATGATGCGCGCAAGGAACATCACGAACGCGTTGATGACGCCCTGCAGCAGCGTCATCGTCACCATGTCGCCGTTGGCGATGTGAGTGACCTCGTGCGCGAGCACACCTTCGACTTCTTCGGGCCGCATCGATCGCAGCAGTCCCGACGAGACGGCAACCAGACTCCGGCTCTTGCTCGGCCCGGTGGCAAACGCGTTCACCTCATCGGATGGGTAGATGCCGACTTCGGGCATCGGCAGGTTCGCCTGCCGCGTGAGCCGCTCGATCGTCTGATAGAGCCAATCCGCCTGACTGTTGCCGGTCTTACCGTCAACGAGCTTCACCCCGGTGGCGCGCTTGGCGATCCACCGCGACATCTGCAGCGAGATGAAGGCGCCGCCCATGCCCCAGAACAGGCAGAACACGGCAAGGCCGCCGATGTCGATCCCCTGCCGTCCAAAGTAATTGCCGATGCCCAGGACGCTGGCCAGCACCGACAACGTCAGCACGATGGCAATGTTGGTGGCCAGGAACAGGAAAATGCGTTTACCCATAAGTAAATTCAGGATATCACCTGCCGGTTACGACGCTGACGGAGCCACTCCGGTTCCCGCCCCCTGATTCCTCCCCGAGTCCGACATTGTCTGTCCGACATGTGGATTGATTGCAGCGCAATGCGTATATTGCGGCAATGACAATGTGGCTGCCAAACCTCGAAACCCGTCGGGGTCCCGTATATCGCGCGATCGCCGATGCCATCGACGACGACGTGCAGAAAGGCGCGCTGCGGGCGGGGGCGCGTCTGCCGCCGCATCGCGATCTCGCCGACCACCTGGGTGTCACCGTTACAACTATTACCCGCGCATATGCGGAGGCGTCGCGCCGCGGCCTGATCTCGGGGCACGTCGGACGCGGGACGTTCATCCGTGGCGCCGAGCCGGATGAGAGCGAGTACGAGCCCGGGGTTCTCGATCTCAGCGTCAACATCCTGATGCCCGACAAAGAGGTCGTTCACCTCGAGGCCCATCTGTTTCAGCGGCGCACGCTGCCGTGGACGCAGCTGCTTGGCTACGCTCCCAAACGCGGGCACCTTCGCCATCGTCAGGCGATGGCGGCGTGGCTCAAGCACATGGGGATGCCGGTCGATCCCGAGTCGATCGTGCTCACGGCGGGCGCGCAGCACGGGCTGGCGACGAGCATGGCGGCGCTGCTCGATCCGGGCGATGCGCTTCTCACCGAGGAGCTCACCTACTCGGGCGTGCGGTTGATCGCGCAACAGATGCGCCTCAAGCCGCGTGGTGTAGCCATGGATGGTGAAGGGCTGCGTCCCGACGCGCTCGAGGCGGCGTGTCGCTCCACACGAGCGCGCGTCCTCTACTGCATGCCACGCATGCAGAACCCGCTGTCGACTGTCATGTCAGAGAAGCGCCGGCGGCAGATCGCAGCCGTGGCCGAGAAGTATCGACTCACGGTGATCGAGGACGACACGTATGGATTCCTCTCGCCCGAACGTACGCCGCTGCGACCGCTGATTCCGCATCGCACCGTCTACGTCACCAGTCTTTCGAAGAGCCTGTTCCCCGGCATGCGTCTCGGGTGCGCGGTGGCGCCCGCGCCGATGATCGAGAAGATCACGAGAGCCGTGTGGGCCACGATGATCAGCACGTCGCCGATTGGTGCGGATCTGCTGAGCGGCTGGATCGAGGATGGGACGGCGGCGCGCATTGCCGCCTGGAAGCGGAGCGAGGGCGCGGCGCGCCAGATGATGGCGAGACGGCTTCTCGAGGGTGAGAAATATCAGACGCATCCGACCAGTCATCACCTGTGGCTGTCGCTGCCGCAGCGATGGACCTCGGATGCATTCGTCGCGCAGGTGCGGTCGCGCGGCGTGGTCGTCAATGCCTCGTCTGAGTTCGCGGTCGGCGATCACATGCCGCGCGCGGTGCGGCTGTGCCTCGGCACGCCTCGTACCCGCGCCGGGCTCGAGCAGGCGCTCACGCGAGTGGCCGAGTGTCTCCAGGATCGCGCCCCCGCGGCTCGCGCGGTTGTGTAGCACGCGCGAACTTTTTCGTATCGAATGGTGTCTAAAGGGTGTCACGGAAGGGGGGACACCTGCGGGTCATCGCTCTGTCCGTTTTCGGGATCAGCATATTCACGATCGCGATCGCGTCGGGGCAGTCGCCCAACGCTGACGCATCGGCCATCATCGCCTCGACTCGAGAAGCGCTTGGCGGCGAGAAGCGGCTCGCCGAGATCAAGACGTTCGTCATCTCGGGTCGCACCCGGCAGGTGCAGGGCGACAACCTCGTTCCCATCGAGTTCGAGATCTCGTGCGAGTTGCCCGACAAGTGCGTCCGCCGCGATGAAGTTCCGGCGCGGGAAAGCGGTCTCACTGCCAGCGGTTTCAACGGCGACACATTGATTCAGCTGCCGGCGCCTCCTTCGGGCCCGGCCGCTCCTCCCGGCGTACCAGGACGAGGCGGTCCTCCGCCTCAACTGTCGGGCCAGCGCCTCAACACCGTGAAACAAGACTTCGTGCGCTGGTGGCTCGGAATGTTTGCCGCATCGTTCAGCAGCTTTCCCGTGACGTTTGCACGCGCCGGTCAAGCCGAAGCGCCGCAAGGGCAGGCCGACGTCCTCGATGTGAAAGGCCCTGCGGATTACACATCCCGGCTGTTCGTGTCGAAGGATTCGCACCTGCCGATCATGTTGAGCTGGGAAGCACCGACGCTCGGCGGTCGAGGCAGGTCTGGCGATGCAACTCCGGCTAAACCCTTCGACTCCGCTCAGGGCAAGCCCGTCGAGTATCGCCTCTACTACGCCGACTACCGCGACGTGGATGGATTGAAGCTGCCATTTCGTCTGCGGCGTGCGGTCGGCGCTGACACCACCGAGGAAACGAACATCGATCGGTTCCGCATCAACACCCGCATCGACCCCAGGAAGTTCGAGGCCCGATGATGACCCGAACGATCAGTGGACTTGTGCTGCTGTTGCTGCTCCCGTCGCTCGCGTTCGCGCAGGCGGCGACCGGAGGGCGGCTGGCGATCACCGTGACCGATCAAACCGACGCCGTGATCCCGGGTGCGAAGGTGACGGTGACGCGGCTGGACGGACCCGAGCCACGCGCGACGCAGACGCACGACTCGACCGAGCAAGGCATCGCCACCATCACCGGGCTGGCGCCGGGACGGTATTCGATTCGCGTCGAGTTTCCCGGTTTCGAGAACGGCACACTGCTCGATGTCCGCGTTCGCAACGGCGACAACCGGCAACGCGTCGTGCTTGCGATTCAGAAGGTCGAGGACACCGTCACCGTCGGTCAAGACGCCGACCGCGCTGCCTCCGACCCGCGCGGCTCGGCGTTCGGCACAACGCTGACGCGCGAGCAGATCGATGCGCTGTCGGATGATCCCGACGAGCTCAAACGGCAGCTGCAGGATCTGGCCGGACCTGGCGCGCTGTTTCGGGTCGACAGCTTCGAAGGGGCACAGCTTCCGCCGAAATCGCAGATCCGCATGATCCGCATCTCGCGTGATGCGTTTGCCGCAGAGAATCATTTCGCCGGTGGTATCCAGATCGACATCCTCACCCAACCGGGCATCGGGCCGATCCGTGGCAACGTGAGCTCGAGAATCCGCGACGGGTCCATGACCGGCCGCAGTCCCTTCGTACAGAAGAAAGGACCTGAACGATCGCAGGACTACAACATGGGCCTGAGCGGATCGCTCGCGCGCAACCGCACCTCGTTCAATCTGAATCTCGGCGGGGTGGCGTCATTCATCACGCCCAATCTCAACGCGGCGCTGGTGACCGGCACGCGATCCGAGGCTCTCGCGGTCCGGCGGCCCACCGACCAGTGGAATGCGAACGTCAACATCGATCACGCGTTGACCAAGGATCAGACGCTGCGCCTGGGATTCAACCGCAACAGCCGCTCGAGCGACAATCTCGGCATCGGCGACTACGACCTGCCGGAGCGCGCGTACGAGACCGACAACCGCAATTACAACTTCCGCGCCCAGCATGTGGGACCGCTCGGGCGTCGCTTCTTCATCAATACCCGCGCGACCGTCAACTGGAGCGAGTCGGCGACACGGTCGGCCCTCGAAGCACCGACCATTCGCGTGCTCGACGCCTTCACGAGCGGTGGCCAGCAGCTGGCTGGCGGCACGCGAACCCACGGAGCGTTCGTGGCCTCGGATCTCGATTACGTCCGCGGCATCCATTCGATGCGGATGGGAATCACGATCGACAACGTCTGGTATCACTCCAATTCGACGTCGAACTATCTCGGCACCTACACGTTCGAAAGTCTCGAGGCGTACCAAGCGAACCAACCTCGCAGCTACACGCGCCGCATCGGCGATCCGAACATCGACTACTTCAACCTGCAGGGCGGGCTGTACGTGCAGGACGACATTCGTGTGCGGCGCAATCTGACGCTCAGTCCTGGGATGCGCTACGAAGTGCAGACGCACGTGTCCGACTATAACAACATCGGTCCGCGGTTCGGCGTGACCTGGTCGCCAGGCACGAGCGGCAAGACGTCATATCGATTCAGTACCGGTCTCTTCTACGACTGGCTCGGCACCGGCACGTACGAGCAGACGCTGCGCGTCGACGGGTTCCGTCAACAGGAGTTGAACATCGCCGATCCGCTGTATCCCGATCCGGGTTCGACTGGTGTGATTCCGCCGGTCAATCGCTACCTGCTCAGCGACAACGTGCACATGCCGCGTCAACTGCGATTCAGCGGCGGCATCGATCGTCAGCTGTCGCGGCAGTCGCGCGTCGGCGTGACGTGGACGCATCTGACGAGCACTTCGCTCCAGCGCGGGGACAACATGAATGCACCGGCCGACGGCGTGCGGCCGTTCCCCGAGTTCGGCAATGTCATTCAAGTCGTGTCGGATGCGCGTCTGCGTCAGAATTCCGCGACGGTGTTCTTCAACACGAGCTTCAATCGTCCACCGCCTGCGCCGCCGCGGCCGCAAGGAGGAGGTGGAGGTGGAGGGGCGGCGTCGCCCGCGCCGCTGCTGCCCCAGGCGCTTCCGGGTCTTCCACAGGCGAATCAACGGCTATTCGACTGGCGGCGCATGTCGGTGAACGGGCAGTACTCCGCGGCGTGGCTGCGCAACAACACCGACGGCGATTTCAGTGTGCCGGCAACCGGAGATCTCGGTGCCGAGTGGGGCGCGGCTCCGAATGATGTCCGCCATCGAATCAACGTGGGGTGGAGCGCTCAGGTACTGCGCAATCTGACCACGACGTTGAACGCGAACGTGTCGAGCGGATCCCCCTACACCCTGATGACCGGCTTCGACGACAACGGGGATCTCATCTTCAACGACCGTCCCGCCGGAATCCCACGCAACACCGAGCGTACGAAAGGGCAGGTCACGCTCAACGGCTACGTCAACTACTCATTCACGTTCGGCAAGGCGAATTCGGCCACGCCACCGCTCACGGGGGTCACGGTCACGTCGATCAACGGCGTGATCTCGGCTCAGACGATCTCCGTTCCGCAGGCCGGCCGCTACCGCATCTCGCTCTACGCGCAGGCGCAGAACCTGACCAACCGCGCCAACTACGTCGGCTACAGCGGCGTGCTCACGTCGCCGTTCTTCGGCCGCGCCCGCGACGTGATCAATCCGAGGCGGGTCGACATCGGCGTGAACTTCGGGTGGTAGACGAGACAGGAATCAGGATTCTGGAATCAGGAATCAGGGCTGGGCCAGGCAGAAGCGGTCAGGCACGAGGAATCAGCGTAAAGCTTCTGCCAGACGGTGCAGGAAAAGTCCCACGTCCGTGACGACGCCGACGGTCTGTTGTGACCCGCGATCGCTGAGTTTGGTGACGACCGCAGGGTTGATATCGACGCACACCACACGCACCCACGACGGAAGCATGTTGCCGACGCCGATGCTGTGCAGCATCGACGACAGCATCAGCACCAGCTGCACGTTGTTGGACAGCGCTGATGCGTACTGCTCCTGCGCCTCGATGAGATCCATCATCGTCTCGGGCAGCGGTCCGTCATCGCGAATGCTGCCGGCGAGTACGAACTCCACGCCGTGCTTGACGCATTCGTACATCACACCCGACGTGAGGACGCCCGAGTCGACGGCAGCGCGGATGCTGCCGGCGCGGTTGATGGTGTTGATCGCCGCCATGTGATTGCGATGGCCCTGCTCGACGGGGGCACCGGCGACGAGGTCGATGCCGAGCGACGTACCCGACAGTGCGAACTCGATGTCGTGGACGGCGAGGGCGTTGCCCGCCAGCACGACGTTGACGTAGCCGCCGCGGATCAGCGCCGCGAAGTGCTCGACACCTCCGGTGTGCACGACGACCGGACCGGCCACCACGGCAATCCGCCCGCCGCTCTTTTTCACCTCGCGCATCATCTGCGCGATGCGCGCGACGCTGCCTTCGACGCGCCGCTCGGACGACACGTCGTTGCTCATGAACGCGAAGCCCAGACGGTCGCGTTCCCTGAACTCGGGCGTTACGCGGATGCCGGCGTGCCCGCAGACGATGCGTTCGCCGGCCTTGACGTCGCGCAGCTTGCGGCAGCCCGCGCGCGAACCGTCGACGACGATCACCGCGTCCATGCGCTGGTTCTCGACGTCCACCCAGTGGCCGTTGAGTCTCACCTGCGTGCGATGGTTCGTCGTCGAGTAGAAATCGTCAGGGACGCAGCGATCTTTCTCGGCTGGCTTGACGAGCGTGTCGCGCTCGCGAACCGCGTGGGCGCCGAAGATCGTCATCTGCTGCAGCAGGTCGGCCAGCGTCGCGCGGTCGGGCGCCGTCACGCGCATCTTGATGCGCGAGGGGTCGTCGTTGGTGCGGCCGATGTCGAAGTCGAGGATCTCGTACGATCCCTTGAGCTCGATGATCTTGTCGAAAATCGCCGACAGGAGGCCGGAGTCGATCAGATGGCCCTGTGCCTCGATCGTGTCGCTGGCTGACATGTGGAACCCATTCTAGAAGGGGGCAGGGGGTGGGGGACAGGGGCAGGGCTGTTTCAGGGAAAGGCGCCAGGGTCGAGGGGGAAGGGCGATAATGCTCGCGGGTGTGAAGAAGTGATCGCGGTGATCTAGAATCTCGCCTTCCAGTAGCGGTGACCGTGAAACGACCCAAGCAGCATTTCGGAACGTGGGCAGCCGTAACGGCCTTCATTGCCGCGGCGATCGTCGCGGCGTTGAGCGGCGAGTCACCGCGGGCACAGTCGGCATCGGCCGATACCGATGCGCCCGTGCTTGTGCAGCTGCGGCCGAACTTCTACCTGATCGCCGGCGCCGGCGGCAACATCGTCATGCAGGTCGGACCCGACGGGGTGATCCTCGTAGACTCCGGCGCGGGGGAGATGTCGGACAAGGTGCTCGCCACCATTCGCCGCATCACGCCGCTGCCGATCCGCTACATCATCAACACCAGCATGGACGCCGATCACGTCGGCGGCAACGACAAGCTCGTCAGGGCGGGGCTCAGTATCCTCCCGGGCGCGGTCGTGGCCGGTGCGGGCTTGAGCGACGACCTGGTCTCTAACTCGGGCAGGGCCAGCGTGCTGGCACACGAAAACGTGCTGGCCAGAATGACGGCCGCGACGGCCCCGGCCATCCCGTTCGGGCTGTTTCCCACGAAGACATTCGCCTACAGGCTGTACTCGATGTACCTGAACGGCGAAGGCATTCAGGTGATTCACATGCCGGCGGCGCACACCGATGGCGACACCATCGTGTTCTTCCGGCGTGGCGACGTGATTGCGACAGGCGACATCATCGACACGACTCGTTGGCCCGTCATCGACATCAAGCGCGGCGGCACTGTCCAGGGCGAGATCGATGCGCTGAACCGCCTGATGGATCTGAGCATCCTCAACGTCCCGCTGCAGTGGCAGCCAGACCGTACCTTCCTGGTGCCCGGGCACGGCTTCGTGTACGACAAGCTCGATCTACTGGAGTACCGCGATGCGGTGACAGTGGTTCGCGACCGCGTTCAGAACCTCCTCGACGAAGGGAAGACACTCGCGCAGGTCAAAGCCGCCAATCCCACGCTCGGATACCGGAGCCAGTACGGAAGCGACAGTGGCCCCTGGACGACGGACATGTTCGTCGAGACGATTTACAACGAGCTCGCCGCAAAGAAGGGAAAGAAATGAGGAGGGCGGCCTCGACGTTGTTGTTCGTGACGCTCACGCTCGTCGCGCTCGAGGCACAGCGCCGTGGCGGCGCTCCGCAACCGCCTCGCAGCGCAGCGCCAATCGATCTGACTGGTTATTGGGTATCGATCGTCACGCAGGACTGGCGTTGGCGCATGGTGACGCCTGCGAAAGGCGACTATCAGGGCGTTCAGATGACGCCCGAGGCCGCAAAGGTTGCCGACGCCTGGGATCCAGCGAAAGACGAAGCCGCAGGCGAGCAATGCAAGTCCTACGGTGCGCCCGCTTTGATGATGGTCCCTGGGCGGCTTCACATCACCTGGCAGGATGACACAACGCTCAAGGTCGAGAGCGACGCGGGCATGCAGACGCGACTCCTTCGATTCGGCAACGTCCAAACGCCCGCGGACGCACCGCGCACCTGGCAGGGCGTCTCGCAGGCGCAGTGGATGATGCCGGGGCCGAACGTGCCGCTGCAGTTGAGACCAGCGGATCGCGCCGCAGACACACCGCCGCTTCGTCCGACCGGCGGATCGCTGCAAGTCGTCACCAAGAATCTTCGCGCGGGATACTTGCGGAAGAACGGCGTTCCCTACAGCGAGAACGCGGTCATGACCGAGTACTGGGATCTCTACAAGCGGCCGAATGGTGAGGAGTGGCTCACGATCACGACGCAGCTCGACGATCCGCT
>Ga0075424_100002223_pt1 | contig 17584 bp, 14 predicted proteins | sample SoiMethybrSBSTD3_FD_75301 | JGI IMG/M metagenome (GOLD analysis project Ga0075424, IMG submission 75301) | Bulk soil microbial communities from a Populus tree surrounding site in Tennessee, USA - Soil MetaG P. TD hybrid SBSTD3 | ecosystem: Environmental > Terrestrial > Soil > Tree plantation...
TATCTGTCGGGACGGCATGCGAGTGAACGAGAGCTCGGTCAGCTCGTTCCAGCACGATCCGCGATTCCAGCAATGGATCGGTGCGGTGCGCGGTTTTCAGCGACTCAATCTGTCAGGCCGCTTTCGGATCATGTTCATGGTCAACAATGCGCCGCCCAGCTGCACTGTCGTAGAGCCCGCCGCCGACTTCTTCTACGATGGCGGCTCGAGGCTGTTCGATCGACTCTATCTGCGGATCCTCGGAGACGGCACCCCAGCCGTGAGCTCGTATGATGCCTTCCTGCACACGCGGCCTTCGCAGATGCCGTATGCCGCCGGCCATTCAATCGGGAACGCGAATGTCGTCAAGACGGATGTCCTGTTTGGGTTCCTGCGCGATTGCGTCCTGCCGAAGCTGATTCAGAAAGACGAATCGGCCCGGTGACGTTCGCCGTCAACGAACCCACGACGTGTCGTCTCGAGTACAGTCGTCGCGTTCCATGAAGGTCGCCGTCATCCTGCCGGCGTACAACGAGGAGAACAACCTGACGCCGCTCATTACGGAGCTCGTCGACGTGGCGCGTCGTGACGCACTGGCGCTCAAGGTGATCGTTGTCGACGACGGATCGACGGACGGCACCGCGAGAGAACTGAACGAATTGCTCACTCGGGTGGCGTGCCTGCAGGTGGTGACGCATCGCCAGAATCGCGGGCTTGCCCAGGCTCTGAAGAGCGGGATCGCGTCGGCACGCGAGAGCGGCTGCGAGGCGGCAGCGTTCATGGATTCTGATTTGAGCCACCGCCCGGACGACTTGCCGAAGCTCGTTTCGGCATTGACGAACGGCGCCGACGTCGCGCTTGGATCGCGGTTCGTGCCAGGCGGCGGGATGAGGGGTGTGCCGCTGTGGCGCAGACTCATCAGCCACGCCGGCAACGTATTCGGGCGGCGAGTACTCGGGCTGTCGGTTACCGATTTGACCACCGGGTATCGCGCCATGCGTCTCCAGGTGCTCGACGCGCTTGCACTCGGGGAGGACGGCTTCACGATTCAGCTCGAGAGCGTTGTGAAAGCACATGCCGCCGGCTTCAGGGTCGTCGAGGTGCCGATCGTGCTCGGCACGAGGAAGCACGGGAAGTCGCACATGAGCTATAGCATTCAGCTGTTCGCGGATTACTGGCGGCTGCTGATGGCGTCCCGCCGATGGCTTCGGCCACCCGCACCGTGACGATCTCCGTCGTGATGGGTACGCGGCCCGAAGCCATCAAGCTGGCGCCGCTCGTTGCCGAACTGCGGAGGCGGCCGAACGTGGCGCTGCGGATTGTCACGACCGGCCAGCACCGCGAGCTGCTGGACCCGGTGCTGACGACGTTCGCGATCGTACCCGACGACAATCTCGACGTGATGCGGCCGGAACAGAGCCTGGCGGATCTGAGCGGCCGGGTCCTGTCAGGAATGGACCGATTGCTCTCTTCCGCTCCGCCCGATGTCCTGGTCGTGCAGGGCGACACGACGTCGGCGTTCATGTGCGGGCTTGGCGCGTGGTATCGCCGCGTACCGGTCGCGCATGTGGAGGCCGGCCTTCGCACCGGCTCACCCGTGGATCCATTTCCCGAAGAGATGAACCGCCGCCTGACCTCGAAGCTCGCGTCGCTGCATTTCGCGCCCACAGCCCGCGCGCGTGCGGCGCTGCTCGGCGAAGGCGTGCCTGACGACACGATCTTCGTGACCGGCAACACGGTGGTCGACGCACTGTTGTTCATCAGACGGAGCGACACATACGAACGCGCCGCGCTGCCGGTACCGGTCGATCCGACTCAACGTCTTCTGCTCGTCACACTGCATCGGCGCGAAAGTCTTGGTGCGCCGCTTGCCGGCATGTGCCGGGCGCTTCGAAGGATCGTCGACATGCGCCCGGACGTGCGGATCGTGTTTCCGGTGCACGCGAATCCGGCCGTGCAGCGGATCGTCCACGGATCGCTCAGCGGCGACGCTCGGATCGATCTGATTCAGCCGGTCGACTACTTCACCTTCATCAAGCTGATGGAGGCGAGCTGGCTGGTGCTGACCGATTCCGGCGGCGTCCAGGAGGAAGCGCCAGTGATGGGCCGGCCGGTGCTCGTGCTGCGCGAGACGACCGAACGCCCGGAAGCGGTGGAGTGCGGCGTCGCGCGCGCGGTCGGCACCGATCCGGATGCGATCGTGCGCCACACGATGGCGCTGCTCGACAATCCGGCGGAGTACGCGCAGATGGCACGGCCGGTCAGCCCGTTCGGCGACGGCCATGCGGCGCCGCGGATCGCCGATATCCTCGGGGCGCGGATCAGATGACGCCGGCTGCCCTCGCGGCGCTGACCGCTTCGATTGGCTTGATGTACGTGCTTGGCGCACGGATCTTCGCGAGCACGCGGATGGGGATCGTGACCGTCGCGCTCTTCGCGCTGACGCCGTTGTTGTGGCTCCAGGGCCGCCAGGCACCCGCCTCGCTCGAGCCGCTGCCCTTCGTCGTGGGCTGGTTGCTGGCCGCTGCTCACATCCAACACGATCGCGCGGGGTGGTGGCCCGTCGCGGCAGGCGGCTGTCTCGGCGCCGGCGTGTACACCTCACAGGCGGCCGTGGTGATGATGCCGCTGTACCTGGTGCTGACCGTCGCGGTGATGGCTCACGCTCGAGCGGCTCCATTGCGACACGTCGTTCTGCTGGCCGCCGCGTTCTTCGTGGTGGCGGCGCCTTTCGCCGTGTCCCTTCTCCGCCACCCGGAAGGATTTCGAGATACGGTGAACGCCTATCACCTGTACGATGCCAATCGCTTCAGTTTGCGGCAGGGTGTGCGCGAGATGGCGAGCTGGGTCGGGCTGACGGCCCGCACGGAGGTCTACTACGACTATTTCAATCCGGCCTTTCTCTTTCTGACGGGCAGAGTGCTCCTCTTTCCGCTGGCCGTGCTGCTTCCCGTTGGCATCGGCCATATCGTGTCGAGCGAGACAGTGCCGATCGCGCGGCTTTCGATCGCCGGTTTTGTCGTGGCACCCTTCGCCGCATCGCTCACGGCCCAGGCGCCGACTCCGGGCCGAATCCTCTTCATCACGCCATTTGCCGCGATCGTGTCGGCGTACGGGATGAAACGCCTGCTGTCGTGGCGGCCTAGTTTTTTCGCAGGATCGTCGCCGTTGGTGCGTTCGCGGCGTCCTTGACGATATGGGCGATCGAGCACCGATCAGAATTGATAAGGTCGTTCAAATGGTGATTGTTCATGTCGAGCACGACAAGGCTCCCCGACGGGACATCTCGCGAGTTGAACGTTGCTACGTCGAGGTACTCCGTCCGCTGCCACAAGTCTTCTCTCTGACTCTTCACAAGGTGAAACTTCCACTGCACGGACTTGCCGGTGCCGAGGTCCTTGCTCAAGTACACCGCAGGTACACGCGCGGTGCGATCGCTGGCGATGACGTATGCGGCCACGTCCCGCATGTTCGCGGAGTCCAGGCGAAATCCTGACCGATTCTGATAATCGGCGAAGTAGTCACGGGCGAAGGAGACGAACTGAAAAGGGATGCTCACGATCAAGAGGGCCGCGACGATCCGTCCGGACCGCCTGTGCTCCGTGATCAGCCACTCGACGCCGGCGACACCGATCAGCACGCCAAATGGCACCGCGAGAAGATCTCGCGCCGTGGCGTACTTCGGGGCTTCTGGCAACGCCAGAATGATCGGTACCGGCGCAAAGAAAAACCCGACAAGCAGGACCGCCCGCCTGATGTCGGCGTTTCGACGGCACATGCTCCAGATCCCGCACGGCAGCAATACCGCCAGAGCAAGCGCGAAGACACCGGCGCGTCTGGTCGCCCACATCGGATCGGAACCGCCCGAAAAGAACAGATACGAAGGGTTGAAATAGTCCCAGTACAACGTGACCCGCTCCGTCAGATTCAGGCCGGTGCTCACCGCGTAGCCGCGCATGGTGTCGCGCGGCGTGTCAGGATGAAGCCAGATCCATGGAATCAGCGCCAGCAACGGGACAGCGAAGCCGACGGTGAGGTCGACGTGCGCGCGAAGCGGTTTGCGGAAATGCCACAGCAGCACATGGCTGACCGCCAGATAGAACGGCATGACGATCCAGGATGCAATGTAGGAGTACAACCCGACGCCGAGGACGAGCCCCGTGGCTGCCGGCAGCCACCGGTTGTCGGTCCGAATGCACTCCAGCAGGCACAACAGCCACAACAACGCGAATGGGACCGGACAGAAGTAGTCCGAAGCCATTCGTCCGAAGATGAGATGTGCGGGCGTGAGCGCCAGCATGAACGCGGCGAGCACCGCGTACCACGCGTTGGAAAACAATCGCCGCGCGATGGCGTAGAGCAGCCCCACGTTGAGGATGGCGAGCGCGGCGATCGGCAGGCGGACGGACCATTCCGAGAGCGGCGCGAAGCGGAGCACGGCGGCAATCAGATAGATCAGCACCGGCTGCCACCAGATTGGGCTGCTGTTGTTCTGAATCAGCGGATCGGTGTTGTGGAAGAACAGCGGCGTCCGGTGTCCGTTCAAGTCGCGGCCGGTCGTCGCGATCGCGTGTCCCTGCAGCGCAAAACGGGCCTCGTCCCAGCCGAGGTACACGGGTACCCTATCGAGCGCCCTGAGATAAGAGAAGGCGGCGACGAGCAACACACCGGCCAACGCCGTGCGCACGAGCATATGCCGCCTCATTATGCGCGAATGGCTCTCTTCGCATTCGCGCGGCCTCCGTTCGCGATCCTCGAGCTCGATTGTTGAGCGCGCGATGGCCGATCGTCGCCGTGCTGGTGACGACCGCGGCTCTCTACTTCCGCGCGGCGGGAGCGGTTCCCGTCTACGTCGGCGGTGACGAAGCACGCTTCGCAATCGCCGCCTCCTCCATCGCCTCCACCGGGCGCGATCCTGCCGGCAACCGTCTCCCGCTGTTCTTCCACTTGTCGGATTCTCTGAACGCCGACCAGGGCGGTACCAGGTGGTATCAGCCGCTGCTGTTCTACCTGATGGCGCTGGCCTTTCGAGGCCTTCCTGTCACCGAGCAGTCCATGCGGCTGCCGACCGCGATCATCGGCGTCCTCGATGTGTGGCTCATCTATCTCGTGGCGCGCCGACTGTTTGCGGACCGCGGGTGGGCCACGCTGGCCGCTCTTCTGCTGGCGCTCTCGCCGGCGCATTTCATCTTCAGCCGCCAGGCGCTCGATTACATCTGCCCACTCCCGTTCGTGCTCGCGTGGTTGTGGTGCGTGATGGCCGCGGCGGAAACCGGCAGCGTGCGAATGTCGCTCGCGACGGGCCTCATTCTCGGTCTTGGGTTCTACAGCTACATCGCCTCGTGGGCGACCATGCCGCTGCTCTTGCTGATCACGTGCGGCGCGCTGTACAGATCCGTCGCCAGCCCTGGCCGGCCGATGCTTGCCGCCACTATTGGTTTCGCACTGCCCGTGCTGGCCGCGATCGGGTGGCTGGTATTTCACCCCGACATGTGGCGCGACACTGTGGCGCGCTACACGGCGTACGACGCTCGTCACCTGTCGCCGCTGCAAGGACTGAAGGACTTCGTCGGTGCCAACGTCCGGGAGCGCGTCTCGGTGTACTGGGATTACTTCAATCCCGCGTATCTATTCTTTTCCGGAGGTTCGAATCTGTCGACAGCCACACGACGAGCCGGCGTGTTTCTGCTACCGGTGAGCATTCTCCTGGCGTGCGGGATCCGTGAGCTCTGGCGGCGGCATGACGCGTCTGGCGCCGTCCTCGCCGCGGGGTTGGTTGTGGCGCCGCTGCCCGCGACGCTCGTCGGCGAGCGCTACGCGATCCAGCGCGAGCTCGTCGTCCTGCCGTTCGCCGTGTTGATCGCCACCTTCGGCGCGCTCTTCCTGCTGCGGCACTCCATCCGCGCCCTTCGTCTGTCCGGCATGCTGCTGCTGCTCGCAATGCCCGTGCAGTTTGCCTTCTTTTGTCAGGACTACTTCAATGACTACCGCATACGGTCCGCGTTCGCCTTCGACCCGGCGAACGTTCGCGGCATCGCCGAGTATCTGATCTCGAGCCATTCGTCCGGTGCGGTGCCGCCCATCTATCTCAGCGACGACCTCGATGATGTCGCGGCTCGATGGCGGTTCTACCTCATCAAGCATCGGCGCGAGGATATGCTGACGCGCAGCAGCCTGTTCACAGCGACAGGCTTCGACCTTCGCCAGGCGCCTGCAGGAAGCCTGCTCGTCCTCTACGCGAACGATCCTTCAGTGCCCGCGTTGCTGGGACCAGAGAAATGCTCCGTCGACACGTGGGTCACTGATGTTGCCGGCCGGCAGTCAGCGGTCATCCTGCGGAAGGCGGGCTGACGACAGATGGCCTGTCTGCAAGCCGTCCGATCGCCGAGACGGCGATCGCCACGAAGACGAACATCAGCGGCTGGACCGTTACCGCGTAACGCATGTTGATCAGGACCGGCGCCAGCGTCGCGGGAATGTATGCAATCAGCAGCACAGGAAGGCCGATGCGGTCGCCGCGCCGCCACCCGATCGCAACGCCCGCCACACAAAGGATCAGGAGTACCGCCGTGACGGCAGTACCGAGGGCATAAATGCGGCGGCTTCCACTGAATTGATGCGCCGTGAACGGATCGGCGTCCCCTTCGATGATGAACAGGCGCACCGCCCGGTATGCAGAGGCGACGAGAAAGCCACGCGGATCGCGCCGGATGTTGTCGAGAGACAATGCCGCATAGCGGCGCATTGTCTGAGGCTCGTACCGATAGAAGACGCGATTAACCGCGACTTCCACCGACTGCTCGCACCCTTCCATTCCCGAAAGGCGTCGATTGGCGTTGATCACTCCGCGGACGGATCGCCTCGATGTCATCACGCTGGACGCGATCCCCTCGCTGATGGCGAGATCGGTGATGCGGCCGCTCCACTGCCGTGGGATCGTCAGCGTGGATCCGTCTGCGAACGTGACGCTCGCGCGGGTGTCGTCCGCTGCCACCCGTACGACCGCCGTCTCTGCCTTGTCGCCGAGCGTCGCACGCAAGAGTGCCGCGACTGCTTGCGGCACGTCGGCGACTCCGACCTTGCGCAGATCGGCGTCGAACGGTACCCGCTCGCTCCAGGCGGTCCGGCGCACCAGTTGAACGACGTCGAATACATCCAGCAGATCGCCGTGCACGTCGAGGTCGTCCAGGTGGTTCTGGCTCACAAAGTAGACAAAGGGATCGTGCGAACCGCCGATTGGCGTCGTTCGCACGACCTGACCCGGCGGCTCGGACCACTTCGCGATGAAGTAGTAGTAGACGACTGCGTCCCGTCCGGGCGGCGGAATCTGAAAGGTGTAGCGCCGTGCGCCGTCGCGAACCGGCATGACGCGCTGTTCAATCGGATTGGCATCAGACCAGTACGCCAGCTCGACGCCGGCAAGAACCGGGGCGGTGCAGTCGAATTGCGCTTGGACCACAATCGGGACGTTGGCGAGGCTGGTGTAATCGAACGCCGGCGCTTCGAAGACCGTTCGCGGGTTGTAGGCGCGGCTGTGAAGATAGGGGCCGACCTGAAGGGTGCCGTACCACAACTGAACGCCGCCGTGAATGCTGGTCGGCAGCACCGTGCCGGTCAGCCGATGGTTGCGCCAGACCCACGGCGCGAGCGCCCCGGCAGCGCACAGCAGGAGCACCACGGCCGCCATCAGCTGGCGGCGGGTCGGACGCTCGAAGACGGCATACCCGGCGAGGAGCAGTGGTACGAGGATCAGGTTGGGACGAAATTGCGGCGCGAGGCCGGTCAACAGGCCCGACACGGCAAAGGCCTGCCAGCGTTCTCGGCGGAGCGCATGTCCGAAGACGACGAGCGCCGCCATGAAGATCACCGTGCAGACAGCGTCCGACGACTGCGTCGACGCGTAGATGGTGTTGAAGGAGAAGAGCCCGGTGATCGCTGCAGCGACGATGGCAGTCCGCTGACTGGTCCAGTCCAGCGCGGCGCGGTATGTCAGCCACGGCACTGCGGCATTCAAGAGCGCTTGGGCGAGCAGCAGCACCCACGGGCGATCGCCGAACATGCGGTAGAAGGCCGCCGCGAAGTACGCATACCCCCATGGCACTTCCATCGTGGGGAACGGCTGGCCAGCGGCAAGCGTGAGCGCGAGCTGATGGTAATGATCGAATCCTTCCCACCCCCAGGGGTGGGGCGCCCACACGAATATGAAGAACAGCCCCAGCGCAAGCGAGATCGCGCAGGCCGCAGGGACGATCGCCGACCGACTCATCTTCCAGCATCATACCGGTGAAGCTCCCACGAACGTGCTGGCCTGCCGCGCGAACCGACATATGCTGATGATCCCATCATGAAATGGCAGTCGATAGCCGCCGACGTCAGGCTGGGCAGGGACGTCAAGATTTTCGATTTCGTCAACCTGTACGGATGCGAGATCGGCGATGAAACGCGGATTGGTACGTTCGTTGAGATCCAGCGCGGTGCGAAGATCGGTCGCCGCGTCAAGATCCAGAGCCACACGTTCATCTGCGAAGGGGTCGAGATCGAGGATGAGGTGTTTGTCGGGCACAGCGTGACGTTCATCAACGACAAGTACCCTCGTGCCGTGACGCCTGACGGCGAACTGGCAGGGCCCGGCGACTGGACGATGGTGGGGACGGTCGTTCGTAAAGGCGCGACGATCGGTTCTGGATCGACAATTCTGTGCGGTGTCGAGATTGGCAGCGACGCAATCGTGGGCGCCGGCAGCGTCGTGACCAGGAGCGTGCCTCCGAGGACCATCGTGGCGGGGAACCCAGCTCGTGAGCTGCGTACGGTCGGCGAGCGATGACGGCGCCTCCGGCGCGGCGCGTGCGGTGAAGCTGTCCATCATCATCCCCGTGTACAACGAAGAGCAGACGATCAGCGAGCTGGTCGAGCGGGTGCGCGCCGTCGATCTCGGCGAGATGGAGAAAGAGATCATCATCGCCAACGACGGCTCGAGCGATCGCACTCGCGAAGTCATCAACTCGAGTGAGTGGGCCAGCGATCCACGGATACGGATCTACGACTATCCGATCAACGTGGGGAAGGGCGCGGCGGTGCGGCTGGGCCTGAAGTTCGCGACCGGCGATATCATCATCATCCAGGACGCGGATCTCGAGCTGAATCCGGAGGAGTACGGCATTCTGCTGGCACCCGTGCTCGCCGGCGAGACCGACGTTGTCTACGGCTCGCGCTTTCTCAAGTCCACACAGCGGATTTCGATCCGGACCCGCCTGGCGAACTGGACCTTGACGTGGTTCACCAATGTGCTGTTCAACGGCCGACTCACGGATATGGAAACGGCCTACAAGGTGTTTCGGCGTGAAGTGATCGAGACCATCCGTCTTCGCTGTGTCGGCTTCGACTTCGAGCCGGAGCTCACCGCGAAGCTGCTCCGCGCCGGACGTCGCATCGTCGAGGTGCCGATTACCTACAACCCCAGGCGGTTCGACGAAGGCAAGAAGATTCGCTGGACCGATGGCGTCGATGCAGTCTATGTGCTGCTGAAGTGCCGGTTCAGCCGCTCGAAGCACCGGTAATGTGCGGCATCTGCGGTGAATTGACGTTCGAGTCCGGCGCGGCCGTCGACGCCTCGACGCTGGTGTTGATGCGCGATCGGCTTGCGCATCGGGGTCCCGACAACCAGGGGCTGTTCGTCGCCGCTGATCGCCGCGTCGGCCTCGGGTTTCGGCGCCTGGCGATCATCGATCTCAGCACGGAAGCGAACCAGCCGCTGCCAAACGAGGACGGCAGCGTTCGCGTCGTGTTCAACGGCGAGATTTACAACTTCATGGCGCTCCGGACCGAGCTGATGGCGCGAGGCCACCATTTCCGTACCAACAGCGACACTGAAACGATCGTCCATCTGTACGAGGAGCGGGGCGCGGATTTCGTGGAAGCGCTCGACGGCATGTTCGCCATCGCGCTCTGGGACGGTCGAACGCACCGATTGGTGCTGGCACGCGATCGTGTCGGGAAGAAACCGCTGTTCTTCTACCGGGACGATCGCCGTCTGGTATTTGGCTCGGAGATCAAGGCGATCCTGGCGCACCCGGACGTGCACATCTCGATAGCCGAGAACGAGATCCCCTCTTACTTCTTGTACGGCTACGTCCCGCATCCGTCGACGTTCTATCACCACATCGAGCAGGTGAATCCGGCCAGTGTCGTGACCGTTGAAGCCGACGGTCGTGTGGCGCATCGGAAATACTGGCGGTTGACGTTTCCTGAAGCCGGCACGTCGCCGGTGTGCGATCGTCAGGCTGCGGCCGAGCGTGTCCGCCAGCTCGTCACCGATGCGGTCTCGCGGCGGCTCGTCAGCGACGTGCCGCTCGGAGCCTTCCTGAGCGCCGGCATCGATTCGACGATCGTGGTGGGCCTCATGAGCCGGCTGCTGAACACGCCGGTGAAGACGTTCACGATTGGATTCGAGGGCGATGCGGCGTTCGACGAAACGGTGGAGGCGCGTCAGATCGCCAGGCGGTTCGAAACCGATCACACGGAATTCCGCGTCAAGCCGTCAGCCGTCGACCTCGTCGATCGCCTGGTGTGGCACTACGATGGCCCGTTCGGCGATTCGTCGGCGATTCCGACGTATCTGGTCTCGCAGCTGACGCGTGCGCACGTGACCGTTGTCCTGACGGGCGACGGGGGCGACGAGCTGTTTGCCGGCTATCTCCGGTTCGGCGCCGCCCTGGCCGCCGAGCGTCTGCCGCGCGCGGCCGGCGTGGTCATGTCCGCCGCGCTGCGTGCGCTTCCGCGTAGCTCTCACGAACGACATTTGCTAGCACGGGCGCGCCGGTTCGCGCGCTTCATGCACCTGCCGCTTCTCGAACGGGTCGCCCGGTGGAACAGTCTGTTCCAGGAGGACGCGCGGGATTTGCTGCAGCCCGATGTCGTGACGACCGACGCCCAGCTCGACCCGCTGCGCAATCTCGAGCGCGTTGGTGACGAGATCGCGCGCTTTTCACCGCTCGGCCGCCTGTTGGCCGCGAACTTCGTCACGTATCTCCCGGACGATCTGCTCGTCAAAACCGATCGCTGTACGATGGCGAACGGGCTCGAAGCTCGTGCCCCGTTGCTCGACACGGCGCTCGCGGAGTTTGCTGCTTCACTGCCAGATGACTGCAAGCTGCACGGTCGCACGACCAAAGTGGTGCTCCGCACCGCGTTCGCCGATCTCCTGCCGCCGGAGATTGCCAAACGTCCAAAGACCGGCTTCGGCGTTCCGCTCGACGACTGGTTCCGCGCGGAGCTGCGCGACTACGTGCGCGACCTGCTGCTCGCGCCGTCAGCCGCGCTCGGCCGCTACGTGAGACCGGACTACGTTCGAAGACTGATCGACGATCACCTTGCAGGGCGGACGAACGCCGGCCATCGGCTGTGGTCGCTCGTGTCCTTCGAGCGATGGCTCAAACTTCTGCCGCAGTGGAGCGCACTGGCGATGACGCCTCGATGAGCATCGCCTTGCCGGCTTCACCCGTTCTTGCTACGATTCCCGGGCACTTTCAATGATCCGCCACATCGGCGCGCCGTTTGCCGTCGCGTTCTTGCTGTCGCTCGGCGTGGTGCCGATCTGCCGCCTGGTGGCCACCCGGCTGGGCTATGTGGCTCGCCCGCGCGAGGACCGCTGGCATCGCGGCACGGTGGCGCTCTTCGGCGGCGTCGGCATCGCCATCGTCCTGTTCGCGTGCTCCACCGTTCTCGGGATTGCTCGAGCACAGCCCGTGCTCTTCATCACTGCGGCCCTGATGTTCGGCACCGGCGTCGTCGACGACGTGCTGTCGATCAAACCGGCGACGAAGCTGATTGCGCAACTGGCGTTGGCCTGCGCACTGTTGTTCTTCGACTACCGGCTCAACTGGCTGCAGTCGACGACGCTGGACAGCCTGCTGACGCTCATCTGGATCGTCGGGCTGACCAATGCGTTCAACCTGCTCGACAACATGGACGGTCTCTGTGCCGGCATCGCCATCATTGTCGGCGCCGCGCTGATGATTGATCTCCTGCCCGGAGCTGCCGGAACGCGTGCATTTGCCGAAGCGCAGTATCTGGCGATCCTGCTCGGTGCAACAGCCGGCTTTCTCGTCTACAACCTGCACCCCGCATCAATCTTCATGGGCGACAGCGGAAGCCTGTTGCTCGGTTTCAGCTTTGCTGCCGTCACCCTCAGCACGGGACGGCAGGTTCCTGGCCGATCGGACATCCTGTCGATCGTTGCGGTGCCGGCGCTAGTGCTGCTCATCCCGATTTTCGACACGACACTCGTGACATTGTCTCGATGGGTCTCGGGTCGACGGGCATCGGAAGGCGGACGCGACCATTCGTCTCATCGCCTGGTCGCGATCGGGTTGTCCGAGCGGCGTGCGGTTGCGCTCCTCTGGTTTCTCGCGGCGGTGGGCGGCAGTCTCGGGGTGGCCATCGACTACTTCAAGCAGAGCTACTCGGCGATGGCGGCGGCGCTCGCATTTCTCATCAGCATGATGCTGTTTGCCGCGTATCTCGGGGGCATCCGGGTCTACGACGACACCGATTCGCGCGTCAGGCAGGGAGCATTCACGCCAATCGTCGTGGAATTCATGTACAAGCGGCGGGTCGCCGAAGTCTTCCTCGACTTCTGTCTGGCGGCGCTCTGCTATTACACGGCGTATCGACTGCGGTTCGAGGATCCCGAAGAGTTCATGAAGAATTTCGGGACCTTCCGCGTGTCGCTGCCGGTGATTCTCGCGTCACAGATGATGGCCTTCTTCGTCGTGGGCGTCTACCGCGGCGTCTGGCGCCATTTCGGCATGATTGATTCGCTCGTCGTCGCGCGTGGTGTTCTGTTTGGCACGATTGGCGCCCAGGTCTTCATTCTGTACGTCTATCACTACTTTGCATACTCCCGGACCGTGTTCGCAATTTACGGTGTCCTGCTGCTCATGGCCGCGACGCTCGCGCGGGCGTCGTTTCGAATCGTTGGAGAATTTGCGCAGCGCCAGCGCCAGTCCGGTCGCCGTGTCGTGATCTACGGCGCGGGCGATGCTGGTGGCCTCGTAATCCGCGAAGTGCTTTCTGGCGACGGCGATGTACGAATCCTCGGCTTCATCGACGACGATCCGCGCAAGGCCGGCATCCGCGTGATGGGCTATTCGGTGCTCGGCGGTTATTCAGCGCTGAGCGTCCTGATCCGGGCGGCGGCGGTCGACGCAGTCGTGGTCAGTGCCCGCGCGATGCCCCCCGAACGCCTCAACAACCTCGAGGTTCTGTGCTCGACTTCGGGCACCCGCCTTGCGCGCCTCCGCGTCGGCCTCGAGCCGATTGTCGAGACGGCGTCGGCGGTGTCCGAGTCCCGCTCCAACCTTCGCCAGATCAGCACGTAACCCACGCCGCTTCTCCGAGTCGGCCCACCGCATGATCCTGGACTTCATCAAGGAGCATCTGCACGCCTCGTCGCCGCTCACGATGGGGCTGCTCCTGAGCATCGTTCTGGCCGGCCTGTTCGCGCAGCCGTCTGCCCGATGGCCTCGGCGGTTTCTGCTGACCGTGATGGTGGCCTACTGGTTCTTGGCGACTCGTAGCGGCTCGACGCTGCTCGTCGCGGGCCTCAGCCGGGGCTTCAGCGCCCTCGAGAGCCGGGAGGCGGCACGTGGTGCAGACGCGGTCGTCGTCCTGGGCGGCGGGGCGGCCACCTTCGAAGGCGGGGGCCAGGTGGTTGGTGCGCTCACGATGTCGAGTATCCTTCGCGCGCTCGAAGGGGCGCGGGTCGCCAAGCTGATCGGCGCGCGGCTGGTCGTTGCCTCGGGTGGACAGCCACGGCCGGATCTCGTTCAGAAGCCCGAAAGCGAAATGCTCGGCGCCGTGCTGGTGGCGGCAGGAGTGCCGGCCGATCGCATCGTTCAGGAATCCTCGTCGAAGACCACTCTGGAGCAGGCCCGGCTGATTCCTATCCTGCTGCGCGAACGAGGAATCGATCGCTTCGTCCTCGTGACCTCTCCGGTGCACATGAGCCGATCTCTGGCTCTCTTTCGCGCGCAGGGAATCGATCCTGTTCCATCCGTGTCGTCCATGCGATCGGAACATCTGCCGGCGGCGTCGTTCATCGTTCCCGAGCAAAGCACTCTCGCTGTGTCTGACGAGGCGTTGTACGACTACATGGCGTGGATCTATTACTGGTGGAAGGGTTGGCTGCGTGGGCGGCCCGCGTCTCAGGCCCGGTCGCCGGCGGTGTCCGTCAGCCCCGAGAATCCAGGTCCTCCCGCAGCCACGTATCCCTGGCTCGCGCCGCTCGTCGAGGAGCTCACCCAAAACGCGTAGAGGCGCCCGCGCCTCAATGTGAAACGAAAGCGGACCGGCCGCCCGGCGACAGCGCCGAGATCGGCCGCGCCGGTCCAGGTCACGCGCGCGCGCGTCGCATCGCCGCGCACCGGCACCGCGTGGTCGGCTGCATACCCAGGGACGACACGCCCTTCACGATCGAGCACCTCGACCCGAAGCTCTCCGTCGGGCGCGTCGAGATTGACGAAGAGATATCGCCCCGAGAACGTGAGCGGCCTCGTCACCAACGTGCCCGGTCCCGGCGACGGTTCCAATCGCTGCACTCCCGACGCTGGCGGCGGGTGAGTCATCGACGCGAAGCCGTCGCGACGCAATGTCGCGAGACCTGTGCTGCAGACACCGGGATCATTGCTCCCGGGAACGCCGCGACGACCGCTGCAGTAGAAATACAACCGATCGCCAACCACCAGACAGCAGCCGCCCGCCGATTGAACATTGGCCCAATTCCAATCGCCGACGCGCTCGGAAACCGGCAGGAAGGGACGGCGATCCGGACGGTCCCAGTGGAAGCCGTCGCGGCTGAATCCAACGCAGACTTCGTTCGGTTTCTCACGGTCGTTGCGTTCGCCGCGGAAAATCGTGAACAGTCCGAGCAGGACACTTTCATACGCTACACAGTCCAGGTTGTAGAGCTCGGTCGGGACGTTGTAGCCGGGCCTTTCAGGATCCGCGGCATCGGCGGCCGTCCACGGGACTGGCTGGTCCTCTGCCCACGCAGCGGCGCGTTCGAAATCGCGGCCTTCCCAATAGCGGCGGATTCGTCCCACCGGACCATCGGCGCGAATGCTGAAGACCCAGATCTTTCGGAATGGGTTATAGAAAAACGTCGTGCGGTCGCCCGTCTGACTGCCGCGGCCGAGCGGCCGCCAGTGAATGCCGTCTGCAGACGCGAACAACAGCAGATAATGATCGTGGTAGACGGCCATTTTGTAGCGCCGCGATCGATCGCGCTCGTTGAGGTCCAGCCACACCGTCGACGAGTCGCGGTTGCGATGAGCGACGGCGATGTTCGTACCCCGCACGACGTCGAGCGCCGGCTTCTCCCATATGATCCCGTCGTGCGAAAATGCGATGCAGGTGTTCTGCGTATAACCGCCCATGTACCACATCTTGAACAGGCGGTCCGCCGGGTCGTAGAACACGCCGTCGCTGAAGGGGATCGCAGTCGGGTTCGATCGCGTGTGGGTCCGCACGGCGTACTCGTCGTACTTCTCCCACGCCGTAGTGGGGCGGAGGATCGGGTTCGCAGGGTGATAGTCGGGACGATGAAACTCACGCTCGAGCGATGTCTGCTCGATCAGGAAATCGTCGACGAACAACTGACGGCCGACGTCGATCGGCACGACTTCCGGACGATCAATGAGGTACGGCGCCGTCAGGGGCGCCGGCTGGAATCCCCGTCGGACCGGGGGCCACGGCGTTGTGAGCCTGATGCCGTTGTACAGTGTCTCGGGCGCTGCCAGCAGGGATGCCGGCCAGACGGCAACCAACGCGCCGGCAGCCGTCAGGAACGTCCGCCGATCGACCCAGCCGTTGTCCAGGGGATGCACTGACTCGTATTCTATCAACGCGCCGTCTCGCCGCCGTCGCCTCGGTATTGGCGATGATGTCGTGCGCGACGTCCACAGCGCCCGTTGACGTCGTCGCGCGAGTCGAACAGGCACCAGATCCGCCGGTCAGTCTCCGCATCGTCATTGGGTCCGAACACGCGCGCGACGCCGAGCGCTATGTGCAAGGAGCGTCGTCAGCGGTGCGGGAATGCGTGAAAGCGCTCGGCCGTTTCGACACTCGCGAACTCACGTTGGTGGACCGCGAATGGCGCGGCCCGCAGCCGGGCCCGGAGGTTGTCGCGCTCGATCGTGTGCCGCGGTGGACGATGGCCACGTCGATGGCGCCAGAGCTGGCGGCGGCGCGTGGCGTGAGTCGCAGGTGCTGGAGTTCCGCCTTCGATTCGAGCGCGTTACCGCCCTGGTTCGTCGACGGCTTCGCCGAATTGACCGCGCGCCGCGCGGTCGCGCCGCTGTTCGAACGAGCGAACAACCCGCCGGGCTTTGCTTTTCTCGAGGAGCGCTACTTCGCGGACTTCGTCCCACGCTTCGTGCGCATTCGGCTGATGTCCGAAACCGACGGAGCGCCAGTGACCGCCTATCGCACGCGCCGGGCCTTCGGTGTCGACCCGCGATCGGCTTCGCCGTCCGACAGGGACGCGCTTGCGGGCAAGATGATGCTCACGCTCGGCACGCTCGAACGCTGGGTGGGGCGTCCAGTGTTCGATGAGATCGTCGCCGAGTTCGTCCGCGTCGGGAAGGAACGTCCGCCGCAGCTCGCCGATTTCGAGCGCGTGGCTTCGAGCGCCAGCAGCCAGCAGCTCGGGTGGTTTTTCGATCAGGCCTTTCGATCGTCAGGCACGTTCGACTATGGCGTGGACGCGCTGGCGAGCGAACCCGACAGCGAGGGCGCGTTTGTTACGACCGTCATCGTGCGTCGCTACGGCGAGGCGCAGTTCACCGGCGCGAGCGGCCCGCGGATCGGCGAGTTCGACAACGGCCGCGGCATCAGCCTGCGTCTCGCGTTTGCCGACGGTCAGCAGCGGACCGACTGGTGGGACGGCCGCGACCAGCGCCGGACGTTTCGATATCGAAGCCCTGCGGCTGCCGTCTCCGCGACGGTCGATCCTGAACGCGTGCTGCTGCTCGATCTCGAACAGACCAATAACAGCCGCACGCTGGGGCCCAGGCAGCGCGCCGCCGCCATGCGGTGGGCCAGCATTTACCTGCTCTGGCTGGAGCACCTGCTGCTCTCTTATGCGTCGCTTGCCTGATCCTTCCCGCCTGATTTCCTGACCGCTGCGACCGCAGCGGCCGCGGCCAAAACCAGCCAGAACACGCGCGGCAGCGCCGGCCGAAGCGGCGGCGGCACGAGCCCGAGCAGTAGCGCGTGACCGGCGAAGGCGACAGCCGCCGTCAGCGCGAGCGCCCGGCGTCGTTCACCGTGGGGCAGCGTTTCGATCGCGCGGCGCGCCGCACTGGCGATCGCCACGACGCGCGAGTGTCTGGCGCCGAGTCGCAGGACGCGAGCCACGTTCTCGACAACGGCCCATGCGCGGCTCCGTCGCATCACCTCCACCGCTTCCGGGAAATCGTCCGCTCCATGCACGTTCATGGGACGCGGGACTCCTTCGGGTCGACGGTCAGCGCGATCACAGATCCGCTGGCGACATAGCGGCCGGTGGTCAGCGTGAAAGCCGCGCCTGGCGAGACGTTGCGGCCGC
>Ga0075424_100002224_pt1 | contig 17583 bp, 19 predicted proteins | sample SoiMethybrSBSTD3_FD_75301 | JGI IMG/M metagenome (GOLD analysis project Ga0075424, IMG submission 75301) | Bulk soil microbial communities from a Populus tree surrounding site in Tennessee, USA - Soil MetaG P. TD hybrid SBSTD3 | ecosystem: Environmental > Terrestrial > Soil > Tree plantation...
CGCGCGCTGCACTTCGGTCGCCATGTTCTGCATGAACGGCTTCAGCACCTCGGCTTCGAAATCGTCGGGCAGGCCGCCGGAGCGCTTGGCGTTCTCCGCCTCTTCCGGACTCATGCCGTAGCGTGTGACGATCTCCTGCGTGAGCTGATTACCGCCGAACGCCTGCTCGCGCGTGTAGACCGACTGGTCGTTGCGCAGCACGGTCACGTTCATCACGTTAGCGCCGACGTCGACGATGGCGATGTTCTTGTCTTTTCCGCCTTCGGGCAGCGACTGCACGACGATCGACAGTGCGGTCTGCTGGGCAAACGACTCGACGTCCATGACCAGCGGCTTCAGACCTGCGGACTCGGCCACCGCGACGCGGTCTTCCACCTTCTCCTTGCGCGTCGCGGCGATCATGACTTCCTGCTCGTCGGGGCTGGTCGGCGAAGGGCCGATCGCCTGGAAATCGAGGTTCACTTCCTCGAGCGCGAAGGGGATGTACTGGTTCGCCTCGGTCTCGACCTGGATCTCGAGCTCGCTCTCGCGCAACGCGGCATTGACCACGATCTTCTTGGTGATCACCGCGCCCGTGGGAACCGCCATCGCCACGTGCCTGGTGCGCGTGCCAAGGCGCTTGTAGCCGCGTTTGACCGCGTCGATCAGCGCCTCAAGGTTGTTGATGTTGCCGTCGACGACTGCGTCGCGAACGAGCGGCTCGATCGCATAGCGCTCGACCCGGAATCCAGCCTTGCCAGCGTCGACGATCTCCAGCATCTTCACCGAGGACGAGCTGATGTCCAGACCGAACAGCGGCGGTGCCTTCGGTGTGAATAGATCCAAGGCCACTTGGAGCCCCCTTGGTTATTTTCCTTTGCGTATCAGCTCTTAGGAGCGATACGTAGAAATCGCGTTAAATGCTAGCAACAACCCCTGCGGCTGTCTAGTTAATTATCCGCAAAGGGGAAACGGTATGATGCTCCCTCTGGTTCCAGGCCTGCAATAACGCTCCCGGCGACGGTCTAACTGCCCTGATGTGGCTGCGCTTTCTAGCCTTTCCGTTGGCCGTCCTTGCCGGGTTGGCCGCAGTCGGCATCCTGGCGGTCGCCTTGGTCGTCGCACTCGCCTATCCCAACCTGCCGACCCTGGGGGCGCTGACCGAATATCAGCCCAAGATTCCGCTCCGCATCTATAGCGCCGATGGCAGCCTGATCGGCGAGTTCGGCGAGGAGCGGCGCGCGGTGGTCTCGATCGCCGAGGTACCGGCCGACCTGAAGAACGCGATCATCGCCATCGAGGACGAGCGGTTCTATCAGCACCCCGGAATCGACTACGTCGGCGTGATGCGCGCCGCCTATGCCAACCTGGTCGCCGGCGGTCGCCGCCAGGGGGCGAGCACGATCACCATGCAGGTGGCGCGCAACTTCTTCCTCTCCTCGGAGAAAACCCTCACGCGCAAGCTCTACGAGGCGCTGCTCGCCTTCAAGATCGAACACAGCCTCACCAAGGAGCAGATCCTCGAGCTCTACCTCAATCAGATCTATCTGGGGCAGCGCGCCTATGGCTTCGGTGCAGCCTCGCAGATCTACTACAACAAGTCCGTCAGCCAGCTCACGCTTGCCGAAAGCGCAATGCTCGCGGGGCTGCCGAAGGCGCCTTCGCTCTACAACCCGATCATCAATCCGCAGCGCGCAAAGCAGCGCCAGCAGTTGGTCCTCCGGCGCATGGCCGAACTGGGATACATTACTGCGGCGCAGCATGACGAGGCAGTGAAGGCGCCGGTGAGGGCAAGGCGGGAAGTGAGCGAGTACTCCATGCATGCCGAGTTCCTCGCGGAGATGGTCCGCCAAGCGCTTGCGGAGCAGTACCCGGAAGAGGTCTATACCCGCGGCTTCCGCGTCTACACCACTATCCGCAAGGCTGATCAGGAAGCCGCTTACTCCGCGTTGCGAAAAGGGGTGCTGGAGTATGACCGGCAGCACGGCTATCGCACGCCGGAGGGCTATGTCGAGCTGCCGGCAAACGTCGGCGACGACGACTTCGACGAGCTGCTTGCCGAGCACCTCGACAGCGACGACCTGCTCGCCGGCGTGGTGCTCGCCGCCGACGCGAAGCATGTTCAGGTGGCATTGCGCACCGGCGAGAAGCTCGACATCGCCGGCGAGGGCCTCCGCTTCGCGGCGCGCGGCCTCGACACGAAAACTGCCCCGCAGCGCCGCATCCGCCGTGGCGCCATCGTCCGCGTGCAACGCGAGGGCAAGAACTGGCAGATCGTGCAGCTGCCGGAGGTCGAATCCGCCTTTGTCGCGCTCGACCCGCAGGACGGTGCGGTGCGCGCGCTGGTCGGCGGCTTCGACTTCAACCGGAACAAGTTCAACCATGTCACCCAAGCCTGGCGACAGCCCGGATCGTCCTTCAAGCCGTTCATCTATTCCGCCTCGCTGGAGAAAGGCTTCACCGCTGCGACGGTGATTCCCGACGAGCCGGTGGTCCTGGAGGCGGAAGAGACCGGCAGCCAGCGCTGGGAGCCGAAAAACTATGACGGCCGCTTCGAAGGGCCGATGCGTCTGCGCACCGCGCTCGCCAAGTCGAAGAACATGGTCTCGATCCGCGTGCTCGAGGCGATCGGGCCGAAGTACGCGCAGGACTACATCACGCGCTTCGGCTTCGACGCGGAAAAGCATCCGCCCTACCTCACCATGGCGCTCGGGGCCGGATCGGTCACCGCGTGGCAAATGGCGCGCGCCTACGCAGTTTTCGCGAACGGCGGCTTCCTCGTGCAGCCGTACTTCATCCAGAAGATGGTCGACGATCGCGGCAACGCGCTCGCGGTCGCCGAGCCGCGCCGCGCCGGGGACGAGTCACTGCGCGTCATCGATGCGCGCAACGCCTTCGTCATGGACAACATGATGCAGGACGTGACGCGCATCGGCACCGGCGCGCGCGCCGCGCGCCTGGGGAGAAGCGACCTCGCCGGCAAGACCGGCACGACCAACGAGTTCGTCGACGCCTGGTTTGCCGGCTACCAGCCGTCGCTCGTCGCCATCGCTTGGGTGGGATTCGATCAGCCTAAGACGCTCGGCCGAAACCAGACCGGCGGCGTCGTCGCGCTGCCGATCTGGGTCAGCTACATGGAGAAAGTGCTCGCCGATCTCCCGGAGGGGACGCGCACCGTCCCGGAAGGGGTGGTGATGGTGCCCACCAGCCCATATCCCCCGCTGCCGGGTGACAACCGCTTGATCCCCGAGTTCTTCTATCGGGAAGCCATTCCGCCGCCGGAAGTACTGCAGCCGCCGCGGCCGGTCGCGCCGCTTCCACAGCCCGAGGCGCCGCCAGTGCCGGGCGCCTAGGGCCGCAGCAGCACGGCTTCCCCGCCCTGCGCCGACACGAGCTTCGACAGCGCAGCGAACAATTCCGTCCCTTCGCGCGTGTCGCGCCACGCGGCGCCATCCCAGCGGAAATGGAAGCCGCCGGCACGCGCCGCAACCCAGATCTCGCGCGCCGCGCCGTGGCGGTTGACGATGATCTTCGAGCCATCGGCGAACTCGATCTCGAGCACGCCGCCTTCCTTCAACTCGAAATCGACGTCGAGGCCGCTCGCTTCCAGCGCGGCCTCGACGCGCTGCAGCGCGCGCGTCGCGACTTGATCGAATTCGGCGTCGTTGAGCATGGAGTAACATGCGGATTTTATGCGCTTCTTCCCGCATTTCGGCCGTGCTGCGCTGGCTTTTGCGCTGACCCTGTCGATCTGCGGTTGCGGGCAAAAGGGGCCGCTCTACTTGCGCGACAAGCCGCCTGCCGGCGTGAAGCTCGAGCGGCCCGCGCCGCCCAAGCCGGTGCCTTATCCGCCCGACGAGCCGCGCGACGGACAATAGGCAATGACGTTCGCCTACCGCGACGGCCGGCTGCACGCCGAGCAGGTGTCGCTCGACGAGATCGCGCGCCGCTTCGGCACGCCTTGCTACGTCTACTCGAGCGCGGCGATCAGCTCCGCCTACCGCGAGTTCGCGGACGCTGTGCGGGGCCGCGACGCGCTCATCTGCTACTCGGTCAAGGCGAACTCCAACCTCGCGGTGCTGGCGCTGCTCGCCAGGCTCGGCGCCGGCTTCGACATCGTCTCGGGCGGCGAGCTTGCGCGGGTCATCGCCGCGGGCGGCGATCCGCGAAAGACGCTGTTCTCCGGCGTCGGCAAGCGCGCCGATGAGATCGAACTCGCGCTGGCGAGCGCGATCGCCTGTCTCAACATCGAGTCGGAAGCCGAGCTCGAGCGCGTCGCCGCGATCGCGCGCCGGGTCGGCCGACGCGCGCCGGTCGCGCTGCGCGTCAATCCCGATGTCGATGCCAGGACGCATCCCTATATTTCCACCGGCCTGCAGGAGAACAAGTTCGGCGTGCCGCACACCGACGCCGAGCGGCTCTACGCGCGCGCGGCAGCGATGGCGGAACTCGAGGTGGTGGGCATCGGCTGCCACGTTGGCTCGCTGCTCGCGGACGCAGCGCCCTATGTCGCCGCCGTTGAGCGGCTGGTCGCGCTGGTCGACCGGCTCGAGCGCGCGGGCATCCGACTGCGTCACGTCGACGTCGGTGGCGGAATCGGCATCCGTTACCGCGACGAGGCACAGCAGCCGATCAGCAGGTTCGTCGCTGGCGCGCTGCATGCGCTGGGCGAGCGCAGGCAGAAGGTCGTGTTCGATCCTGGCCGCTCGCTGGTCGGCAATGCCGGATTGCTTCTGACCCGCATCGAGCACGTCAAGCCGGGCGCGGCGCGCAATTTCGTGATCGTCGACGCGGCGATGAACGATCTCATCCGCCCGGCGCTGTATGGGGCGTGGCACGAAGTGCGAGCCGTTCGCGAAGCGGAATCAGCCGCGGCGAGCGCTGTTTACGATGTCGTCGGGCCAGTGTGCGAGAGCGGCGATTTCCTCGCCAAGGAGCGCAAGCTGGCGCCGCACGAGGGGGATTTGCTTGCGCTCATGTCGGCGGGCGCGTACGGGATGACCATGACATCCAATTACAACTCACGGCCGCGCCCGGCCGAAGTGTTGGTTTCCGGTAGCGAAGCCCATCTTGTGCGCGGCCGCGAGAGCGTCGAGCAATTGTTTGCTCTGGAGCGGATTCCCGGATGACAATCCTGGGTCCTGCTCATGCCTGAGACCACTCCTGTGAGCCCTACCAGCCGCCGCGTCCTGATCGTCGGCGGGCTGCTGGTCGCCTTGGCGGCAGGCGGGCTGGCCGCGTACTTTGCGAGCGACAGCCGCGCGAAGGAGCAACGTAAGAGCCAGAAAGGGCCGCCGGCGGTGCCGGTCACCGTGGAGCGCGTCGAGCAGCAGACCGTGCCGGTGCGGTTGCGCGCGATCGGCAACGTCGAGGCTTACGCCACCGTGTCGGTCAAAGCGCGAGTCGACGGCCAGATCCTCGCCGTCAACTTCAAGGACGGCGTACCGGTCAAGAAGGACGAAATCCTGTTCCGCATCGACCCTCGTCCCTACGAGGCAGCCCTGCGCCAGGCGGAGGCGAACGCGCTGCGCGACGTCGCCGCGCGCGATCAGGCGCGCTCGCAGGAGAGGCGCTACCAGGAGCTGCTCGAAAAGAATTTCATCTCGAAGGAAGCCTACGCGCAGATCCGCACCAACGCCGAGACGGCGAATGCGACGGCGCAGGCGAGCCGGGCGGCGCTCGAGAATGCGCGACTCAACCTCGAGTACTGCACCATCCGCTCGCCGCTCGACGGCTTCGTCGGCAAGACGCTGATCCAGGCGGGCAACCTGGTAAGGGCGAACGACCTGAACCCGTTGGTGGTGATCAACCAGGTGCGGCCGATCTACGTGAATTTCGCGGTGCCGGAGCAGAACCTGCCGGAGGTGAGGAAGTACATGGCGCAGGCGCCGCTCGCGGTCGAAGTGGTCCCGGCCGACGCGCTGCAGAAGCGCCCGGTGGGCCAGCTGATTTTCGTCGACAACGCGGTCGACCCGACTACCGGCACCATCCGCCTGCGCGCCCAGTTCGACAATGTCGAAGCCGCGCTCTGGCCAGGCCAATTCGTGAACATCAGCCTGCAGCTCTACGAGCAGTCCGATGCGCTGATCGTACCCTCGCAGGCGGTGCAGACCGGTCCCGAGGGGGAGTACGTCTACGTCATCAACGCCGAAATGGTCGCCGAACTGCGCCGGGTGAAGGTGCAGCGCACCGACGGCGATCGCACGATCATCGCGCAGGGCGTCGCCAAGGGCGAGCAAGTGGTGACGCGCGGCCAGCTGCGCCTTGGTCCGAAGGTCAAGGTACAGATCGCCAAGTCGGCGGAGGCGTCCTGAACTTCTGCGAGATCTGGGTTCGCCGGCCGGTGATGACCGTGCTGGTGATGGCCGGCATCCTGATCTTCGGCCTTGCCGCGTACCGGATGCTTCCGGTTTCGACCCTGCCGCAGGTCGACTTTCCCACTATCCAGGTGACAGGCGAGCTGCCGGGCGCCAGCCCAGAGACGATGGCCTCTGCGGTGGCGACGGTGCTCGAGCGCCAGTTCTCGACCATCGCCGGCATCGACGAGATGACCTCGGTGAGCGGGCAGGGCATCACGCGCATCACCATCCAGTTCAGCCTCGACCGCGACATCGATGCGGCCGCGCAGGACGTCAACTCCGCGATTGCTTCGGCGGCGCGGCAGCTGCCGGCGACCATGGCCGCCCCGCCCTCGTTCCGCAAGGTGAACCCGGCGGATTTCCCGGTGTTCTTTCTCGCGCTCACCTCCGAGACGATGCCGATCTCGACAGTCAACGAGTACGCCGAGACCAACCTCGCGCAGCGCATCTCGACCATCAACGGGGTTGCGCAAGTCCAGGTGTTCGGCCAGCAGAAGTACGCGGTGCGCGTGCAGGTCGACCCGAACGCGCTCGCCGCGCGCGGCGTCGGCATCAACGAGGTCGAGGCGGCGGTGTCCTCGGCGAACGTCAACCTGCCGACCGGAACGCTCTTCAGCAAGGATCGCATGGTGGCGGTGCAGGCGACCGGCCAGCTGAACGACGCGGCCGCCTTCCGGCCGGTGATCGTCACCTACCGCAACGGCTCGCCGGTGCGGCTGCAGGAGCTGGGCCGCGTCATCGACGGGGTGCAGAACGACAAGCTCGGCGCCTGGTTCAAAGGCAAGCGCGGTATCGTGCTTGCCATCCAGCGCCAGCCGGGCACCAACACCATCGAAGTGGTGAATGCGGTGCGCGCGCTGCTGCCGACCTTCCGTGCGGAAGTGCCGCCGGCGATCGGCATCGACGTGCTGTACGACCGCTCGCAGACGATCCGCGCTTCGGTCGGTGAGGTGCAGTTCACCCTCTACCTCGCGCTCGCGCTGGTGGTGATGGTGATCTTCCTCTTCCTGCGCAACATCCCGGCGACGATCATCCCGGCGCTCGCGCTACCGATGTCGATCATCGGCACCTTCTCGGTGATGTACCTCTTCGGCTACAGCCTGGACAACATCTCCTTGATGGCTTTGACACTTTGCGTCGGCTTCGTGGTCGACGACGCCATTGTCATGCTGGAGAACATCACGCGCCACCTCGAGATGGGCAAAGGCGTGCTGCAGGCGACGCTCGACGGCTCGAAGGAGATCGTGTTCACCATCGTCTCGATGACCATCTCGCTCGCCGCGGTGTTCATCCCGGTGCTGTTCATGGGCGGCATTCTCGGCCGGCTGCTGCACGAGTTCGCGGTCACCATCATGGCTGCGGTGCTGATTTCGGGCTTCGTCTCGCTGACGCTGACGCCGATGATGTGCAGCCGCATCCTCAAGGCGCATCGCAAGGACGAGCGCCATGGGCGCCTGTATATGGCCTTCGAGCGCGCCTTCGACGCCTGCCGCGACGCCTACGAGGCGAGCCTGCGCTTCACGCTGCGCCACCAGCACTTCGCGCTCGTCATCTTCCTCGGCATTTGCGTGGCGACGGTGGTCCTGTTCGTGCGTCAGCCGAAAGGCTTCCTGCCGAGCGAGGACGCCGGGCAGTTGCTGTGCTTCGTCGAAGGGCCGCAGGACATTTCCTTCGCGGCGATGGTCGAACTGCAGCGCCAGGTCGCGGACATCATCGGCCGCGACCCGAACGTCGAGCATGCCATGTCCTTCATCGGCGCGAGCGGCAACCAGCCGCTGATGAACGTCGGCCGCATCACCGTGACGCTCAAACCGTTTAAGGACCGCAAGCCTGCCGACCAGGTGGTGCGCGAGCTGCGGCCAAAGGTCGGCAACATCCTCGGCGTCAAGGTGTTCGTCAACAACATTCCCTCGATCCGCATCGGCGGGCAGCTCACCAAGAGCCCCTACCAGTACGTGATGCGCAGCGCGAGCACCGATGAGCTCTACCACTGGGCGCCGATCATCGAGCAGAAGCTGCGCTCCCTGCCCGGCCTGATCGACGTGACCAGCGACCTGCAGATCACGCGCCCCCAAGTCACGGTGGAGATCGACCGGGAGAAGGCCTCGGCGCTGGGGGTCTCTGCGGCGAGCGTGGAGATAGCGCTCAACAACGCCTACGGCGCGCGCCAGGTGTCGACCATCTACACCGCGACCAACCAGTTCTGGGTAATCCTCGAGCTCGACCCGCGCTACCAGACCGATCCGACGGTGCTGCAGATGCTCTACGTGCGATCGAACAGCGGCGCGCTGGTGCCGCTCAACGCGGTGGCGAAGCTCGCGCCGGGTGTCGGCCCGCTGCAGGTCACGCACCTCGGCCAGCTCACGTCGGTCACCTACTCGTTCGACATGCGCGAGGGCGCGGCGCTGTCGCAGGCGATCGCCGAGGTCAACGTGGCGATGCGCGAACTGCAGGTGCCGGCGACGCTCACCGGCACCTTCTCCGGCACGGCGCAGGCGTTCCAGAGCTCGCTGCAGGGGATGGGCCTCCTGATCCTGTTGTCGGTGCTGGTGATCTATCTCGTGCTCGGCGTCCTGTACGAGAGCTTCATCCATCCGCTCACCATCCTCGCCGGCCTGCCGACCGCGGGCCTCGGCGCGCTGCTGACCATCATGGCGTTCAGCAAGATGGGCTTCCCGGTCGAGCTCAACATGTACGCCTTCGTCGGCATCATCATGCTGGTCGGCATCGTCAAGAAGAACGCGATCATGATGATCGACTTCGCCATCGAGGCGCAGCGCAGGGACAACATGGCGCCCGAGCACGCGATCGTCCAGGCGGGTGTGATCCGTTTCCGCCCGATCATGATGACCACCATGGCGGCGCTGATGGGTAGCCTGCCGATCGCCATCGGCTTCGGCGCCGGCGGCGGCGCGCGCATGCCGCTCGGCCTGGCGGTCGTCGGCGGCCTGCTCCTATCGCAGGTGCTCACGCTCTACATCACGCCGGTGATCTACCTGTACTTCGAGCGCCTGCAGGCCTGGCTCAACAAGGACAAGCAACCCGAGGTGCCTCCTGCCGGCGAACCCCGAAGCGCGTAGCCTCGCGGTGTTCTGCGACTTCGAGAACGTCGCGCTCGGCGTGCGCGAGGCGAAGTACGAGAAGTTCGACATGCAGAAGGTGCTGGAGCGGCTGCTCGCCAAAGGCTCGATCGTGGTGAAGAAGGCCTACTGCGACTGGGAGCGCTACAAGGAATTCAAGGCGGCGATGCACGGCGCCTCGTTCGAGCTGATCGAGATTCCCCACGTGCGCCAGTCGGGCAAGAACTCGGCCGACATCCGCATGGTGGTCGACGCGCTCGACCTCTGCTACACCAAGGCGCACGTCGACACCTTCGTCATCGTCAGCGGCGACTCGGACTTCTCGCCGCTCGTCTCCAAGCTGCGCGAGAACGCCAAGACCGTGATCGGCGTCGGCGTGAAGAACTCGAGTTCGGACCTGCTGATCGCCAACTGCGACGAGTTCATCTACTACGATGACCTGGTGCGCCAGGACGAGCAGACGCGCCGCGCCACCCGCAAGCGCAGGGAAACCGCGCCCGCCGGCTCGGGGGAGGACAAGAAGCAGGAGGGACTCGACCTCATGCTCGGCACGCTGGAGGCGCTCACCGCGGAGCGTGGCGCGGAGGAGAAGATCTGGGGCTCGATGGTCAAGCAGGCGCTGAAGCGCCGCCATCCCGGATTCAACGAGTCCTACTATGGCTACAAGGCGTTCTCCGACCTCCTCGAGGATGCAGAAAAGAAAAACCTCATCAAGCTCGAGCCGGACGAAAAGTCCGGCGGCTACGTCATACGGCCGGCCTAGCAAGGCGCAGCTTCTCGCTTCGAAAGACAAGGGAATCCGAGACGTCATCGCGCCCGGTCTGCGCGTGCTCTTCGTCGGCATCAACCCCGGGCTGTATACGGCATGGACCGGCCACCACTTCGCCCGGCCGGGCAACCGGTTCTGGCCGACGCTGCACCAGGCGGGCTTCTCCGCGAAACAGCTTCATCCGTCGCAGCAGGCAGAGCTGCTGCGCGAGGGCTACGGCATCACCAACCTCGTGAACCGCGCGACCGCGACTGCGGAGGAAGTGGCGCCACCGGAGTTCGCCGCGGGGCGGAAGCGGCTGGCGGGCAAGGTTCGTCGCTACCGTCCCCGCGCGGTGGCGTTCCTCGGTGTCGGCGCCTATTGTCACGCGTTCGGCATCAAGAGTTGCGCGATCGGCCGCCAGGCCGAACGCTTCGAGGGCGCGGAAGTCTGGGTCCTGCCCAATCCGAGCGGACTCAATGCAAACTATCAGCTTCCCGACCTGGTGAGGCTGTTCCGTCAGCTGAGATGATTTCCCGCACCCGTCTCAAGCAAGCGGTCGACCATGCGTTGTCCGGCAAGTGGCGCGAAGCGCACGAGATCGTGCAGCAGGACGAGGAGGGCGACGTCGCCTGCTGGATCCACGCCGTGCTGCACCACCAGGAGGGCGATCTGCCCAACGCCCGCTACTGGTACGCACGTTGCGGCAGAAAACTGAGAGAAGGGCTCTCGCCGGAGGACGAGCTGCGCGAGATTCGCGCCGGCCTGGGTCGCTGAAACTCGGCCGCGGCGGGCCTATCCAACCACCATGGCGGCGATTCCGACCTTGCATCACACCCTGTGCACCGCCATTGTTGAGAAGCGGCTCCTGACCTTCTCCTCCAAGCGCTGCAGCCGGATTGCGGAGCCGCACGACTACGGCGTAATCGGCGGCGTGCGCAAGCTGCTCTACTATCAGGTCGGCGGCCGCAGCAATTCCGAGCCGCCGACCGGCTGGCGTTGGGCAGAGGCGGAGGAGATGAGCGGCGTGCATCTGCTCGAAGAGCGGTTCCCGGGACAGCGGGAAGCGCCTTCGGGCCGACACGTCAAATGGGACGAAATTTTTGCGTCGGTATCGAAGAGAGGCTGAACAAATGGCAACCAAGCTCGAAAAACCCCTGAAGCGCGAGGTGATGATCGGCGAGCAGGCCTACATGCTGACGATCTCGCCCGAGGGGCTGAAACTCGTGGTGAAAGGCAAGCGCAATGGGCTCGAGCTCGCCTGGCAGGCGCTGGTGAGCGGAGACGCGGCTCTCGCGACCGCGCTCAACGCTTCGCTCGGCGGATCGCCAAAGCAATAAGACAGGCGCTGAAGCCGGCTTCGAGCGCACTCAGGAAATCGCTCTCGCTCCACCAGGTCCCGATCAGCGCCGCGAGGTCGGTCTGGGCGGCGACCGTAGCGAGGTCCTGGATCTCGAGGAACGACACGCTGCCTAGTTGCGCACGAAACATGCCCGGCACCCCAATGCACCTGGTGCTTTGAATCAGGGCTTGCGGTTCGAGGCGGGGAAGAGAAATTCCCTGAGATGGTGCGCCTCGGCAGCGGGGCGCCCAAAACCGGGGAGCTACGACTCGAACTGCCTGTAGACCAGCGTCGCGATCCGCAGTAGCTCTTCCTTGCTGAGGTCCGCCGACGCGAGGGCATAGCCGCAGTCGCCGTCGATCCAGTAAAAGACGCTGACGTTGTTCTCCCGCGCGTAGCGGAACGCGGTCTCGCGATGGCCGCGCGCCTCGGCGCGCACATAGAGCGTGATGCGCCGCCCTGCGGGCGTCTGGTACATGAATTGCGCCACCGGCCCACTCTCGCCCGGCAGCAGGCGGCCACCGACGAGGGTCATGCCAACCTCGTCCAGGCGCGGCGCGCGGACCTTGGTCCCCAGGCGCTTCGACAGCCAGGTCACGAGGTGCTGCTCCTGGTCTGCGCCGACCTCCACCGGGTGGCGGACTTCCGGCGAATAGGTGGCATGCGCCAGGGCGGCGCGGCGCGCCATCACCGCCGCCGAATCCATTGCCATCGGCGACGGCGTACGCCATTCATGCAGCTGCCAGCCGGCGAGCGTGCCGACGCCAAGACCGATCGCCAGCCAGGCGGCGGCCTTCGCGAATCCAACCCAAGGCCGCCTTGCTCCCGCGGAGTGCATCAGGCGACCCGGCACGCTTTCATCGAGCACCGGATCGTAAAGCGCGCGCAGGCTCTCGCCGAGGCGGCGGTAGGCATCGACGCGCTCGGCTTCGTCCGGATGCTCGGCGAGCCAGTGCTCGATCGCCGCCTTCTGCTCGGGATCGACGCGGCCGTCGGCATAGGCATGCAGCTCGCTCTCCGAAGGTTGCCGCGCTTCGCTCATTTCACGACTTTCAGGCGCGTCGCGCCCTGGCCGAGCATCATCGTGCGCAGCTTCTCGCGCGCACGGGACAGCCGCGACATCACCGTGCCGATCGGGATATCGAGCGTGCGCGCCACGGTTTCGTAGCTCATCTCCTCCAGCGTGACGAGCAGCAGGACCGCGCGCTGCTCCGCCGGCAACCGCGAGATCGCCCGGTCCAGGTCGCGCACCAGCAGCGCGTCGCCTTGTGACGCGCGCTGGGCGAGCTCGGGCATCTCCTCCTCGAGCATGTCGGTTGGGCGTGCAGCGCGCACGCGGTTGACGTGGACGTTGTGCATGACAGTGAAGAGCCAGGCGCGCAGGTCGGTGCCGCGGCGATACAGATGCAGCTTCGCCCAGGCCCGCTCGAGTGTGTCCTGGACGAGGTCGTCGGCGCCGGCACGGTCGCCGACGAGCGCGCGGGCGTAGCGCCGCAATCTCGGAATCAGCTCAACCAGGCGCTCGGCTTCGTTCATCGCTATGAACAGGCGTGCAGACGCCGCTATTCCACGCTATTTGGACTCGTCCGGCAATGGCGGCAGGCTGCGCAAATAGGCGAGCACCGCGTCGAGGTCCTGCGCGGTGAGCTGGCTGGTCGTGTTGCGCACAACTTCTGACATTGACTCGGCGAGCACGTCGCCGTCGGAGGTCATTGCGGTCTTCAGCACCTCCTTCAGCTCGGCGTCGCTCGTCTTCTGCAGCCGGGTCGGGGTGATGTTCGGCACCGCCGTTTCGCCGAGCTTCGCGCCGCCGAGGAAGCGGCTCGTCTTCATCGCACCGAGAAAGTTGCGCGGCGTATGGCATTCGCCGCAATGGCCGAGCGCCTGGACGAGATACGCGCCGCGGTTGAGCACTGCGCTTTTCGCGGCGTCGGCGACGAGCGGCCCGGGGGTGAAGAAGAACCACTTCCAGATCGTGACCAGGAAGCGCCAGCGGTAGAAGAACCCGAGCTCGTGCGGCCGGCTCGGCGTCGCGTTCGCCGGCAGCGTGCGCAGGTACGCCCAGAGATCGCGCAGATCGCCGTCGCTCATGCGCGTGAACGAAGTGTAGGGAAACGCCGGGAAAAAGTTCGCCCCGTCAGGCCGCCGGCCTTCGCGCAGGGCGCGAACGAAGTCGGCCTCGCTCCAGGCGCCGATGCCCGCGTCCTTATGCGGCGTGATGTTCGGGCCATAGAAGGTACCGAACGGCGTCTTCAGCGCCCGCCCGCCCGCGTATGGCACGGCGCCCTTTTTTTCCTCGGTGTGGCAGCCGATGCATCCGGCGGCCTTCGAAACGTACTCGCCGCGCTTCGCGTCCTGCGCGGCAGCGCCGAACGCGAGCGCCAGAATGAAAAGCCCCGCCGCAGCGGGGCTCTTCATCGACACCAGACGGTTACTGCTTCTGACGGAAGGACTCGTGGCACCCGCCGCAGGCTTTGCCGACCGCGCCGATTTGCGCCTTCACCGCCGCCTCGTCGCCGCTACGGCTCACGGCGTAGAGCTTGGAGGTCTCGTTCTGCAGGTGGTCGGCGGCATCGGCCCACTTGGTGGGCTCGGACCAGATCGCCGGCAGAGCGGCGCTCTTCACATCCTTCGTGTTTTCGGAGAACCCGTCCCACGGCATGCGGCTCAGGTTGTCCAGAAAGCCGGCGTTGCGCTGCACGACCTTCATGTCGAAGGGAATGCGTCCCTGCGCCATGCCGGCCATCGGCCCGAAGTACTTGCCTTGCAAGGTCATCACCGCCTGGCGCTGCTTCACCAGGACCTCTGGCTTTGCCTGCGCCAGCGCCTCGCCGCACATAACCGCAACGGCCAGGCCGGCCGCCAAAAGGCTCATCTTCATCACAGTCTCCATGGGTTGAACGTCTGCTAACACAGCTGAAAGTCGATTATTTCCCTTTCAGCGCAAGCCGGATGCGTATTCTGAAACCGCCCGGATCTCGCGGTCGGTCAGGCGGGCGGCAACCCCGCGCATCGCGCCGTTCGGGTCGTTGGCACGGCCGCCTTCGCGAAAGAGCTTGAGCTGGGCGCCGAGGTATTCGGCGTACTGCCCGGCGAGCCTTGGGTACTGGCCGGGGAGGCCGGCGCCTGCGGGGCCGTGGCAGCCCGCGCAGGCTGGCACCCCGGAGGCGGCATTGCCGCCGCGCCAGATCTTCTGCCCGAGGGCGGCGAGGTCCTTGTCGGCCGCCGCGGCAGGCTTGAGCTTCTGCGATGAATAGTAGGCGGCCAGTCCCTTCATGTCGGACTCCGAGAGGTTCGCCACCATCCCGGCCATGATCGCGCTCTCGCGCGCCGCCTTCTTGCCGCCCTGGGCCTTGAAGTCGTGGAGCTGCTTGCCCAGGTACTCCGGGAACTGGCCGGCGATCTTGGGATTCGCGGGAGCGATGCTGTTGCCGTCCGCGGCGTGGCAGGCAGCGCAAACCTGCGCGGCGATGCTCTGGGCTTTTCCGCCCCCCTGGGCCCATGCCTCTCCACACAGCAAGGCTGCCGCCGTGACGGCGGCCAGCGCGACGACTCGCATCATTCCCCCTGAACTCCGAAAGTCGCGATTTTATTAGAGAATCCCGCTCCCCATGAAGGTCCTCTCGCAAGCCGAGTTCTGGCGTGCCGCCGGGCGCCCCGCCGACCTGCCGCCGCCGGGTGCGCCCGAAATCGCGCTCGCCGGGCGTTCCAACGTCGGCAAGTCGAGCGCCTTGAACGCGCTCGTCGGCCGGAAGGCGCTCGCCCGCACCAGCAAGACACCGGGCCGCACGCAAACCGTCAACTTCTATACGCTCGGCGATGCCGGATTGCTGGTCGATCTTCCCGGCTACGGCTATGCCCGCGTGCCGCAAGCGCTGCGCGAGCGCTGGAGCGAACTCGTCGACTCGTACGTGCGCACGCGCGAGAGCCTGGTCGGAATGGTGGTGCTCGTTGACGCGCGCCATCCGCTGATGGCGCCCGACCGCCATCTCATCGCCTGGCTCGGCGACGAGCGACGCAGGCTCGTGCTGCTCACCAAGGCGGACAAGCTTTCGCGCTCCGAGCAGAACAAGACCCTGCAACGCGTACGGGCAGAGCTGCCGCGAGACGAGGTGCTGCTTTTCTCCAGCGTCTCGGGTGACGGCGTCGAAGAGTGTCGCGACCTGCTGGAGCGCTGGCTCGCAGCAGGTCGCGGGAATAAAAAACCCCCGGTAAAGGGGATATAAACCGGGGGCAAACGCCTTAACTTTGGATTAAGGCACCCGCTCAGGGAGGAGAAGCGGGAGACGATGAAAATCGTCTAAAGGTAAGATGGCGGCGAAATCGGAAAGTTCAACGCCAAAAAACTTCGAAAAGAATCAGCGATGAAGGTCTACGGCGCGTTCCCGGCAATCCGCATGCGACGCATGCGGCGCGACGATTTCTCGCGTCGCCTGATGCGCGAGCACGTGCTCACCGCGAACGACCTGATCTATCCGGTGTTCGTGCTCGACGGAAAAAACCGTACGGAGAATGTGGCTTCCATGCCGGGCGTGCTGCGCATGACCGTCGACAAGCTGCTGCCGGTCGCCGAGCAATGCCTCAAGCTGCGCATTCCTGCACTCGCGCTTTTCCCGGTGGTCGAGCAGCGGCTGAAAACCGTCGACGGCAAGGAGGCCTTCAACGCGAAGGGGCTGGTGCCGCGAGCTGTCGCCACGCTGAAGAAACGATTTCCCGAACTCGGCATCATGACCGACGTCGCGCTCGACCCGTACACCTCCCATGGCCAGGACGGCGTGGTCGACAGCTCGGGTTACATCCTCAACGACGTAACGCTCGATGTGCTGGTGAAGCAGGCGCTGGTGCAGGCCGCAGCCGGCGTCGACATCGTCGCGCCGTCTGACATGATGGACGGGCGCATCGGCCGGATTCGCGCCGCGCTCGAAAAGGCCGGCCATATCCACACCAAGATCATGGCCTACTCGGCGAAGTACGCATCGGGTTTCTACGGGCCGTTCCGCGACGCCGTGGGCTCGGCGAAGAACCTCGGCAAGGGCGACAAGCAGACCTACCAGATGGACCCGGCGAATTCCGACGAGGCGCTGTGGGAGGTCGGGCTCGACCTCGCCGAAGGCGCGGACATGGTGATGGTGAAGCCGGGCCTGCCCTATCTCGACATCGTGCGGCGCGTGAAGGACGAGTTCAAGGCGCCCACGTTCGTCTACCAGGTCTCCGGCGAATATTCGATGCTGCGCGCGGCGATCGCCAACAAGTGGCTGCCCGAGTCCTGCGTCATGGAGGCGCTGCTCGCCTTCAAGCGCGCCGGCGCCGACGGCATCCTCAGCTATTTCGCGCTCGACGCCGCTAAGGCGATCGCAAGAGCGAAAGGGTCTTGAGGAAGCGCTCGGCGTTCTGGTAGCCGATCACGCGCAGGCCCTTTACCTCGCGGCCCTGCGCGTCGAAGAAGATGATTCCCGGCGGGCCGAACAGCGAGAAGCGCTTGAGCAAAGCCTTGTGCTCCGCGGTGTTGGCCGTGACGTCCACCTGCAGCAGCAACATTGACTCGAACTCCTTCTTCACCCGCGCGTCGCTGAACGTGAAGTGCTCCATCTCCTTGCAGGACACGCACCAGTCGGCATAGAAGTCGAGCATCACCGGCCTGCCGGCCGCGGCGAGCTTCGCGTCCAACTCGGCGTTGCTCTCGATGCGGACGAACTTGGTCTCGCCCTTGCCGGTGAGCAGCAGCGGCGAAACGATCCACGCCGCGACAGCGAGCAGCAGCACGCCGAAAAGCTGCTTGACGCGGACCAGCCACGGTCCGGACTTGGGCAGCAGCGCACCCTCCGACACGCCGACGACGAGAAGCGGTATGCCCATGCCCAGCGCCATGGTGAAGAGCGCCGCGCCACCGAGTGCCACATCGCGCGTCTGGGCGATGTAAAGGAGCGCGCCGGCGAGCGGCGCCGCAACACAGGGGCTGACAATGACCGCCGACAGCGCGCCCATGCCCGCCACCGACGCGACTCGCCCGCCAGGCAGGCGGCGCTGCGCTTCATCCAGGCGCTGATGCAGGAAGCCGGGCAGCCTGAGTTCATA
>Ga0075424_100002225_pt1 | contig 17582 bp, 15 predicted proteins | sample SoiMethybrSBSTD3_FD_75301 | JGI IMG/M metagenome (GOLD analysis project Ga0075424, IMG submission 75301) | Bulk soil microbial communities from a Populus tree surrounding site in Tennessee, USA - Soil MetaG P. TD hybrid SBSTD3 | ecosystem: Environmental > Terrestrial > Soil > Tree plantation...
GACCGCGAGAAGACCCGGCTCACGTACTCCGACTTTAAGGAACTGTCGCGTCCCCTCACTCGCGCTTTGCAGGACGCCGACTTCCGCGAAGCCGACCGCGGCGCCATCATCATGACCAACCAGTCGAAATGGCTGGTATCCGCGTACGCGATATTTTTCTGCGGCGGCGTGCTCGTGCCGCTCGACTACAAGTTGACAGCGGAAGAGCACCTGCAACTGCTGGCGCACTCCAAGGCGAAGTTCCTGATCGTCGAGTACTACCTCTGGCGCGCCATCATGCAGTCGCCGGAATTCAAGAATCACAAGTTGAAGACTGTCCTGGTGACAGAAGCTCCCGTGCGCACAGACTTGGGCGGCGCTTACCGCTGGGAAGACTTCCGCCGCAAGGGAGAGCCGATCTTCATCGAGCGCCAACGCGACGACGTGGCTAGCATCGTCTATTCGTCTGGGACCGGAGGCCGCCCCAAAGGATGCGTGCTCACACACGACAACTACCTTGAACAATGCACCTCTCTGACGGCGTGGTATCCGTTCTGGCCCGGCGTGCGCTATCTCAGTATTTTGCCCACGAATCACGCGATTGACTTCATGGTGGGGTTCATCGGGCCGTTTGTGTGTGGTGCGTGTGTGGTGCACTTGCGTACGCTGCGTCCCGAATATGTACGCGATGCATTCATCCGCTATCGCATCACGTACATGAGTCTTGTGCCCATGGTCCTCAAGAATCTCGAGAAAGGCCTGCGGGCGAAGTTCGACGAATTGCCGCGTGCCCAGCGCTTCGTGCTTGACCGCATGATCGCTTTGAACAAACTCCTCACGCGGCGGCGGCCGAATATCAAGCTCAGCCGTGCCTTGCTCGGACAGGTTCACAAGGCATTCGGCGGGCAACTGCTGGCCTTCTTTACGGGGGGCGCGTTCATGGAGCCTTCCACCCTGCAATTTTTCTATGACCTCGGAATCCCGGTCGCCAACGGCTACGGACTCACCGAGGCGGGAACCGCTCTGACCTTGAATGATTTCAAACCCTTTCGCGCTGATACCGTAGGCAGGCCGCTTCCGGGCGTACAGTTGCGAGTCCTGAATCCTGATTCGGAGGGTATCGGCGAAGTGGCGGTAGAAAGCAAGACCGTAATGTCTCACTATCTCGATGATCCGGAGCTTACCGCGGAAACCATCGTCGACGGATGGCTGCTGACCGGTGACTTGGGGCGTTTCGACTACACTGGCCATCTGCAGCTGTTTGGCCGCAAGAAAAACATGATCGTCACCGAAGGCGGAAAGAACATCTACCCAGAGGACATCGAGACCGTCTTTGAAGGACTTCCGGTGAAGGAGTACTGCGTCTTCGCGGCCAATTTCGTGTGGTCTGCCCGGCAACTCGGAAATGAAATGCTATTCATCGTGATCCGGCTGGAACAGGATCAGCAATGCGATGCCGCGCTGATCGAGGACATCAACACTCGCAATCGCCGTTTACCGGACTTCAAGCGAATCTCAGGATGTCTGGTCTGGCCGAAGGATCTTCCACGTACGGCCTCTCTCAAAATCAAACGTGCGGTCCTTGCCGAAGAAATCGGCAAAGCTGCAGACCAGTCGTCCATCATCCAACTGTGAGCGAAACCTTCCTGGCAATCGTAAACCCAGCGGCCGGAGGCGGGCGCTGCCGCAAACTGGTCGGCCCGGCCATGGATCGGTTGCGTGCTGGCGGACTCAAATTGGAAGTGGTCGAGACCTCTCGCTCGGGCGAGGCGACACGCCTCGCGCGCGACTACCATGCACGCGGCTATCGCCGGTTTCTTGCAGTCGGCGGCGATGGAACGTCGTACGAGATTGTGAACGGCTTGTTCCCGGGCGCCGAGCAAGGCAGTCCCCCCGAACTCGGCTTTCTTCCACTCGGGACGGGAAACTCATTTTTGCGGGACTTTACCGATCGAGGCGTGGAGGGAGCAATCGAAGCACTTCTCGCGCAGCGGAGCCGTCCTTGTGATGTGCTGCGCATGGCGCACAAGGACGGCGTGATCCACTACATCAACCTGCTCAGCGTCGGTTTTGCTGCCGATGTCAACGCGACCCGGTGCCGAAGCTTCGCGGGGTGGGGCGAGCCCGGATATTTTCTGTCAATCTTCTTGCGACTGGCAGAGCTTCGCCGCCGGCCCTTCCCGTTGCGGGTCGACGCGTCTCCTGAAGTCGACCGCCGCCGCTGTCTGTTTCTCACCTTCAATAACAGCAAATTCACGGGCGGCACGATGATGATCGCGCCCGATGCGCGTGTCGACGATGGCCTCATCGAATACGTCCGCTGGGGGCCGATCGGACGTCTGGGACTCATTCGCAATCTCCCCACGCTCTACGACGGGACTCACCTGAAGCACCCTCTGGCGGAGCGTCACGCTGCCGAGAAGATTGAGTTTGAACTCGATTCGCCTGTGGACGTGATGGTCGATGGGGAGGCTCTAGCTTTGCACCTCCAGAAACTCGACGTGCTGCCATCGGTCCTGCGTGTCGTGGTATAAAAACTTTTATGTCTCAACAGAGGAGAGAGCGGAAGACTCAGGAAGAGAAGGAAGAACAGCCGCAAAGAGATCCGGCCTTTCTGCGCAAGGTGATCATCGGGTTGATTATTGTGCTCGCATTGGGCGGTGCCTATTACTTTTTCTACCATGAGCACGCACACCGGTACGACGCCTTCGCGCGATGCCTGACCCAAAAAGGCGTGAAGATGTATGGCGCCTACTGGTGTCCGCACTGTTCAGAGCAGAAGGAGTTGTTTGATAAGTCATTTCAATACGCGCCCTACGTCGAATGCGGTGTGCCCGGAACTACGGCGAAGGTGAGCAACGTCTGCACCGATGCTCAGATCAAGCACTTTCCAACCTGGCAGTTTCCTCCTGTAGGAGAGCGCGTGGAAGGCGTCGTTCCGTTGCAAGACCTGAGTTTTCGCACGGGGTGTCCGCTGCAATGAGTCTCACAGCGCGGCGGTTTTGCCTGGTTATTGCGATCCTGGCCGTGTTGGGAATTGCGGTCTCGTCGGTCTCACTGACTCATCACTACCGCAAATCGAAGACTTCCTTCTGCGATTTCGGCCAATCGTTCAATTGCGACATCGTAAACCGGAGCGAATATTCCACGATTGCCGGCGTTCCCGTCGCATTGATCGGAATCCTGGGTTACGCGGCGTTGTTGGCGTTTGCCACGTTCTATCGCGACAAAGCGGAAACACCTGGCATTTTGGTGGGCGGATCGTTGGGTGGGTTGGGATTTGCGCTTTATCTGACCTACATTGAGAAGTACGTGCTGTTTGCGTGGTGCATCCTGTGTCTGAGTTCGTTGGCATTGATTTTCAGCATCACGGTCCTGTCGATTCTCCTGTTTCTGCGATCGATCCGACGTCCCCAATCTTGACCGACGTACCGCAATTTACCATATCAATGGAAGAGACGTTTCCCCAGAATCAGTCAGCTAACACGGGTCCGGCATCCGAACCTGCCTCTGTTGGTTTTCTGCATCTGCATGAATTGTCCAGCCGGATTTTTCGCAACAAGCGCATGCTGCGGGTTTGGACGCCACCGGGCTACGATCTGTCTGAAAACTCGGCCATGCGATATCCCGTGTTCTATTTAAACGACGGACAGAATCTCTTTGAGAAGTCCACATCCTTCACCGGCGTGGAGTGGGAAGTCGATGAGACCGCCAGCCGTCTGATCAACAAGCGGCGAATTCCCCCGATCATCTTCGTAGGCATCGACAACACCGGCCAGGAGCGTCTCAAAGAGTACATACCGTACCGCTCGTTAAATCCTTTGCTGCTGCGCCCACAGGGAGCGAAATATCCTGCCTTCCTTCTGGAAGAAGTGATGCCCATCGTCGAGAAAAATTACCGGGTCGCGAAGGGAGCGGAGAATCGCGCCTTGGGCGGATCATCTTTGGGGGGCCTGATCTCTCTGTACGCAGTTATGGCGGTGCCCGGGACTTTTGGACGGCTGCTGATAGAGAGTCCCTCGCTTTGGGTGGCGAACCGCCAGGTGCTGCGCGAAGCCCGTAAATTTCGAGACTGGCCGGCCAGAATTTCTGTTGGCATCGGCACACGCGAGGCGGGTCGTGACGATAAGGATCAACAGACGGTTGAGAGCGTGCGCGAACTCGAGCGACTCCTCCGACGCTCGGGTCTCGACCGGGAACAGCTCCGTGTTGTGATTTCTGAGGGGGCGACCCATAGCGAGGGGGCTTGGGCCGCTCGCTTCCCCGAAGCCCTCACCTTTTTGTTTGGCCAACACTAGAACATGTACTTTTCTCACCAATCGATTTGGGAAGGGCGCGACTTCACAGGCTGCAGAAAAAGCCCTATACCAGCATAAAGTGGGAAGGGCACGAATTTATTCGTTCCGTAAACCGTTGAAAATCCGTCGGCGCTTTAGCACCTGAGGTTCGCTTTGCTGACGGCTCATGAGTTTTTCCGCAGTCTGTTCAGTCGTCCCATTAACGACCGGTGGACACTGGGCTTTAAGCCCCTGAGATGATCTCCACTCGTCTCACAAACCATTTATGAGACCAGTTCTAGGCAACCGTTGTTGCCGCCGGAACGGCCAACTCGCTCCGTTCCGGCCGGCTGAGGCACCAGAGCAGGCTGGCGAGAATGGGAACCGAAATCTGCACATGCGTAAAATGGGTAATGGGAGCCGTCAGGGGAGCGACATAAGCACAATAAAGAAGCGCGCCAATTACATGAGCAAGTCTTAGCTCGCTGTGAGCCACTGCCCAGTCCGCAAGCAGAATGAATGCTGGAGCTAAAATCACCAGATCATAGACAGTGAGATGAGGCGATACCAGGACGGTGGCCAGTAACATGACTGAGTATTGCAAGCTGAGCGGCGCCGACGATCTCCAGTACCACACCGACAACACCAGCACGACGCTGGCGCTTATGACATAGAACGCGAAGGCCACGCCGGCCCATGGAATCACTGCCGCCCAGAATGCTCTCAAAGAATGCATCTGGTATGGCCGTGGTTCGAGCAGAGCGTTGACTCCGCCAACGCGAAAAAGGTGGAAAGCGTAGTTCGTCATCACGGCAGTGCCGTAGTAGAGCCATCCAATCAAGAGCTGTGCGGCCGTTGCTGCCGTCATCCCCGATAAGATTTTCCACTGGCGAGTCGATAGAAAGATCACGGCTGCTGCAACAGTGAGCTGTGGCTTAAAGGCCAGGCAGCCAATCGCCAATCCAGCCCAGAAGAACTTTTGAGAGCGGAGCGCGAGATACGCCAGGGTAAAGCAGATCATGGCCAGAGCCGAGTTCTGGCCCCAGAAAATGAGATGGACAAATGCCGGATAGGACGCCGCAAGGATGAAGGCCGTCCCTCGATACGCTTCGAGCGCAGCGCAGGTCCTCCAGATCGCGTAACAACAGAGGACATAGAGCGCGGCACTGGCGGCCAGCCAAAGTTCCAACGCGCTGCCATATGTCAGACGGGCAAGGGGCGCGAAGAACAATGAGACTTGCGGTCCGTAAAGAGGAAGATAGAGAAGATGCGCTGCTGCCGGCACGCGCTCAGAGGCGACCTGTGCCTGCGCATCCATGCTGTAAAGATCGGCGCCTCGATGTTCGAGAGCCAATGTTCCCAGCACGTAGTAATGGAGGAAATCCGTGCCCTTCAGGAAACCATTGCGGTCGCGCAATCCGGGAACAGCCATGATCCAGCCATAGGCCGACCAGAAGACCACACCGATGAGCAGTCCGTGAACTCGAAGCCGGCGCGACGTGAGCAGAGTGCGCAGGGTCAGGGTCGATCTCTCCATGTGCGGGGAACAGAATTCTACTCGCAAAGCCGTAAATCAGCGATGTGGGAGTGAGTGGGAGGCCAGCAATGGCCAAAAAACGAATTTAGCTGTTCCTCATCATTCGAACGAACCTGCCAAAGCATCAGGGTGACGCTTCGCGCAATTACCAGAGCGGCTTGCCGTCACCGTCCCTGAACAAGAATTCATCATTGCCGTGTTTGATTTTGCGGGCAAAGATCGTATCGGCGCCGTCGAGCTTCACTTTGACGCCAGTAACCTCCAGTTCGTCGCCCTTCTTAAATACCAGCTCATACTGCGTGACGAATCTGGTCAGCGCAAGGTGCACCTCAATTACGGTGCCGTCCGATTGCTTTAGCATCAGGTGGGACCCCATGCCTCGGCTGACGGGACATTGGCGGTCCTTAACTTCCTCCACCGTGCCTTTGAAGACTGCCTCCGTCGCTTTGTCGTACTTGGGAACTGAACTCGCAGATGGTTTCTGTCCGGCATTGGCCATCTGGCTGCTGAGCAGCGCCGCGAAGGCCACGACCAACACGCGCCAGGTTCGCATGTTCGACCTCCTTCCTACAGGTCCGACACTCCGGGCCTGGCCTTATGGGAATTATCAGTCGGATTGTCCTACGGTCCTGTGACGACACTCACAAGGACGTGTGACGTGCTTGTCACGAACAAGCGACAGACACTCGCATCCCTCCGCCAACAAAACGCCGATCCACCTTCCGGCAGATCGGCGCGCAATCACGGCGCTGGCAGTGATCTAGTTCGGGGAGGGTAACCGTGCATTCACCCGCAAAGTGAGCGCGGACTCGAACCCAATGCGCAAGGAAGACTTCTGCTGGAATTTGTCCCCACCCGGAATTACGCCACCGTGACGGCCATCGAAGTTATGCCGCAAAGCAATTAACCAATACAAAATTAACCTGTGATCTCGAGCGTAGAGAGGCGCAGCCGAACGGAGTCGAGAGACCTTTTTCTACTCCCAAGCGGAGATCACTCCTTCCGAATCTCCATGTGCGTAATCAGACCATCGCGCAACGTGTAGACGTGCTGCACCATCTGATCGGCGAGCAGCTCACCGCTCAGGTCGCGCACCACCTGGTGCACCTCAACGCGGATGCGCCCGTCTTTTTCCGTTCGGAAATTCACCGGTTCGACGTGGGATTGAACAATTCCGAACTGCCGTCCCCAATAGTTGCGCACGGAAGCGCGACCGTTCTCGCGGCCGCCCTCCATGCCATTGGGCCAATCCACATCGGGGTCCAGTCTGGCGAGCACGGTCTCGATGTCGCGCCGATTGAAGGCTGCGTAAACCTCACGCAAGAGTTCGATCTCGCCCGACATGCCAGCACCTATTTCATAGCCAGTTCATTGTGACTGACAAGTTTGTCGAGGATGCCATTGGCGACTTCAATGAGCTCGGGATCCACCTTGCGATTGGTGGAGATGGCTTCGAGTAAGGGAACGCTGACGATCTTGTTCCCGCGCAGAGCGGCCATGTGTCCCCACTCTCCGCGGTGCACCATGTCGATCGCACCCAGGCCGTAGCGCGTGGCCAGCACGCGATCGAACGAGCTGGGCGAGCCTCCGCGTTGAATGTGTCCCAGCACGACGGAGCGGGTCTCGAATCCAGTGCGCTTTTCGATTTCGTGGGCCAGTGTATTGCCGATGCCGCCCAACCGCGCGTGGCCGAATTCGTCCTTACTGGCGTCCACGACGACATTGGTGCCATTCTGCACATGAGTACCCTGCGCAAACTTGGCTCCTTCAGCCGCCACCACGATGCTGAAGTAGCGGCCACGCGCATGCCTTTGCTTAATCAGTTCCGCGACTTTGTCGACATCGAAAGGCACCTCCGGAATGAGGATCACATCCGCTCCGCCGGCAACGCCGCTGTAAATGGCGATCCAACCCGAGTCGCGACCCATGACCTCCACCACGATGACGCGGTTGTGCGCTTCGGCCGTGGTGTGCACCCGATCGATCGCACTGGTGGCGACATTCACGGCTGTATCGAAACCGAAGGTGAAGTCGGTGCCCGAGAGATCGTTATCAATGGTTTTCGGCACGCCAACGACCTTCACTCCGTTCTGAAAGAGCTTCTGCGCGACCGACAGAGTGTCGTCGCCGCCGATCGCGATAAGGGCATCACACCCATGCTTCTTCAGGTTGTCCATGCAACGCTGCAGACCGTCCGGGCGCTTGGCGGGGTTTGTGCGCGAGGTTCGAAGGATCGTGCCGCCGCGCGGCAAGATTCCGCCCACCGACTCGAGATCGAGCGGCATCACCTTGTCCTCAAGCAGACCGCGCCATCCTTCGAGGAAACCGACAAACTCGTCCTGGTGGTGGAACGTTCCTTTGCGGACGATGCCGCGAATCACCGCATTCAATCCAGGACAGTCACCGCCGCCGGTTAAGATCCCGATCTTCATCGCATACTCCTTGTAGTGGGTATGTAGTCTACCGCTGGGTCCGCTTTCGGTGAGGTGGTGCGCTCATTTTCCAGAGTTAAACTGGAAAGAACACCCGCAACCTGAAACCTTGGCCGGAACTCACAAGATTACCATTAATGCAGAGGCGATGTCGCACCGGCAAAATCGTTTATATGCAAGGTTTGCCGAGTGGTTTCACATCGGAACCGACCGGACGTCCGGTCAGGCCGCTGGTCCCACGTGTCCTCACCGGAATTCAATTCAATTTGATGTTGAGGGCGATCTTTGCGAGCCCTTCGCGAACTTTGCCGTCAAAAGCTTTTCATCGAAGATCGCAAAGAAGAGCCGCAAATCGCAGCCCACCCAATTCTCGTTCGCACCGGGTGCCCCACCCTACCCGCTCCTTTTGCGGGAGGGTGGGTTATCTCTCCAGTCCGATCTGCCTATCAACCTTTCTGTTGCGTATGCAGACTAAGTGTCTTCTCAAATCACCTCGGAATTGCAACCTCCCCCAAGTTTCGCCACAATACTCCCAACCTGAGCCGGCAAGCGCCGCCTCCACTCTGAACATCGGGGTTTGATCTCATGTCGAAACCTGTACGCGCACTGGTGTGGGTAGCCGTGGCCGCAGCCGGCGCCCTTTCCATCGCCACCATCGCGATACGCCGCGGTGAACAACTGAGCGCGATGTGGTTGGTGGTCGCGGCAGTATGCACCTATGCGCTGGGATATCGCTTCTACAGCAAGTTCATTGCAGCCAAGGTGCTGGCGCTGGACGCCATGCGCGCCACTCCCGCCGAACGTCTGGAGAACGGCCGCGACTTTGTTCGCACCAACAAATGGGTTGTCTTTGGACATCACTTTGCCGCAATCGCCGGACCCGGTCCGCTTGTAGGGCCAGTCCTTGCAGCGCAGTTCGGATATCTCCCCGGCACACTCTGGATTTTAGTGGGAGCGGTGTTTGGCGGGTGCGTGCAGGACTTCGTCATCCTTCTCTTCTCCGTTCGCCGGGACGGAAAGTCTCTCACCGAAATGGCCAAGGATGAAATCGGCCGCGTAGGCGGATTCGTCGCCTATGTCGCCGTCATCAGCATCATCGTGGTGCTGCTGGGAGTCTGCGCGCTCATCGTCGTCAACGCCCTGAAAGCCAGCCCCTGGGGCACGTTCACGATTGCCATGACGATTCCCATCGCGCTTTTGATGGGCGTCTATCTGCGCCGATTGCGCCCTGGCAAAGTGCTGGAGAGTTCCATCCTCGGATTCGTGCTCGTGATGCTGGCAATCTGGGGCGGGCAGTGGGTTTCTCAGAGTCCAACCTGGGGCAGTTACTTTGCGCTGTCTGCTCCGACCCTGGCGATTTTGATCATCGTCTATGGGTTTGCTGCTTCGGCGCTTCCGGTCTGGCTTCTCCTGGCACCTCGCGACTACCTCAGCACATTTGTGAAGCTGGGCACCATTGCCGTGCTGGCGCTCGGGATCGTCGCACTTCGACCGACGTTGCACATGCCCGCCCTTACAAGATTCATTGACGGGACTGGCCCCGTGTTCGCTGGTAATTTGTTTCCCTTTGCCTTCATTACGATCGCCTGCGGAGCTGTGAGCGGATTTCATTCGCTCATCTCCAGTGGCACCACGCCCAAGCTGATTTCGCGCGAGACCGAAACCCGCATGGTCGGGTACGGTGCCATGCTGGCTGAGTCGATGGTTGCTGTCATGGCAACCATCGCTGCGTGCGTTCTGCAGCCGGGAACCTACTTTGCGATCAACAGTCCGGCCGGCATCGTTGGACAGGCTCCCGAAGCGGCCGTAAGCGTGATCTCGAACTGGGGATTCCCCGTCACTGCCGGGGATATGCATGGTCTGGCGCAAGCCGTGGGCGAGCAGACGCTGTTCAACCGCACAGGCGGCGCTCCCGCATTTGCGGTGGGAATGGCCCACATTTTTTCGCACACCATCGGTGGCCAGGCACTGATGGCGATTTGGTACCACTTCGCCATCATGTTCGAGGCGTTGTTCATTCTGACGGTCCTCGACGCAGGCACGCGCGTCGGACGCTTCATGCTGCAGGACGCGCTTGGGCACGTCTGGAAACCCATGGGCCGCACCAGTTGGTATCCCAGCATCCTGTCGACGAGCGCCCTGATTGTTCTGGCATGGGGTTATTTCCTGTGGCAGGGAGTGAAGGATCCGCTCGGTGGAATCAATTCGCTGTGGCCGCTGTTCGGGATCGCGAATCAATCGCTGGCAACCGTCGCTCTGTGCGTGGCCACAACCATCATCGTCAAGATGGGCCGCGCCCGCTACGCCCTCGTCACACTTGCACCCCTGAGTTGGCTGGTAGCGGTAACCTTCACCGCAGCCTACCACAAAGTTTTCGATCCCAACCCTCGCATTGGCTTCCTGAGTCATGCGCAACAACTGGCCTCAGGGGTCACCGGCCCTACGACTGCGCGACTGATCTTCAACGACCGGCTGGATGCTGTAGTGACGGGAGTGATGATCGCAATGGTGGGAGTGATTGTTGTGGAGTCTGCCCTGGGCTGGGTGCGCGTCTTGAATGGACGCACGGAAGCCCGTGTGCGGGAGACGCCATTTGTGGCTACACGTTTCGCGGCGGAGGAGCAAGCATGACAAACACAGCTGCCTTTCTCAGCCGAATCCAGCATGCGCTTGAACTCGCTCACGCGACGCTGAGGGAGATCTTCGACGAGTCGGCATACATCCGCTTTCTTCAGCGCCGTGGCCTGACATCATCCCGCGAGTCCTACGCCCAATTCCTGCGGGAAGGCGAAGCTACGCGCGGACGACGTGTCCGCTGTTGCTAATGGGCTGCTTATGGAGCGGCGGGCGTCCCCGCCCGTCCTTCCACGAACTAAGAGTAGCGCCGGCAGTCCCGAGGGCGTCCTCGCCCTCGGCACCGCGAACGGGATACACTGACCACACATGCGCGTCCTTGGCATCGATTGCGGCACCGAATACACCGGATACGGTGTCGTCGAACTCGCTCCCTCGGGAAAGCTGATTTGCCTCGCAAGCGGCGCAATCAAACTTTCCCCTCGCGAGCCTCTTCCCCAGCGTCTGAGTCGCATCTACGAAGGTCTCGTAGATCTGATTCGCCAACATCAGCCCCAGCAGGTTGCCATCGAAGATGTCTTTTATGCGGTTAACGTGAAATCAGCGCTGAAGTTGGGCCAGGTGCGGGGTGTTGCCATGCTCGCAGCCGCAGGCGCTGGCCTGGAGGTGGCCGAGTACGCTCCCCTCTCAATCAAGTCGGCCGTTGTTGGCTATGGCAAAGCCGAAAAACAACAGGTCCAGCACATGGTCACGCGCCTGCTAGAACTCCAGCACCCTCCCGAGCCCATGGATGCCTCCGATGCTCTGGCCATTGCCATCTGTCACCTGCACACCGCCGGAACTTTGCAACGTCAGGGTGTGGCACGCTGACCACTATCGCCGATTGCTGGTTTTTAGACCGATGTCTCTCCCTGTTTTTGGTCTTCTGGCCTTAGAATCATTGTGGACCCTATGATCTTGCGTCCTCGGCGCCATTTGGCATTTTCAGTCCCACTTCTATGCCTTCTTTTCGTCAGCTTGCTGATTGCTCCGATGCTTGGATCAACGCCTGCCCCTATCGCTACCGTAGGCTTCTCGCTCGATTTTCCGCAATCGATTCCCGACCACTATGTGGTGACCGTTTCATCTGACGGACGCGCCAGCTACGATTCCACCGGCAAACTGACCGTCGACGCCGATCCAGGAGATGTTTTTCACCTGGACTTCACGATTTCCTCGGGAACGCGCGAACGAATCTTCGACCTCGCTGCCAGGGCCAAGTATTTCGAGGGCAAGGTGGACTCCGGCAAGCGCAACATCGCTTCCACCGGCGAGAAGGTCCTGTCGTACAAAGATGAGCAGCGCAATTCCCGGGCGGCGTACAACTACTCTCCCAACCCCGCCGTGCAAGAACTCACTACACTCTTTCAGAATCTTTCCACCACACTCGAGTTCGGGCGGCGGCTGGACTACTACTATCACTATCAGAAGCTGGCCCTCGACGAGGAACTCAAGCGGATGGAACAGATGTTGAAGGAGAGGAATCTTGAGGAGGTGCAGGCAATCGCGCCCATCCTGCAGAAGATTCTGGCCGATTCCTCGGTGATCAACGTGACGCGTGGGCGGGCACAGCGCCTGCTGAACGGCAGCGGAGTCACCGCCAGCCGATAGTAAGCCTTTGGCTACCTTAGGGTTAGACATTCCACGCGGCAGAGAAATCCGCGAAACGGTCCCTCAGAACGGGTTTTTCGAGAAGTGAACTCCCGCCGCGATGGTCGAATGTAACCGGAAACCCTAGCAACTAAACGCTTCAAACCATGTTCTAATTAGGTATCGGCAGATCCTTGGGGGTCCCCTATGTCGAAGCGAACCTTAGGCACGTTGCTCATTCTCCTGACCATCGCAACGCTTGTTCTGGCAGCGATGCCTGCCTTTGCAGACTCGCAGGTCCGCATCGTGCGTCTCAGCAATGTAGAAGGTACGGTCAAGGTCGACCGGAACAATGGGTCAGGCTATGAAAATGCCTTCCTCAACATGCCCATGGTGGAAGGCATGAAGCTGGCGACCAAGGACGACGGTCGCGCCGAAATCGAATTCGAAGATGGCAGCACCGTCCGCGTCACGCCTAAAACTAGCCTCGAATTTTCAGCGCTTTCGTTGCGCGATTCCGGCGCCCGCGTCACAACGGTGACCGTGCGTGCCGGTCAGGCCTATGTCAACTTTCTTGCTAAGCAGAAGGATGAAGAGTTCAGAGTCGCCTTCAGCAACGAAACCATTCCCCTGACCCGCGACGCTCATATCCGCGTGGACGTTGATTCCTCCGACGCCGTTGTGGCTGTCTTCAAGGGCGACATTCAGGTGCAGGGCCCATCCGGCACCGTCGATCTCTCGAAAAACAAATCAGCGACCTTCGATCTTCTGGCGGGAGACAAATACACGATCGCCAAGAACATCGAGGAAGATCCCTTCGATGCCTGGGACAAGCAGCAGACCAAATATCAGCAGGAGTACGCGCGCAAAGGCTCCTACAACGACTACCCGTACGGCTACGGCGTCAGCGACCTGAACTACTACGGCAGCTACTACAACGTCCCTGGCTATGGCTGGATGTGGCAGCCGTACTTCACCGGTGTCGGCTGGAGTCCTTTCGCCGATGGTGCATGGATGTTCTATCCGGGCTTTGGCTACACCTGGGTGTCAGCTTATCCGTGGGGATGGATGCCGTATCGCTACGGTAGCTGGGCGTTGGTTCCGGGCTATGGCTGGATGTGGGCGCCTGGCGCCTTTGCTGGCGGATGGTATACGGTCCCAAGGCTGACCAATCCTCCCAATCGATTCCCGGTTCCGCGGCCTCCGCAGCAGGGTAGCGCGACCGTAACCGTAGGACATCCAGTACTGACAACCGGCGGGCCCCAACGAGTACTGGTGCAGAACGGGTCCGCTGGCCTGGGCGTTCCGCGCGGGACTGTAAGCAATCTCGGCAAGGTCTCTCGCGAAGTGCAACGCGGTGGAACTGTTACGGTACGCACTGCGCCTCCATCGCGCGGCATGAGTCCGGTCACGTCCGGGGCGTCTGCATCAAGTGGAAGTCATGCAAGCGGCGGCGGACCCAGTCGGGCGACGGCCGGCAGCCACGTGAGCACCGGCAGCAGCAGTGGCGGCCATATGAGCACCGGCGGCGGCGGGCGCACGGGTGGTTCCTCCGGCGGCGGTCACTCCTCCCCACCCAGCCGTCCACGCTAGTTTTCAATTCAAATTGGAAGGGCGACCAAGGGTCGCCCTTTGTTTCTAGAAATGTGAATACTTTTTAAGATCTTGTCATTCCGAGCGCAGCGGAGGCAGGAGGAACCTGCTTTTTGCAGCGAAAGCACCTGATCTTCTCCGAGAATACTCGCTCACATTATTGGGATGTTCGCAATTTGGATGTTCGCAAAGAGACGATTCCATCTTTGCGCCCTTCGTGGCTTCCTTCGCGTGCTTCGTGGTTAAGCCTTTCTCCGCGCCCTCTGCGAACCCTCAGCGCTCTCTGCCGTAAAGTTTTTCGCGGCTACTTCAGAATCGCTACCCCCGCATACCCCACCACCATCCTGCGATCCCCCGAAACATCTCCTGAAGTCGCATAGCAGATCAGTTCCGCCCGCGTCGCGCCCAGCCGCCTCGTCGCAGTGAGCATCGCGACCGTCGGCCCAAATCCGCACATGCTGATGTCCTCATTCGTCACCACGTCGTAGAGACCGCGCGGGTTCAACGCAAGAATCTGGTCAATCGCCTTGTGATCTTTTACCCGCGTGACCTGATCCGACTCGTAGTGATTCATATCGCTCGAAGCCAGGACGAAGATCGAATCCTTCTGCGACGCTACGACGTCGCCGATCGCCTGCCCCAGACCTTCGAGCGCCTCGTAGTCTCGTGTGCCGATCGCAATTGGAACAAAACGGAGATGGGGACGTTTCGACTGCAGAAAAGGCAACTGAACTTCAATCGCATGCTCGGAACGGTGCGCATCGCTGTCGTCCGCCAGCAGAGGAAACTCAGCCAGCAGCGCCGATGCCAGTTCCGCATCGATGGGCACGGTGCCCAGCGGTGTCTCCCACGCCCCGTGACACATGATCGAGAGTGGCGACCCGAAACCCGTATGGTTCGGACACAGCAAGATGCACCGGGCCGGTATCTCGATGCGTGCAAACACGGATCCCGCCACGTGGCCCGAGTACATGTAGCCGGCGTGTGGCACCACGCAGCCAATCGCGTCGAGAGGTTTTGCCTGCGGGCTGAGATAAGAACTGATGTCGGCCGCAAGGGTGGAGGCGTTGCGGGGATAAAACTGTCCGGCGACAGCCGGATGACGAACGGTCGTGCCCATGAAGGACCTCCTTTCGGAAGCGGGGCTACTTGCCTGGTTGGGACAGGTTACCGTTGCTGGAAGCCAGTGCCCGGAAGATGGCAGCTTTTTTCTCGAGAGGCACGGCCTCGGCGCGCACTGCAGGTTTGACTCCGGCTTCCTGCAAGGCCGCGCGCAGGGATTGCTCAGGGTATTGCAACTTCAGGTTGTTCCACAGCGTCTTGCGTTTTTGTCCGAAAGAGAGCTTGAGGAATCGGACAAATTCCTTTTCCGGGACACCCAGCCTGTCGAGTTGAGGCGACATGGTAAGCCGCACCACCGATGAATGCACTTTTGGCGGGGGCGTAAATGCACCCGGCGGAAGTGTGAACATCCTCTCCACCTTGGCATAGAGCTGAGCGGTGGCTGAGAGCAAGCCGTAGTCGCGGCTGCCCGGCATAGCAGCCAAGCGGTCGGCTACTTCCTTCTGCACCATGACGATCAAACTCTCGAAGCACTCACGATACGCGAACAGGTGCAGCAGGATATCGGACGTGATGTAGTAGGGAAGATTCCCCACCACGCGCACAGGCTCGGGAATGTGCACCAGCCCAGGTCGCGATGCACCCGGCTTCGGTCCGAACAGCGTGCTGAAGTCAATGGCGAGTACATCGCCTTCGATGATCTCGATGTTCGGGTAGAGCGCAAACTTCATGCGCAGCTGTGCTGCGAGCACGCGATCCAGTTCGATGGCAATCAGGCGCCGCGTATTCTTGACCAGCAGCGAAGAGAGCACCCCGCGCCCGGGACCGATCTCAAGAACCGTGCTTTGGGAAGTATCGCCCAGGGCCTCGACGATGCGCCTCGCCGCAGAATTGTCCGTCAGGAAGTGCTGTCCCAGCTTCGGCTTGCGCTCGCGTTTTGTGCGTTGGGATACGACCTTCGGCACGTTGACCCTCTTTCCCGGGCCCAGATAGACTGACAAAGCTTAACCCGCGTTCTACGGCCAGGTAGGTTCCACTTTGTCTTCATTCATCATATCCTGCGCCGGGCTTCCGCGGCTTGTCTGGGAGGTTCGTCCTCATGCATATCGCCTTCGCGGCCTCAGAAGGTGTTCCTTATTCCAAAACTGGCGGGTTGGCTGACGTTGTCGGTGCTTTGCCGCGGGCTTTGGCTGCGCAAGGTCATCAGATCAGCGTGTATCTGCCGCGTTATCGCCAAACCAAGCTCACCAGGCCCCAGACGGTGATGCAGAGCATTACCGTCCCTTACGACGACGAGTATCGTTTCTGTTCGGTCGTAACCAATGGCGAATCTGGCGGCATTCGATACAACTTCGTGGAATATCCGCCCTACTTTGATCGCGAGGCGCTCTACGGCACGCCGACCGGTGACTACCCGGACAATGCTGAACGCTTCGCCATGTTTTCCCGCGCCGTCATCGAAGCCTCAAAGATTCAAGGCGTCCCGCAGGTATTTCACTGCCATGACTGGCAGTCCGCCCTTGTGCCGGTCATGCTGCGCACTCTGTACGCGGAAGACCCCGCCTTTCGGGAGGTGGGAACCGTCTTCACCATTCACAACATGGGCTATCAGGGCTTGTTTCCCGCTGAGATCCTGCCTTTGCTGATGTTGCCGTGGGACCTGTTCACCATCTCGAAGATGGAATTCTTCGGGCAAGTGAACTTCCTGAAAGGCGCTCTGGTCTTCTCCGACTACGTGACGACCGTGAGCAAGAAGTACAGCCAGGAAATCCAGACTACCGAGTATGGCTTTGGACTGGAAGGTGTTCTGCGCAATCGCGCCGCGACCGTGACCGGAATCCTGAACGGCGTCGACTACGACGAGTGGAGCCCGGAAACGGACAAGTTCATCAAGGCAAAATACTCGCCAGCTGACTTGGTCGCGAAGGGAACAGCCAAACAGGATCTGCTGGCGACCTTCGGCATCAAGAACGGTGACCCGAAGCTCCCGGTCATTGGTATCGTTTCACGCTTCGCCGCCCAAAAAGGTTTTGATCTGATCGCGCAGATCATGGACCGCCTGGCTCGCGAGGAGATGATCCTGGTCGTGCTGGGCACGGGCGACAAGGAATATGAGGAAATGTTCCTGCGCCTGCAGAAGAAGTTCCCCCAGAAGATTGCCGTGAAAGTCACGTACGACAACGCCATCGCGCACAAAATCGAAGCGGGAGCTGACATGTTCCTGATGCCCTCGCACTACGAGCCCTGCGGCCTGAACCAGATCTATAGTCTCAAGTACGGGACGGTCCCGATCGTGCGGGCCACCGGTGGCCTCGACGACACGATTGAACCCTGGGATGCACGCACCGGGAAGGGAACTGGCTTTAAGTTCAACGAATACAATGGGGAGTCGTTGCTGTTGACGATCAGGGCCGCGCTGCAGGCCTTTCGAGACGAAGCTTCGTGGCAGGTCCTGATGCGAAACGGGATGTCGCGCGACTTCTCCTGGGGCGCGTCCGC
>Ga0075424_100002230_pt1 | contig 17574 bp, 15 predicted proteins | sample SoiMethybrSBSTD3_FD_75301 | JGI IMG/M metagenome (GOLD analysis project Ga0075424, IMG submission 75301) | Bulk soil microbial communities from a Populus tree surrounding site in Tennessee, USA - Soil MetaG P. TD hybrid SBSTD3 | ecosystem: Environmental > Terrestrial > Soil > Tree plantation...
TTCCGCTGTCGTTCTTCCGCCACGGCGATCTCGCCGCGCAGCCGCTGCGCCGACTCGCGCTGCGTGCCGGCGAGGCGTGCCAGCTCGGCGCGCTGCGCCTCGGAAGCCGCCCGCGCCGAATGCGCGACGTCGCGTCGCACCTCGTGCTCGCTGACGTCGGCGTCCGCAGTCGGTACCATCTCGCGAAGCTCGGCGACGCGAACTTCGAGGGTCTGGAGCTCCTCGTGCCACGCCTGCATCTCGCGCGACGCGAGCGTCAGCTCCACCGAGAAGCGACGCGACATGAGCTCCGCGTGGCGCTCGGCGCGCTTCCGCTGGCGTGCGAGCGATCGCACCTGGCTTTGCACCTCGCCGATGAGATCGTCGATGCGGGACAGGTCGAGCGTCGTCTCCTCGAGCCGGCGCTCAGTGCTGCGCCGGCGATCGCGATAGAGGCCGACGCCGGCCGCTTCCTCGAACAGCTCGCGACGGTCGTCAGGGCGATCGGAGAGCAGAGCATCGATCGCCTTGGCCTCGATGACGACACCCGAGTCGCCTCCCAACCCGGTCCCGCGCAGGAGGTCGTGGATGTCGCGAAGGCGGCAAGGCGCACGATTCAGCAGGTAATCGCTCTCGCCGGAGCGCGAGAGTCGTCGCGTGATGACGACTTCCTTGAACGCGATCGGGAGCGCACCCTCGGAGTTGTCGAAGTGCAGGGAGACCTCGGCCAGGTTCACAGCGCGGCGCGCCGACGAGCCCTGGAAGATCACTTCCTCCATCTTCGCGCCGCGGAGGAGTCGTGCCCGCTGCTCGCCTAACACCCAGCGAACGGCGTCGGAGACGTTCGACTTGCCGCACCCGTTCGGGCCGACGATCGCCGTGACACCTGGTTCGAACGCGAGGTAGGTCGTATCGGCGAACGACTTGAATCCCTGGAGCTCCAGCTTTGTCAAACGCACCTAGTAGGCTCTCCCGACCCGGTAGGCGAGGGTCGCGTCGATGTTCTTCGTGCTCTTGAGCGCCGAACTGCACAGCGCAGCTTCATCGGGTGTTTCGAATGCCCCGGTGTACACGCGTACGGAACCGTCGCGCTGCAGCAGTCCGTACACCGGAACATTTCGCGATTGGAAATCGGCAATGATCGGTGCCGCCTGTGCCTGCGACGGAGCGGTAGCGACCTGCAGCGCGAGTGGCGCGCGGATCACCGTTCCCCATCCCTGCGGCACGAGCCCACGTTGCCGCAGAAAGGCTAATAGCTGATCGGCCCGGCTGCGATCCACGTAGGCGCCGGTGACGACCTTGTACCACGTGCCGCGATCGGTGCCGCGGCTCACTGGCGCGTAGGTGCCAGCTGGAAAGTCGCCGCCGCCCGAACGGATCCGGAGCGCCGCACCATCCTCGGTGTCGACCATCGCGATCTGCACCGCAAACCGCGATGCGTACGCCGAGTCGGCGGGGTCCGCGACCACGAGCGGCGGTGACGAATCGATCGCCGGAGCTGCGGCGACGAGGCTGTCGGACGCAGCGGCCGAGTCGCGGCGGAGAACCGCCGGCGCCGGTTGCGGCCTCGTTAGGTAGTTCCGCCCCACGGTGCCGACGATTGCGGCGAGCACGGCGACGGCCGCAACAGGCACGATCCATCGGCGCGGCGGTCGGCCGGGCGGAGCCGCTGAGCTTCGCACCGCCGGCCGAGGGGGTGGCCGCCGGGCGGGCGACGACACTTCCGCGAACACGCGGGCGTCAGGAACCGGACTTGTCGCGTCACCTACCACCACGACGCCGTCGAGCATCCGAATGAGATCCTCGACGCCGGGGACCGCTGCCGGGGCCGCGATGAGCAGCAGCGCGCCGGCTTCGTGAAATCCACTCGCGAGGCGTCGCCACCTGTCGTTGCGAAGAATCTCCTCCTGCACAACCTGGTCGCTGCCGCTCGGCAGGACGTGCAGGTTGCCGATCGCATCGATCTGCCGCGCAATCCTGTTGAACGACACGCCATATAGGAACGCGTCGGTCAGGCCGTGCGGGTCGTCGTCGGTCACGAGCTCGCGGAGAGGTGGCACGTCGCCGATGAGATCCCCTACCGCAACGCGCCTGTGCGACGCCTGCGCCCTGGCGATGCCTAACGCCACGGATGCCGTCGCGATCGGGTCGTGCCCCAGCACGACGACCGCGCTCGCGCTATCGAGCGTGCCGGCAACACGGCTGCCGGCCGCCTCCCATAGCGACTCGAATTCGCCCACTGCTTGGTCGGTCAAGGATTGGTCGGTCAAGGATTTCCTTCGTAAACCCAGAACGAAACGCGCGACGCGCGGCCGATGCGCTCTGCGTCGGCCTTCGTCGGATATGGTCCAAGAACGACGCGGTAGATCGTCGTGCCGTTCGTCTCCCCGGTCACCACGCGGGCCTTCTGCCCTTCGACGCTGATCGATGCTGCGCGCTCGCGCGCTGGCGGTTCCGACACGAACGCCGCGAACGACACGACCCATCCCCGGGGTCGAGGCGGTTGTGCGGAACTGGCAGGCGTATCAACCGGCAGTCGGGGCGGGGCAGGCCGCGGGATAGCCGTGCGCGGCGTACGCGGCGCGGTGGCCTGCCCTGGGATCGTCTGACCGTTGGACGTATCTGGCGTCACCTTGGATGGTGCCGGCGCAACCGTGGTGTCCGACGTATCTGAGGTCGCGGAGGAGTCGGAGTCCGCGAACGTCACTGGTTGATCGAGCCCTCCGGCTCGTGGACGGAATCCGTTCCACACGATCGCGTGCCAAAAGTCGCGAGACCCACCCGGCACCTTCGTGCGCGGGCGCAGCGTCTCACCGTCGACGATCGCGACATCGTCGCCCTGCGCGAGGAGCAGGGCGCCATCGGGCGCGACGAGGGGAAGGTCATCGCGCCACTCGGTGGTCACGCTTCCGATGACGCGCGCCGTTCCAACCGCGATGACCCATGCCGAGTCTCCCTTCGCGGACCGAGCGAGCACGTAGCGACCGAGCGGATCCATGCGCAGTGCGCTCACGACTCCCGGCAGTTCGATCGATCGCTCGACCTGATCCCGGTATCGATCGACGACAGAGAGCGTGTGGCTCGAGTCGGTCGCGACGAACAGGCGATCGCCACTCGGAGTGGGCGCGACAGCGCGCAGATCACCGCCGAGATGAAGCGCCGGACTCACCTGCAGCGTGCGGGCGCGAAGTGCAATCAGCGATGAGTCGATACCGAAGTAGACACGATCCCCCACCTGCGCGTGAAGAACGCGAGGCGCGTCGGGAACCGACGCGCTATCGGTTACTTCGGTATCCGGAGGCCGAACGCGAATGATGCCGAGCTCACTGCCGCGGTCCGTCAGTACCAGGAGTGTGCCGTCCTGTTGCGGCAGGACTATCCGCGCACGTTTTGCGGGTGTGAACGTCCAGTCGCCGGACGGTGTGAGGCGAGTGACACTCCCGTTCTCGGCGATGCCGTAGATCGACCAGCCATCGCTCGATGAAACCGACGTCAGCTTTGCCCGTGTCGCCACGCCGACGGTGCCCGACCGAAGATCGATGCGGCCGGGAACGCCGTTCTTGTCGACGTACGCAAGAGACCCGGCGTCGCCGTCGAATGCGAGAACGCGACCCGGCGCGGACGCGTTGGTGGCGGACGTCCAGATGACGGAATCGAGCTGTGGATAACGGTATGCACGAACGGCCCCGCCACTGCGCGGAATGCGCAGAATGATTTGGTCGGGACCGGTCGAGGGAGAGGCGGACGGAGCGTCGTGCCGCGCGGTGTCATTGGAGCGGTCGGGGCGACCGCACGCGGCAAGCACGAACGCCAGAACGACGAACGTACGCACGGCGGTAAGCTAGGCGTAGGGTCGAGAATCGGGAATAGGGAATTTGCGCGGGAACGGGGAACCGGGAACACTGAGTCGTCTTGGAGCTTCCGTTCCCGGTTCCCCGTTCCCGGACGCGCGCCTTCGGCGCGCCGTCGATTCCCGATTCCCTAGAAGCTTGGTCCCAACGTCCAGGTCCAGTATCCCTTCTTGCCGTCCGGACAGTCGAGCGCGATCGCGTAGTCCCACCGCAGCAGCGCGAATCCGAACAGGTTCAGGCGAATGCCCGCCCCGTAGCTGTGAACCGGCGCGCGAGTGTTCGAAACGTTCTGGTTCACCGAATTGTCCCACACGACCTTCTGGCCGTGCGACCACGCCAGCCCGATGTCGTAGAAGAACAATCCGTCCACCGGAGGCAACGAAATGGGCAGCAGCCCGAGGTCGAAGCGCCTGACGAGTGGGAATCGAACCTCCGCGTTCCCGAACGCGACGCGGCTGCCGAGGAGCTGAATTGCGCTGCACCCACCCTGCGTATTGGGGTTCTGTGGCAGCCCCGGGACACCGGTGCACTGAAAGCTGTACTCCTCGCGATCGTAGCCGCGTACGAACTCTGGGCGCCCGATGTACTTCTGCAGCATCATCTCGTCCCGGCCTACCGAGATGCTCGTCTGCCCACGGAGCGCCACCGTGAGGAAGTTGAAGAGAATCGGGACGTATCGGCGATAGTCCGCCTGATACTCGACCCATTGATACGAGCCAAGCGTCGGCTCGATCTGGAATCGATAGCGGCGGCCGGAGATGGGACCCGTGTAGCCGAACAGCGTGTTGTCGGACACGTACGCGAAATACGGTGCGCCGTACATGATGCCCGATTGGTTGCTTACGCTGTCGACCATGAAGGGGTCGGCCAACCCCCGGTCGGCGTCGATTTTTCGACCGTACCAATACGTCAGTTGATCGACATAGTTAAAACTTCCGCCGAATTCGATGCGCGTGAACCGGTTGAGAGGATACGCGCCGATGCCGAATGCCTGGCGTGTAACGAACCGCGTGACCCCCTGGGTCTGGTAATAATTGTTGGTGCCACGCTCCATCGGGGCGGTGCGATCGTACGTGAGGTACCAGACTGGCTGTTGCAGCACGCCGCTCGTGTATTGCAGCCGTCTGCCCATACTGGTGAATGCTGCGAGGAGATACGCCTCGCTGAGCCGACCATTCACCTGTCCCGCGAACGCCAGGCGGTGGTCGCCGAGCAGATCACTCAGCACGATCGTCGTACCGCCGAACACACCACGACCGAAGTTGTCCTGCGTGTAGCCAATGCTCGGGCGCGAGATGTACTCGGGTTGGTATCCGATCCGGTATGGGTAGTGCCTGAACTGGGTCGTGTCGGGAAGCACGATCGCCGCGCTGTCCAGCAGTTGCGCAACGCTCACGACCGTTTCCGCGCGCTCGGGCGCACTCGGGAGGTCCGCTGACGCGCGAATCCCGGTCGCGCTCCGATAGATCGACCGATCACGCGCTACCGAGTCCGGGTTCGCCGTCACCACCGGAGCGAGTGCCGACGTATCACTCCCCTGGGACGACACTGGCTTTGACAGGGAGTCCGCCGGCACCACCGCTTGCGGTGTCGATGACGCGGTCATGTCAGGCAGCGCGGGGCTCGCGAGCTTCACTGCGAGGCTGTCTCTCCGGAGGCCGGCCTTCGCCACGGTCTGTGTCTTCACCGCGGTGGTATCGCGGAACGGCTCCTTCATCAGACGGCGCGGGTTGTTCACCGACCAAACGGTATAGTCGCCGTTTTCGTAGTACGCGAACGCCAGACGGTCCGCCTGCCGGGCCCACGTGATGACCGGGCTGTACTCCGTCACGGCGAGCACTGCGCCGACGACGTTCGTTATCTGGAAGTGCTGCTTCTTCTCGAGGTCGTAGATGAAGATGTTCGGGATACCAGTGCGGTCCGACACGAACGCGATCGACTTGCCGTCAGGCGCCCACATCGGATTCAGGTTCTGGCCGACCTGACTCGGCAGCACGCTGACCCGACCGGTCTCTAGATCGTAGAGCGACACCTGCCAACGGCTGAACTTCAGGTTGTCGAAATCGGTTTGCGGCCCGCGGTCGGACACGAACGCGATCGTGCGGCCGTCGGGTGACCACTGTGGCTGGTTGTCGCCATTCCGGTCGTTCGTCAGTCGGCGGAGGTTCCGCCCATCGCGATCGACAATGTATAGGTCGGTGAGCCCGCCTTTCCCGCCGCTGAACACGAGCTGGCGCCCATCCGGAGACCACGACGGGCTCGTTACGCCTTCGAGTGGAAGGTCGAACCGGTGCGTGACCTTTCTCCGCTTCACGTCCATGAGGTACAGCACGTCGCGTCCGTCACGCTGCGCGGTGAACGCGAGCAGCTTGGCGTCCGGCGAGAACGAGCTTTGCGAATACAGAAGCCGCAGCTCCTCGAAGTTCGGGTCGGTCGTGGATTTCACGAGCCGCTTGAGGCGTCGGCCGGTCTCGCCGTCGCCTAACCACAGGTCAGGGAAGACCTGGCCGCGCAGGAAGCTGCCGAGGGACACGAACGCGATGTACTTGCCATCGCTCGAGAGCGACGGTGCGAGGAACAGGCTGCCGCCCGTCTTGCGCTCGCTCAACAGCGGCTGCGAAAACTTGCGGGCCCGCTCGAGGGTCGCGATCTGGGGCAGGTGCTTGGTCTGCATCGCCTCGCGCCACTCGTCGCTCAGGTCTTCCAGCGACAGGCCCGTTTCGCGCTTGAACGCGCGCTCGATTCCCACGTTAGGCGCCGAGTTCAGCACCTCGCCGATGATCTCGTCGCCCCACCGGGCGCCCACGTACTCCCACAGCGCCTCGCCATAGCGATACGGGAAGTACTGATCCGGGCGGACGGTCATCTGTTCGATCGACGGCAGATGCCCGTTCAGAGCGGCGTCGCGCACCCACGCCTGCGTCAGAATGTGGTTCGGTCCGCCCGCCAGGTACTCGGCCATCCCTTCCATGAACCACAGCGGCGGGTCGACCTGGGCGAGCGTCTGCAAACCGGCACCGGCGCGACCGCGAGCGAAGATGTCGTACTGGAAGGCATGCACCATCTCGTGCGCCAGCACGTGCTCGAAGCTCTTGTAGTCGCCGGTGAAGGGGAGGAGCATGCGGTGGCGCAGGGCCTCCGTCACGCCGCCCGTGCCTTCACCGAGGTCGCCCGTCACGTTGTTCTGTCCGAAGTCACCGCGCGAGGAATACAGGATGAGCGGCTTCTTCTCGCGGAACTGGTGGTTCAACAATCGTGAGAGCCGGGCGTAGGCGCGTTCTGCCATGCGAGCCGCATCCATCGCGGCGACACGTTCCTGAGGATAGTAGTGCACCAGGAAGTGTTCGGTCTCGAGCACGCTCCACTTGAAATGGTCGTACTGAACCTGGTTCTGGCCGAAGTACGTTTGTGCCTGGAGCCGTGTCGCTGCACCGGCGGCGATAACGAGCGCGGCTGCACACGCGCCCGCCCTCACGAGTCTCATTTGAGTACTCCTTGCGGCTGATCAACCGCGACTACGGCCGCATCGCTCCACAAGCGTTCAAGTTGGTAAAACTCGCGGAGCGTGGGATGAAAAATGTGGACCACCATATCCACGTAATCGAGTAGGACCCAACGGCCCTGCTGAACTCCTTCGACGTGATGCGCGCGCGTGCCCTCCTTGCGTAACTCCTCGAGCACGTGCTCGGCAACGCTGCGCACGTGCGTGTCGGACGTACCGCTCGCAATCACGAAGAAGTCAGTCATGTCGGTGACGCCGCGCACGTCCAGCACGACGACGTCATTGGCCTTGAGATCGAGGCATAGCGCTGCCGCGCGCTGAGCAAGCGACGCTGGAGCGGGCGCGGTGGATCCGGTCATTCGATGCGATCAGTTCCCGGGCGGAAAGTTGTAGCCAGGTGCGGGCCAAAGGTTCCGCAGGTCCCGCACCGCGTCGCCACAACGCGGGCTTGGCACGCGTAAGCCTACGCCCGCCTTAGCATAATGCGCGTGCATGGCGGCCGATACCCGAGTGATGGATGTAACAAAGGCCGACCGAGCGCGAACGCTCAGGTCGGCCTTTGTCGCATCGAGCCGACGACGTCTTGTCGCATAGAGCCGACGCTTTGGCCATCGCCGTCGGCTCGCAAGAGCGTCCTGTTTACTGCTTGATCACCCAGACTTTGATCTCGGGCTTCACGTCGGCGTGCAGTCGGACGGGCACGCGGTACACGCCGAGGGACTTGATCGGGTCGTGCAGGTCGATCTGTCGCTTCTCGATCATGTCGAAGCCCTGGGCATGGAGCTGCTCGGCGATGTCGGCGGCGGTGACCGAACCGAAGAGCTTCCCCTCCTCACCAACGCGGGCCGAGAAGGTGAGCGAGACATTCTCGAGGCGAGCCGCGATCCCCTGCGCGCCGCCGCGACGCTCGTCCTCGGCTGCCTGCAAGCGGGCCTTCTCCTGCGTGATGCGTTTGAGGTTCCCGGCCGTGGCGGCGTAAGCGATGCCGCGCGGCAGGAGATAGTTCCGGGCGAACCCCGGCGAAACCTTAACGACGTCTCCGGGCTGGCCGAGCTTCTCGACTGCCTGGCGAAGGATGACTTCCATGTTCACTCCAGTCGTTCCAGATGTTGGCGGATGTTGCAGATGTTGGCAGAGCTTATGTGGTCGGGCGCGGTCTGCTGCGCCAGTCTAGCCAAGTGTCTCCAAGGCCGATGCCGAGGGCGAACACGCCAAGCAGCGGCCACATGAAGATTGCAAGGCCAATGGTGAGCGCCACCATGAGGCGGCCGGGCGCAAAGAACCACGCCAACACGCCGAGCCCCCTCAGGGCGTACAGTGCGCCGAAGAACACGAGCAAATTGAGCCCCAGGGTACTGAACGCCTTGAGCGTCGGTACCGCGACGGCCGTTATTCCCAGGACCAACCCCCAAACGAGCTGGTCGTTGAACCGAAACTCCTTCAGTGGCGCCAGCGGCGCTCCGATGCGGGCTCGGCTCACTCGATGATAGAGCCCCCAAGCGAGCGCCAGTACTGCGAGCGACTCCAGGGCCAGCACCGACGGATACAACCGGGCGGTCACTGGAGGCAGTTGCCGAAGGCGGTCGCTGCTCTCGCGCGCGAGCGTGTCCATTCCCGGATTGTCCTTCGTGATCTCGAGCCACTCCCGCGTCTTGGATACCGACTCCCAATCAGCGAGCCACGAGTCTACGCGGCGCGAGTACTCGCCGCGTACCGCGCGCTCGACAGTATCCGGTCGCTTCGACGCGAATAGCACCAGCGCGATTCCCACCGCGAACGATAGCCCGACTGCCGACAGCGCGCGCGGGAAGAACGACTGCCGCGGGCTCATGATCGATGCGACGCCGAACGACGCGGCCAGGAGCAGCGACCACCCTTTGGCGATCGCCACGAACGCCGGCGTGCCGGGCAGTGGCGTCACGATCATCCAGATTCCCAGCGCGGTCCACGTCAGCGCGAGAAGGAACCGGCCGCCGGCCCACCATCCGACGAGCGAACACACGGCGAGCGCCGGGACGATGAGCAGCAGCGACTGCTCGACCGGAACGGCGACGCGGAGCAGGGGAACGAGCGGGAGTAAAACGAACGCCAGGAGAGCAAGGATGATTCGCTTCCATCCTTGCTCGCGAGGTGCCGCGGCCGGAGCCGCCGGTCCGTTCGCCTGGTCGTCGTTCTGAATCGGTCCCCCTCGCCGTCGACGCGTTAGGTGCGGGCCGTCAGGCCTGGTGACCGCGGATGTAGGGGATGATCGCGAGATATCGGGCCCGCTTCACCGCTTGCGACAGCTGTCGCTGATGTCGCGCGCACACGCCGCTCAGCCGGCTCGGGAGAATCTTCCCGTGGTCGGTGATGAAGCGGCCGAGCGTGCGGTCATCCTTGTAATCGATGAACCGGACTCGCATTTCGCAGAACGGGCAGGATTTCTGGGCTCGTCGCATGATCAATCCTCATCCTCATCGTCTTCGTCGCGGCGACGCGCCGCGAGCATCTCTTCCTCGGACATCGGCGGGGCTCCGACCTCGTGCTCGTGGAGCGTGACCAGGTAGCGGACGATGCCGTCGTCGAGCTTGAGCGCGCGCTCGTACTCGGGAAGCGTCTTGGGGTCCGTGTGGAAGTGGGCGACGACGTAGTAGCCGTTTTCGCGAGGCCCGATGGGGTAGGCCAGCTGGCGGCGTCCCCAGTGGTCGGTTTTGATCTCGCCCGCGGCGTGCAGCAGCCCGTGGAAGCGAGTCAGCTTGTCGTTGATCGCGGCGTCTTCGAGCGTGGAGTCGAAGATGTACACCGCCTCGTATTCGCGAGACACGTGTCGGCAAGCCTCCCTTTGGTCGTGGTCCGCCCCCCGCCGGTTGCCGGAAGCAGGGGGAGGGGAATGAAGGGCCGACGAAACGCGGCCCGTTGTGAAAAGCCTTGCAATGTAATGGCTTCTGCGTCCACTCGACAATGGGGAGCGAGGCCGCAGACGTCCGGCAAGGACCCAGGGGATCCAGGTGGCGTCGCGATTCCGGCTCGTTGTCAACCGTCGGGTCTTCCCCGGCTCCGCAGAGGAGCATGAGCGTCGTCAGCCAGATTCGGCGCGCGTGCCCTATCGCGCGTGGTACGCCTGCGATCACCAGCCTCCAGCCGTCGCCACACTCCAATCGGCGCGCTCGACCCATTCGTGCGACTCCCGGTACGGTTGCCGTTCGATCCGTCCAGCGCAAGGCATGAGTCCCTTCCAAGCGCACCGGCGCCGCCGCTTCGCGCCGCCGCAAATCGCGTCGCCGCGCCTACGTCAATTCGCGTATGTCGACATGAGCGGGCACAGCCGATAGTAAGCCGCGTTCAGACGCCTTTGGCGGTTTCCACCGACCGAGACCCTCGTCATGTCACCTGTGCCCAAGCGCGCCGCCCGCCGCAGGCCCCGCCTGACGTCGCGCCGGCTTCGCCGACCCAGCCCACTCGGGCTCGCGCTGTGGGTCAATGCATGTAGCTCTTGGCGTCCGATCGACCTCGCGCCCAACCGTGGTTTCGGCACCTTGCAGCAAGTGGGTATCCAGTGACGGAACCTAACGCCGGGGAGCGGTCGTCGCCTAACGACCCTGTGCCGCGTGTGCCTCACGGGTACACGCGGCGCCAGGTGCGCGCCAGCGACCCGAGGCCTGCGCCGAGGATCGCGCCGCCGACAGCCCCGATGGCCGCCCCGCCGAGGGCTGCCTTCCACGTGTCGTCCGAACAGTCGCTGGTCTCGCACAACGCTTGAACGGCCAGTACGCTGAAACCGGCGAGCACGACCCCGCCCGCGACGGCGCCGATCGCGGCGCCTCGACCGGTCGCTCGGCCTGCGCGCCAGAGGGTATCGACGTCGACGAGGGGCAACCGCAGGGCGTCACCTTCCTCCAGGGCGACGACAAGCGTGTCGTGCGTAGCGCTCTGGACGCGCCCTTTTACGCGCACACCCGACCGCGCAGCGCGCACTGTTGCGCCCGCCGCCACCGGGGTCGTGGCTGCGCCGCGTGTCTGCGCATCGAGCGACGCGAGAGGCAGCACAAGTACGAGCAGTGAGAGGATCGCGAAGGCGAGCCGATTGATAGGTAGCTCCTGCTGGGGGTCGAATGCAGCCACCCTCAACGCGCAGAGCCACGCGAATTCGGCTCACCACCGCGCCGGCGACGTGCGCGGCGGGGCTAAATGCTCCTGCTTATTCGCTAGACGTTGAACCGGAACAGCATGACGTCGCCGTCCTTTACGACGTACTCCTTGCCTTCGGACCTGACGACGCCGCTCTCCCGGGCGCCCTTCCACCCGCCGGTGGACACGAACTCGTCATAGGCGACGGTCTCGCCGCGAATGAATCCACGCTCGAAGTCCGTGTGAATGACCGCGGCCGCCACCGGTGCCGTGTCGCCCTGATGGATGGTCCACGCGCGGACCTCCTGCTCGCCGGCGGTGAAGTACGTCTGCAGGCCCATCAGGTGATAGCCGGCCCGGATGAGCCGATCGAGGCCCGCGGACTCGAGGCCTAACGATGCCAGGAAGTCGGCACGGTCCTCCGGCGGCAACTCCGCGAGCTCCGCCTCGATCTTGGCGGAGAAGGGAACGATCTCGGCGTGCTCGCCGCTCGCGGCGACGGCCGCGCGCAGCGCTCTGAGATGCTTGCCCTCGTGACCCGAGAGCTCGGCATCGGTGACGTTCGCGGCGTACAGCACGGGCTTGGCCGTGAGCAGTGACAGCGGCGCGAGCGTCTTCAACTCGTCAGGCGAGAGCCGGGCTTCCCAGAGTCCTTTCCCTTCGCTCAGAAACGACTGCGCCTTCTCGAGCACCGGCAGCTCCGCGACCGCTTCCTTCTCACCCGACTTCGCCGCGCGCCGCGTACGATCGAGGCGCTTTTCGACCGTCGCCAGGTCGGCGAGCGCGAGCTCGAACTCGATGACCTCACGGTCACGCGCGGGGTCGACGGCCCCCATGACGTGCGTCACGTCAGGATCCTCGAAGCAGCGCACGACCTGTACGATCGCGTCGGTCTCGCGGATGTTCGCGAGAAACTTGTTGCCGAGTCCTTCACCGTTCGCGGCGCCCTTCACGAGGCCGGCGATGTCGACGAACTGGACGACGGCGGGAACGACTTTCTTGGGCTGGACGATGTCGCCGAGCTTCCCGAGGCGCGCGTCGGGGACTTCGACCATGCCGACGTTAGGCTCGACGGTGCAGAAGGGGTAGTTCGCGGCGTCGGCCTTGGCGGCGGTCAGCGCATTGAACAGGGTCGACTTGCCAACGTTTGGCAGGCCAACGATTCCGAGTTTCAGCATGATTCAGATTTCGAACGAATGCCGTCGTGGGTGGGCCGACAGCGTGAGACGCCAGAGGCAGGCTTCAAACAACGTCGCGCGGACAATGTAATTGAGTGGGACTACTGACCCGGCGTCGCGCCGTCACCGTTATGCGCGTTCATCGCCTTCAAGATCCCATCGCGCATCCAGATCTCGACCGCGTCCTGTAGGCGAGGCAGCAGCTCCACCACGACCGCCCGTTCATCCTTCCCAAACGGCGACAACACGAAATCGGACAGATTCCCAACCCGTCGCGGATCCTCCGGCTTGATCCCGACCCGAAGACGTGGATACTCCTGCGCGCCTAACGCGCGCTCCACGTCCTTGAGACCGTTGTGCCCACCCGCGCTGCCGCGCGCGCGCAAACGATACGTGCCGAGCGGAAGCGCGGCCTCGTCCACGACGACCATGAGATCCGACGCCGCGGACCACTCCGGACGCCGCAGATACGGCCGCAGCACCTGACCGCTCAGGTTCATGTACGTCGTGGGCTTCACGAGACGCACCGGCCGACCGTCCACAGTCCCGCTCAGTGTCAACGTCTCACCGTCGCGCCGCCATCCATCCAAACGCCAAACGTCGGCCAGGTGGTCGAGGAGCCACCAGCCGACGTTGTGACGCGTGTCCTTGTATTCGCGCCCGGGGTTGCCCAGGCCAAGAATGACCTTCAATGGCTCCTATGCGAGGAGGCAGTGAGCAACTACTTCGACTCGCCCTCTTCCTCGCCCTCGTCCTTCGTCTTGCGAATGAGCTCCGGCTCCGGCGCGGCTTCCACGCCCTCGGTCACGGCCGGCGTCGGCTCGACTTCGACCTTCGGCGCAGACACGACGGCGACGGTCGCTTCGGGCTCGTCGAGAACCTCGACGCCCTCCGGGATCGTCAGGTCGCCGACGTGCAGCGAGTGACCGATCGCGACGTTGGTGACATCGGCTTCGATGCGTCGCGGAATGTTCACCGGGTCCACGCGGATCGACAGCTCGGACATCACCTGGCTCAGGATGCCGCCCGCGACACGCACGCCCTCAGGCGTGCCCGTGAGCACGATCGGCACGTTCACCGACACCTTCTCACCGGCGACCAGCTCCTGAAAGTCGATGTGCAGGATCTGCTTCTTATACGGGTGACGCTGGATCTCGCGGATCAGCGTACGGGCCACGCCGCCGTCGAGATTGAGCTCGATCACGGTGCTCTCAGCCGAGACGCGCTCGAGAAGCTTCTCGAATTCGCGCGTGGGGATCGCGAGTGACAGCGGCTCGCGTGCGTGACCGTAGATGACGGCCGGGATCTGCCCGGCGCTGCGAAGCGATCGCGCGGCGCCCTTGCCGGCAGTGGTGCGCGGGCTCGCGGAGAGTTGTGCGGTGGCCATGACGGAATAACCTGCGGTGTGCGTGTAACGTGTTAGGCAGCCCGGAACATCCGGGTTGCCCTAATCGAACAGGGAGCTGACGCTCTGCTCGCTGTGCGTGAAACGGATCGCCTTCGCGAGCAACTCGCCAACCGAAAGTACCTTCAGCTGCGGGAAGTGCCGGTCCTGCGGAATCGGGATCGTGTTGGTCACCGAGACCTCCACGATCGGCGCGGCGCACAACCGCTCGACGGCGGGGCCGGAGAGCAGCGCATGCGTCGCGCATACGTAAATGTCGTTCGCGCCCAATTTCTTGAGCGCCCGCGCGGCCTCGGTGACCGTGCCGGCCGTATCGATCATGTCGTCGGGAATCAAACAGTCACGCCCTTCGACATCACCAACCACGTTCAACACCTCGGCCACGTTCGCCGTCGGCCGACGCTTGTCGATGATCGCGAGCGTGCCGTTCAGCCGTTTCGCGAATCCTCGCGCCATCTTCGCCGACCCGACATCGGGCGCGACGACGACGACGTCCTTCAACTGCTTCTTGCGGTAGTGCGATGTCATCACCGGCGCCGCGTACAGGTGATCGACTGGAACGTCGAAGAACCCCTGCAGCTGGTGCTGGTGAAAGTCGATCCCGAGAACGCGATCCGCGCCCGCCGTCTCGATCATGTTCGCCAGCAGCTTCGCGCCGATGGCGACACGCGGCTGATCCTTGCGATCCTGACGGGAATACCCGTAGTAGGGCATCACCGCCGTGATCCGCGCCGCCGACGCCCGCCGTGCCGCATCGATCAGGAGCAGCAGCTCCATCACATTGTCTGCCGGTGGATTCGTCGGCTGCACGATGAAGACATCCGCGCCGCGGATGTTCTCATCGATACGCACGAAGATCTCACCGTCGGCGAACCGGCTGCAGGTCACCTTGCACAGCTCGACGCCAAGGTGCTCTGCGATCTCCTCCGCGAGTCCCTGATTCGCGGTACCCGAGAGGAGCTTGAATCCGTGCTTCGGTAAGGACACACCGTCCATTGCCGCAGCCTTGTATCGTAAGAGAGGCTAACGAGATAGTCAATTCCGGACAGCGACGCGACAGCGACCGGAGGAGCCACCAAAGCTAAACAGGCCCGTCCCGATATGCTACGCGTGCGGAAAGGTGTAGCGTGGGGGTCCGATAAAGGTCGCGCCCGCTACAACAGACCCACGGATCGGGAATCGGGAATCGGCAATCGGGAATCGAAACCGATCTTGGCGGTTCCCGCTGATGGCTGATGGCTGATGCGTCAGGGCGACGTGTCAGCAGGCGGAGCTTCGAACAGCGTCGTGGTCAGATACCGAGCGCCCGAATCGGGCGCGATCATCGCCACGCGCTTGCCCGGTCCGAGCTCCCGCGCGATCTGCAGCGCCGCCCAGGCGATCGCGCCGCTCGACATCCCCACGAACAGGCCCTCCTCGCGCGCGAGGCGTCGCGCGAGCGGAAAGGCGTCTTCCTCCCACGCCTGAACGATGCGATCGACGACCGATCGATCGAAGTTCGGAGGGACGAATCCAGGTCCCATTCCCTGAAACTGATGCTGCCCACGCTCGCCACCCGATAGCACGGCGCTGCGTGCCGGTTCGACCGCGACGACGAGCGTGTGCGAACGCTGATCACGGAGGAAGCGCCCGACTCCCGAAATCGTTCCACCTGTCCCGGATCCGTAGACGAATGCGTCGATGCGGTGATGCATCTGCTCCCACAACTCCGGCGCCGTGGTCTCATAGTGGATGCGCGGATTCGCGGGATTGCCGAATTGGTCCGCCATCCAGGCGCCGGTGGAATCGCGAATGCGCGTCGCTTCCTCGATCGCCGCGAGCATGCGACGCTCCGGATCGGTGAGCACCAGCCGAGCACCGTAGGCGCGCAGCGTGCGCTTTCGCTCGTCGCTCATCTGCGCGGGGAGGCAGAGCGTGAGCGGGTAGCCGCGTGCGGCCGCGACCTGCGCGAGCCCGATGCCGGTATTGCCTGACGTGGGCTCGACGATCATCTGGCCCGGCCGGAGCGCGCCGCTCCGCTCGGCGTCCACGATCATTCCCAGCGCAGTGCGATCCTTGATCGAGCCGCCCGGATTCATCCCCTCGATCTTGACCCACACCTCCGCCATGCCCGGCTCGACGACGCGCGTTAGGCGGACCATCGGCGTGTTCCCGATGGCGGCATCGATTCGCGCGTCGCCGTCATCGCGAATCGGACCAAGCTCCGGCACGGCCACTGGGGTCTGGAGGTCGGCGAGGGAAGGGAGCCGAGTTGCCCCTCGTGGAATCGAACCACGATTCACGGCTCCAAAGGCCGTTGTCTTACCGTTAGACGAAGGGGCAATCAGACTGCGCGACCTGGAAACCTAGTCCGACACCTCCACCGCAACAACACGGGATGCCGTGCGCGTGTGAGCGAGTCGCAATGACATTCCATGCACAGCGGTCATAGCCTGCGGTCCCGTGTCGCAGATCGAGAAGACCGTAGCGCCCGAGCCCGCAAGCATCGTGACGGACGTCGCGTCGTGGACACGCACAGCGTGGGCTCGAAGCTCCTCGAGCGCCCGCTCGATCTCCCGATATCGCGGCGCGACGGCGGCTTCGAAATCGTTATGCGCGACGCGTGCGACGCCGACCCACGTCGAGAGTGCGTCGACGCTCAGGCGAGCGGCCCGCGGTCGCGGCGCGATTTCGTCGAGCCACCCATACGCGTCGGGTGTCGAAACGCCGAACGGGAAGCAGACGAGCGTGATCGCGCGCTCGGGCAACGGCGGGAGCGCGAGCAGTCGCTCCCCGCGTCCCCAGGCGAGCGCCATGGGGTCGCGAGTCGCGAGGAACGGAACATCGGCGCCGAGCGGCGCGGCGAGCGCGATCAACGCGTCGTCTGAGAGCGGCGAGGGAGCCAGGCGGTTCAGGCAGCGCAGGACGGCGCCGGCGTCGGCGCTTCCGCCGCCAAGCCCGCCTCCAACCGGAATCCGCTTCGCGATCTCGATGGCCCAATCGTTAGGCCAACCGGTGGCGTCAGCGTACGCGACGGCCGCGCGCCACGCGAGATTGCGCTGGGTCGGACCGAGACCTTCCGGTGGTATCACGTCTCCGGCACAGTCCAGCGATCGCCCGTCGACGCCAACTCGCACCACGACGTCGTCGCCAAGCTCGAGCCGGCAGAACAACGTCTCGAGCTGATGGTAGCCGCTTGCCTCACGCGCCAGCACGCGAAGGAACAGGTTGACCTTCGCCTGCGCGACGGTGCGGGCGGTCGTGCCCGACGGGCGGTCGCGGCCGGCCGTGGCGGTCATCGAGCTTCGTTAGGCTGAGCCTTGAAGTCGCTGAAGTGCAGCCCGAGCCGGGCGAAGTAGTACAGCCCGATGAGCGTGATCGGGATGAACGACAGGATGTGGTACCCGATTGCCCAGCTGACCGCCCGCCCGCCCGTTACGCCATAGACCTCGAGCCCGACCTTGGCGGCTGCCTCGAATACGCCGAAAAACCCCGGCGACGACGGCAGCGCGACGCCGATGGCGATGATGCCCTGAAGGAAGTTCGCCGCGCTGAACGGCACGTCGATGCCGA
>Ga0075424_100002231_pt1 | contig 17574 bp, 16 predicted proteins | sample SoiMethybrSBSTD3_FD_75301 | JGI IMG/M metagenome (GOLD analysis project Ga0075424, IMG submission 75301) | Bulk soil microbial communities from a Populus tree surrounding site in Tennessee, USA - Soil MetaG P. TD hybrid SBSTD3 | ecosystem: Environmental > Terrestrial > Soil > Tree plantation...
AGGGATTGGGGATTAGGGATTAGTGGGATCAGGGATCAGGGATCAGGGATCAGGGATCAGGGATCAGGGATTAATGTGCCAGGGATCAGGGTGCAAGGAATCAGCGCACGCTGGGAGTAGCGATTACCCTTCCCGGATCACCGGTTGTCCCACGCGACGGGATCGAGCGACCGGCCGAGGCCATTCATCAGACGCCCGACTTCGGCCAGCAGCTGCAGGAGGTCGTCGCGATCGACGGGACGAATGAACTTTCTCCGGGTCGCAATTTCACACTGAGTATCAAGTTCTCCGTGCGAACCGAGTGCGATGATCACGTGATTGACATACCCGGGCGTTCGAAGTCGGTTGCCCTCAGCGATGTTCGACGGAATTGAAACCGCCGATTTTCGCATTTGAAACGCCAATCCGAAGCGCTCTCGCGGCGGAAACGGATCCGTGACGTCGTAGATCTTGTCAGCGAGATCCATCGCCTTCTGCCACGCAATCAAATCTCGGAAACTCGTGATTTTCGGCATGCGCCGCCTGAGAGCAAGCCCCGTTCCTCCTCGCGCGCCGCAAGCTGACGTCGATCACACTAATCCCTAGCCGTGACCTCTCCTCGCTGATCCCTGAGCACCACTAATCCCTGATCCCTGATCCCTAATTCCTAATTCCTAATCCCTAATCCCTAATCCCTAATCCCTAATCCCTCATCCCTCACCCCTCACCCCTCACCCCTCACCGCCATGCGAGCGGCGTGTCACAAACATTTCTCAACCCCGTGCGACGCCGCACCCCAATAATCGGCGACATGAGCACCATGCGTACGGTCATGTCGGTGAGCCTCGTCGTGGCGGCGGCCACGTTCATAGCGACCTGGCTGGCGGCCGAGAGCCGCGCACAGACTCCTGAGCACGCGCTCGCGGGCGCGTGGACGTTGAACACGGAAGCGAGCGATCAGACGCCGGCGCCCGGCGACGAGCGTGACGGCGGCGATCGGCGGGGCGGCAACGGCCGGTACGGCGGCGGCGGAGGCGGCCGTCATGGCGGCTTTGGTGGCGGCGGCCGGGGCGGCTACGGCGGCGGCCGCGGCGGTTCCGGCGGCGGCGGCAACGGCGGCGCCAACGTGGATCCCGAGCAGATGGCGCGCATGCGCGACGCGATGCGCCAGCTCATGAACCCGCCCGAACATCTGACGATCACGCAGACCGATACGATGGTCGTCATCACCGAGCCCGATGGCCACACGACGCGGCTCTCGCCCGACGGCAAAAAAGTGAAAGACGAGAACACGAACATCGAGCGGAAGACGAAGTGGGACGGCGGCAAGCTCGTGAGCGAGATCAACGGCCTCGGGCGCGGCAAGGTGACGCAGACCTATGCCGTCGATCCCGAACACCACGAATTACGAATCGCCGTCCAGATGGAAAACGGACGCGGCGGACAGCCGCGGACGATCACCCACGTGTACGAGGCGGACAGATAGAATGTCGATGCGTCTGGTCCCTGCGTGAAGTGGTACCGCAGCTTCTACCTGCGCATCGCGCTCGGCGTGGTCGCTTTCCTCGCCGCCATGCTCGTCGTGCAGGCGGTGCTGTTCACGTGGGTGGTCTCGCAGAGCGGCCGCACGCTCCCGGGGCAGTCGCCCGCCCGCCTCGGGATGACCGTCGCAATCGATCTCGCGCAACTCCTCGAGCGTGATCCCCAGGCCGATCTCTCGCGGTACGTCCGCGATCAGTACGCGCAATACGACCATCCGTTCTTCGTGATGATGGCGGACGGCCGCTACATCACGAGCGGCAGCCGTTCGTTCCCCGAGGCGCTCATCCAGATGGCGAAGACGCGCCTCGAGCGCGGCTTCGAACGGCCGCCGCGCGGCGAGGGACCGCGACCCGACCGCCCCGATCGTCCTCGCGGCCCGCGGCCCCCGCCGTGGTGGGATCAGCCGGATCGATTCGCCGATCGCTTCGAGCGCGATCCGAGCGGCGCCCGGTTCATCCGGCCGTCGCCGATTATCGTCCGTGGTCAGCTCGCCGGCGTCGTCGTCGTGCCGCCGCAGGCGCCGTTTGTGTATCTGCTCACGCGCTTCGCGCCGATGCTCACGGCGGTCGCGGCCGCCGTCCTGATCGTCGGCGCCGTGTTGACGTCGGTGATGATCTTCGGTCCGGCGCGGCGCCGGCTGCGGCTGCTGGAGGGTGCGGCGCGGCGTCTCGGATCGGGCGATCTGACGGTCCGCGCACCGGCGAAAGGCGGCGACGAGATCGCCGCCGTGGCGAGCGCGTTCAACGCAATGGCCGACGATCTGGCCGCGCGCGCCGAAGCGCTGAACGAATCCGATCGGACCAGGCGTCAGCTGCTCGCCGACGTGTCGCACGAGCTGACGACGCCGGTGACGGCCATGCGCGGCTATCTCGAAACGCTGACGATGTCCGATCTCTCGCTCGACGAAGCGACGCGCGCGCGCTATCTGACGATCATCGGCGACGAGACGGCGCGCCTCGAGCGGTTGATTGGCGACCTGCTCGATCTCGCGAGGCTGGAAGGCGGCGGCGGAACGCTTCGCATCGAGCCGACGCCGATCGCGCGGCTGTTCGAACGCGTGACCGCGCGCCACGAACGCGAGTGCGCCGCCGGCGGCGTCGTGCTGGAGACCTCGGTGGCGCCCGGCGCCGAGCAGGTGATTGCCGATCCCGACAAGCTGGAGCAGGCCCTTCAGAACCTCGCCGCGAACGCGCTGCGCTTCGCGCCGGCCGGATCCACGATCCGGCTCCGCGCGTTCCCGAGCGGCGATACCGTGACGTTGTCAGTCGCGGACGAGGGTCCAGGCATCGACGAAGAACACCTGCCCCACATCTTCGATCGCTTCTACAAGGCCGATGCGTCGCGGACCGGCATGTCGGCAGGGAGCGGCCTCGGCCTCTCAATCGTGAGGGCCATCGTCGAGAGACACGGCGGCCGGATCGCAGTGACGAGCCGACCCGGGTGTACGGTTTTCGAGATTACAGGGCTACGGAGTACAGACAGCAACTAATATTTGGAAAGAAATTCGGAATACGTACGCATTCCAAATTCCAAATTCCAAATTCCTAATTCCTACGCCGCTTCCGATTTCGACGGCGGCTCGACCTGAACGTCGTTTTTGATCTGCTCGCGAATCCACACCACAGGCTGCGGATGCCGCGCGACGAATGCCTGCCACTCGGCTTCCGACAGGGTGATGGAGATGACGCGATCCCGCTCTGTGGTTGACATGGGCACAGCTTACACATGGGCCGTGCCAACGAAAAATAGAATGATCCGATAGAACCAATCTGATTCGGTTATGGATTGGGCCTGGCGCGCACGCGCGCCGGCGGCGGCGCCAGCCTCAGCCGCGACTGGACCACCTCGAACGCGGCCAGCAGTTCGTGAATCATTCGTGGGACCCGGTTCGCCCGCGCATAGACCCAGCCGGTTTCCCGGACGAGCTCGTGCCCCTCGATCCGGCTGTGAAACAACTGTCCGGCATGGACTTCCCGCGCCACGGACTGATACGGCACGATGCCGATGCCGAGTCCCGTCTTGACCATCGCCTTGATGATCTCGACATTTTCCGTGTCCATGACGATCATCGGCTCGATGTTCTCGGCGGCAAAGAACCGGTCGATGACGCGCCGCGTCGCCGACCCGACTTCGAACAGCACGAACGGCTGTCCCGAGAGATCGCGTGGCGTGATCTTCCGCTTCTTCGCGAGCGTATGCGTGGGCGTGCTGATGAGCAGGAGCTCCTCGCGCAGGACCGGAACGGTGACGAGATCCGACTCTTCGATGGGCAGCGTCAGAAGGCCGGCGTCCATCCGCCCGCCGCGGATTTCCTCGACGGAGCGCGACGCCGTCGCCACCGACAACCGCACGTCGAGCTGTGGATGGGCGCGCCGCAGCTGCTTCAGGAGCATCGGGAAAACGTACAGGCACACGGTCATCCCGCCGGCGAGGCGGAGTGTCCCGCGCAGCTCGCTCGTCCGGTCGGTGATCGCGCCAACGGTCTCGCGCACGTCCTGAAACACGCGCTGTCCAAGCTGGACGAGACTCTCGGCCGCGGCGGTCATACGCACCTGCCGTCCCACGCGCAGGAACAGCGGCTCGCCGAGCTCCTCTTCGAGCAGCAGAATCTGCCGGCTGATCGCGGACTGCGACACGTGCAGCTTCCGCCCGCACGCGGTGAACGATCCGGTTTCAGCGATGGCCTGAAGGATTTCGAGCTGGCGGAGATCCACGTAACGGCGATTCTATAGGAACCGCGCTTTACAACCGCTCCGTCGCTCGCCCTTCGACGGGCTCAGGGCGAGCGTTGGGTGCGAGCCGCTCATCCTGCGAGCGATTGCGAGCCGCGAGCGCGTTGTCCATATTGATGTAGCGCGGGGTTTTCAGCCCCGCGAGACGCGGCCCTGAAAGGGCCGCGCCACACGCATCTGGACACTGCGCTCATCCTGCGAGCGATTGGGTGCGAGCCGCTCATCCTGAGCTTGTCGAAGGATGAGGCGCTTTTCGGAACGACACGCCGTGCGCTTCCGGTCCAAGCAGCGTGACGAAAAACCCGCCGACGAACACGACCGCCATCAGACCGCCCATCGCCTGCGTGTAGGTGAAGCGCTCTCCAAGTGCGGACTCGATGTACGGGATGCTCGATGCGCAGAGGATGCCGAGCTGGTAGGCCACGCCGGGCAGGAAGCCGCGCAGGTGACCGGGCGAGAGCTCGTTGATGTGCGCGGGGATGACGCCCCACGCGCCCTGCACGAAGAACTGCATGAAGAACACGCCGACGAGGATCCGCATCGGACTGTGGCCGGCGATCCAGAACGGAATGACGATGAGCGCGCAGACCGTCGCGATCATCATCGCGCGCCGGCGTCCGAGCGAATCGGACCACAGTCCGAACGCGAGGCCGCCGAGGATCGCGCCGATCCCCGAGAGCATGGTGATGTCGGCGATGCGCGTGCGCGCGTAGCCGAGCGACGCGAGCAGCGTCGGGTACATGTCCTGCGTCCCGTGCGACATGAAGCTCATCATCGTCATCAGCAGCACGAGGTACGCGAAGCGCCGGCCGTACTGCAGAAGCGATCGCCGGTAGGTCACCCAATCGGTCCGATGCTCGTGCCACGCCTCGGACTCCTTCACCTTCGCGCGGATGAACAGCGACAGCAGCGCCGGAAGGCCGCCGAGGAAGAACATGAGACGCCAGCCGTTTCCCGGATAGAGGCTGTTGAAGTACGGATACAGCATGCGGAACGCGAGCGCCGACAGGAGATTGCCGATCGCGTAGCCTTCCTGCAGAAGTCCCGACAGCAGGCCGCGCAGCCGCGGCGACGCCGATTCGAGCGCGAGCGAGGCGCCAACGCCCCATTCGCCGCCCATGCCGATCCCGAAGAGCATGCGCAGCGCGAGGAAGACGCCGTATGACGGCGCGAGACCCGACAGCACCGAGATGACCGCGTAGAACACGATGTTGATCATCAGCGGCAGGCGGCGTCCCCAGTGATCCGCCATGATGCCGAAGATGACCGCGCCGATCGGCCGCGTCGCCAGCGCCACGGTGAGCGCGAACGCGATGTCCGGCCGCGATCGTCCGAACGACTTCGCGACGTCGTCGAGCACCAGCGTCAGGATGAAGAAGTCGAACGCGTCGAGCGTCCAGCCGAGGAAGCCGGCGAGTACGGCGTTGCGCTGGTTGGCGCGCTCGGCCGCGGTCATCGTTGTCGTCGCTGGAGTGGCGGGCGCTCGCGCGACGATCGGCTCGGTGGCCATTGTCAAAGTTTAGTCTCAGCGAGCGTGGCGCGCTCGGCGGTTGAGGGCCGGACCGTCGCGAGGGCGAGGTGCGCGGCGCCGGCCGCGAAAAATCCGACGAACCACGCGTAGTCGTAGAGCGGCTTCAGCGCCGGCACGACGAGCCCGCTCCATGCGAGCGCGCAGCCGATCGCGGTCGCCGCGATCGCCCGCACGTTCCAGCCGCTGTAGATCCCCTCGGTCAGGTACAGGTCCTCGAGCCGCAGATCGCGGCGGCGCACGATCCAATAGTCGGCGATGAGGACGCCCGCAATCGATCCGAGGCCGCCGGAGTATCCGAGCAGCCATGTGTAGATGTAGCCGGACGGATCGGCGAGCAGCTTCCACGGCTGAATGAGGATGCCGAGCAGGCCGGTGATGAGCCCGCCGGTCTTGAAGCCGATGAAACGGGGAAACGCATTCGCGAAATCGTTGGCGGGCGAGACGACGTTGGCGGCGATGTTCACGGCGACCGTCGCGACGACGACGGTGAACATCGATATCGCGACGACGATCGGCGAGGTGAACTTTCCGACGAGCTGAACGGGATCCCAGATCGCCTGGCCGTAGATGATCGCGGTGGCGCTCGTGATCATCACGCCCATTGCCGCGAACACCGACATCGTGGTCGGCAGCGCGACGACCTGTCCGATCATCTGCTCGCGCTGACTGCGGCCGAAGCGCGTGAAGTCCGGCATGTTCAGCGACAGCGTCGCCCAGTAGCCGATCATCGCGGTGAGCGACGGAACGAACACCGGCATGAACTCGCGGAGCGAATGAAATTGGCCCGGTTGATTCAGCAGTGGACCAAGACCGTTCGCCCTCGCGACGGCCCACCAGAGCAGCGCCGCGGTCATCACGAGAACGAACGGCGCGGCCCAGTTCTCGACCTCGCGCAGCAGATCCATGCCGCGATAGATGATCAGGATGTTGATCGCCCAGAACATGCCGAACGACAGCCATTCGGTCGTCGTGTGCCCGCCGAATCCCGCGCCGAGCAGCAGCGGCCACCCGGGAATGACGGTCTTGAAGAAGGTGTGGAGCGCTTCGCCGCCAATCCACGCCTGAATGCCGAACCAGCCGCACGCGACGAGCGCGCGCATCAACGCGGGGACGTTCGAGCCGAACGTACCGTACGCGGCGCGCGCGAACACTGGAAACGGGATGCCGTATTTCGTGCCCGGGTGCGAATTGAGAAGAATCGGGATCAGCACGATCGTGTTGCCGAGCAGGATCGTGATGAGCGCCTGCGACCAGTTCATGCCCGACGCCATCAGGCCGGAGGCGAGCATGTAAGTCGGAATGCAGTGCGCCATGCTGACCCACAGCGCCGCGTAGTTGTACGTCGACCAGTTCCGCCGCGCGATCGGCACCGGCGCGAGATCGCGGTTGAAGAGCGTGCTCGCTTCGACACGGCGCGTGTCGACGAGCTCGACCCTGCCGTCCGCCAGCCGCCGCTCATTCGCCATGGTTCGCGATTGTACTCTCAGAGCTATACTTCGCCCGGCAGATGGGCGACACGACAATCCCCGAGAACGCGCTGACGTCGTTCGTGGACGCGCTCGACAAGGCGAACGTCCGCATCGCCGAGCGGTTTCCGGGCGACTCGCCGTACCGGCAGCCGGTGCACACCGTGTACGGCGGCGCGCATCTGTTCAAGTCGGACGCCGCCGAGAAGCTCGGCGCGGTCGCACTCAAAGCGTTGCGCGAGCACGCGCCCGACGGCGCGACGCTCGCGAGCGCGTTTGGGATCGATCCGGCGCTCGCCGAACGCATCTATCCGCGCATCGTCGACAAGCTGTCGCGCGAACCGGTCGAGGACTTCCGCATCGATTTCGAGGACGGCTTCGGCAGCCGATCCGACGAGGAGGAAGATCGCTACGCGCTGTCGACGGCGGGCGAAGTCGCGGCGGGCATGGCCGCCGGTTCGCTGCCGCAGAGCATCGGCATCCGCATCAAGCCGCTCAGCGAGGAACTGAAGCGGCGGAGCCTGCGGACGTTCGACATGTTCCTCACGCGCCTGCTGACAAAGAGCGGCAACGCGCTGCCGGACAACTTCGTCATCACGCTGCCGAAAGTCACGTCGGCCGCGCAGGTGACCGCGCTCTGCTCCGCGTGCGAGGCGTTCGAATACTGGCGCGAGCTCGAGCCGAACTCGCTGCGCTTCGAGCTGATGCTGGAAACGACGCAATCGATTTTCGCGCCCGACGGAACGGTGGCGCTGCCGCACCTCATCGCCGAAGGCCGGGGCCGCATCGTCGCCGCGCATTTCGGGACGTACGACTACACCGCGGCATGCGGCATCACCGCCGCGTATCAGCACATGCTGCATCCGGCGTGCGACTTCGCGAAGCATGTGATGCAGGTGTCGCTCGCCGGCACGGGCATCTGGCTGTCCGACGGCGCGACGAACATCATGCCGGTCGGTTCGCGCGAGCTCGTGTATCGCGCATGGCGGCTTCACGCGTCACACGTCCGCCACTCGCTCGAGAACGGGTTCTATCAGGGATGGGATCTCCACCCGGCGCAGCTACCGTCGCGATACGCCGCTGTGTACGCGTTCTTCATGGAGGGACTCGACGCCGCATCGGATCGCTTGAAGAACTTCGTCAGCAAAGCGGCGCAGGCCACCCTCGTCGGCGACGTGTTCGACGATGCGGCAACCGGACAGGGACTGCTGAATTACTTCCTGCGCGCGATGAACTGCGGCGCGATCACGGAACGCGAGGCGGTGGAGATGAGCGGCCTCACGCTCGACGAGCTGCGCGGCCGATCGTTCGTCAAGATCCTGAAGACGAGGCGCGGTCGTGGCTGATGGCTTATGGCTTATGGAATCGTTGATGGCCATCAGCCATCAGCGTGATTGCACTCCGCCGTAGAGTTCGAGCATCTGCGCCGCCGTCGGTGGGTCGAGCACGTACTTCGACGCGAACTCCTCCGCGCCCGGAAACTTGGTCGCACGAACGCGCGCGGCCGCTGCGGCGAGATCGTAATCGGTGTGGCGCAGCTGAACGTCCGGACCGAGCAGCAGCCAGTCCGCGCCCGGATCGCCAAACGGCATCCCGACGCTGCCCGCGTTGACGACGCGCGTCAGTCCGATCATCCGGTCGTACTGCATGTGCGTGTGGCCGCAGACCACGACGCGCGCCGTCACGCCGTCAAGAACCGGCAGGACGCGATCTTCCGGCGTGATCTGCGTGATGATCTCGTTTTCGTCGCGCGGCGTGCCGTGACAGAACAGCACATCGCCGAGCCCGGGCACGTCGAGCGTAATTGTCTTCGGCCAGCTCGCCAGCAGAGCATCGTATTCGGGATGCAGCTGTTCGGCCGTCCAACTGATCCACGATCGATATTTCTCCGGAACACTCGCCGGCAGCTGTCCCGCCGTCGTCTGCATGACCGCAACCTCGCCGTTGCCGAACAGAAAGCGCACGGGAATGTCGAGCGCGGTCAGCCCCGCGAGCACCTCACGCGACATCGGCCCGACGATCACGTCGCCGCCGATGACAATCTGATCGACGCGTTCGCGCCGAACCTCGGGCAGCACCGCCTCGAGCGCCGGCAGGTTGCCATGAATGTCGTTCAGCACCGCAATTCGCATAGGACGTCCTAATCCCTCGCCCTAATCCCTACTAATCCCTTGTCCCTGATCCCTACTAATCCCTAATCCCTAATCCCTAATCCCTAATCCCCCTAATCCCTAATCCCCGCGCGCGGCCGCAACCCCCTCACCGGCCGCGTACCCTTCGGCCTCATAGCCGCCGCGGTAGTCCTTCTCCGTCGGACGGCGGATCTTCGACTGAGCAACGACGCGGTCGCGGCGGAGGCCGACGAAGTCGTCGACGCGCTTCCATCCGTCAGCCGCATGCTTCTCGAGGAACCGCGTGAGGCCGGCGTTCAACGCTCGAATGACGTTCGGCCCGATGGCGTGGTCGAGCATCGCAGCGGTGCAGATCTGCACCGTGCCGCAGCCGAGCAGGAAGTAGTTGAGCGCGTGCTCGAACGTCGAGATGCCGCCGATGCCGGAGAAGCTCTTGTCGGGGAACGCCTGCGTCAGCTGCGACATCTTGGCGAGCGAGAGCGGCAGGATGGCCGGCCCGCCGAGTCCGCCGGTCGACACCAGACCGTCGACGTTGATCTCGAAGTCGAGCGTGTCGCGGTCGATGAGCGGCAGCGACGTGAAGGTGTTCGAGGACGAGATGGCGTCGGCACCGCCGAGGAACGCGCCGCGCGCCTCGAGGACGATGTCGGTGGTCGAGGGCGTGAGCTTCGCCCAGACCGGAATTTTCGCCACTTCCTTCACGACTTTCGTGACGACCGACACAAGCTCCTTGTCCTTGCCGACGTTCGAGCCCATATCGGGCCGGTCCATGTGCGGGCAGGACAGGTTCAGCTCGAGCGCGTCGCAGCCCTGGTTCTGACACGCGGTCGCGAGCTCCTGCCAGTGTCGCAGCTCGGTGTCGTTGCCCGACCCGGCCATGATCGACGCGACGAGGACGTGCTCGGGGAACGCGCGCTTGATGCGCCCGAGACGCGGCACCCACCAGTCGAGCGTCTTGTCCGAGATGAGCTCCCAGTTCCACGACGAATGCAGCGCGGCGCCGGCGCGCTTCTTCATCGAGAGGTGCGGCGAGTCGACGTCAGCGCGCAGAAACATGGTCTTCGGTCCGGCGACGTTCACGACCGGATGCAGTCCGATCGTCTTGGTAACGACGCCCGCCCATCCCGCTTCGAAGGCGCGCACGATGTTCGACTCGGACTCGGTCGGCGGCGCCGATGACAACAGAAACGGATTCTGGAACCGAACGCCGGTGAAGCTGGTTGCGAGATCCATATATGGTCCTTGATGGTTGGTCCTGAGCGCGTTGCAAAATCTGTAGACGCTTTCAGCCTCGCCTTGGCGACCCTGAAAGGGCCGCCCTATGTCGATTTTGCAACACGCTCTTAGTCATTGGTCCGGGTGACAGTGGCCTCGATCAAACCGAACGGTTGATCCGTAGCGACGAACACGTCGTTCGGATTGTCGAGGCCGAACGGCGTCAGGTCGACGAGCAGGTGATGGCGATTCGGCAGCGTGAGCGTGATGCTTGCGATGTCGCGGCATGCGGCGAGTGCCGCTTCGCCCATCGCGTGCAGCGTGTGCTGCACCGATTTGCTCGCGTGGCAGGCGAAGGTGTCGAGGAGCGCCGATCGGATGCGGCGCCGCACGCCGAAGTCGACGTCGGCCGAACGATAGGTCCAGGTCGCCGTAATCGATGTCGCGAGAATGCGATCCTCCGTCTCGGGCAGCGTCGTGTACTCGTCGCGCGGGAACGCGCTGAATGCCGATTGACTCGTCTTCATGACCACGAGGTTCGTCAGACCGGAAACAACCTCGGTCCGCTGCGCGTCACGCGTCACCATCGTCGTCCACTGCTCGCCGCCGCGCAGAACGAACGCGTGCGGATCCGGCCGCTCCGCCCGCGTGTGATGCGCCCATTCGTCCTCGGTCGCGGTGATGCGCACGCGCGACACGGCAGGCTTGGCGAGGAAATGATCGGCGAGCCGCAGCGCGAACGCCTCGACGTGATCGATCGGGTCCTGACGTGCCAGCGCATACACCGTGTTCTTCATCGTATCGGTCGGTAGACACGATCGGTTGTCGCCGTCGACGTACACCGCCTCGAATGCGCCTTCCAGCTGCACGTCGATCGTCAGATCGGCAACGGCGTGAGCCCCTCGCGCGCGGCGGATCTTGACGAGTCGAATGCGCGACTTCCCATACCGGTTCCAGACGAGCACGTCACGCGCCACGGTACGTCGAGTACCCGAACGGACTGACCAGCAGCGGCACGTGGTAGTGCTCGGCGGGATCGCGGACGTTGAACGCGACCTTCGCCTCCGGGAAGAACGGCGCGGCGAGGCCGAGCGCGCGATGGTACGTGGCGATGTCGAACGTCAGGCGATACGTGCCCGGCGTCAGCGTACGGCCGTCGGTGAGCGTCTCGAGACGGCCGCGCGCGTCGGTCGTCCCCCGTCCCACCGGCGCCCATTCGCTCGCCTGACGCACTTCGAGGATCACCGTGATTCCCGCCGCCGGACCGCCGCGCGCGAGATCGAGAATGTGCGTGGTGATCATGATGTGAGCTTGTCCAGCCGCAGCCGCGTGATCCGCCGCTGCTCTTCGGCCGCGATCTCCATCTCGCGGCCCGCGTCGTTGCCGAGCCGGCGTTCGAGCGCCTCGAGCATCTCGGCGCCGGACCGTCCCGTGGCGCAGATGATGAAAATGTAGCCGAATCGCGCCTCGTATGCGCGGTTCAATTGCGCAAAGCGCTCGCGCACGGCATCGGTGACGCCGGACTGTTCCTGCGCCGCCCACGCCGGGCCGGCGCGCTCGCCGATTCGCGGATGCGCGGCGAACGCCTCCAGGTAATCGGCCGCCGAGAGCCGCGCCCACACGCTGTCGGCCGTGCGCGCCATCGATTCGATGTCCAAAAACGGACGCGCGGCCGCCATCTGCTGCGCCCACCCGGTCGACCCGCAGCAGCGCAGGAATTCGTTAACCGCAGCGTCGCGATCGAGCGCGTTCAGGTCGGACAGCCGCATTTGCGCTAAAGGGGCGAGCAGCACTGCAACCACGAAATCACGAAGAGCACGAAAATCACGAAGAAAACCATCTTAAGGGTTTTCTTCGTGCGTCTTCGTGTCGTTCGCGTTTCCGTGGTTGTAGTACTGCATCAATCGCGCGCTATGCCGGTCTCCCATACAGTCGCAATCGTCCAACGCCGCCGTCCGGATAGATGTTGAATCGCACGTGCGTCACGTCACCGATCGCGCGGACGTCGTCTTCGAACGCCTGCCGCGCGTGGGGTGACAGCGCGGTCCTCGGCAGCAGCTCACGCCACGGGTCGCCGTCGCGCTGGCCCTCGAGGCTGCAGGCGCCGGGCGCATTGCCCTTGAAGTGACGCGTGTCGACTTCGATCCGCCGGATCGTACCGCGCGCGGCGAGACGCACGATCGCCCAATCGTGGCCGGGTCCGCGTCGCCGTTTCGTTTCCCACCCGTCGCCCATGTGCGTCGCATCGCCAGGCATGATCAGGTTGTGGCGCGATCCGAAGAACATGTCGCTGCACGCCGTGACGAGGCCGCCGTGTTCGGCCGCGGCCAGATCGACGTCGCCGCGTTTGCGCAGCCGATCCCAGTCGGCGACGACGTCGCCGTACACGCGAAAACGCGCGACGCCGCCGTCGGGAAAGATCCGCAGACGAACATGCGTGGCGTTCGGCGCGCCGGCGATCGGCATCACGTTGTGCGTGTCGCCGGTGAGCGGCGTCCGCGTCAGCACTTCATGCCACGTCTCGTCGCCCGCACCTACGTCAATTGCACACGACTCCGGATAGTTGCCCTTGAAGTGCGTCGTCTCGACATCGACGCCGCGGACGATGCCGCGGACGCCGAGGCGGACGATGCACCAGTCGTGGCCCTCGTCGCGTCGGCGGCGCGTCTCCCAGCCGTCCATCCACTTGCCGCGATCGGTGTACTTGCCCTCGATCCAGACGGGCGCTGCCGGCTTGACGAGATTGTCCTTCGACGCGAAGAACTCGTCGTTTGCGGCGACCACCGCGCCGCCCATTCGTTCAGACGCGAGATCGATCAGCTCGAGGAAAGGCGCGCTCATCACGCTCGTGACATTCACAACAGGCGACCGCACCGCGCGTGGGAGAGGCGATCGTCGCGCCAGACCTGTTCTCCACGGACGAATGTTGCGTGCACGACGCCGCGAAGCGTCCGTCCGGCGTACGGCGTCAGTTTGTGCCGCTGCTGCAGCCGCGACGGATCGACCGCCCGTGTCGCGTCAGGATCCCAGACCATCAGGTCTGCGTCGCAGCCGGGTGCGATCTGTCCCTTGCGATCGAGACCTGCGAGCCGCGCGGGTGCCTCGGACATCCAGCGCGACATCGCGCGCAACGCGTCGGTGTCGCGTAGCGCGAGGCTTTCAGCCGAGCGGCAGTCGCTCGCCTGAAAGGCTCGCGCTGCAACGGCAGTCCACACAGCAGCCATCGACAACTCAACTGACGCGATCCCGCCCCACGCGCGCAGAAAATCTCCTCCGCACTTCAGCGCCGGCGGCGCCGGCGAATGATCGGAGGCCACGAGATCGAGCGTGCCGCGGTCGAGCGCGTCGAGGAGTGCCGATCGATGATGCGCGTCGCGGATGGGAGGCGCGCATTTGAACTCGGTGGCGCCGGCGGCAATCTCCTCGGCTGCAAACGTCAGGTAGTGCGGGCAGGTCTCGGCCGTGAGCGAAATGCCGTCCGCCTTCGCGCGGGCGATCTCCTCGGCAGCTTCGACCGACGCGACGTGCACGATGTGCACGCGCGCACGGAACTCGCGAGCGAGGCGGACGATCAATCGGATCGCCTCGACTTCGGCCTTGGGGGGACGGGTGGCGAGATAACGGGCATATTGCGGATTGAGGATTGCGGATTGCGGATTGATTGTCGATTGGGTGATTGGGGATTGGGCGATTGGGGATTGGGCGATTGGGGATTGGGCGATTGAGGATTGGGCGATTGAGGGTTGCGAATCGATTGAGGCGGTCAAATCCCCGCTCTTCAATGAATCCGCAATCATAAATCTGGCCCCCACCTCTTCAATCCTCAATAAATCCGCAATCCGCAGTCCGCAATCCGCAATGACGCGTGGGTGCTCTGCGTGGACCAGGAGCGGCACGCCGCGGCGCGCGATGATTGGCATCGCCTCGCGCAGATCCCGCTCGCCGACCGGCGGGAACTCGTCGACACCCGACGGCACGAGGAAACACTTGAACCCGCGCACGCCGGCATCGACGAGCGCGTCGAGCTGGCTCGCGTTGCCCGGAACGACGCCGCCCCAGAACGCGACGTCGACATGACACTTGCCGCGCGCCGCCTCGCGCTTCGCCTCGAGCGCCGCCACGTCGGTCGTGGCCGGCACGCTGTTGAGCGGCATGTCGACGACGGTCGTCACACCGCCGGCCGCCGCCGCGCGCGTCGCGGTGTCGAATCCCTCCCAGTCCGTGCGCCCCGGTTCGTTGATGTGCACGTGAGTGTCGACGACGCCCGGCGACACGACGAGATCGGCGAAATCAATCGCGTCGGAGACGGCGTCCGTGACGATGCGTGTGATGCGGCCGCGCTCGATCTCGATCGCGGCAGGCCGCACGCCGTCCGGCAGGACGACGCGCGTGCTGCGGAGGGTCAGATTGTCCATTGAGGCAGCACGATGCGCATTACGACCGCGCTGCTCGTTTGAGAAACGATCCCGATCCCGGTCGCGCGGCGAGCTTGCCGTTCTCGATCACCACGCGTCCGCGCGACAGGACGGTGTCCGCCGCACCGGTCACCTGACGCCCTTCGTATGGGTTGTAGTCGACCCTCATGTGCAGCGTCTTCGCGGAAAGCGTCATCGTCCGGTTGGGATCGAACACGACGATGTCCGCGTCGGCGCCGGGCGCGATCGTGCCCTTGCGCGGAAACAACCCGAAGATCCTGGCCGGCGAGGTGGACGTCAGCTCGACGAAGCGGTTCAGCGAGATGCGTCCCGCGCGCACGCCGCCGTCGTAGACGAGACTCATGCGCGTCTCGATCCCGGGCGCGCCGTTTGGAATCTTCGAGAAGTCATTGCGTCCGAGCTCCTTCTGCTCCTTCATACAGAACGGACAGTGATCGGTCGAGACGCACTGCAGATCGTTGAACGCGAGGCCGCGCCACAGCTCCGCCTGCTTGGCCTTCTCGCGAAGCGGCGGGCTCATCACGTACTTCGCACCGGCAAAGTCCGGCTCCTCGTAGTTGTCGTACGAGAGGAACAGGTACTGCGGGCACGTCTCGGCGTACGCCGGCAGCCCGCGATCGCGCGCTTCGGTCACCATCTCGAGCGCCTCCGCCGCGGAGAGATGGACGATGTAAATCGGAACGTCGGCAATCTCGGCGAGCGCGATTGCGCGATGCGTCGCCTCCGCTTCCGCGCGCGCCGGACGCGTGAGCGCGTGATACTTCGGCGCCCTTTTTCCCTCGGCGAGCGCGCGCTGCACGAGGACGTCGATGACGTCGCCATTCTCCGCGTGCATGCAGATCGTCCCGCCGTTCTTTCCGGTCCGCAGCAGCGCCTTGAAGATGCTCCCATCGTCGAGCATGAACACGCCGCGGTACGCCATGAACAGCTTGAACGAGGTGACGCCCTGCTTCACCAGGGCGTCCATCTCCTGCTCGGTCTGGTCGTTCAGGTCGGTCATGATCATGTGGAAGCCGTAATCGATGACCGCCTTCCCCTCGGCCTTCTTCATCCACGTCTCCCACGCGTGGTGAAGCGTCTGGCCTTTGTACTGAATCGCGAAGTCGACGAGCGACGTGGTGCCGCCGAACGCGGCGGCAATCGTACCCGTCTCGAAGTCGTCGGCCGACGTCGTGCCGCCGAACGGCATGTCGAGGTGCGTGTGCACGTCGATGCCGCCCGGCAGGACGTATTTCCCGCTCGCGTCGATCACCTTGTCCGCCTGAACGTCGGCAAGCGACGCGCCGATGAGCGAGATCTTCTCGTCTTCGATCAGCACATCGCCGCGATACTGATCGACAGCGGTGACGACGGTGCCGTTCTTGATGAGCGTTCGCACTTGCTGATCCCTAGTCCGCTAATCCCTAGTGCAGTTTCCAGATGCGTGTAGCGCGGGGCTGAAAGCCCCGCGCTACATCAACATCGAAAACGCGCTAATCCCTCTAATCCCTAATCCCTCTAATCCCTAATCCCTCTAATCCCTAATCCCTAATCCCTAATCCCTAATCCCTAATCCCCAGTCCCCAGCCCCAGTCCCCAGCCCCAGTCCCTAGAACCATCGACTAATCGTCACTTTCTTGTCTGTATAGAACTCGAAGCCGTCGCGGCCGTGCGCCTTCAGGTCGCCGAAGAAGCTGTCCTTGGCGCCGCCGAACGGGAAGTAGGCCATCGGCGCGGCCACGCCGATGTTGACGCCGACCATCGACGCGGTGGCGTGCTTCGCGAACTCGCGCGCGGCCTTGCCGCTCGACGTGAAGATGGAGGTGGCGTTCGCGTTCGGATGCGCGCGCATCAGCTGAATTGCTTCGTCGAGCGTCTTCACCGGCGCGATGGATGCGACGGGACCAAAGATCTCGTCGTGACCGATCGACATGCGCGGCGACACCTCGTCGAACACCGTCGGTCCGACGAAATAACCGTTGGGGCGATCGGGCACGCGCGTCTGACGTCCGTCGACGAGCAGCTTCGCGCCCTCGGCGACGCCCTTCTCGATGTAGCTGACGACGCGGTCGCGGTGATGCGCGCTGATCACCGGTCCCATCGTGACGCCCTGCTGCGAGCCGTCGCCGACCTTCAACGCTTTCGCCGACGCGACCATGCGCTCGCGCGCTTCGCGATGCGCGTCGCCGACCGGGACGAGCATGCTGCCCGCGAGGCAGCGCTCGCCCGCGCAGCCGTAGAACGATTCGGTGATCACGCCGATGGAGCGATCGAGATCGGCATCGGGCATGACGACGACGAAGTTCTTCGCGCCGCCGAGCGCCTGGACACGTTTACCGGCGTGCGTCGCGCGCTGGTAGACATGCTTCGCGATCGGCGTCGAGCCGACGAACGATACCGCGCGAATGCCCGGATGATCGCAGATCGCGTTGACGACGTCCTTGCCGCCGTTGACGAGATTGACGACGCCGGGCGGCAGATCCGCCTTCTGCAGCAATTCCATCATCTTGCGCTGCGACAGCGGTACCTGCTCGGACGGCTTCAAGACGAACGTGTTCCCGG
>Ga0075424_100002233_pt1 | contig 17569 bp, 15 predicted proteins | sample SoiMethybrSBSTD3_FD_75301 | JGI IMG/M metagenome (GOLD analysis project Ga0075424, IMG submission 75301) | Bulk soil microbial communities from a Populus tree surrounding site in Tennessee, USA - Soil MetaG P. TD hybrid SBSTD3 | ecosystem: Environmental > Terrestrial > Soil > Tree plantation...
GGTCGCGCTCGAAGACTGCGGCAGTGTCTTCACGCACGGACTGGAAGAGGGAAATCATGATGTTGAGCCGGGACTCGTCCTCGCACTCGCGGTCGCCCTTCTTCGCCAAAAAAGCTCTTAACCGCAGTGAGCGCTGAGGAATTCCGCAGAGCACGCGGAGAAAAGCGTAGCCCAGAGAGCGCCAGGAAAGGCCGCAGAGGGCGCGGAAATGCGAGGTCCACGGAACCTCCTGCTACACCGGAACTGCTGCAGTCACCATCTCCAGCGCTTCCTTGCGCAGGTGGTCGAACAGGATGCTGCTGAAGTAACGCTCGCCGAAGTCAGGCAGGACCACCACCATCAGTTTGCCGGCGTTTTCCGGGCGTCTTGCGACTTCCAACGCGGCAACCGCCGCGGCACCGGAAGAAATTCCGACCAATAGGCCTTCCTCCACAGCGAGACGGCGCGCCATCGTGACGGCATCTTCACTTCCAACCTGAATGACCTCCGAGATGTAGTCGGTGCGCAGAATTTCCGGGATGAAGCCCGCGCCGATGCCCTGAATCTTATGCGGACTGGGCTGACCTCCGGAGAGAACTGCGCTTTCTTTCGGCTCTACGGCAATGGCTTTGAAGCTGGGCTTCTTTGGACGAATGTATTCAGTCACTCCAGTGATGGTGCCGCCCGTGCCCACGCCCGAGATGAGAATGTCGACCTTGCCGTCAGTGTCGTTCCAGATTTCCGGGCCCGTCGTCTCCAAATGAATTTTGGGATTCGCCGGGTTGGCGAACTGCTGCAGCATGTAGCCGTTGGGAGTCTGGGCGAGGATTTCGTCGGCTTTGGCCATGGCTGCCTTCATGCCCTTGGGGCCGGGCGTCAGGACGATTTCGGCGCCGAAGGCACGCAGCAGAACGCGCCGCTCAATGCTCATCGTATCGGGCATCGTGAGAATCAGCCGGTAGCCCTTTACGGCAGCCACGAAAGCGAGACCAATGCCCGTGTTGCCGCTGGTGGGCTCGATCAGGATCGTCTTGCCAGGATGAATCCTTCCGGCGCGTTCCGCGTCTTCGATCATGCTGACGCCGATGCGGTCTTTGACGCTGGCGCAGGGATTGAAACCTTCCAATTTGGCGGCGACTTTCGCCTGGCATCCCGCGGTGATTTTGTTGAGATAGACGAGCGGTGTGTTGCCGATCAACTCCGTAATGTCATTGGCGATTTTCATAGGGCTGCATCCTGATAGAGAAAATTGATGCAATGAAGCTTTCTAGGATACTGGAAATAGAAAGAAAAAGCCCCGAGGGGGCTTGAAACCCGCTCGAGGCCTAGACAGAACAATCGACAATCACTTCGGTTGATCAGGCGACTGGGGCGGCGGAGTTTGCGGCGGTGTTGGCTGCGACTGGTCCGGAGTGCTGGGTATGACGTAAGGAACATTCGGGAGTTTCGCCACCACGCCGGATTCAGCATCCATCAGATCGATTCCGTTGCGCTCCAGCAACAGACCGGTAGCGCGATCCATCTCTACGCGAGACTTCTCATAGGTCGTTCGCGCCGTCACCAGGTTGGATCGTGCCTGCGTCAACGCGCTGGACTGTTGCAGGACTAGAGTGGTCGTCGAAGCGCCCAGAGCATATTTTTTCTGCTCCGCGTCCAGGGATTGCTGCGCGAGATCGACGGCCGCCTGGGCGGCCGCAACGCTAGCGCGGTTTTGTTGCAGCTGGAACTGAGCGTTGCGCACCTCGATGCGGATGATGTTCTCAACCTGCTGCAGACGCAACTGGGCCTGGTGAAATTCGAGTTGCGACCGGATTTGATTGGCTTGCGCTGTACGGTTGCGTATGGGGATGTTGATCGAGATGCCTGCCCCTTTGTCGGGATGACTGGAATCAAACATCTGACCCCAGGTGCCGCCGATGCTGATTGGCTGGAAGACGTTCGCGGGATCCGTACAAAGGCCCGGAATGGAGCGAGGATCACCGCAGACGTTGGCCGGGTTCTGCGCACCGCCCAAACCTTGGCCGCCATAGTAGGCAAACAAATCGACCGTGGGCCGCAAGGCGTTCTTGATGGCCTTCATGCTGACCTCGCGGTTTGTCAAGTCGATACGGGACTCAGCCAACTCAGGACGATGAGAGAGCGCATCGTTGACCAGATCCTGCGTGGGTACGGCGGCTTCTTCTGGTGCGACCTGCATGGTGTCGGTTGGAATGACCTCGGCCTCGATCAGAGTTGGACCTACAAGGGTGCGGCTGAGAGCATTCTTGACCAGCAGTTGATTCAATTCCAATTGAGTCTTCGCCACGATGAGCGCTTGCTGGTTGGTGGCTACCTGGCTCTGAGCACGAACGATTTCGATCGGAGCCAAGGTGCCGATTTCTACCTGCTTCTTGTTATCGGAGAGAGTCTTTTCGGCGAGCTCCAAAGCGTCCTGTTGGACTCTTACGTTCTCGAAGGCATTTACGAGATCCCAGTACATGTTCTGAATCTGGTCAACCGTTGTGGTGACCTGGAGTCGGAAGGCAACATCCGAGATCTTGCGGTTGTTATTGGCAAGGATAATGAAGCGTCGGTTGGGCAGGAAGCCGAAGCCCTGCAGCAGGTGCTGCGTCAACTGGAACCGGAAATTTGAGTTCAACTGCGGACTCACGGTAGGAACGGGATTGGCCTGCCCAAAGCGAGTGTTGTTGAAGCCGATCGACATGTTTGTGCCGGTGGCAAATCCCTGCAAATAGGTCCAATTCACAGTGGTCGTGGTTTGAAAACCTCCGGAAAAGAAGCTGGTGGAAGGCTGGTCATTGCGGTCGAGCTGCAAGATACCGGTCACGATCGGGTCGTAGGAAGTAATCGGGGAACCCAGACCGAGTGTGGAACTTACGATGCCCAGCGTACCGGAGGCGGCGCCTCCCAGACCTCCTTGCGTGCCGCCCACGCCCCCGCCTTGGCTGGTGGCGGCCCCGAATCCTCCAATGCCGGCGCCAGGAGTGCCCAGGACGACGCCGGTGTTCACACCCAGCAGGTTCGCACCTGCCTTCGTGCGAAGGACGTCGGTGTCGGCGATGTTCAGGTTATATCGGGAAATGGCAATATCGAGATTGTTCTCGAGAGCGAGGGCAATCGCGTCGTTCATAGAGAGCATGAGTTTGCCATTGACCAGGAGTTGCTCGATACGCGGCGTGTTGGTCAGGCTCGGCGCAGAGACCGTGGTCCCGAGATAGGGCCCGATGGGATTGGGAAAGTGGGAGCGTCCCTTAGAATACTCGCCCACGCGGAACGGCTGTGGGGGCGCCGCGGCCGCCGATTTGCTGGCCGAAGGCGCTTGTGGAACTGAATTTGAATTGGCGTCCTGAGCCCAAGCTCCCAGGGCCCAGACGCACACGATGACCATTAAGGAAAAGAATCGGGTGGGGGTTTTTAAACAAGGCAATGACATTCGCGTTCTCCGTGAATTAGGCCTGTTTCCAAGTTGCGGGAAAGACGGCAAAGTTCCCTGGGTCCTGACTGCAAGGTCCGCAGAAGGTGATACGCACAGCCGGAGCGGAAGGTTCCGCTATCCCCCGCACCAGAAAGGGATAACAAAATCCCGGGAAGATCCCAAGTATAGCCGACAGCCCACCCTTGTCAGTGACGTCGCGCAGCAAAACCGGTAAAACTTTGTAAACGACGAATTAGATGATGCGGTTTCCGATAAGGACTCGGAACAAAGTGGAGCGCAATCTCAAATTGACGCTGGCTTACGATGGCACAGATTTTGCCGGCTGGCAGGTGCAGCCCGAGGCGGCCACGATCCAGGGCACACTGGCCTCTGCAATTGGACGGCTCACCGGGGAAAACGTCTTGCCGCAGGGGTCGGGACGCACCGATGCCGGGGTACATGCACTGGCGCAGGTAGCTTCGTTCTCTACGTCGTCGCCGATTCCAACAGAAAATTTCCTGAAGGCCTTGAACGATATCTTGCCGCCGTCGATCCGAGTGCTCGAGGTGGCGGAAGCGCCGGCAGAGTTTCATGCACGGCATTCGGCACGGGCGAAAACGTATCGCTACCGGATCTTTCGCCAACCGGTGTGCTCGCCGTTCTTGGCGCGGTACGTCTGGCATTTTCCCTATCCTCTTGATGAGCAGGCGATGGGACGAGCGGCAGATGCCGTTGTCGGGGAACATGACTTCACCTCGTTTGCGGCCGTGGACCCGGAGCGTGATGCCCGGCTCGGACAAGAAGAAACAGGAGGGCCCCAGACTGCATTCTCGAATGTGCGGACTATCTTTTCTTCGGTGTGGGAACGCCAGGGGGATGAATTTGTATACAACGTCCGGGGGAACGGCTTCCTGCATCACATGGTGCGCAATCTTGTGGGCACTTTCATTCTTGTCGGTAAGGGCACGCTGAAAGCCCAGGACATTAGCAGGCTTCTCGAAGCGCGCGATCGCACCGCCGCGGGGGCAACCGCGCCTGCTAGCGGATTGGTTTTGGTCGGCGTGGAGTACTAGGACGGTCTCCGAGAATCCGCGTGGCAAGCGTGGAACGCAAGGTCGCTCCACTCCCCGTCCTCTTCCGCTCGCGGAAGAGAACGCTCCGGTCGAGATGACATTGTTGAAGTCGAGATGACGTTGTTGAAGAATACAGCAATTGAAAACTACTCTGAGCCGTTTCCTCAAGTGTGCTCATAGCTTACGTACTCTAGTGCGCGTACACTTTTCTTGACGTCATGGCAACCGATCTTCAAATTGCACTTCGTAAAGTGGTCTCAACCAACCCCGCCACCGGAGAGGTCTTAGCGGAACTAGATTGCGCGACTGACCACGACGTACAGGCCGTTTGTGCACGGGCGCGTGCGGCGCAAGAGAAGTGGTCGGCACTTGGCATTCGAAAACGCACTGCGATTCTGCGGGAGTTCCAGCGTGTTCTGCACGAGCGAAAGTCGGAAGTTGCGCGGCTGATTACCCGCGAGGCTGGGAAGCCGTACGTTGAGTCGCTACTGATGGAGGTCGTGGTCGTTCTGGACGCGGCGCGCTTCTTGATCGAAAACGCTGATCGCCTCCTGCGCGATGAGCCCGTCCCACATGGCAACGTGGCGATGAAGACTAAGTCCGGACGACTGGTGCGAGAGCCATACGGCGTCATCGGGATTGTCTCTCCGTGGAACTATCCCTTTTCGATTCCGGCGGTCGAAACTCTGGCGGCTTTGATTGCGGGGAACGCGGTGGTGTTGAAACCATCGGAGTTCACGTCTCTAGTTGGACGTGAGCTGGGATCTCTTCTGCGAGCGGCGGGCGTGCCTGAGACGCTCTTCCAGGTTGTGGTGGGCGACGGTGCAACCGGAGCTGCGCTGCTGAATTCAGACCTCGACAAACTAGTGTTCACGGGGAGTGTCCCGACTGGCAAGCGGATCGGGCAGGCTGCGGCAGCCCGGTTATTGCCGGTGGTGCTCGAATTGGGCGGAAAAGATCCCATGCTCGTGCTGGACGATGCGGATCTGGATGTGGCTTCGAGTGCAGCGGTTTGGGGCGCGTTTGTGAACGCTGGGCAGACGTGCCTTTCAGTGGAACGTTGTTACGTACACCGGTCGCTGTACGCAAAGTTTCTCGACGCCTGCGTCGAAAAGGCACGCAAGGTGCGCGTCGGAAACGGACTCGATTCCCAAACCGAAGTTGGCCCGATGATTCACGAGCGACAGCTGAGAATTGTCGAGGCGCAGGTGGAGGAAGCGCGTCTCGGGGGCGCTCGCCTGCTGCTGGGCGGAACGCGGCTACCCGAACTTGGTATGAATTTCTATGCCCCAACTGTTTTGGCGGACGTCACCCAGAAGATGCGCATCATGCGGGAAGAAACCTTCGGGCCAGTGCTTCCTGTGGCTCCGTTCGACACCGACGGGGAAGCGATTCGCCTGGCCAATGACTCTGATTTCGGTTTGGCGGCAAGCGTGTGGACCCGAGACACACAGCGTGGAGAGGCAATCGCCCGCCGTATAAGCGCTGGAACGGTGATGGTAAACGATACGATCTCCTGCTTTGGCATCAGTGAAGCTCCCCATGGAGGTGTGAAGGCGAGCGGCATCGGCCGCGCCCATGGTCGATTGGGGCTTGAAGAGATGGTGCGCGTAAAGTATCTCGATGTGGATCGGTTGCCTCGCATGAAGAAAGTCTGGTGGTACGGGTACGGCGAGAACTTTGCGCATCAGATGGAAGGGTTCGTCGATTTCCAGTTTGCGCGTAAATTGGGCGCGCGAGTGCGTGGGGCGCTGCGGTCCGCCGGCCTTCCGGGGCAGCGAAAACTCTAGCAAGCCTGCAGCTTCGGTTGCCCCTTCCCACCATTCAAGTAAAATGAGGGCGCAGAGGCTCTATCCGGCGGCTTGTGCCGCTTGAACGAGGTGCTTTCTTTGGCGACTGGCGAAACCACGCTTCCACACGCCCTTCCGAAGCTTCCCAAGCACAAAGTCAAAGTCAAAAAACCTGGTCAACGGGCCTGCAACGAGAAAAACGACAAGGGGAAGTTCTGCGGCGGTCATTTGAAGCGCTGGTTCTACATGGCCGACGCAACCGAACAGGAGTGCGGTTGCATCGAGAAAGCTTGGGGGCCGGACGTGGAAGTCTATCGCTGCGAGCACTGCAAGACTCTGTACTTGCCCAATGAACATGAGGCGCGGGGCATAAACGTGGCGGGTGAGGGACAGTTGTCGGTGTTCGGGCTGACCATTCCTGCGAAGGAAGAGAAGTAGCTGCAAGTACGTTTCGAACTCGCTAGCATCTTCCAGTATTGTGAACACCTCCGAACTCATCTACGACTGGAATGCGATTCATCCCAAGTCCCTGCGTCCGGCGGGACCTGTTCTGCTGAACGATGAAACATTGCGCGATGGGTTGCAGTCGCCCTCCGTGCGCGATCCTTCCATCGAGGACAAGATCGAAATCCTCCACCTGATGGAGGCGCTGGGAATCAATTCCCTTGACCTCGGGCTACCGGGAGCTGGACCACGCGCGGTCGAGCATGTCACCGCGCTGGCTCGCGAGATAGTCGATCACAAGATGAAAATTCGGGCGAATTGCGCGGCCCGGACGCATGAGAACGACATCCGGCCGATCGCTGAAATCGTCCAGAAGACGGGCCTTCCCATCGAGGCTGCAACCTTCATCGGATCGAGTCCCATTCGTCGCTACACCGAGGGCTGGACTGAGGATTTCCTGCTTCAGACAACCGAGAAGGCTGTGAAGTATGCCGTATCGCTCGGCCTCACCTCGATGTATGTCACCGAAGACACCACCCGCTGCGATCCGGAGATGGTGAAGAAGCTGTATGCAACGGCGATCCGACACGGCGCGAGAGCAATCGTGATTTGCGACACCGCCGGCCATGCGACTCCAATGGGGACTTTCGCTTTGGTGCGGTTTGTCATCGACGAGGTGGTGAAGCCTTCCGGCGAGACGATTCGCGTGGACTGGCATGGTCACTGCGACCGTGGGCTGGGCACTGCCAACGCCATGGCTGCCTTAGTCGCGGGTGCCGGATGCGTCCATGCTTCGGCCTTGGGTGTAGGTGAGCGGGTGGGAAACACGCAGATGGACCAGATGCTGGTCAATCTCAAGCTGATGGGTGTGGCTCCGTGGGCGGAACAGGATCTGACTCGCCTCAAGGCCTACTGTCTGGCTGTCTCGCGCGCCACCGGCATTCCGATTCCGGCAAACTATCCAGTCGTCGGAGAGGATGCGTTTCGCACCGCTACGGGTGTTCATGCAGCCGCGGTTATTAAGGCATACAAGAAGAACGACGTGGAACTCGCGAATGCCGTATATTCCGGTGTGCCTTCGCATGTCTTTGGTCTCGAGCAGATCATTGACGTTGGGCCGATGAGCGGCAAATCGAACGTGCACTTCTGGCTGGAACGGCACGGAATTGCGCCTACGGATGACATCGTGGATCGGGTGTACACGCGCGCGAAATCTTCGGATCACACTCTGACGGATGCTGAGATTCTTGAATGTGTGCACGCAGACGGGATGCAGAAGGGCGTGTGATCTCGCCGTAGCCTCGGCATCCAGATGTTCTTTCCTGGAGTGCGCGCTCGTGCTCGAACTCCGGTAATCGCGGTACCCTCCAAAAGCAACCCGAGAGGTCCATTCTCCGTTGTAAGATGGCCGAACGAGCCCCATGCCCTTCGGTTCCCGCGGCGAAGTGTCGGAGGTGTTTCCCAGCGTGCAGGAGGAAGTGGCTCGCCTGGCAGCTGCGCCCGAGATTCGTTCAGCGTTCAACTGGTTCCGAACGCAGGAGCCGCAATTGGCCCATTGGCAACTGGAGATGGCCCGCATCGCGGCGCCACCCTTCGGAGAAGGTGCTCGCGGAGCCTGGTTGGCGGAGCGCTTTCGTGAATTCGGGCTCGATGACGTTCGCATCGATGATGTCGGCAACGTCTTCGGGATCCATCCCGGATACGGCCGGCGCTACATCGCATTAAGCGCGCACATTGACACAGTTTTTCCGGCTGGAACTCCTCTCAATGTTCGGCAGCAGGGCACACGGCTCTACGGCCCGGGAGTTTCTGACAACGGCGCAGGCGTTACAGCCATGCTGGCGATTGTCGCCTTGCTGAGGTCGGTGCGAGTCCGGCATGCACTGCCATTTTTGTTCATCGGGAACGTTGGAGAGGAGGGCGAAGGCGACCTGCGCGGCATGCGCCACATCTTCGCCACGCCGCGCTGGAAAGATTCTATTGCCTACAGCCTCATCCTTGACGGCGCTGGGTCCGACACAATCGTGGCCGAGGCACTCGGCAGCCGGCGCTTTGAAATTATCGTGCGCGGGCCGGGCGGGCATTCCTGGAGCGACTTCGGGGCGCCCAATCCTATTGTCATTCTTGCTCGCGCTATCCAGAACTTCTGCCAGACGCCGGTGTCCACGTCACCGAAGAGCACGTTCAATATCGGAGTGATTCGCGGGGGAACTTCGGTAAATTCCATCCCCGAATCGGCCAGCATGCGGGTGGATTTACGCTCCACCTCGACGACGGAACTGGAACGCCTGGAACGATCGTTGCGGGGCAGTCTTGACAGCAGCGTCGAAGCCGAGCAGCGCGCATCAGAAAGTCGCGGCTCCGCTCAACGGAAAACCCATGCTGTCACCTGCGAAGTGGTGACGATCGGGGATCGTCCGGCAGGGGAACTTGAGCCAAATGCCCGCATGCTGCAGGTTGTGCGTGCGGTGGACGCACAACTGGGAAACGTTGCGCAGGTGCAGCGTGCGTCAACCGATGCCAATATTCCTCTATCGATGGGACGCGAGGCCGTGGCCATTGGCGGTGGCGGCTCGGGCGGTGGCGCCCACACGCTGCAGGAATGGTTTGACTGCGGCGGCCGCGAACTCGGCCTCAAGAGAATTCTGCTGACTATGCTTGCCCTGGCCGGAGTCGGCGAATGAACACTCGAACGGCTGTTGCTTTGTTGGGAGCAGTCGGTGTGATGTATGCGCAGGAGCCATCCGCCAAACCGAAGGCCGATCTCATCTTCGTGCACGGAAATGTATACACGGGCGTCATGATGGCCTCGGGCTTCAGTGCGATTCAGCGCGCCGAGGCGATCGCTGTGCGCGGAGACCGCATCCTCGCAGTAGGCGATGGTGCTGACCTTCTTAAGCTGAAGGGTCCTGAGACTATCGTGGTCGACCTCGGTGGGAGGTTTGTCATGCCCGGCTTCAACGACGCGCATGCTCATCTGGCGGCGGGCGGAGCGGAGAAGCTGAATGTAGATCTGAAGGACGTGAAGTCCCTGGACGAATTCCGCGCGCGCATTCGCGCGAAGGTTGAGACCGCGAAACCCGGCGATTGGGTCCTGGGCGGCGGATGGGATGAGAACCGGTGGCCCGTAAAAGCTCTTCCAACGCGCTGGGATGTGGACGAGGTGTCGGCCAAGCACCCGGTGTTTCTGGAGCGCGTGGATGGCCATATCGCGGTGGCGAACACTCAGGCTCTAAAACTGGCCAGCATAACCATCGCGAGCCGCGATCCGCGCGGTGGAAAAATCGATCGTGACTCCAACGGTCAGCCGAACGGCATCCTCCGCGAACGAGCACGGGAAGCCGTGACCAACGTCATTCCACCCCCTACTCACGATCGCCGAATGGAAGCGATGGAAGCTGCTTTGGCGGAGGCGGCACGCTGGGGTGTGACTTCGGTGCAGGACAATTCGAGTTGGGAAGATTTCCAGGTGCTGGAAGAACTCGAGAAGGCTGGAAAACTTACAGCTCGCGTTACCGAATGGTTGCCCTTCAATGACAGCATCGAGCAACTCGATGGCAAACGCAAGGCGCATGCGCCGTCGGACTCGTTGCTGCACACGGGAATGCTCAAGGGCTTCATGGATGGGTCGCTGGGGTCTCGTACAGCCGCGCTGATCGAACCTTACGCGGACGATGCGAAGAACTCCGGGCTGCCGCAGTACGATCCCGTGAAGCTGAACGAAATGGCCAAGGAGCGTGTGCTCGCCGGCTATCAGCTTGGCTTTCACGCAATCGGGGACAAGGGCGTGCAGATGGCCTTGGACGCTTTTGGCGAGGCGGAAAGGTCAGCCCGGGAAAAGAAGGTAAAAGCAGGCAATGGCGGCGCCGACTATCGCTTGCGCATCGAACACGCGCAGGTGACGACCCCGCAGCAAGTCGTTAAGTTTCGCGACCTGAAAGTTGTTGCCTCGATGCAGCCCAGCCATCTGCTCACCGATATGAAGTGGGCGGAAGCGCGCGTAGGACCGAAGCGGGCCGAGCATTCCTACGCCTGGGCAGAGTTCCTTCAGCGCGGGGTAACGCTGGCATTTGGCACCGACTTTCCCGTGGAGTCAATCTCTCCTTTTCGCGGGCTTTACGCGGCCACCACGCGCAAGAGTGAATCGGGCAAAGAAGAGTACTTCCCGGACCAGAAAATCACCATGGACCAGGCGATCGCGGCTTACACCGCCGGTTCCGCGTTCGCGGAATTTGCCGAGAAGGACAAGGGGTTGATTGTCGCGGGGAAACTGGCGGATTTCGTGGTCCTCGATCGTGACTTAACCGCAGTCGTACCTCAAAAACTTCTCGAAACCAAAATCCTGCGGACGGTTGTGGGAGGCAAGACGGTATATGAAGCGAAGTAGGGGGGGCCGCCGAAATACTCGTTTTTCTACCCGAGGGCGTGTCCTGCTTCCGTAAAGCCATGTGCTTCTGGAGTTGATCTAACCTCAATGTACGGTACGAGCTTTTACGACCCTAGGCCCCAATCATGCTGTCGTCCCGCTAGCCCTCAGCCCAGCGCCACCCTCAAAAGCATTCAGTGTAAAGATTTGAAACGCGATCAAACGATTCTGCGGCTAGAAGCGTCTAATTCTTAGAGTGATTTGGCACTTACGGGGAGTGCAGGCAATTCCCGCCGGGCAGGTATAATTAACGATTACGGTTTTGCGGAGGAAGTGACGATATGGAACCGCGCGAAAGCGCTTTTTGGGTGAGCCTGAAGACCAACCGCTGGCTCTACACCCTGAGTATTCTGGCAACTTTGACGGTAGGTATTTTGATTGGCTCGGTGGTGTCCTACGGGGTGAAAGGCAAAGAGGGGCAGAAGTCAGCCGACGCGACCGCCTTGAGTGTTCCCGCCCCCCAACAGTTATCCAATGCTTTTTCTCAGATCGCGAAGCAGCTGGAACCTGCAGTGGTCAACATCAACACCGAATCGACCATCAAGAATCCCCATAAGCGCGGTCGCGTCCGGCCAGGTCCCGACGACGATGACGGCGGCGGCGGTGGAGGAGGGGGCAGTCCATTTGATGACTTCTTCGATCGCTTTTTTGGCGGACCGGGCGGCCAAGGTGGCCCGGGTGGGGGCGACATCAAGGAGCGTTCTTTGGGATCTGGCGTAATTGTCGATCCCAAGGGTTTCATCGTGACCAACCGGCATGTCGTCGAGAAGGCGGACCGGATTCGGGTGCGCCTGCAGGACGACCCGCCGGGGGTGCAGCATGATGCGAAGGTGATCGGCTCAGACCAGGAAACCGACCTGGCAGTAATCAAGGTCGACGTCGACAAAAGTCTGCCAACCGCAAAGATCGGAAACTCGGATAGCCTCCAGGTGGGCGATTGGGTTCTTGCCATCGGCAGTCCTTTCGGATTGCAGGCAACAGTCACGGCGGGCATTGTGTCCGCCAAGGGCCGCAACATCGTTCCGAACCGCCAATTCCAGTCCTTCGTTCAGACCGACGCAGCCATTAACCCGGGAAACTCCGGAGGACCCTTGGTCAATATGGCGAGCGAAGTTGTGGGCATCAATACGGCGATCCTGACCGAAACCAACGCCTATGCGGGCGTAGGTTTCGCCATGCCCTCCAATACCCTGGTCAACGTATACAACCAGCTGATCGGACCAGAGCACCGAGTCACCCGCGGATCGATCGGCGTGGAGTTTGCAGCCCAGCCCGTGCCCGCGATTGCACGTGTTTACGGAGTGCAGTCGGGCGTAACCATTTCCAACGTTGTGGCTGGCAGCCCGGCAGATTCCGGCGGCCTGAAGGTAGGCGACACGATCACTTCGGTCGACGGCAAAGACGTCAAGAACGGTGACGAACTCGTTTCCGACATCGCAGGCCGCAAGCCCGGCAGCAAGGCGAAGGTCGGGTTCGTGCGCAATGGCAAAAAGGAAGAAGCCACCATCACGATCGCCGATCGTTCCAAGCTGTTCGCCGCCCGCCTGGGCGATGAACAACAGGGTAACGACGAGCAGCAGCCCAAGGAAAGCAAGCTGGGGCTCACAGTCCGACCGCTGACTCCCGATCTTGCCGACCGGCTCGATATGGCGGCCGGTAAGGGCGTGATCGTCCAGGACGTGAAGGGGGGAGCTTTCGCGGATGACATCGGGCTGAACCGCGGCGATGTGATTCTGGAAATCAATAAACAGCCGGTCAACACGGCCGACGACTTCACCCGCATCGAAAGCTCATTGAAAAGCGGGCAAGACGTTGTGTTCCTGGTACGTCCAAGGGGTGCTGGTCGTCAGGACGGTACCATCTTTATCGCCGGTACACTTCCGTAACTCCGGCATCGTTCCAACGGTAACTGGCACTGGAAGCCCAGCTTCGGGGATCATTCCAGTGCCAGCCACTTTGGGCGTATGATTGGCAACCTGTTTTTGGCCTGACGATAAGACGATTCCGTTGGCCAAATCCTTTGGTCCTTGAAAGGTGACTTTCCAGTTGACGCGTTGCAGGGCAAATCTTCGGACCTTGGCTCTCACCACCCTCCTGGTGGGTGTGGTTGCCTTTGCCCAGACGAGCCAGTCGTCGAACGCAAAAACTCCTACAACGACCAAGAAGCCGCCTGTTACCTCGCGGCAGAGTCCGTCGAAACATACCTCGCACAAGGGGAAGAAATCCCGCACAAGTTGGCGCCGTGGTCAGCAGAAGGTGGATCCGTCGCGCTCCCGCGAAATCCAGCAAGCCCTAATTCGCCAGCATTACCTCAGCGGGGAGGCGACTGGGAAGTGGGATGCCGCGACCGAAGATGCGATGCGCCGCTTCCAGGCAGACAACGGCTGGCAAAACAAGACGGTCCCTGATTCGCGTGCTCTGATTAAGCTAGGTCTCGGACCGAATCACGACCACCTGTTGAATCCGGAGAGCGCGATGACGACGGCTCCCGTAGCGCCGCCGGCCAGGCCACAAACGCCTGCCCATCCAGTGGATCCCGCGGGATCTCCCCAACCACAACCCTGAACGCATCAGAGGCTCACGCTGACCACTGCCAACTAGCCACTGACCACCGGTTTCGGCGAGTAGGGAAGCGGCAAACCGCTCAGCATGGCGCGGGGATTTTCTTCCACCAACATCTTTGCGATCTCAACCCCGCAGATCTCTGCCGCCGCATCGCGGCCGGCCGAAAGAATCGGAGTGCGATGCTTTGCGTCGTGCGCATCGGACGCAAGCGCATGAACAGCTTCGCGCTCCAATAACCACTGCGCGACGCGGGCCACACGCTGTCCCCAGAAGCCCGTCAGTGCATTCGCAGTAACCTGCACTGCGCAGCCGTAGTCCACCCACTCGATAACTCGCTGAGGATTCTGCCGCAGAATTGCATTCCGCTCGGGATGGGTAATCACCGCCGTGACCCCCAGATCGCCTAACTTCAGAAAGCAGTCGACAATCTGCGCCGGAATACTGAAATCGCTGAGCTCCACCAGCAGATAACGCGAACCTGCGATCGTGTACCGCTCCGGATGGGCCATCACGCTCTGCAGGTTGTCGTAGGAGAGGTGGAAGTCGCACCCAAGGCTGAGTTGCACGATGTTTCCGACCAAATCCTGCAAACGCGCGATAACGTCCGTCAGGTATTGATGATCGAAGGAATAGCGATCATTCGAGTGGGGCGTGGCCACCATGTGCGTGATACCGTCTGCCGCCGCCATGCGGCACATTTCAACGGCCACTTCCCAGGATTTGGGACCGTCATCCACCTCAGGAAGAATGTGGGTATGAATATCGATCACGCTCGGACATCCGAATGGTGTTGTGGCTCTGATTTAAACAGATTCAGGCGGAAACACCAAGCTGCGCGCCCATTCAGAACAGAGCACAACCAGAGCGGGAAGAAAGCGCGAGTGAGTGCGCCCGCTCTGCGATCTTTTGCGGCCGTTCCTTGCGGTCTTCGTGGTTAAAAGCTTTTGGACCGCAAACTTCGCCAATGGCTTGCAAAGTTCGCGAAGTGTATGGAGTCGCTACATTTCGCAAAACTCAATAAGCGGCCATTTTCGGGAACCTGCTGCAATCAGGGAAGTTGCCGCAGACCCGGCCACTTACGGGTGACTCATGTCACTGCGAATTTTCGCCAGATGTGGATGTAGGAGCTAACACAACCGCGAGGTGGGTCATCATCTTCTTCGCAACCTTTGATCCCCTATACATTTAATGCTCCCGATGCATGCAGTCTGTGCATCACGCAACCTCCCGCATTCAGCTCCGAGTACTGCGTGGAACACGGTGATGGTAAGCGCCACTACATCAAGGGGTTTTCGTGCACGGCATGTGCAGTTGGTCTATTGAAGAAACTGCCAGGTAGAGAAGCTGAGGAGTGGGCTCCGGAGGAAGCCGCCCTGCAGCCAGACGACATGGATGTCACCGATTTTCAGAAGCGTAGGCTGGCCACCTTGGGAGATGTCGTGAAGCGGTAAATCCCGTCGGCGTCGGATTTCGTGTTCTGTAGCTGGCTGCTGTAAAAAGACCCAACTCAGTAGAATCGGGAAGTGCACGAGTTTACTCGTGCCGCTAAGTCGTTGAAATATGTCGGCGCTTTTAGGGCCTGAGGTGTGCTTTTTTTGCGCCGAAGACTTTTTCAGCAGTCTGCCACGATGGGATTCAGAGCGGATTCAGCGGCAGAGCGCTGGATTTCGGGAGGCGGAGGTGTCGGAGTTTCAGCAAACCCTCCACTCCACCTGGCAGCCGTGCGCCGTCACGGTGCCAGTCAGAAGGTCTTCCAGGCTGCGGGTTTTTCCCTTGGGCCGGATCGAGCTGATCTCGCGGGAGAAGGACGTCCAATTGCACACCTTGCAATTGAGCTACCCAAACCAGCGCTGAACGTCCGGTAAGATCTCTCGAATGGAACTCAAGGTGTTGTTCAGCGAAGATCCTGCATTCGTCTTGAGCAGAGCTGGAGTTTTCCTTTCTTCGCAGCCCGTTCTCCACAATCTGATTCTCTCGATTCTGCATGCGCGCGTTGCACACGGCGAACCGGGTCGCTATTGGATGGCAATTCAACGAGACGATATTGTCGGTGTTGTCATTCAGTCACCATTAACATTTCCAGCTACGCTGACACCCATGGAACGGCCGGTGTCAATCGCGATGGCCGATGCGATTGCTGAAGCGAACTTCGCTCTCCCGGGAGTTAGCGGCGAGGCTGCAACCGCGGCCACATTCGCTGGCCAATGGAGTGAGCGCACCAAATCGGCAGCCACCCCCTTCCAGGGGAACCGTCTGTACGAACTGTTAGAGGTCGCGGATATTCCCAACGTCGAAGGAAAGCTACGGCAGGCAGGTCCGCAAGATCGCAGCCTGATGATTCTCTGGAGTCGCGCTTTCCAGAACGAAATCGGTGAGCCTGCTGACGATATCGAACTTCGTGTGGAGCGAGGTTTGGCAGCCGGACACCTGTGGGTGTGGGATCGTCGCGAAGAAGCGGTCTCGATGGTCGTTGGGCGCGAACCGGTAGAGGGAGTCATCCGTCTCTCTGGAGTCTACACACCAGACGAGAAACGGAAGCATGGTTACGCGGCGGCCTGCGTTCGTGCTCTCTCGAAAAAGCTGGGTGACGCTGGGCATCGCTGCATCCTCTACACTGATTTGGCGAATCCCACCTCGAACTCTATCTACCGACGAATCGGCTATCGCGCCCTGGCCGACGCTCTCCGCTATCGGTTTAAGTGATGTGTGAACCCGAAAAGCATGCCAGCCAAGCGGATCATTGTGTGCGTCGTCGGCTACTCTTAATTAACGAAGCAGCTGGGTCAATTGGCAAAAAAATCGCCACTGCTCCAAATACCCTGCCTCGGTCGGGCTTGGGGTTATGGTGAAATATCCCGTTAACAACAACTACCTTGGAGTGCACTAGACGTATTGCGAATCGCGCTACCGCGTGGTTTTCCCTCGCTGATGCTGTCGAGCATCAGCTTGAGATGAGCGAAAGGCTGATATCGTTTGATCGACCTTCCGGTGTTTTAGTGCAATCCACCGCCTTCGTCTGGCGCAGTTCGCGACCGTAGTCATCTGCCCGACGTTCGTCTGGATCGTGGCCTGGGCGAACGAAACGACAATACTACGATCGGTTCGACTTGTTTGGGGCCGTTTCTCACACCCGAATTCTTATTCAATTCTGAGGAGAACCAATGGCGACGCGTTTTACCATCCTCACGCACGTGACGCTTTTGCTTGGGATTACGTTATTGACTCGAGCCCAAATGGAAGAACCGAAGCCCGCGCCCGAGCTAAAGAAACTCGACTACTTCGTCGGCACATGGGCCGCGGAAGGCGACATGAAGTCGGGACCGATGGGCCCGGGCGGCAAATTCACGGGAACAAACCACGTCCAGTGGATGGACGGTGCATTCTTCCTGGTGACGCACTCCCAGTTCAATGGCGCTATGGGCAAGGGTACGGAAACGGCCTACATGGGCTACGACAGCAACGACAAGATGTACACCTATGATTCTTTCAACTCCCTGGGCGAATCCGATCACGCCAAAGGCAATGTGGAGGGAGACACTTGGACTTGGCAGAGCGAGACAAGGATGGGCCCTCAGACTATGAAAGGACGACTCATCATCAAGGTGCGTTCGGCCACGGCCTACAACTTTAAGTTCGAAACGTCGCCGGATGGCACCACCTGGAACACCGTACTGGAAGGCAAAGACACGAAGAAATAGATCGCCGCCGCACCGCTGGACGAGGCTTACTTGTACCGCTTCTTCATGAAGTCCGCGATGGCGGCGTAGGCCGTGGTTAACGTCTGTTCGTCGGGAAGAAAGACGATGCGGAAGTGCTTCGTGCCAGCTTTTTGCCCGAACCCGGAACCGTGCACCACCAGGACATGTTTCTGCACAAG
>Ga0075424_100002236_pt1 | contig 17558 bp, 9 predicted proteins | sample SoiMethybrSBSTD3_FD_75301 | JGI IMG/M metagenome (GOLD analysis project Ga0075424, IMG submission 75301) | Bulk soil microbial communities from a Populus tree surrounding site in Tennessee, USA - Soil MetaG P. TD hybrid SBSTD3 | ecosystem: Environmental > Terrestrial > Soil > Tree plantation...
GATCTGGCATCAGCACTGCGGTAAGCACGTGCGTGCTTTCCAAATCGTGCACGGCGTGCGACTGTCTGACCGAAGTGCTGGCCTTTGCCCGCGTAAGCTCGGTAGTGGACTACTACCTCTGCAAGGGATGCGGACACATTTGGTCCGTTCGCAAGAACGATCCGCCGATCATCGACCACTTTATGCGCCCGCCGCAAAAGCCTAAGTAAGGTAAGTGTCAGGCAGTGAATCGTGAACGCGCTTTTCGGATGAACCTGACGGCAAAGACAATGGAGGCGAGCACGGCGACGGCAACCCACACGGCGAAGAGCACCCACAACAGCCAGTTGGTCTGACCGGCCTCGCCAGCCTGCATCACGAGCGCAATCGCGACCAATCCGAACACTACCAGCAGCGGCAGCGCGAGCAAGACGACTGCGGCGGCGATAAAGGCTACCTGCGCTTCTCGCGGACTGTCCGACATGCGATGCTCTCCAGTGGTTAATCGGCCGACGGCGTGCGCGCTCGCAGATCAGGCGAGCGCCCGTCGCCTTACTGGATGATGCCTCGCCTGGCCGCGTAGCGCACGACTTCCACCGTATTCTGCAATCTCAGCTTCTGCAGGAGGTGGCGACAGGCACCATCGTCGCCGAGCCTTGATGGTTGAGGACCTGTCCCGGACATTGCTCGCGTTCATCGACGCGAGCATCCCGACATTTCAGGCGGCCGAAGCACTCCTGTTTCTCGCCGCGAACCGCGATCGCGACTTCAGCCCAGACGAGATCGTCGTCGGCATGCGGCCACGAGTGATCACCGCCGCCGCCGTGAGCGGGTATGCCGCGGTGTTCGCGGCGCAACGTCTCGTGACGGAGATCGATGGGCGCTTCAGGTACGGTCCTGCGTCTGCGGAACTCGAGCGTCGCGTCGGCGAGCTGTCGCATGCGTACAATGAACGGCCGGTCACGCTAATCACCGCCATCTATCACATCGCGGAGCGCTCTTCATCACTGAACCAACCGCCCCTGCGACAGTCATTTTGACCGCTCCCCTGCCCGTACCTACACTCGGTTCGGCGCTGACAGATTGGGCCAGCTCCCGGGCGCGAGCAAATTCGTTATTCGTGGCACGTTCACGATCGTCTGCTCGGTGAAGACACGCGTCGCGTCCGCGAGCAGCTCGCGCCCTTCGTCGTTGCCGAGCAGTTGGCCTCGTCGGTACTGCGCCGCGGCTGCGTAGTGGGACATCCCCGCCTCGCGCAGCGCGCGCTGCGCTGCGCCGAGTTGCGACACCGCTTCGATCCGATTTCCAGTCATGGCAATCGTGCTCGCGCGCACGAGGCGGGCCAGGGCACTCGCCCACACCGCGTCCTCCCGCTGCAGGCGTGCGGCATCGGCTGCGGCCGTGCGTAAATATGCGACCTCACCGTCGGCCGCGCGCGCCAGGGCAATGCGCGCGCGGAAGAAACACATTTCGATGCGTGCGTTCTGAAACGCATGCATCGTCCAGCGCAGACGGGGCCAGGCGGCCTCTAGCCGATCCCACGCGTCCACCGGGCGCCCCGAATACAAGTCGGCCTCGACGAGCGAGCACACCTCCCAGCGATGCTGCAGGTCGAATCGCTGGGATGGCCAGCGCGCCATTCCTGCGGCCGCATCAATGCGCGCGCGATCAGGGTCGTCAGCGGCCAGGCAAGCGATCGGGGTCAGCCGGACGGCGACGTGCGTCGCGCTGTACAGATCCCCGCAGTCTTCGGCTTCCTGTCGTCGCGCCGGAATCTCGTTGAACAGGCGCTTCCAGTCGCCCATCCAGAACAGCGTGTCATGCAACAGCGTCCGCGCCGTCTCGACCTCCCAGCGCACGCCGCGCAGCGGCGTCAATTGCTCGACGGCATGTTCGAGGCGTTCGAGCGCAAGCGCCCATCGCCCCACCACCTTGTGACAGATCGCCTCCGCCAACGCCGTCTGAGCCATCGCGGTTGGATCATCGAGGCGCATCGCGACCTCGCGCGCGCGCGCGAGGATATCGGTGGCTCGTCGATCGCCGCGTCCGCCGGCAATCGCAGAGGAACACGCGAGCGTCGAGAGCGCGCGCACGACCCGCTTCGGTTCACCGGAGCGCAGCACCAGGTGGGTGGCGCGCAGATGGAGGTTGTTGCCGCGCGCCAGCTCCACAAGGCTGAGCGGGGCGCCGATCGACCACAGGACGTCGACGCGGCGCAGAACATCGAGGGGAATATCGCGCTCGCGTCGTTCGCGGAATCGCGTACCGCGCACGGCCAGCGCAAGGCGGCGCACAACGAGGCCGATGAACGCGCCAGCGTCAGTGCGTGCCGGGCGGATGCCGATTCGGGGCAGCAGCGTATTCAGGACCTTCGAGGCCTGATCGAGGTAGCCGGCGCGAATCAGCTGTTCGGCGGCGCGCCGCTCGAGCTCGATGACTGAATCCGGCGTCGCATCCTTCTGCGCGTCGAGATAGGCGGTGGCGGCCTCACGCCCGCGTCCGGCATGCGCGAGCGCATCGCCTAACCGCGCGTGCCATTCCGACCGCTTCGTCACGTCATCTACGTCGAGCAGCAGACGGTAATAGTGCGCCGCACGTTGAAACGCGAGGGCGTCCTCCGCGGCATCCGCAGCGAGCACGGCGTAGCGAGCCGTGGAGTCGAGATCGCCCGCTCCACGGAAATGCGTCACGAGCGTTTCGGGGCGAGCGACACCGGAGGACTCCCACGCGGCGGCCAGACTCGCATGCCACGCCGATGATGTCGTTACGTCGAGACCATCGCCAATCGCTTCGCGAATGCGATCGTGATACGGCTCGAATTCGTGAGCGTCTGCTCCTTCGTGCGCTCGTACCAGGCGTCCGGAGATCAGCCGTCGAAGCTCGTCGCGAGCGTCGCCGTCCATGCCAGCCGCTTCAGCGGCGATCGCGGCGGTGAGCGGCTGGGCGCTGAGTGCGATGACTGTCAGCAGGCGCTGCGCCCGTTCCGGCAAAGCGGCAACACGCTCGCGAATCACCGAATCCAGTCTGGCGGGTCCGCCCACCGTCAACGTGTGGTTGACCAGCTCGTGGACGAAGAACGAGTTACCGCGCGACTCCAGTGCGATCTCTGAACAGCGTTCGAGCGGGATGTCCGGGCGGATCGCGAGTTCTCGCTGTGCGAGATCGCGTGCTTGCTCCGGTGTCAGCTCGTCGACGTCGACGGTCCGCACTTCGCGACGGGCGGCATCATTCAGCAGCCGCTCACGCAGCGTTCGTACCAGCGGGGCGTGACTGTCCTCCGAACGGTACGCCAGGAGAAGCAGAACCGGTGGCGGATCCGGCAGCCGCAGCATCTCCTGCAACAGCGACGCACTATCGAGATCCCCCCATTGGAGGTCGTCGATCGCCAGTACCAGCGGCGTCCGATCCGAGATGCGTACGAGAAGCTCGCGCAGCGCGGTTGCCGCCTGACGACGCAACTCGAGAGTGTTGAGGGGAGCGACGACGCGGCTCTGCGCTCGAGAGATTTCCGGCACGTGCAACAGCACCGGGAAAAGGCGCGCGATCAAAGGTGCATCGCGCGGCAGGCGGCGCGCCGCCTCGATGTCCGGGAGGCGCTGGAGATATCTGGCCAGCCCGTCGACGAGTCCATCGACAGCCTTGTATGGGACCCACTCGCGCTCGTGACAGCGCCCGGCGATGACGACTGGTTCGTCTCGCCGTTCTCGCAGATCGGTCAGGAAGCGGCGCAGCAAAGCCGACTTGCCGACACCGGAGCGGCCGGGCATGAACACGACGACGGACCGTCCGGCGTTGACAGCGTCGAACGCGCTGGTCAAGGCACGAAGATGGGTATCGCGACCGATCAGCGCCGGACCCAGTGAAATCGCCGCCCTCGGCGGAGCAATGATGGCGCTGCTTTGTCCTTTGACTCGACGCAGGACTTCAGGCCCGTCCGGACGCCTGGAAGGATCGGGATCGAGCAACGCGATGCTGAGGGCAAGAAGGTCTGGTGAAACGGACGCCCCACCTGGAACTGCTGGTGCGCGCTGCTTCGCGAGCAGCATTTCCACCGCGGGGCCCGTGAATGGCAGCTCACCCGTCAGCGCTTGATAGAGCATCACTCCAACGCTGTACCAGTCGCACGCCGGCGACAGCGTATAGCCCCATGCCTGCTCGGGGGCCATGTAGGCAGGCGTGCCCAACAGCGTCGATGCCGATGATTCATCGGGTTTCAACTCGATCGCGATGCCGAAGTCGAGCACAACGACCCGCCCGCGCTCGCTGACGAGAACGTTGAACGGTTTGATGTCGCGGTGCACGATGCCGCGCTCGTGAATCGCCGTCAGGCCATCGACGAGCTGGCCGAAGACATCGCGCACGATCGCCTCGTTGAGCGCCGGTCGATCCGGCGGCGGATGCCGGATGTACTCGACGATCGGCTGCCCGCGGATCAACTCCATCGTGAAGAACCAGCGATCCCCTTCGCTGAACAACTCGTCGAGGGCGATGAGATTGGGATGCGTGAGATCGGCCAGCGTGCGGAATTCACGCTTGAAGCGATAAAGCGCCGTGGGTTTTGCGGCGTGCAACAGCTTCAGCGCGACGGGCACGCCGCGCTCGCGGTCCAGGGCTTCGTACACCGTGCCGAATCCGCCGTGCCCGAGTCGGCGGCGAATCTCGAACCGCGCGGTGCCCGCGAAATCCTGTCTCGAACGTTCGTCAGCGGGTGCGTTGGTGCTGGCGTGAGTCTCTCGAGCCGCGGCGTCCGCCAACAGGAAGTCGACGCGCTCGCGAAGCGACTGATCACCGAGGCATGCGTCACTCAGGAACGCGGCTCGAGCCTCGCCCGTCAGCGCCAGCGCTTCCCGAACGATTTGGGACGTCGAGCGATCATTGGCCGGCATGTGTTACTGATGACGATCGGCGACTGACTTCTTTCTTCGTGCCTCCTGCCGGGCTTTGTCTGCAATGACTTCGAGTTGCGCGACGATGGCGTTGTGGCTGTATTGCATGTTCATGTAACGCGCAATCGCATCGTTCCAGTGATCTACCGTGGGCGCACGGTCCGGACCTCCAGGCATCTGTCCATACCGCAACAGTTCCCGACCAATTTCGAGCAGCCGAGCCTGAGACGACCGTCGCTCTATCGCAGTCTTCCAGTACAACTGATACGTCGCCGAGGAGCGATTCTTCACGGCGAACATCTCTTTGGTCTGGTCGAGCGATGTTTGTGCAGTGCTCACACGTAATGGCGTCTCTTCGAAATTGCGTGCATTCAGACTGTCCGCGACGTCGCTGATTGTGCGGTTGATGCCGTTCAGTGCTTCTATCATCCTGCCGATATCCATCAGAAGTGGCTTCGCTGCAGGATCGAGTTCCAAAGCCCACTGAACCGCCTTGTTCAACTCAGTCACCGTTTTCACTACTACCAACCCACCGTCCACATCCCCCACGAGACCCCAAAGGCTCTTTTCGCTTTCCGCGGACAGCCCAAGTCCGATGACGCGAACGTCGAGTTCTATTGGGTCGAGTTTGGCTGCTTTAAAGCGCCGGTTGATTTCGGAGAAGTCTTCATCGGGACAGAAGCTGCCACCAGTGAGCATGACGATTCGCCTGGGAGCATCCTGCAGAGACTCCAGGTCAGTAATCGCCGCTGCCATGCCCGTGATGAAAGAGGGGTGCCCGCGCGGTTGCAGGCGTTCCGCGGAAGCTTCTATCTGTGTCTGAATCTTTCGTCCGAACTTTTCAACCAGTTGACTGCTGTCACCCTTGCGACATTCACCACCAAATTCCCTCAGAGCCAGATTGTCATTCTCAAAATACGGCATCGGGTGGAGAGCCGCGATAGCGGCAGCAAGCTTCGTTTTTCCATCGAAGGCTGCGTTCATATCTTCGGACGTGTCGACCACAATCTCGATGTGCAGGCTCGGAGGTGGTTCCGGGCGCGACGCTACGGCGACGGGTTCGTTCGCAGGAGCGGGTGGAGGAACGCCGATCGACGGCGGTTCGGCTATTGGGCCGGTACTCTCGCCGGATGCTTCATGCGTGGCAGGTGCGTCTGGAGCTCGCAGCAAGATAAACGCGATGATTGCAATGACGGCTATCGCGACGACGCCAATAAAGATCTTCCGCATGACTTTAGGGTGTTGCTGATGTCCAATGCAGATCAGTGTGCGACTCCGGCAACGCTTGCAGGGCTGCCGCAGTGATCTGCTGCCATTGCGGCTTGTCGGCGCTCCACCACCGCGCATAACGCTCGAACTGCCGCCTTGTCGCTCGCACGTGAAACGAGTCCTCTCCCATGATCTCGGCAATCGCGTGGCAGTATTGCGCCACGCGCACGGTCACCTCGGTGGTCTGCGCGACCGAATAGTTGCCGAAGGCAAACCCGAGGAGCTCGATTTCGGCGAGCGTTGAGAACGCCCACGCCTTCGATGTGGCATCGGTATCACGACTTTGCTGCAGCGCCACCGAGCGGGCTACCGTCCACCAGTCGCTGAGCACGAGGTCCTCTCCGGAGCGGTTCGCGTGCACGGCGTTCAACGAGAGGAACTGCGTGATGGCCCAGTGGTTCGTCCAATCCTCGGAGAACGCCCTGCGATAAAGGTCACGGGCCCGCGTCAGCGATTCGTCGGATTCCCTCTCCGTTTGCTCGCGCGAGTCTCCGGCTGCGTGCTCGCGCAGGAGCAGCGCAATCCGCTTCTCCGCTGCCGCGTTCAGCCCGATCCGCTCGGCGCGTTCGCGTCTTGCCTCCGGTCCATCAGACGCTGGAGCTTCGGCACGATAGTCTTTGAGCGTCTGACGAATCTCCACAAAGACCTTCTTGACGCTCTCGAACTCGGTCCCGACAGCTCGCTCGCTCATCCGCTCGGCTTTGTCGAACAGGACGTCGACGCGCGCCTTGGTCTGCCGACTGCGAAACGCAGTCACCTGCGCCGCGAGGTCAGGCGGCGAGACGGCATAGACGGCAAGACTCGCCCAGTCATGCTTTGCACGCGCATCGGCATGGAGGCTGCGACGCACCTCGTGCACGACCGAGCGCGGGTCTTCGCCCATCAAAATCCGCGAATACCAGGATTCGGTCAGGGTCACGGAGCCGGCCACCGTCATCGGAAGCTGCGAGGCGATCACCCACGGCACGCCGGACGCGTGCACGTCGTGCGCGATGCTCCCGCCTGGCGTCAACGGCGATCCGACAGCCCCGGAATCGCAGGTCGCCAGCGTGACGGCTGTGGGCCGCGAAACCATGCCGTCCTGCGACGTCACTCGGAGCGCCTGCGCAAGCGCCTGGCCATCGACGACCTCGGCGGCCGGCTGACGATGGTCGCGGTTGAGTGTGATGCCATAACGTCGTTCGCCCGCCTCCGTCCGTTCGGCTCCGTGCGCCAGGAGGTGGACGTGCGTGAACGAGGTCGTCCCGCATGCGCGTCGAATGTCATCGAGCGTCGCGTTGTGAAGCACCGTCAATCGTTGCTGCGCCTCGGAGACGCGTAGTTCAGGCGTGTGGCGCCACGGGATCCACGGCTCGAGCGCGCGGCGAAGAGCGATCAGATGCTCACGCGCAGGCACACGCGACACGCCGGGTGGCTCGGCCCATGCGAAGAGAATGCGTGGCGAGCGGTCCCATTCCACGGGAAGCGGCCGCGCGCGACGCAGCTCGCGCGTCAACGTCACCGGCACTTCAGTCTGGGTCAGCAGCGGAACGTCCAGGAATCCATCTGGCGCAGTGACGACCTCGAAGGGCACGAGCGCAAGTTCGGAGCCCCACACCACGAGCTGTACATGAACCAGCGTGTTGTCCCGTTGCGACGCCTGGCCAAGTTGCCGGTCCAGGCCCGGCACGTTCGCGAGCACTCGCCCGATCAGCGACCCAAGCTCGCTGATCTCGGCCTGGCGCTGCGTTTCAGGTATGGCGGCGCCGTCGGTTACATATCTGAGTCGCTCGAGCCGGGTCAGCAGCTGGCGATGCTCGAGTGGCACCGTGAGGGTGACGGGTCCATCATTGCCGCAGAGCGCCACATAGGGTGTCAGCGGCGACAACAGCTGATTGTGCGCGGGCCCGAAGCGCAGGAGCTCCAATCGAACGGTGTGGACGTTGCGCATTTACACGCCCCGGAATTCCGATCCTGCGACGCCCTCGAACCGCGCACCATCGCTGGCGTCATCGACGACATGCCCCAGGCGGGCTATTACCGAATCGGCATGCACGCTGATCTGGAGTGCGGTCGTCACATCAGCAACAAGTGACATCGCCTGTCCGCCGGCTCCCGTGACAGTCGCCTCGTCCAGGTCGGCCAGGCCGGCCCGGTCGAGCAATCTATACACCTGTGCGAACTGGGACGGATCCTTCAGCAGAACATCTGGGAGCCGCATGATGCGAGCCCACGTTCCCGTGTTGTAGTAGGCGTGCCGACCGCTGACGATCGCGCGTTCGAGGTGCGTGTGTCCGGTCACGATCACGTCGACATCCGGGCCAACCTGCCCGAGAATGCGCCGATAGGACTCGTCCTGATCCGTCAGGTCGAAGCTGTGATCGTCGGCATGCCAATCGAGGAGCGCACGCCGAAGGGCGTCGACCCTGTCGACCGACTGCAGTCGGTCGAGCAGCATCCCACGCCAGCCGAGTGTGCCTTCCAGATCGTTGCCGGATTCGGCGATGGGGATTCCGCTTGCGATCTGCCGTTCGACATCGAGCAGCATCGCGTCCACCCCGCCCTCGGCCCTGCCGGCCGATGCCATCGCAAGACTCGGCTCCCGGTCGTCGATGAGTCGCTGAAGCTGTGGACCGACAGCGTCGCGCCAGGCAGCTGTTTCCTCAGTGACCATCTGAGGAGCGCCCTGACCGGCAGATAAGAGACCGCGCCGCTGAAGCTCGCCAATGCCACGGCGCCACGCGACCGGGACAAGCGCCGGCAAGGCGCGCACGACACCGGGATCGAGTGTCAGCAGCACACCGAGCACCACGTTCTTCTCGGGCTTCAACAAATCGATCCATGGACGCCGACGCTTCACGCGATTCATGACGTCGCGCACCAGCCGTGTCCCGGCGTTCGGCGTCCAGGCCGTCGCGTTGAAAGGCATGCCGGCGTTCTGCTCTCGAACGACCCTCAACAGCGACTCGTGATCGTTCACGTTCCAGGCATCGACTTCGTTGCCATGCGTGCAGAAGATACGAAGAGCACCAACAGAACAGGCGTAACCAGTGCCGTCGACGGCGAACTCGATTCGGCCGCCGGCGATTTCGTCGTCACCCGCCAGCTGCCTCCGGATCGAATACTGAACAGCTGGAAGCGCGAGCTCGATGTCGTGGTTGCCAATGGTGAAGACCAGCCGCCGGCGAGGTTGCCGGACGAACGCCGCGAGCGCGGACCAGACTGGCGCGAACGCGTCGTCGTCGTACAGGCGCGAGAGAATCCGCTCTGCGTCCCTCACTGCGATGTAGCCGTCGAATTCTTCCGCAAGCGTATCGACGACGTCGCCGTTGATCACGAGGCCGACGCGCCTGGCAGAGTCGGGTCGAATGGCGAGCTGATGGATGAAGCTGGCAAGCCGCCGGCCGCGGTTCATGATCTGGAACCCCGGCTTACCGCCTATATGAAGATCGGAGATGACGTAGAGTTCGTCGTATCGTGCCGCGTTCAACATGACGACTTCCTGGACAGCATGGTCGATTGCACCCGGCAGGCGATCAAGATCATGACGTGTTCAGATCGACAAACCTACACGTTTAGACGACAGGGCGCACCGATGGAGAGTGGCGCCTGACGGTAACAACGTCTGCTCGAATGGAAACCGAACGGTCCAAGATATTCCCGTGAGACAGGACCGACGTCAACGGCTGGAATCGTGACGCGAGCGTGCCGATATGAGCGCATCGGAAGTCCTGCCCTATCTCGTCGTAGCCGCCTTTCCCGTTCTCCTCCTCGGCCTCTATGCGCTCTTCAGATGGCGCTACCTGCGGTCCGTGGGCCAACACCTCTACACGCGCGGCGGCGGCGCGAGCGAATTCGCATCGCGGGCTGTTCAGCACGAAGCTCGGCTGGACAGGACGATCGAGAGCACGTGGGCCGAGGCTGCCGATGTCGTCACGTGGCGCCAGCCCCCGGGTCTTATCGAGGCCTCTCGCCGCACACGTGCAATGCGTGTAAGTTTCGCGGTGTCCGGGATCGTGTTCACAGTCTGTGCTGCGGCCATCGTCTGGTATGTCTTCACTGCCCATGGATCGTCGGCGCCAGCGGCGTGGGTCATCGCCTCGACGAGCACGTTCAGCGGCCTCTTCGTGACGCTCCTGTTCGCGCGACCGGGTTGGGCTCGAGGCATTGCCGTTGTCGTGGCGTGGATCGCCCTTCAGGTGGCGCTGCTCACGGGTGGCGCTAGGGTGTCGTTCTCACTCGCAACGAACGTCCTTGTCGAATCGATTTCCTTGAATGCCATTCCCATTCTGGGCGCGGGGCTGTTGGCTCTTCGAACGACCCGTGTCCTCACCGTGGCTTTCATGCCAGCGCTGGGGCTCTTCATCGTAATGAGCACTCTGGTCGCAGTCATCCTCGGCATGCTGGGGGCCAGCACGGAAGGCACCGTCAGTGTCTCTTCGATGGCACTGGGAGCAGCGGCATTCGTCATCGGGCTCGTCGCCATCGTCACGCAGATCCGTCGCGGCCTCAATCGACGATTCGTGGCGATCTGGCTCTTCGCGACCTGCGCGCTCGCGGTGATCGCGTGGACCACGCGCGACGACAGATGGGCTCCGTTGCTCGGCGTCGGCGTAAACGGGACGATGGTCCTGCTGTGGTGGGGAGTCTTCAAGCGGTTCCTGCGTCTCAGATCCGACGGACATATGCCGGATGAGATCCTGCACTTCAGCGGCTGTCTCTTTGTGCTGCTCGTGTGGATCGGTGCGATGACGAGCATGCAACGGCTCGAAGTGCTCTGGCTTCTCGTACCGTTTGCCGCCTACGCGGTCACAATGTGGGCGCTGCTTCGCAGGAGACGGACTTGGGGACCGTTCCCGATCCCACGACTTCTCCTGTTGCGCGTCTTTCATCAGACGCCGAGAGACAGCTGGCTCATTGACACGCTGGACGATTCATGGCGACGGATGGGCCGGTTTGATCTCACGGTAGGACTGGATCTGGCCGTTCGCACCGTCAATGCGCTGGCACTGGAGAACTTCTTCCTCGGACGAGTGCACCGCTACTTTTTCAGATCGCGTGAGGACATCAAGGAAAGGCTACCCCTTCTTCCGCAGGCGATGGCCCTCGACGGCCGGTATCCGCTCAACGAGGTGCACTGCCTGCTGGACACCTGGGAGTGGGTGGTCGACGCGCTCGTTCGCGACGCGCGCGTCGTCTTGATGGACCTGCGCGGTCTCAGTGCCTCGAACACGGGCGCGCTCCGGGAGTTGTCGATGGTGCTTCCGTGGGTGCCACTTGGTCGGATCATCATCTTGAGCGATCGCACCACCGACGATCACCTCCTCACCGAGGGGATCCGAGATGCCTGGTCCCGCGTCCCTCCTGACGCTCCCAACTTCGATCGGACGCACGGAACACTTCGCCTGCTACGATGCTCCGGCTCACGACACCTCGACGCGCGGGCCGTGGACTGGGCCGTATTCGACGCGGCGTCTGCCGAGTCTCCGGTTCAGGCGAACGTCGTGCCGGCATCGGTGTAACGAAAGAACTCATCATCGAGCAGTCGCTGTTCCGTTCATTGCGGAGGAACCGTGCACAGGCTGTCGTCGCCACTCGAAGATCTCCAAGAGCACTACGACGTTGTCGTAGTCGGTTCCGGCTACGGCGGTGGCGTCGCCGCCTCCCGGCTCGCCCGAGCCGGCCGATCCGTATGCGTCCTCGAGCGCGGCCTCGAGCATCATCCGGGCGAGTATCCGCGGACGTTCCTCGAGGCCACCCGCGAGATTCAGTTCGACACGCCCGAGGCACATCTGTGGTCGCAGACCGCCTTGTTCGATTTCCGCATCAACCCCGACTTGAACGTCCTCGTCGGGTGCGGCCTGGGCGGGACCTCACTCATCAACGCCAACGTGTCTCTTCCACCGGACCACCGCATCTTCGAGGACGGGCGATGGCCCGAGGCACTGCAGGCAGACCGCGAAGGGCTGCTTGCCGATGCGTTCGCGCACGCGATCCAGATGCTGAAACCGGTGACGTATCCAACGGACCGGCCTGCGCTCAACAAGCTCACCGCGCACGAAAAATCCGCGCGCACGATGGAGCGACCGTTCCGCCGTGTCTCAATCAATGTGACATTCGAAGACCAGATCAATCATGTCGGTCTCGAGCAACGAGCCTGCACGCTGTGCGGTGACTGCGTGACAGGGTGCAACGTCGGGGCAAAGAACACCACGCTGATGAATTACCTCCCTGATGCGTGGAACCATGGAGCGCAGATGTTCGTGGGTGCGCTCGTCCGCTGCGTGGCTCGCGAGGGCGACGCGTGGGCTGTCCACTTCAAGACTATTGGAAGCGGACGCGAGAAATTCACCGAGACGATGATGTCGGTCACCGCGGATGTCGTGGTGCTCGCCGCGGGAACTCTCGGTTCGACTGAGATCCTGCTGCGATCGCGCGTGCACGGGCTGCCCGTGTCATCGGCCATCGGCACCCGATTCAGCGGCAACGGTGACGTGCTCGGGTTTGCCTATCACACGGCAGACCGAATCGATGGAATGAGCATGGGGGCGCACTCCTCCGCAGAACGCACGATCGGTCCCTGCATTACCAGCGCGATCGATATGCGCGATTCCGCTGATCTGGAAAACGGTCTGATCATCGAAGAAGGAACCGTGCCCGCAGCGTTGTCGCGAGTATTGACGATGCCAATGGCGCTTGCCGGAGAGGCGGCGATGGACGTGCGGGAGCTCGACCTCGTCGAGATGGCGGGACGAAAGCTGTCGGAAGCGCACAGCGTCGTAGCGGGTCCCGAAGCCGGCACGATGTCGCACACGCAGACGTTTCTCGTGATGAGCCACGACGGGAGCGACGGCCGGTTGTACCTGGACGACGATCGTCTGCGCGTCGACTGGCCCGGTGTCGGTGAGCGCCCCGTATTCGAGCGAGACAACCAGCAACTCGAGGCAGCGACGAAGGCACTCGGGGGAATCTTTGTCCGGAACCCGGTGTGGACTCGCCTGCTCAAACACGGGCTCGTGACCGTGCACCCATTGGGCGGATGCGCCATGGCAAGCACCGCTGCCGATGGCGTCGTCAATCACAAGGGACAGGTCTATTCCGACGCGGCGGGGACAGCGGTGCACGACGGCTTGTACGTGATGGACGGCGCGGTGATTCCCCGTTCGCTCGGCGTCAATCCCCTCCTGACGATCACCGCCCTCGCCGAACGCAACTGTGCGCTCCTGGCAAAGGATCGCGCATGGCACATCGATTACGCCCTTCCGTCCTCCGCCAAGCGTCGACAGGCGACATCGCGCGCCGGCCTCGAGTTCACGGAACGAATGTCGGGATACTTTTCAACGGCGGTCTTCGACACCCACGAACGGGCCGCGCTGCAGGGCCAGCATGACTCGTCGACCTGCGACTTCGTCTTCACGGTCGCCACATCGGATATCGAGGCAATGCTGGCCGATCCGGAACATCGCGCCACGCTCTACGGGACGGTAAACGCGCCGGCGCTATCACCAGATCCACTCGTCGTGCGCAACGGACTGTTCAACCTGTTCGTCGAGGATGCCGGAGAGGTGCACACGCATCGGATGCGGTATCGTGCGCGACTGCACGCGACCGATGGCCGCACGTTCTATTTCGACGGGATGAAGCTGATCCGCGATGGCCGGCTTCATGAGATCTGGCCGGCAACCACGACGCTGTTCGTCACCGTTCACGCTGGCGACGATGAGATGGGCCCACTCGCGGGACGCGGCATTCTGCGAATCAAACCAAACGACTTCGCACGCCAGCTCACCACGCTCGCCGTTCGCAACGCTCCGAATTCCATCACGCGCGCGAGATGGCTCGGTGAATTCGGCCGGCTGTTCGCCGGGCGCGTGTGGGAGCACTTCGGCGGCGCCCTGTCGACCAACCCGATACCGGGAGAGCGCGCCGTGGTACGGGAGAAGCGGGCACTTGACGCGCCAATGCCGGAAGTCTACTTCCTCGAGACCGACGATGGCGTCGAGCTTCGCCTCGTGCGCTACCACGGCGGGAGGAAGGGACCATTGGTCTGCGCCCCCGGGTTCAGCAATACCAGCCAGGTCTTTGCGTGGGACGGCATCGATACGAGCTGGGTTGAGTTTTTTTCCGCTCACGGCTACGACATCTGGCTGCTGGACTATCGCGCCAGCCCGGACCTGCCAGCCTGCCGAACCCAGTTCACGCTCGACCACGTCGCCCTTCATGACTGGCCCGCCGCGATCGACTTCGTACAGCGGCAGACGGGCGCCGACTCGATCCAGGCGATCGGCCACTGCCTCGGTTCAGCGACCGGATTCATGGCGTTGCTCGCCGGCCGGTTGAAACAGGTTAGGCAATTCGTCGGCTCCCAGGTCATGCCGTTCATCGAGGTCTCCGAGCTCGCCAGGCTCAAAGCGCAACTGCGAGTCGACCGATGGGTCGCGCACACCGGTACAGCGGGCGTGAGTACGGCTGCCGGTGAAACGGTCGCCGGGAGGGTCCTCGACGAGCTGTTACGGCTGACGCCGATGTCGAGCGAGTGGCAGGCACTCGGGCCCGTGTGCCGGCGTATTCACGCGATCTATGGTCCGGTCATGAACCCGAAGCAGATCAATCGCGATACGAGAGACGCCCTCGACTGGATCTTCGGGTACGCCAACCTCACGACCTTCGATCAGATCGGTCAATTCATCCGGCACGGCCGTCTCGTCGACGCAACAGGCGGCGATGTCTACCTGCCGAACATTGCCCGACTGCAGGCGCACATCGTGTTGATGCAAGGCAGCGCGAACGAGCTGTTTCTCTCCAAGGGTTCGGCCGAGACCGAGCGATGGATCCAGGCGCATCGTGGAGCGGGCGCATGCACGCGACTCGTGTTTCCGGACTATGCGCACCTTGATTGCTTCATCGGCAAAAATGCGGCACGCGACGTATTCCCACTCGTGGTCAGGGAGCTGGATAGAATGAATACCTGATCTTCTCGTGACCGCCGACGTCCAAAGCAACCGGCTGTTCGCTCGCGTCCTCTGGGCCATCGCCTTGGGCATCCTCGCCGGCCTGTTCTTCGGCGAGACGATAGGCCCTCTCGGACTCGCGGCCAGCGGGTTCATCCGTCTTCTCCAGGTCAATGTACTGCCCTATCTCCTGGGTTCGCTGATCGCGAGCCTCGGAAGCCGAGGCGCCGCGGAAATGAGAGCGATCGCACGTTACGGCATTGCGATCCTTCTGTTCGTCTGGGGACTGACGCTTCTTCTCGTGGTCGCAGCGCCACTGGCGTTTCCCGCCTTCAGCGGCGCGCCGGTGTTCGGGTTGGACGAAGCCCCCCCACCGATTGACTGGCTTGAGCTCTACATCCCCGCGAACCTGTTTCATGCGCTCGCCAACAATCTGATTCCGGCAGTCGTGCTCTTCGGGATCCTCGCCGGCGTCGCGCTCGGCCAGATGACGGGCGAGAAGAAGGACGTGCTGCTCCATTCGCTGGCGGCATTCAACGAGGCGATGGCGCGCGTGAGCCGTCTGATCCTTGGTCTGACGCCATACGGCTTGTTTGCGATTGCAGCCGTGACGGCGGGAGAAATTCGCGTGGAAGACGTACTGCGCCTCCAGGTCTGGTTCTGGTTCTACGCCGGCGGCGCGTTCCTGTTGACGCTGTGGGTGCTGCCGGCGCTGGTCGCGCGATTGACTGACGTGGCGTACGGACGTTTCGTCGCCAGCATGCGCGGCGCCGTGATCACCGCCGCCGCCGCGGGCGATGCGCTCGTCGTGCTGCCCCTCATCGCGGAATCGGCCAAGGAGCTCCTCGTCGAACGCGGCGCGTCGTCCGAGGAAGCCGACCGTAGCGTCAGCGTCGCCATTCCGCTGATCTACAACTTTCCGCACGTCGGCAAGATTTTGAGCCTCGCCTTCGTGCCGTTTGCGGCCTGGTACTCCGGCAGCACTCTCGGCCTGCAACAGCTGTTGCTCCTCGTCAGCGCGGGCCCCCTGAGTCTTTTTGGAAGCATCAACGGGGCGATGCCGTTCCTGCTCGATCTGCTGCACCTGCCTGCCGATCTGTTCGACCTGTTCTCGGTGTCGAGCATCCTCAATTCGAGACTGGGCTCCATGGCCGCGGCGGCGCACATCGCGGCTCTTGGCGTCGTGATTGGCGCCGCCATGATCGGCACGATCCACGTCTCGATCCGGCGCCTCGTTCGATTTGTCGTGGTGACTGCCGCAATCGTCGGCGCGTTCGCGCTCGGCACGCGCGCGATGTTTGCGTGGGTGCTGCCGCCCGCACCATCGGGCATCAGTACGCTCTCATACTTCGAGCTGCGGCCTCCGTTCGCCAGGGTGACAAACGTCGCGAACGCGAGCTCGGAAGCGGCGCCGGAGCCGGGCCGGCGGCTGCCGGAGATCAAGGCGCGTGGTGTCCTTCGCGTAGGGTATTTCAGCGATTCCGTGCCCTGGGCGTTCGTCAACGCGAGCGGCACACTCGTTGGCTATGACATCGAAGCCGCACATCGCCTCGCCAGTCAACTCGGTGTGGCACTCGAGTTCGTGCCGGTTCAACGGGAAACACCCGAACCCGCGGAGGCCCTGCTCGAGGGACGCGTCGACATTCTGATGAGCGGCTTCACCGCAACGGTGTCGCGCGCCGAGCGAATGGAGCTGTCGCATCCCTACAGCAATGAGCACCTGGGCTTTCTCGTTCGCGATTTCGACCGCAGCCGGTTCGCGACGCTCGCGGGGCTGAACGGGGGCGAGGACGTGGTCGTCGGGGTGCCGCCCGTTGAAGGGGCGGCTGAAGCGGTCAAGGCCATGTTGCCGCAAGCGACGACGCGCCCTTATCTATCGATCGAAGAAATCATCCGCGACCCCGAAGTGGATGCGGTGTTCATTACTCTCGAGCGCGCGTACTACCTGAGTCGAATCCATCCCGAATTCGCGGCGGTGCGGCCGCGGGAAGTGCAGACGGCCACCATCGTGGTCTACGCGCTGCCATTCGGTGAGCTCGACTTCCGGAATCTCGTCGATCTCTGGATCGAAACCAGACGTGCGAGCGGCGAAGCGGACGAAGCGTACGAGTACTGGGTGCGAGGCAAAGCGCTCGCCACGCGCCCTCCCCGCTGGAGCATCCTGCACAATGTGCTGGGGTGGCGGTCACGTTGACCTTTGACCTTTGACCTTTTCAGTCCGCGGGCTGGTACATCGCGCAGAACTTCTCGGCGTCGACGGCGTAGCCGTCGTGTCCGTCCTCGTCGTTGAACACGAGGTAATCGCCGCGCCGGTAGTGCGTGGTGCCTTCCTTGGTCTTGACATGCCCCGCGTTCAACGCGCGCTCGGCCCAGACCGGTGTGACCTTCACATATTTGCCGCCGTCAACCTTGCGGTAAGTCCGGGCGAACGTCTGTTGGTCCACCGTGTAGATGTCGCCATCGTTATCGACGATCCAGTCTCCGGGTTTACATG
>Ga0075424_100002241_pt1 | contig 17541 bp, 18 predicted proteins | sample SoiMethybrSBSTD3_FD_75301 | JGI IMG/M metagenome (GOLD analysis project Ga0075424, IMG submission 75301) | Bulk soil microbial communities from a Populus tree surrounding site in Tennessee, USA - Soil MetaG P. TD hybrid SBSTD3 | ecosystem: Environmental > Terrestrial > Soil > Tree plantation...
GGAGAAGGGCGCGCGGATGAAGTAGGCCGTCCGCGATCCCGATGAAGTAGTCTTTCCCCATGCCCAACACCGGCACCGACGTCACGAAGAAGGGCGTCCGCCGGGTCCTCTGGGCCACCCTCGGCCTGAACGTGCTGGTGAGCCTGTCCAAGATCGTGGTGGGCAAGATGTCGCACAGCACGTCGATGGTGGCCGACGGCTACCACAGCCTCATCGACGGCGCGAACAACGTGGTGGGCCTGGTGGTGACCACCCTGGCCTACGCCCCGCCCGACGAGGGCCACCCCTACGGGCACCGCAAGTTCGAGACCGCGGCCACCCTCTTCATCGGCCTCGCGCTGCTGAGCGTGGCCTACAACGTGGTGGAGCAGGCCCTGCGCGAGGTGAGCCGCGCCAGCATCCCCCTGATCGGCGCGTTGAACTGGACGGTCATGGGCGTCACCCTGGTCATCAACCTCTTCGTGGCCTGGTACGAGGCGCGCGAGGGCCGCCGCCTGGGCAGCCCGTACCTGCAGGCCGACGCCGCCCACACGCGCTCGGACATCTACGTCACGCTGGGAGTGGTCGCGTCCTTCGCCGGCGCGCGGGCCGGCGTACCCTGGGTGGACGGGGTGGTGGCCATGGCCATTGCGGCCTTCATCGCCGTCCTGGGCGTGCGCATCCTGATCGGCTCCTTCCACACCCTGACCGACCGCGCGGTCATCGCACCCGACAAGCTGCAGACCGTGGTGCTGGGCGTGCCCGGCGTGCGCAACTGCCGCGAGGTCCGCACCCGCGGCGGGACCGACGCCGTCTACGTGGACCTCATCGCGCACGTGGACAGCACGCTCACGCTGCGCGAGGCCCACGACGTGGCGGACTGGATCGAGGAGGCCCTGCAGCGCGCGTACCCCGAGATCGTCGACGTGGTCGTCCACCTCGAGCCCGAGGTCGGCGCGCACGGGCGGGTATAGACTGGCCGAAATGGCGGGATTCAAGGTCGGGCTGGTGCAGATGGCCATGTCGGCCGACCCTGCGGCCAACATGGACCGCGCGCTCGCGGGGATCAAGGACGCGGCGGCCGCCGGCGCGGCCGTGGTGTGCCTGCCCGAGCTCTTCCGCTCGCCGTACTTCTGCCAGAGCGAGGACGCGCGCCGCTTCGACCTGGCCGAGCCGGTGCCCGGACCGACCACCGCCGCCCTGGGCGCGGCGGCGAAGAAGGCGGGGGTCGTGGTGGTGGCGCCCGTCTTCGAGCGGCGGGCCCCCGGCCTCTATCACAACAGCGCCGCCATCATCGACGCCACCGGCGAGGTCACCGGCCTCTACCGCAAGATGCACATCCCCGACGACCCGGCCTATTACGAGAAGTACTACTTCACGCCGGGCGACCTGGGCTTCCGCGCGTTCGACACCCGGGCCGGCCGCATCGGGACCCTCATCTGCTGGGACCAGTGGTACCCCGAGGGCGCGCGGCTGACCGCCCTCCAAGGGGCGGTCGTCCTCTTCTTTCCCACCGCCATCGGCTGGCACCCGGGCGAGAAGCAGGAGCACGGCGCCGCCCAGCGCGACGCCTGGCGCACCATCCAGCGCGGCCACGCCATCGCCAACGGCGTGTACGTCGCGGCGGCCAACCGCGTGGGCCACGAGAAGCCGGCGGAGGGCGGGCCCGGCCTCGAGTTCTGGGGCTCCTCGTTCCTCTGCGATCCGTTCGGCGTGGTGGTGGCCGAGGCCTCCTCGGACAAGGAGGAGATCGTGGTGGGCGAGGTGGACCTCGCGCGCCTCGAGGACGTGCGCCGCAACTGGCCCTTCCTCCGCGACCGGCGCACCGACGCCTACGCCGGCATCGAGCGGCGATTCATCGATTGAGCAGGGGGGTGCTGCGCCGCACCCCACTGACCCGCCGCTCGCCGGGCGGGAGTGAATCCCGCTCCGCTCGCAGCCCGTTGCCCAGGGCGCCGCTGGATCGATTCCGGATGCCCGCGGAGTGGGAGCGCCACGAGGCCACCTGGATCGGCTGGCCGCACGCGCTGTCGGACTGGCCGGGCCGCTTCGCGCCCATCCCGTGGGTCTATAGCGAGATCGTCAAGAAGGTCTCGCCCGGCGAGACGGTGCGGATCCTGGTCGGCTCCGCGGCCCGCGAGGCCAGGGCGCGGCGGGTCCTGGAGCGCGCCGGTGTCGACGTGTCCCGCGTCGAGTTCCTCCGCTTTCCCACCGACCGGGGCTGGACGCGCGACTTCGGGCCGATCTTCGTCCGGCGCGGCGGCCGCGCGCCGGAGGTGGCCATCGCCCGCTTCCGCTTCAACGGCTGGGCGAAATATCCGGACTGGCGGAACGACGACCGTGTCCCCGAGCGGGCGGCGGCGGCGCTTGGCCTGCGGCTTCGGCCCGTCTCCTGGAAGGGCCGCCCGGTCGTGCTCGAGGGCGGCAGCATCGACGTGAACGGCGGGGGCACGCTGCTCACGACTGAAGAGTGCCTGCTCGACCCCGAGGTCCAGATCCGCAACCCCGGTCTTTCGCGGCGCGACCTCGAAGCCATCTTCGCGGACGCGCTGGGGGCCCGCAACGTCCTGTGGCTGGGGCGCGGGATCGCCGGAGACGATACCCACGGCCACGTGGACGACCTGTGCCGATTCGTGGGACCGAAGACGGTCGTGCTGGCCCGGGAGGAGAACCCCGGGGACGCCAACTACCGCGCGCTCGAGGAGAACCGCGAGCGCCTGCAGGGCATGCGCCTGGAGGACGGCTCGAAGGTGGAGGTGGCTTTCCTGCCCATGCCCGCGCCGCTCGTCTTCGACGGCCGGCGCCTGCCCGCCAGCTACGCGAACTTCTACATCGCGAACGCGGCGGTGATCGTGCCTACCTTCAACGACCCGGTCGATTCAAAGGCGCTGGGCGTGCTGCGCGAGCTCATTCGCGACCGTCCCGTGGTCGGCATCCACGCCGTGGACCTCGTGTGGGGCCTGGGCACGCTCCACTGCCTGACCCAGCAGCAGCCAGCACGCTAGGTGTTATGTGAGCAGGGGGTGCTGCGCCGCACCCCCCTGAACCCCCCGCTCACTCCGCGCGAGTGAATCGCGCTCCGTTCGCCGCTCTCGCTGTCGTCTCTTGCAGCAGCTTCTGCTGAGCCGCGTCGTGCTCGTAGACGTCCGGGTAGAAGCGGACGGCACCGCCCTCGTCCGCCCATGCCGTCAGGTAGGTGACGAAGACCGGCAGGGCCGCGGGCAGGGCCACCTGCTGCTCGCCGCCTCCCGCCATGGCCGCGCGGATGCGCGCCGGCGTCCACTCCGGTGCGCCGCCCAGGGCGAAGCGGGCCAGGTCGAACGGCCGCTCCACCCTTACGCAACCGTGGCTCTTGTCGCGCCGCGCCCGCGCGAACAGCGCGCCCTCCGGCGTGTCGTGGAGGTAGACGCCGAAGGGGTTCGGCAGCAGGAACTTGACCAGGCCGAGGGCGTTGCCGGCACCGGGCCGCTGGCGGAGCTGCAGGCCGCCCTCACCCTTCACGAGCACCATGTTGCGCCGCGCGAGGTACCCGCGGTCGCGGAGGACGGCGGGCAGGATCTCGTCCTCGGCGATCGAGGTCGGCACGTTCCAGTACGGGCGGAACACGACGTGGGTCATGGCCCGGCCGAAGACGGGCGTGGGGGAGCGGGCGGCGTTGCCCGTGACCACGCGCATGCGCAGCGCGTCCCGCCCGCCGTCGTAGGCGTGGAGCTCGAAGCCCGCGATGTTCACGAGCACGAAGCGGTCCGCCTCGAGGGAAGGAGAGAGCCAGCGCCACCTCTCGAGGTTCAGCTCGATCTGCCGGACCCGTTCCGGGGCTGGGACGTTCAAGGCGGCCAGGGTGGGAGGGTCCACCGCCCCGCTCGGCTCCAGCCCGTGCCGGAGCTGGAAGCGCTTGACGGCGGCGGCCGCGGCCTCGTCGAACACGACGGCCTTGGCTCCGTGCGGCGATCCGGGGAGGTCGCCCTCCGCGGCGAGACGAGCGCGCAGCGCGGCCACCTGGGGGTCGCGTTGTCCGAGCCGCCACGGCCGCCGCGGCGCCGCCACCTCGGGCCACCCGCCCTTTTCCGCGATCGCGCGGTAATGCGCCAGCGCGTCGCGCAGGGCCGCGTATTGCGGCGTCCGCGGTAGCAGGCCGCGGAGCGTTCGCTCCACGTCCCCGGATTCGACCGCGTCGCCCAGCACGGCCGTCAGGTCCACGGGCCGCAGGCGCTGCGCCCAGTACGGGTTGACCGCCGCGGGGTCGAGCCTTCCCGCCACGTCCGAAACGTAGCGCAGGAAGGCGTCGGTCGCGCGCAGATCGAGCGCGCCGGCGGCCGCGGTGTCGCCATCGCTCGCCGTGCCCCACGCCGGGTCCCAGTAGCGCGCGGCATCGAGGCCCTCGCGGCCGGCGTCCTGCAGGACGCGCACCAGTGCCTTGCCTTGCCGGGACAGCCGCGAGCCGCGGGTCCAGACGGGCCGGTAGCCCCTCGACGCGTAGAAGCCGAGCAGGACGTCGGCCCGCGCCGGGTCCTCCCTGCCTAGAGCCGACGCGAACGCGACGGCGTCGACGGTCGGCTCTTCGTCGCCCTCGGCGCGCGCAACGGCAGGAGCGGCGAGGGCACACGCGACGGCCAGGGACAGGATACGGAGGGAAGGCGCGATCATCCCTGAAGCCAGGCTGCAAGTCGCGTGCCGTCAGGCGGCTAGCGGCGGCGGTCGGGAGGCGGCAGCGTGATCGTCGAGGCGGGCTTGGGCTGGGCGAGGGCCGTCCGCAGGAGGGTCAGCGCGGTATAGACGACCACGATGATCACCAGCCAGCGCACCGCGCTGAGGGGAAGCGACTTCACGATGTAGGCGGCCAGCAGCACGCCGGGGACGCCGCCGATGGCCAGCCCCAGCGCGGGGCGCAGGGCGTAGGCATCCTTGCGGATGAACCTCATGCTCCCCACGGGCATGAGGAACGCGCAGGACCCCATCATGATCGGGAAGGCCACCTTGGGGCTCATGCCGAGGAGGCTGACCAGGATCATGCACGGCGCGTAGAGCCCGATGCCCAGGGTCATGAGCGCCCCGAGCACGAAGTTGCCTCCGACGCCGATGCCCAGGCGCTCACCGCCCACGCCGATGGCCTCTCCGCCCAGGCGCGCCATGAGCCCGAGCTGGGTGGCCAGCATCAGGCTGGCGGCCACCAGCAGGGCGGCGCCCATCCCGATCTGCACCTTGCGCCGCGACCAGCCCGCCACGATCCCTGCCCCCAGCCATGCCCCGAAGACGGAGGCCGCGATCATGGCCACGAGCGTGGTCATGTCCGCCGTCACGATCGAGATGTAGATGAAGGCCTGGACCACCGTGGGCGCCGTGTGGCCCACGTTCAGCGTGCCCGGGATGAGCCGGTCTTCCACGACCTTGCCGAACCGGAACATCGAGGTGGTGGTGGCGAAGGAGCCGATGCCCAGCGTGTCGAAGAAGTTCGTGATGAAGCCGATGAACACGTGCAGCGGGGAGGGCGCGCCCCTTTCGACCGCGGGGTCGTCCTCGGGGAGGCGGCGCCGCGCGCGGCCCAGGTACACCACCCAGGCCACGAGGTAGGCCACGAAGAAGATCCCCAGGGCGACGAACAGCGCCGCCTTGGGAGTCATCGCTTTTCTCCGCCGCAGTCCTCGCAGGGGCACAGCCCGCGCAGGAGGCGGAAGCTGTAGATGCCGGTGTTGTGGCCGTCCTGCCAGGTGGGGGCCAGCGCGTAGTTGCCGACGCCTTCGAGGTGGACGAGGTCTTGTCCTTCAAGGTCGAGGTAGCGCGCATTCGGCGCGTGCCCCTGGCAGCCCGCGCAGGGGCACCAGCTGCGCAGGTAGTCGAGCGGGTAGACCGACTCGTGGCCGTCGTCCCACGACACCACCAGCCGCCGCGCCCCTTTCTCGTGGCGCACCTCCAGCGGCTCCGGGTAGGGCGGGACCGCGGGCACGGCGGCTATGGGCTTCCCCCGAACTCGATGTCCGAGATCTTCCAGCCCCCGGCCTCCTTCTCCAGGCGGTAGCTGACCGCCTCGTGCGCGCCGGAGGTGGAGGTCAGGACGCCGGAGATGGCGCCCTTGTCGTTCTCGATCGACCGCTTCCAGAACGTCGAGTCGGCGTTCTCGCGGAGGGCGGCGTGCCGGGAGACCAGCACCTCGAACTCCTCGCGCGAGACGCGGGCCTTGTAGTCCTCGCTGAAGCGGGCGTAGGCGGCGTCGACGTTGCCGGCCTTGAGGTCCGCGAGCTGGCTGCGCACCACGGCCACCGCGTCGGCGGTCATGTGGAAGGCCGCGCCGCCGACGATGGCCGCCAGGGCGACCACCAGGACCAGGCAGCCGCAGCACCCGGTGGCCACCCAGAAGAGCGGGCCCTTCCCCTTCTTGGGAGGAGGGGGCGTGGCCGCCAGCGGCTCGGAGGGCAGCGCCGGGGGACGCGAGGCGGGCCGGGCCGGGGCCGGGGCGGGGGGCCGGGACGGCGCGCTCACGCGCGGCGGTATGGATCCCGGAGGAAGCGAACCGGTAGGGGGCACGGCCGCCGGCGGGCGGACCGGCGGAGGAGGAGGCGGGGGCGGCGGTGGCGGCGGGGCCGCGGGCCGCGGCGGCGGGCTGGGCGCGGTCTGGACCACCGTGGCCTCGGGCGTATCGGTCAGCAGGGTGGCGCCCGCGTCCTCGCCCTCGATCTCGACGCGGAAGGCCACGCTGCCGAAGCGAAGCTCCTGGCCGGAGCGCAGCGTCGTCTCCGTGACGCGCTGGCTGTCCACGAAGGTCCCGTTGGCGCTGCCCTGGTCCACCACTGCCCAGATCCGCCCGCGCTTCTCGATGCGCGCGTGCTTGCGCGACACCGAGCCGTCGGTGAGGACCACGTCGCAGGTGGGCTCGCGGCCCACCAGCACCTGGTCCTGGCCAATCTCGATGGGTGCGCCCGAGGCGGGGAGGAGACGCAATCCTGCTGCCATGGTGAGGCAGGATACTAAGGGCCGCCGCCGGGCCCCGTCAACCACTTCGACGTGGCGCGGCCGGGTTATCCTCGAACGAGGAAGAGGAGGTTCTCATGATGAAGCGCGCCTGCCTGGCGGCGGTGGCCCTGGCCGCCCTGGCCCTCCCGGCCTTCGCGGCGGAGGAGAGCGTCACGTTCCCGAGCGGACCCGAGAAGGGCATGGCCCTGCTGGTGACGCCGGCCGGCAAGGGGCCGTCGCCCGCGGTGATCGTGATCCAGGAGTGGTGGGGGCTCGATGACTGGGTGAAGCAGCAGGCGCGCGCGCTGGCCGCGGAAGGCTACGTCGCATTGGCCGTGGACCTCTACCGGGGCAAGGTCACCTCGAACCCCGACGAGGCGCACCAGCTCATGAACGGCCTGTCGCCGGATCGCGCGATGCGCGACCTGAAGGGCGCCTTCGCGTACCTGCAGGGCCGCCCCGACGTGAAGAAGGACCGGATCGGCGTGATCGGCTGGTGCATGGGCGGCCGGTACTCGCTCGCCCTGGCCACGGAGGAGCCGGGCCTGGCCGCGGTCGTCGCCTACTACGGCGCGCCGCCCACCGATCCGGCCGCCATCGCGCGCATCAAGGCCCCGATCCTGGGCAACTACGGGGGCGAGGACAAGGGACCGTCGCCGGATCAGGTGAAGGCGTTCGAGGCCGCGCTGAAGTCGGCGGGGAAGGCCGCGGACCTGAAGATCTACGAGGGGGCGCCGCACGCCTTCGCCAACGTCAACAACCCCTGGAAGGGCTACCGGGAGGCGGCGGCCAAGGACGCCTGGGCCCGGACCACGGCCTTCTTCGCGAAGCACCTGAAGAAGTAGCCGCGGCCCTGGTGCAAGCGTAGCCCGCGGTGCGCACCCTGGGACTGGCGCTGCTCGTGGGCGGGTTGCTCGGGTTCTTCTACTGCTCCACGCGTCTGGCGGGCCTCGAGCCACTGCCGGCCGGCATTGCTGTCGGCGACTACATGCGCCGTGAGGCCGGACGCTGGGAGCTGGCGCGGTACGGCACGGCCCTCGCCGTGCTCATGGGCGTCATCCTTTCGGTCTTCCCGCGCGGGCGCTAGCGCGAGTCCCGGGCGCGCTGGCGTGCCGAGACCGCGATCGCCGGCGCCGCCCTCCGCAACCGCCACGTCGGCCGGTCCCAGTAGTACCCGCCGGGGAGCAGGTACCTGTAGATCCCCCACCACCCGACGATGTCGAATGCGGCACCGGCCCATTCCAGCCAGAACGAGCGGCTGCGGCGGTGAACGTGGGTGACGTCCCGATCCAGTAGCCGGACGAGCGGGCCGGTGATCCCGGAGTAGACCGGGACCACGAACACCAGCCGACCCTCCGGCCCCAGCTTGTCGCGGATGCCGGCGCGCACGGCGTCCAGGTCGGGAACGTGCTCGAGGACGTCGAAGGCGGTGATCAGGTCGAACGGGGCGTCGAACGGGATGGCCGCGGCGCTGGCCACGGCGAGCCGGGCCCGCGGCAGGGCGGCGCGCGCCTGCCTCACGGCGTACTCGCTCACGTCGAGGCCGTGCAGCTCCCAGGCCGGATCGAGCACCGAAAGGAACTTGCCGAACGCGCAGCCCAGATCGAGCACTCGCGGCCGGCCGATCCCCCAAAGCGCGCGCTCCGCCACCTGGCGGTAGAACGCCAGCTTGTGCGGGGGGTTCTGCCGATCGTAGTCGGCATAGCAGGTTTCGAAATAGCTCGGGCCGAACCGCCCGCTCGGCGGACCGCTCATCCCCGAAGCCATCTCCTGCCGATCAAGGCCAGGGTGCCGACGATCGTCGGTCCCAGGCGCATCTTCGTGCCGCCCTCCTTGAAGTCGTAGCGCAGGATGAACGGCACCTCGCCGAAGATCAGCCGGTGGCGGCGCAGCTTCAGCAGGATGTCCACCATGGCCTGGAACCCGTCCTGGTCGAGGAAGGCCGACCCGTACTCGTCGAGCGCCTGCTGGATCACGGCGGCGCGATAGGCCCGGTAGCCGCAGGTGTAGTCCTTCACCCCGGGTATCGGGAACAGGATGCGGAAGATCCAGGATGCGCCCCGGCTCAGCACGCGCCGCCGCCACGGGACGCCCAGCGCCCGCGACCCGGGCTGGTAACGCGAGGCGATGACCACGTCGTAACCCTCGGCGATCATCCCCGCCATGCGCAGGATGAGGCCCGGCGTGTGCGTGTCGTCGGCGTCCATGGTGACCACGATGTCGCGCGGAGCCGCGCGCCGGGCCGCTTCGACCAGCCCGTCGCGCAGCGTCGCTCCCAGCCCCAGAGATTCTGCGGGTGGCGGTGCACCGACAGCGGCAGGCGCCCCACGTACCGGGCCACCACCTCGGCGGTGGCGTCGCGACTCCCGTCGTCGACGAGCACCACACGGTAGGGCAGCGCGGCCTCGTCGAGGGCAAGGGCGATGTGCTCGAGCAGCCGGCCGATCGACGCCTGCTCGTCGAATACGGGCAGGACTACGTGGACCGTCCGCATCTACTCCTCGGCCACCCGCATCTCGAGCAGCGCCCGCGGGGTCGCCTCGCCGCAGCGGCCGGCGCGCAGCGCGAGCACGTTCCCTCCGGCCCGCAGCGCCTCCGTCAGGCGGTGCCCTTCAGTCAGGAAGTAGCGCTGGCAGCCCGGACCCGCCCCCACCCGCCGCCCGTTGGCGTAGAGCTCATACTGGCCACGGGTGGCCAGGTACAAGGTCGCCTGCGCGGGGGAGGCCCGCAGCTCGAAGGATCGCCGGAAGGCGCAGTCCGGCGCGGCCTCGGCGCAGGTCATGATCCGCGCGGCCGAGCCGGGAAAGGCCTCCCCCGACTCGGGATCGTTAAGGGCGGCCACGGCGGCGGGGCGCCAGGCCCGCGCGTCGAAGGCGGGCCCGGTCCACCCATCGCCGGAAGCGGGCCCGGCCAGCCACCCCGTCCCGCTCACCACGGTGACCATCGACTCGGCCGGAAAGCGGCGGCCCCGGTCGAGGTCGTAGACGAACCAGTTCCAGCCCACGCGCCCGGCCGGCAGGTACTCGTCCCGCAGGAGGCGGTAGCGCGGCGGATCCATGAAGCCCTGCACGCGGTTGGTCGAGAGCACCACGCGGCCGTGGGACGGCAACAGCAGCGGCTCGAAGGCGGCGCCCGTCCGGCGCGCGTATTCCTCTGCACGCGAGCGGTTCTGTCCCCAGTCCAGGTTGGAGTCGCCCAGGTACCGCCAGCCGCCGGCGGGTCCTCCCGCCAGCTCGTTGAAATAGGCGAGGTAGTCCGGACCGCCGCGCACGCTCTCCACCGCGTGGCCGGCCAGCAGGGCGAGAAGGATGGGCTTGAACGCGGGCCGCGCGGCCCAGGGCAGCCGTAGCAGGCGCGCGGCCAACACGAAGAGGAAGGGCAGCGCCGGCAGGACGTAGCGGATGCCGATCTGTATGCCGCCCATGCTGAAGAACGCGAAGAACAGCAGCGCCGGGACCAGGAGGACCGGCTCGTCGCGCGGCGACGGGCGCAGCCAGAGCAGAGAGGCCAGCGCCGCAGCCAGCAGCAGCAGGGAGGGGAGCGTCTCCTTCACCGCCAGGGCGACGAGGTAGTAATGCCACCAGCCACCCATCCTCACCTCGCCCAGCAGATACACGGGCCAGCCCTCGATGCCGGTGTGCGCCTGCCGGCCGATGGAGCGCAGGTAGGGGAGAGGGAAGAACGGCGCAGCGGCGTGCGCGGCCAGGCGCAGGCCGGACAGCGGCGGCACCTTGGCCAGCAAAGCGGCCTTGCCCTGCGCGTCGAAAAGGCCGGCGAAGCCGTACCCGAGGTTGAGCACCAGCCAGGCCACCGCCAACCCCGCGAGGAGGCGCCGCGATGCGCGCGCCAGGCCGCGCTGGCGCGCGCGCGCCAGCTCGAGCAGCGCGAGGGCGGCCACGAACAGCACCCCGCTCAGCTTCGTCAGCAGCGTGAGCCCCAGCGCCACGCCCCACGGCCACACGCGGCCGTCGGGCCCGGCGCGCCAGTAGAGGTAGAGCGTCAAGAGGCCCGTCGCCGCGAGCGGGACGTCGGGCGTGACCAGGGGCGCATGGGCCAGCAGCGTGGGAGAAAACGCGGCCAGCCCCAGGGCAAGGAGGCCGGCCCCCGGGCCGTAGAGGCGCTCCGCCCACGCGCGCACGGTGAGCAGGAGCGGCAGGCCGAAGGCGAAGAGCGAGGCCAGACGGCAGAGCAGCAGCTGGCGCGGATCGCGCGCCGACGCCTCGCCCTCCATGGGCAAGAGCGGCAGGCTGGAGACGTAATACCAGAGCGGCGGATGCGGCAGGATCACCCCGTCCCAGGTGCCCTGCCGCAAGATCGTGCGGCCGGCGCCGAAGGAGAAGCCCTCGTCGTGGGTGACGTCCTGGCCGTTGACGTGCCGCAGCGCCAGCACGACGAAGCAGGCGATCAGCGCGGCTGCGGCGGCGTTGCGCAGGAACGCCGGGCTGGGCCGGCTCAGCGCGGCGATCCTTTCTTGACCCCCCACCCCACCCTCCCCACGTAGGGGGGAGGGGGCGGCGGTGGCAAGACCGGCTCCGCGCTTCGTTTCCGCTCCCAGATCGTCAGCGGCGGGCACCTCCCGATCTCGAGCGGGCAGGTTCCGTGGAACGCGGCCACCTGCGCGTAGCGGCCCTCCACGGTCTCCGCCACCGCGCGGGGATAGCGCCGCACCAGGGGGGCCAGGCGGCCCTCGGGGTTGGTGCTTTCGGCCAGGAAGCGGACGCGCTCGCGCTCGAGGTAGCCGGCCAGGTCCTGTCCGCTCACCACTTCGCGAAGGAAGGCGGCGTCGTTCGCGACGCCGTCGAGGTTCACCACCCGGCCCCCGGCGAAGTAGCCGATGAGCCCGGAGTTCCAGCTGGCGGCCACCGCTCCCGCCTGGAGCCGCGGACGCAGCCACTCCGCGGCCTGCAGGCCTTCTGGCCGCGACGCCGGGCTGAACCGCAGATACCACAACGGCTGGGCCACGCGGGCCAGGCCCACGATGGCCAGCGCCACCACGGCGGCGGGCGCGAGCCGGGAATAGGCGGCCACCACCACGCCACCCAGGAGGGCCAACGCGAGCAGGGAGGGCGCGCGGTACCAGTCGACCATCAGGCGAACGCTGACCTTGTCGATGATCAGCATGACCAGCGCGGTGGCCACCACGAAGGCGACCCCGCCCTCGCGCAGACGGGGCAGCAGGCGGTGGCGCTGCGCGGCCGCGACCGCCAGCAAGGCCAGCATGGCCAGCGTGCCGGCCAGGGCCGGCGCCAAGGACGTGACGCCCACGAAGCGCAGCAGGCGTTGCACGTGCGGCTCGAAGCCCCAGGGGAGGTACAAGAGGTGGGTGAGCTGCTCCCACGCGGACAGCCGCGTCCAGGCCGCTCCGCCGAGGTGAGCCTTCACCGATGCGCTCACGGGTCCCCAGGTGCCGAACGTCGAGCGGGTCCAGGCCAGGTAGACCGACGCGCTGAGCGCGAGCGGCCCCACGAGCGCCAGCGCGCGGCGGCGGTCCCGGCGAAGCCGCGGCCAGGCCAGGACGGCGAGGATGGGGACCACCACCGCCCCTTCCAGGCGGGCCAGGAAGAAGAGCGCGCACCACGCGCCCAGCCGCCACCACCGCCGCAGCGGAGCCTGGGCATCGTCGCGCACCGCCAGCCACCGCGTCCACACCACGGCCAATAGCCACAGCACCAGCGCGGCCTCCATGCCTCCGCGCAGGATCCGCGGCGCGCCGGGCTGCACGAGCAGGAGGAGGGCCGTGACCAGGGCGGGCCCGCGGCCGACGCTCGGGAGGAGGGCGCGGAAGACAGTCACCGTGGTGGCGGCGACGAGCGCCGCCTCGAGGACGAGCACCGCGCGCAGCGGCAGGACGTCGCCGGGCAGGAGCAGGAAGAGCGGGACCTGCACCATCAGCCACAGCGGGTGGAAGCCGCTCGTCCCGTGCAGGCCGTCGAACGTGAAGCCCGCGCCGCCGGCGACGTTGCGCGCGATCTGGAAGTAGTAGAACGCGTCGTCGAAGAACGTCGCCGCGGCGGCCTCGGCGTCGAGCGCGGGCGCGACCACGGCCACGGTCAGGAAGGCCAGCAGCGCCAGAGCCCTCGCGATCCGCACGTCGTGGTCCGGCGCGGGCGCGGGCGTGGCGGCCATGGTCGGCGTGCGGGATCCTACCCGATGCAATTCGCGCCCGAAGCGCGGGGGATGTACACCGCCGACGGGCGGGTGCGCGCTCCCGTGACGGGCCAGAAGGCGTCGCCCAGCTCGGGCACCGGCAACGGCGGCCCGTAGTCGCGGAGGAGCTCGGCCTGCCAGCGCCAGGTGCCGTTCGTGACGACGGCGGAGAAGCGGTGCTCGCACAAAGCCTTCCGCATGTCGCGCTCCAGGGCGTCGGCCACGGGACCGGGCGCCAGATGGAGCAGGTCGGCGATCGCCATGGCGTGTGCGTGCGCGTGGCCGGAGGCGCGGGCCGCCAGGTACGGATGGCTGGGCACGACCACGGTGGCTCCGAGCCCGGCCAGGCGCGCGGTCAGCCGCTCGCCGGCCTGGCGGTCGGGCGCGGTGGGCAGCTGCGCGCGGGGATCGGAGGCCAGCATCACGAGCTGCAGCAGCACGGCGCCCAGGAGCGTGGCCTCGAGGGGCGCGCGCCGCTCGCCGGGGGGCAGCCGCGTCTGCGCCTCGTGGAGCGCGAGCCCGAGCAGAACGGCCAGGCCGGCGCAGGCGGGAAGCAGCGCGTTCAGGTACGCACCCGAGATCATCCGCCCGAACAGACCGGTGCCCACCATCACCGCGGCGAACGTGGCGTAGAAGCGCCGCTTCTCCGGGTCCTGTCCGCGCTGCGCCAGCAGGAAGATCGCGCCCAGCACGGCGACCGGGAGCAGGGGCAGCACGTCGACCCACCAGAACGTGAAGAGCCGGTGGAGCAAGAGGCCGTGGGGACGGAACACGTACCACGTGTGCCAGCCGCCCGTGAGCCGGTCCATCAGCAGCGTGCCCGCCACGATTCCTCCCGCGGCGGCGCCCACGAGCGCGGGCGCGTGCCTCCGCCGCCAGAGCAGGTGGTGCAGCGCGCACCCGGCCACGGCCACCACCGCCACCTGTTTGGTGAAAAAAGCGAGGCAGAGCAGCGCGCCGGCGACGGCCTGGGAGAGCGCCGTGCGGCCGAAGCGGATGCGCTGCATGGCCAGAAGCAGGAGCGCCAGCCAGAGCGAGTCCACGCGGCCTACGTCGAGCCAGGCGCCCGCGGCGTGATAGGTGCCGGCGAAGGCTCCCGCGGCCACCATCGCGGGCAGGGTGCGGCCGGTCTCGCGCCGGACGATATCGAAGATCGCGCCCAGCGAGAGGAGCGAGGCGACGAACGAGATGAGGCGCAGCGCGCGGAAGCCGGGACCGACCGCCGCCGCCACCGCCGCCGCGACGTAGTAGTAGAGCGGCGGGTAGGGAAACGCGACGTAGGAGAGGCTGGGCCTCGCGTAGAGGGGGTGGCCGGCCAGGATGCGCTGGACCTGGACGAGCGAGCCGCCCTCCAGCCATTCCAGCTCGAACGGATAGTCCATGCGCAGCAGCGCGACCACGGCGTAGAGGAGCGGGTAGGCGGCCGCGACCGCGGCGACCGCGGCGGTGAGCATGGCAGCCGCCGCCGACGTCCGGCCTCTCCCGCTCATCGGAAGCCGGCTACTTGACGAACCGACTGGCGCGGAAGGACCAGCGGACGGGCACCGAGGCCGGCGGATAGCACACGCGGTCGCTGCAGACCTGGTACTCCAGCCGTCCCGTGAGCGGGAGATCGAGCTCGGGCTGGTCGCGCAGGCGCTGCAGCACCGCGTAGCGCAGCGTCACGTCCTGCAGGAGGCGGAACCGCCCTTCGTACACCTCCACCGTCTCCTTGAGCGGCGCGAAGTAGAGCTGGCGCGTGGGGGGCAGCTCCGGTGGGTGGAACTCGAAGAGCGGGTCGGGATCGGGCACGAACCGCAGCGGCCGATAGTCGCCGGCTGTCGCGTACATGTGATGGTGCGGCTCCATCTGGATCTCCAGGGCCAGCGTGAAGCGCTGGGCGGGGCGCAGTTCCGCGTTGCTGGCGCTGGTGCGCAGCAGCGCGTGGCCGAGGGCCACCTCCCGCTGACCGCTCCCGGGCGCTCCCTGGTGCAGGAGGATGCTGCCGGCCGTGCGGCGGTTGGCCACCACCTCCTCGAAGAAACGAGCGCGCACCCTGCCGTCGGCGTCCAGCAGGAAGTTGCCCGCGTACGGCAGGTCCGGATCCTCGGGCTTGAGCTTGGGGGTGCGCGCGTCCACCAGGCCGAAGCGGCGGATGATGCTGGAGTCGGGATCCGACAGGAGCGGATAGGGGATGCCCAGGCGCACGGCGAAGGCCTTGAGCGCGGGCACCGGCTCGGGGATGATGGCCGCCACCTCGATCCCGCGGGCGCGAAAGTCCGCCGCCTGACGGGCCAGCTCCACGAGCTGGCTCTTGCACATCGGTCACCAGACGACGGAGCGGTTGAAGTTGAGGAGCAGCCCGCCCGTGCCGCGCAGCGTCTCGAAGCGCCGCAGCCGGCCGTCTTGATCGGGGGCTTCGAAGGCCGGCACCGCCGTGCCCACGGCCGGGCCGGGCGCGCCCTTCCAGGCCTCGGGCTGCGGCAGGATCGGGCCGCCCGGCGCCTGCGCCGCGTGGGGTCCCGAAGCTTGAGCCGCCACGACAGCCACCAGCAGCGCCCAACGCGGTCCCATGCCCCTCGCCGGCCGCGCTCAGCTCACAGGGCGGCGTCCGGGGCCGGCTGCGGTCGCGCCCCGCCCCGGCCCACCCGGCGCGCCACCAGGAGGAACGGATAGAAGAACTGCTGCAGGAACGACTCCGGCACGTGCATCTCGGGGCAGCCGTAGGCCGCCGGCTTCGTCAGGTCCTTGTTGGCGGTGCCGAAGAGATAGTCCCAGCAGCTGAAGATGATGCCGAAGTTCGTGTTGCACTGTGCGGGGTCGGCCGAGTGATGCACGCGGTGGTAGCGCGGGCTCACCAGCAGCCGGCCCAGGACGGGGCCGTAATGGAGGTCGATGTCGAAGTGCGAGAGCACCTGCAGGATGCCCAGGGGCAGGATGGGCATCCACACCACGTTCGGATGGCCCAGCATCATCAGCGGCAGCGCCTTCACGGTGCCGAACACGATCATGTCACCCCAGTGGATGCGGAACTTCGTGAGGGGCGTGAGCTGCCGGGGCGAATGGTGGATGCAGTGGAAGCACCAGTAGAGCTTGCTGGCGTGGCCGGCGCGGTGCATCCAGTACTCGAAGAAGTCGATGGCCATGATCATTGCGATCGCCTTGGGCACCACGGGCAGGAAGCCGAGCAGGTCGATCAGCAGGAACGGCGCGCGCTGCGTCACCAGGCCCTGGATGAAGCGCTCGATGCGGCCGGAGAAGAGGAAGTAGTAGGTCCCGGTGGCGAAGAACAGCATGTAGGTGAGGTCGGTGAGGAACGTGCTCGTGAGGTAGCGACGCCAGCGCCGCTGCGTCAGGAGCTCCACCAGCGCCACGAGCAGCAGCACGCTCAGCACGGGCTCCACGAACCTGGGACCGGTGAACATCACGAAGGCCTTGCGGCCCAGGGGCGCTGCCAGGTCCCACAGCGCGCTCACGGGGCCGTCTCCGGCGAAGCGGGCGCGGATCGGATCCTGGCCACGACAGCGAGCGCGGGCGATTCGTCCATTTTCGAAGGGTGGGGCGCGTGCGGAGTCTAGCAGGGTGAGGTGGGGGTTTCCAGGGTCGCGGAGGGGCGAAGGGTCAGGCCGGCGGCGGCGCGGGCGCGGCGGCGGGGACGGCGTCCTCGGTCCGGGGGAAGCAGAGCTTCCTGTAGTTGCAGCGCCGGCACATCTGCGGCCGGTCCACCATGGGGAAGTCCTCGAGGCGGGCCAGGTTGGCCACCGGGTCGAGGAGCAGGCCGCGCATGGTCGTCGCGCTCTTCTGGATGAACCGCCGGAGGTGGTCCACCTTCTTGCGGTCCACCGCGCGGCGGACGTAGCGCGGGATGGCGAGGTAGGCCAGCTCGGTCTGGATCTCCTCGGGGCTCTGGACCCATCCCTGCTCCGACGCGTACAACGCGTAGCCCGCCACCTGCACCTCGCTGAACCGTCCTTCGCCCCGGCCCGTCTTCCAGTCCACGATGACCACCCGCCCCGCCTGGTCCCGGAAGGCCAGGTCCATGCGCAGGAAGACGGGCACGCCGTCCACGTCGAACGAGATCAGGTCTTCGACGGTGAGCCACTGCCCGCGGCCGACGGCCAGGGCCTCGGCCAGGACGGGGCTCTTGAAGAAGTTCTTCAGCGACCGCATGACGATGCCGACCACGATCTTCTTGTCCTCGGCGTCGACCTGGACCTGGTACTCGTGCTCGAAGAGCCGGAAGCGCAGCGAGCCAGCCTCGCTGTCCCGCCAGTCCGAGAGCATCTGGCCGTGGACGGCCGCCTTGATCAACGCCTCCTGCTCGGTCGGCGAGGGGAGCGTATCCCGGGCCTTGAGGAAGGCCTCGATCGTCTCGTGGACCACGCTGCCCGCCCACAGCGGCAGGGCGGACAGCTTCTTCAGCCGGCGGATCTCGGGGTCGTCCTCCGACGCGTAGTACGAGTAGAAATAGCGGCGCTTGCAGCTGGC
>Ga0075424_100002242_pt1 | contig 17541 bp, 15 predicted proteins | sample SoiMethybrSBSTD3_FD_75301 | JGI IMG/M metagenome (GOLD analysis project Ga0075424, IMG submission 75301) | Bulk soil microbial communities from a Populus tree surrounding site in Tennessee, USA - Soil MetaG P. TD hybrid SBSTD3 | ecosystem: Environmental > Terrestrial > Soil > Tree plantation...
TCCATCTCGACCGAGCGGCGCACGATCGGTTGTCCGTTTGTCAGGCACTCACCGATCACGCCAGCAAGCGGCGCCGCGCCCGCAAGAGCCTCCAGGTATGGCGAGCCGACTCCGTCCGACGGCAGCTCCAGCAGGCGTTGCCCGGCAGGATTGAGGATTTCCACGCGGCCGGCGCCGTCCACGACGAGAAGGCCCGACGTGAGGCTGTCGGCGATTTGGCCGCGGAGAAGGTCCGACGCCTCCGCGCGTGCGCTCATCGCCTGCTCCTGGGCCTTCAGCCTGCCAACGGCCTCCTGCAGCGCCGCCGAGAGCATCGCGGCGTTCGCACCGCCGTCCCGCAGACCACGCTGCGTGTCGCGCGCACCGGCAATGACTCGCAGCACCGCAAACGTCATCGCGCCAACCAGCATGGCAACGATGGCGGTGAGGCCAATCAGCGCATAGCCGAACTGCGTCATGAGGCAAGCCCGGCCCATGCGAGATACGCCTGGACCGCGTGCTGGTACCAACGAATCACGGACGGCTCCGCATATGCGCACACAAGCGCGGCCACGGCGATGAAGGTTCCGAAGGGAATGCGTGTGGCCATGCCGCGGCGCGAAAGGAGCAGCACGCCACCGCCGATGACGATGCCGAGCACGCAGGCCAGTATGAGCGTCACCCAGACGAGCGGCCAGCCGAGGAACGCGCCCACCATTGCCAGCATCTTGAAGTCGCCCATCCCCATCCCTTCACGGCCGCGGACGCGCAGATAAATCTCCGCGATGAGAAACGGGAACAGACCGCCGACGAGCATCCCGAGCATCGAGCTCTTCCATCCCGGCGGAAGGAAGATGCTGAGCGCGAGACCGATGACGATACCCGGCAGCGTGATCTCGTTCGGCAGAATCTGGTGCTCGAGATCGATCGCAAAGAGCACAATCATGGCGCACGCGAACGCAAGGCGCACCGGCAACAGAGGAGTAAGCCCGAATGCGTAGTAGGCGGCGAGGAACAGCGCCGCGGTCGCTGCTTCTACGAGTGGATACTGGACTGAAATTCGCGCGTGGCACGTACGACAGCGGCCGCGCAGCGCGATCCAGCTGACGATCGGCACGTTTTCATACCAGCGCAGCGGCCTGCGGCACGATGTGCAGTGAGATGCCGGCCACGCGACCGACGCCCCGTGCGGCAACCGATAAATTACGACGTTCAGAAAGCTGCCGACCACGAGGCCGAGGCCGGACAGCAAAGCCGCAATCAGACCGCTTCTCAATGCGGCTGCTCGGTACGTGGCAACGGATTGAGCGCCGAGCTCGGATCGAGCGTCACTGTGCCGGTAGAAGGATCCAGTCGCAGCGGAGTGCCTGTCGGGTCCAGTGGGAGCCCGCGAAGGAACCGGGCGCGGATCATGTCATTCCAGGATGAGGGCAACGCTCCGGTCCGCTCCCGGTACTGGCGCACGATGCGCTCCATGAAGTCGATTCCGTCCATCGCATCGAGCTGCTTGAGCCGAAATTCCGCCTGGCGTTGCAGCCATTCGGCCTCGGGGTTGCGGGCAATCTCGGTCCACAGCCTCCTCGAAGAATCTCGGCTGCCTCCCTGCGCAAGCGTCACCGCCGCAAGCGGTTTCAACCATTCGGGTGCATCCGGCATGTCGGCCGCCCGATTGAACCATTCTCCCGCGGCGTGATAATCGCGGACCCACCAGTAGTAGACGAACCCGATATCCTCGGCGAACTGCCACTTGTCCGGCTGCGCCCGCAGCCCCTTCTGCAGCAGCGCGATTGCCAGGTCCGGACGTCCCGCGCCGCCCGGATAGTCCTCCCCCAGAAACACCGCGCCGAAGCGGTACGCGATGTCGAAGTACGGGTCGACGGATGTCGTCAAATCGAGGAGTGGATACAGCAGACTGAAGTTCTTGTTCTGATCCTTCGACAAGCGCGTTCCGCCGTAGTACTGGACGGCGCGGATCCAGTAAATGTCGGCGACGAGCGCATCGTACGAAAGCGCCGCACGCGTCAGAAAGGCCGGCGACCGGACGTACAGAATGTCCGAGGCGTCTCCTTCAGGCAACAGCGCGGATCGTTGCTGTTCCTCCATGCCGGCGGCGCCGATGACACTCGCAAACAGGGCCGCCAGCAGCACGACCGACTTCATTTGAAATCGCGCCGCGAGAACACCGTCACAGCGCCGGCGAGAACGAAGGCGATGTACACGAGGCCGTAGAGAGTCGTAATACCGACGTAGCCGAGCGGCACGGGCTGCGCATGCACGACCTCGTTCTTGACGTCGAACGCCGCAAAATTCGGGATCACGTAATAGGCCGCGCGCGTCAAGCGGGCGACGAGGGGCAAATCGACGAGCGCGCCGAAATTGCGCAGATCGTCGTTGAAATGGCCCGCCACCCAGACACCTGCGGTCATCACTGCCGACAGGAATGGACTCGAGAACGTCGAGAAGAACAACGCAATCGCCGTGACCAGCATCAACTCGACGACGATCAGCACGATGGCCTTGAGCATCGCGGGATCCGTCGCCGGCGCGGGCGAGGTAGCCAGCTCTCCGCTCAAGGCAATTCGCTGCAAATAGGCCAGCACGCCGTAATACGCGATTGTCATCACCGCGACGTTCGTGCAGAGCGTCAAGACCAGCCCGCAGTACTTCCCCAGCACGAATTCGCTGCGCCGCACGGGCTTGGACAGCAGCGTATAGACGCTGCGCTTCTCGACCTCCTTCCAGACCAGTCCGATGCCGATGAAGATCGCGATCAACAGGCCGAAGATCGAAATCGAGGCCAGCCCCAGATCCTTGATGATCTTCAGGTCCTGACCTGCCGTGAGCTGCCCGATGAGGTACGAGGTCGCGATGAGGATCACCGCGAAGACCACAATGCTGTACAGCACTTTGTCGCGGACCGACTCCTTGAAGACATTCACCGCGACGTGGCGAATCGCCTTCACGCGTGTCCGAGCCCCCTGTCGATCGCCGCGCCGCCCACCTGACGCACGAAGAAGTCCTCCAGCGTCTCACGCAGTGGATTGAGTGATACGAGGTGCGCACCCTGCGCGATGAGATCCCCGAGCACGCGTTCAGGCGGCGGGTCGGCCGGCAGCTCCAGTGCATAACGCCCGTCGCCGATCTGCGTCGCGCGAACGATGTGGTGCACGCTTTCGGCCCGTCGCAGCGTCGCGTCGGCCAGGTCATGAACCACCAGTTCCCAGCCGCGGACGCGGAATGCGACAATGTCGGATACTCTCCCCTCGGCCACCAGCCGTCCTTTCGTCAGCACCGCGACGCGGCTGCAGAGCGTCTCCGCGTCGGCGAGGACGTGCGAGCTGAAAAACACGGTGCAGCCGCGATCGCGCAGTCCGAGGATCAATTCGCGCACTTCACGCCGGCCGAGCGGATCGAGTCCCGACATCGGTTCGTCGAGAAACACCACCTCGGGATCGTTGATGAGCGCCTGCGCGATGCCGACACGCTGCAGCATGCCCTTCGAGAACTTCCGCAACTGGAGGCGCCGCTCCGCGCCGATGCCGACCTGATCGAGCAGCCGCCGTGCACGCGCCCGTCGTTCCGCAGGCGCGTACCCCAACAGGGATCCGAAATATTCGAGGAGCTCTTCCGCCGTGAGGTAATCGTAGAAATACGGTTGTTCAGGGAGATATCCGATGCGGCGTTTGACGTCGATATCGCCGACCGGCCTGCCGAGAATCTCGGCGCGGCCGGATGTCGGGTAAATGAGCTGCATCAGCAGCTTGAGTGTCGTCGTCTTGCCGGCGCCGTTTGGCCCGAGAAACCCGAACACCTCGCCGGCGCCGACCTGCAGCGTCAAGCTGTCGAGCGCGAGGTACGGGCGCGGGTGCCAGAAACCGACCGTGTAATGTTTGGTGAGTGCGTCGGTCCTTATAGCGTCCATTCAGATCAGGATGCGCTCGCCTTCTTGAGCTCGTGCTCGATGAGCGCCTCGAAGAACACCGGCCGCAGCGCGTTGACCTTGATGCCGTTGACGAAGAAGGTCGGCGTCCCCTGCACGTCCAGCTGACGCCCGAGCGCCGCGTCTGCCTTCACCTGTTCAAGCACCTTCGGGTACTCCGCATCGAAGTCCGTCACGTTGGCCATCTGGCGCACGCTGTCCTTCACCCATGTCGGCGTCATCTTCTCCTGGTTCGAGAACAGGTACTCTTGCATTTCGGCACCTTTGCCCCTGGCTTTAGCCATGCGGACGGCTGCCGCCGCCTCGCACGCGGCCGGGTGGATCCCCGCCGTGTTGCATTCGGAATCGAGCGGGAAATCCATCGTCACGAATCGCACCTTTGGATTGTTCTGATACTTCGCGACGATCCCCTTGTATTCGATATAGGCCTGGCGGCAGGACGGGCACTGAAAGTCGAGGAATTCGACGATGAGGACCTGCGCGCCGTTGGCCGGCACGGGGACGTTCACCCGCGGCTGCGAATCGATCCACTTGTTGAATTCCGCGAGTTGATCCGGATCGATGGTCTCCGTCGGAGGCGTGTACACCTCGCCCGATGTCGTGACGGTCTGCTCCTGCGCCCGGGGGAAGAATGCCACGAGCGATACGGAGCCGATGATGAAGAGCAGCGCCACGACGGCTGGCGTCGGGCTCGTCGCCACCGCCCGCAGATCGCGCGGCAGTCTCGACGGAAGCGCGCTGAGCGACATGGAGATGCCGCCCGAGATCAGAAAGATGCCGATGACCGCGACATACATCGTCATGCAGAGCGGACAGGCCTTTCCAATCACGAAGAACGAGGCGTAGGCCAGGTAGAGCACCGCTGACAGAGCGACCGTCGCAAGCACGAAGATGTAGCCGGCGGAGGCCGCATATCCGTCTGCGTTGTCGCGGCGCATCCCGAGCGCCGCAATGAGCAGCACGAGCGCCGACCAGGCGACACCTCCGGCCGCCACGGGAACGCCGCGCACCGTCGCATAGGGACTTTCCAGAACGGCCTCGCAGCTGACGGTTTCGCTGATGTCGCAGAAACTGCTATAGGTGGGGTCCTTGATAATCCGGTAGTGCACGTAGAGGGCGGCCATGGACGCGCCGAGGGCGGCAAGCGCCAGAACCAGAATAATGGGCCGTGCGTACTTGTTCATAACGGGTGAGCCTCGGGGGCATCCTACCAGATTGCCGCGGGGCCCGAAGGGGGCTCAGCTGATGGGCGTCGTGCCTGCGTTTCCGCCGGCAGGATCGGAAAAGATCGTGCCGGCCGCGCTCATATTGAAGCCGCGCTGGCCGGTGGTACCGCCCGATACGGGAACGGCCGTCGCCGTGTAGGAGGTGTTGGTCGGCGTCGAATTGCAATCGTCCGGGCCGGCGATGCCGTTGCCGGTCATGTCCGTGTCGTATCCGCTCTTGATGATGCCCGTCGCGCCATTCAAGGTGACTCCAGGGGTTGAAGGCCAGAGGTCGGGAGAGATGAACCCGTGCGTACCGCCTGCGCAGGGTGTGCCGAGAATCGTGAGCGAGGTCGCATAACCGCCGTTGCCCGCCGACGACGAGTAGGTTGACTGCGCACTGTGCACCGCTCGAAGCGACGCAATCGCCGTTGCCTCGTTGGCTGACATCCTGGCGCGCAGCAGGCCGGGCACTCCAATCGCTGCGATGATCCCGATAATCGCCACCACGATCAGCAGCTCGATAAGCGTGAAGCCGTCGTCCTTGGGCATTCTGTTCACAGCGCCTCCATCGAGCGGCTGGACGGCAAGAGTCGCTTGGTGGGCAGGCGAGCCTTGCATCTACAAAAAGAGGTGCCCGTTGCCGGGCACCTCTGTTCGTCGAGACGTCTTGGAAACCGATTTACTGAAGCGGCGTCGTGCCTGCGGCCGTTCCGGCGGGGTCAACGAAGATCGTGCCCGCGCCCGCGGTGTTGAAGCCGCGCTGTCCGGTCGTTCCGACAGTCTGCGGGATGCCCGCGCCTGTGTAGTCGGTGTTGGTCGCAGCGGCGTTGCAGTCGTCCGGGCCAGCCGTTCCGTTGCCCGTCAGGTCGATGTCATATCCGCTCTTGATGACCCCCGTCGCGCCGTTCGACGTGACGCCAGGCGTCATTGGAACGAGGTCCGGCGAAATGAATCCCTGGGTGCCGCCGGAGCACGGCGTGCCGAGAATGTCTAAGCTCGTTGCATAACCGCCCTGGCCGGCCGCCGACGAGTAGCTGGCCTGCGCGCTGTTGATGGCTCGAAGCGAACCGATCGCCGAGGACTCGTTCCCCGACATACGCGCACGCAGCAGACCGGGAACCGCGATCGCCGCGATGATGCCGATGATCGCCACGACGATCAGCAGCTCGATAAGGGTGAACCCCTCGTTTTTCTGCATCTTCTTCACTTGTTTAATCTCCTTGAAAGCGCTCGGGCCGGACGGGCCCGTCTATTTTCCGTTCGCCGCTCCGACACGGCGCCTCCGGGAACGTCCAGCTGAAGGGCAACGCGGGTGCCAACCTCATCTTCGTGGTGTAAGTCGCCATTAACCTCTTACATCGCAATAACTTGAGTTGTGCCGCCGGTCTCCCTCACGTTAGCCGCGCCTGACAAAGATTGTCAATTCCTGCGAACAGAAATTTGCGGGGTAACGCAAATTGTCAACTGCGGCAGTTGGCGGTGCGAGCGGCTAGTGCGCCGGTTCCGCGGGAGCCCCGAAGGGCTCTGGCGGCGGCAGATTTCCGTAGAGCTGCCATACCGCATTTGTCTGGCTGGTGGCGAAGGCGCGCCTGCCGCTCTTCCCCGGGTCAATCGGAACGGCGACAGCGTAGTAACCCGTAGCCGTGCCGTTGCCCAGGCAATCCGCTCGCGAGTCGTCCATCCCGGCGCCCTTGCGGACGTTGACGTAGTACCCGCTGATCTGAGCGGTTGGCTGAGACCCGAGGTCGGCATTCAAGTAACCCTGAATCGTATGCGGCGGTTTTTGTCCGAGTACCACGAGCGACGTCGCATAGTTTCCACGACCGCAATCCGCCGCGTAGGCGAATTCCGCTTTGGTGACCGTCCGAAGCGCGCCGATGGCGTTCACCTCGTTGGCGGCCAGCCGAGCCCGCTTCAACGTCGCCACGGCAAGCACCAGCAGAACGCCGAGAATGCCGATGACGATACACAGTTCGACGAGCGTCATGCCCAATCGGCCGTTGAATCGCGCGAACCGCTGGTGAGTACTCATCGAATATTGAACTTCTTCGCGTAATAGCGGAATGAGCGGAAGCTCATTCCGAGCATCTCAGCGGCCTTGACCTGTACGCCGCCGGCGCGTTCGAGCGCGAGCGCAATGTAGTGACGGTAGAAGTCTTCGCCGCGCGCCTCCAGATCAAACCCTTCGCCGAGATCGGGGAGCATGGGCAGCGCACCTGATTCCGCGATCCGGGTTCCGGCATCAGGTCCCCCGTCCAGGGTTGTCGATGCACCTGGCGCGCGAACATGCGCGGGCAACGACTCGGAGAGCACCGACGGCGACTGCTCGAGCGCAACGGCGCGCTCGATGACGTTTTCCAGTTCACGCACATTGCCGGGCCAGCCGTACGCCTGCAGCATTGCGGAGGCTGCATGCGAGATGCTTCGCACCGGCTTACGCATCTGCCCCGCGTACTTCTCGAGAAAATGGTCGGCGAGCAGCGGAATATCCTGGCGCCGCTCGCGGAGCGGCGGAAGGTGCATCTGGATCACGTTGATGCGATAGAACAAGTCTTCACGGAAACGCCCGGCCGCGACGAGCTTTTGCAGATCCTGGTTTGTAGCAGCGACAACGCGGATATCGGCCTGCACTTCTTCGGTGCCGCCCAACCGGCGGAAACGGCGATCCTGCAGCACGCGAAGCAGCTTCACCTGCATCGTCGTGTTCATCTCGCCGATTTCGTCGAGGAATATCGTGCCGCCTTCCGCGGCCTCGATGAGGCCTTTCTTGTTCGCGTCGGCGCCGGTGAACGCGCCGCGCATGTGGCCGAAGAGCTCCGATTCCAGCAACGTTTCGGGAAGGCCGCCGCAGTTGAGCGCCACAAATGGCCGGTCGCCTCGCAGCGAGTTGTAGTGGATGGCCCTTGCCACGAGATCTTTGCCCGTTCCCGATTCGCCGGTGATCAGCACGGTGCTGGTGGTCTTCGCGATGGTCTCCACCATGCGGAAGACCTCGAGCATCGGTTCGCTGCGCCCGATGATGTTCGAGAACTCGTAGCGCGTATTCAGCGCTTTCTTGAGCAGGAGGTTCTCCTGCTTCAACTGGTGCGTCTCGAGGTGCTGACGGATCTTCAGCCTCAGCTCGTCCATGCTGAACGGCTTGGTGAAGTAATCGACAGCGCCCAGCCGCATTGCCTCGACGGCAGTACTCGTCGATGCGTACGCGGTCACCATGAACGCCACGATGTCGCGATTGATCTCTTTGGCGGCGCGCAGGACATCGACTCCCGTCACGTCGGGCATTTTGATATCTGAAAGCAGGAGATCGAAGGGCCGCGCGCGAAGCTGTGCGATGGCATCGCGCCCGTTTTCGGCAACGAGCACCTCATACCCATCCCGTCTCAATACGATGCTGAGCATCTCTCGCATCGACGGTTCGTCGTCGACGACGAGAATCCGCACCTTTCGGACTCTGTCCGGCGCATCGATGCTTTCAGGCGCCGTGGGTCTCGTCTGGGTCGTGGACGCGCTCATACGATTGCGCGGCCTCCCGCCGTGACGACCGCTGGCCGGGATGCCGCGGGCTCGGTCGATCGCATCGGAAATCGTACGCGGACGGTCGTGCCGGCACCGACGGTCGACGACACCTGAATGGACCCGTTGTAGTCGGTCACGATGCGATGGACGATCGCGAGACCCAGGCCCGTTCCTTTGTCGAACGAGCTGCGGAATGGCTGAAACAATCCGTCGAGGTCCGCAGGAGGAATGCCACACCCCTGGTCGCTGATGGTGATGAGGAGCTCGTCCTGGCCGGAGCCGCGATCGACCTTGGCAGACATCAACAAGCGGCCGCCCGAGGCCATTGCGCGCAGTCCATTGGTCGCCAGATTCCACAGGATTTGCCGCACCTGATTCTCGTCGGCATCGAACCACACGGGTTCCGCCGGGAGATCAACGTCCACAACATGATCGTCGTGCACGTCGGCACTGTTACGCAGCAGCGTCGCGGTGTCGTGAACCACACGGCGGATATCGAGCCGCGTCAGGGCAACGCGCTGCGGCCGCGCGTACGCGAGGAACGACTTGATCGTGTCGTTGAGCCGCTCGGATTCGCGGAGCACGATATCCATCAATTGCGCCTGTTCTTCGCTGAGCGGGAGCTCCTCCCGCAACACCTGGATGGAACCCGACATCGACGCGAGCGGGTTGCGGATTTCGTGCGCAATCCCCGCAGCCATCTCGCCGACCGCGGCGAGCCGCTGCTGCATCCGCGCGCCGCGCTCGAGCCGGCGGACATCCGTGACGTCCTGGAACGTGAAGAGATAGCCGCTGCGGCCATCGGGCAGGGACAGCGTGGTCACGGTGAGTCCGATTTCGATCAGCCGGCCGTCTGGCGACCGGTACTGGTGATCGGCGCGATGACTCCGCGTCTCGCCAAGGCTCTGGAGGCGTCCGATGAACTGCATCGGCAGCTGCATCACGTCGCGGATGTCACGGCCGATCGCCTGCCCCGCGACAAGGCCGGTGATGCTCGCCGCCGCGCGGTTGAACGTGAGAATCCGCCCGTCCATGTCGGCCGTGACAAGTCCGCTCAACATGCTGTCAATCACGTACTGGTTGAACGCGCGCAGATCGGCAATCTGCGTGGACGCGCGCTCCAGGCGCGCACCGGCCGACCGCAGGTTCTCGGCAAGAGAGCCGGAGAGCAGCGCGACGGCGAAGAACCCGAACAGATTGATGGTGACGGTGTACTGCGCAAAACGCATGCTCGGCAACTCGGATGGGTGGAGCGCCTGCCACGACTGGGGGAAAAACGCTGTCGGCTCGAAGTACTGGGCCGCGACCAGCGCGAGGTAGAGGACCGCGCTCAGCGTGGCAACCTGGAGAGCGCCGCGCCGGAAACGCACCGTGCTCGCCGCCATGATCGGCAGCAGATACAGCGACGAGAAGTAGCTCGTGATGCCGCCCGTGACGTTGATGAACGCCGAGACGAGGATGGCGTCGGCGCCAAGGTGTGCGTCCGCAATCCACGGATAGCGGTCGACCAGGCGCAGCGACCCGATGTAGATGACGCTCAGCGCGTAGGTCAGCCCAATCAGAAAGAAGAACGGGTTGATCGGAAACGACCCGGGCCGATTGAGCTGGACGAGGATCGCCGACCCGAGCAGCAGCGTTCCGACGACGACTCGGACGGCGATCAGCGTCGAAAGGCGCGAGCGCAGGCTCATGCGCTTTATCCGGTGAGTTTGCTGATCAGGCCGAAGATCGGCATGTACATCGCGATGACAATGCCGCCGACGATGCCGCCGAGCAGCGCGATCATCAGCGGCTCCATCAACGTCAGCAGGCCGGCCACCGCGACATCGACCTCTTCCTCGTAGAAGTCCGCAATCTTGCTGAGCATCGTGTCCAGCGCGCCCGTCGCTTCGCCGACGCCGATCATCTGCACGACCATCGGCGGAAAGACGGCGGTATCCCTCAGCGGCTGCGCGATGGTCTCGCCGCGCTCGATGCTCCTGCGCGTGGTCTGGATTGCATCCTCGATGATGGCGTTGCCGGCGGTCCTGGCAGTGATGTCGAGCGCTTCGAGAATGGACACGCCCGACGCGAGCAGCGTCGAGAGCGTCCGGCAGAAGCGCGCGACGGCGATCTTGCGCATCAGGATGCCGAGGATCGGCATCTTGAGCACGATCGCGTCAATGACTCTGCGGCCGTTGGGCGTCGCGTAGTACTGCTTGAATCCGTAGCCCGCCGCGCCGAGACCGACGATGAGGAAGGGGCCGAACCGAACGAGGTTGTTACTGAGGGTGATGACGACACGCGTCGGCAGCGGCAGCTCCGCGCCCAGGCCCGCGAACATGTTCGCGAAGGTCGGAATGACTTTCCAGAGAATGACGCCGACGACGACCGCGGCGATCACGATCACCGCGATCGGATAGATCATCGCTGACTTGACCTGTCCCTGCAGCTTGACGTTCTTCTCGATGTAGGTCGCGAGGCGCTTCAGAATCGTGTCCAGAATGCCGCCTGCTTCACCGGCCGCGATCATGTTCGTGAACAAGGGATCGAACACCTTGGGGTGCTTCTTCATCGCGTCGGCCAGCGAAGCGCCGCTTTCGACGTCGCCGCGTGTAGAGAGGATGACCTCGGCGAAGTTCTTGTCTTCTTCCTGCGTGCCGAGAATCTCGAGACACTGCACCAGCGGAAGCCCGGCGTCGATCATCACGGAGAATTGCCGTGTGAACACCGCGAGGTTCTTCGCGGAGACGCCCCGGGCGCGCCTCTTCTTCGTCTGTGCGCCAGCCTTGTCCTTGACGGGGTTGATCTGCGTGACGAGCACCTGCTCGCGGCGCAGCGCCGCGACGACCGCGTCCATCGTGTCGGCGGCGCGTTCTCCGGTGACCGTCTCGCCGGCGCGCGTCCGGCCGGCGTAAGCAAAAGTTGGCATAGTTCAGTCCACTGGGGCCGGGCCCGAGGGCCGCAGCCGTGTTTCTTATCGGCCGATCGCGGGACGCGGAGGCGCCCCCGCCCGCGCGAGACCGGCGCCCGCCACGACGCCGACGCCCCGGTTGATCATCTCCTGCAGTTCTTCCTTGTTTGACGAGGCGCCCAGCGCCGATTCCAGCGTGATCAGCTTCTTCATATGGAGCGAGGCCAGCGACTGATTCGCCGTCTGCATGCCGAGCTTTTCCTGCCCCGTCTGCATGGCCGAATAAATCTGATGAACCTTGTCCTCGCGAATGAGGTTCCGGATGCCGGGGGTCGGGATCATGATCTCGAGCGAGCAGACGCGCCCGCCCCCAATCTTCGGCAGCAACGCCTGACAGACGATCCCTTCGAGCACCAGCGAGAGCTGTGTGCGAATCTGGCTTTGCTGGTGCGCCGGAAAGACGTCGATGATGCGGTTGATGGTCTGCGCCGCCGAGTTCGTGTGCAACGTGCCGAAGGTGAGGTGGCCCGTCTCCGCGATGCGAAGCGCCGCCTCGACGGTCTCGAGGTCGCGGAGCTCGCCGATGAGAACGATGTCCGGATCCTCACGCAGCGCCGCGCGCAACGCCATGGAGAAGCTCTGCGTGTCGCTGTGCACCTCGCGCTGGTTCACGACGCAGCTTTTGTGTGGATGGATATATTCGATGGGATCCTCGATGGTGAGGATGTGATCCTTCCGTTCGTTGTTGATCTTGTCGATCATCGCCGCGAGCGTCGTCGATTTGCCGCTGCCCGTCGGACCGGTGACGAGCACGAGGCCGCGGGGCCGCTCGGCCAGTGTCGCCAGGACCGCCGGCAGGCCGAGTTCCTGGAACGTGCGGATCTTTTCCGGAATCAGCCGGTACACCGCGGCGACCGCTCCGCGCTGGTTGAACATGTTGCAGCGGAACCGGGCGAGTCCTTTGATGCCGAATGAGAAGTCGAGCTCGAGCGCTTCCTCGAACCGCTTCTTCTGCGCGTCTGTGAGCACGCTGTAGGTCAGCGCCTTGGTGTCGGAAGGCCCGAGGTCGGTCCCTTCGAGACGCTGCAAATGGCCATGCACGCGCACCTGCGGCGGGGTGTTGATGGTGAGGTGCAGATCGGAGCCTTGCAACTCGACCGTCTTCTTCAGCAGTTCGGGTAATGTCATTTATTTCACGGTCTCCCTGACGACCTCGTCGATCGTCGTCACGCCTTCCTTGACTTTGCGCAGTCCGCTTCCGCGGAGCGTGATCATTCCTTCGTCAACGGCCTTGCGCCGCAGTTCGAGGGCCGAGGCGCCCACCAGAATCAGTTCGCGCAGATCCTCCGTGACTTCCATCACTTCGTACAGACCGACACGCCCCTTGTAGCCGGTGTTGTTGCACTTCTCGCAGCCCTTGCCCTTGTTGGGGACCACTGTCTTGGCATCTTCGGCGGTGAAGCCGGCCTGCATCAGAGCCGGTGCCGGCGTCGGGTGCGGTTCCGAGCAGTTCTTGCAAATGCGGCGCACGAGGCGCTGTGCGCACACGAGGTTCAGCGAGCTGGCGACCAGGAACGGCTCGATACCCATGTTCATCAGACGGTTCACGGTGCTCGGCGCGTCGTTGGTGTGCAGCGTCGAGAGCACGAGGTGGCCCGTGAGCGCCGCCTTCACCGCGATCTCCGCGGTTTCGAAGTCGCGGATTTCGCCGACGAGGATGATGTTCGGGTCCTGACGCAGGAAGCTGCGGAGTGCGGCCGCGAAGTTCAAGCCGATGTTCTCCCGAACCTGCACCTGGTTGACGCCCACGAGGTTGAATTCGACCGGGTCCTCGGCGGTCATGATGTTGGTTTCCATCGTGTTGATGCGCGAGATCGACGAGTAGAGCGTGTTCGTCTTACCGGACCCGGTCGGACCCGTGACGAGCACCATGCCCCACGGCCGCATGATCGCGGCCTCGAACTTGTTGAGCGATTCCTGCTCGAAGCCGAGCTTCGTCATGTCGAGCATCAACTTGTCTTTGTCGAGCAGACGCATGACGATCTTCTCGCCGAACAGCGTCGGCAGACACGACACGCGGAAGTCGATCTCCTTGAGCGCGTCGTTGTCCCCGCGGAACCGCACCTTGATGCGGCCGTCCTGCGGCAGGCGCTTCTCGGCGATGTCGAGCCGCGACATGATCTTGATACGCGAGGTGATCGCATCGCGGAACTTCATCGGCGGCTGCATGATGTTGTAGAGAATGCCGTCGACGCGGTACCGCACGCGCAGCTCTTTCTCGTACGGCTCGATGTGGATGTCGCTGGCGCCCTTCTGGATGGCGGACAGCAGAATGACATTCACCAGCTTGATGACCGGCGCTTCCTCACCCTGCACCGAGAGGTCGTCGGCGCTGATCTCCTCGACTTCCTCGATGACCTCGACGTTGTCTTCCTCGAGCTCGATCTGCTCGAGCGCCTTGCTCGCCGCCTCGAGGGCCGTCGTCGGTGGCGCGCCGCCCGCAGCCGAGCCGGCGGCGGCGGCTTTGCCGTAGTACTTCTGAATGGCCGCGACGACCGCGGTTTCCGACGCGACGACCGGCTCGACGTTGTAGCCCGTCATGAACTTGAGATCGTCCATGGCGAACACGTTGGTCGGATCCGTCATCGCGATCGTCAGCGTCGCGCCAGAGCGCGAGAGCGGGACGATCTGGTACTTCTGCGCGGTTTCGGCGGGAACGAGCTTGACGACGGCCGGATCGATCTCGAATTGCGTCAACGCAATCGAGGGAACGCCGTACTGCTTGCTGAGCAGCGCGGTGATCTCCTCGTCCTTGACGTAGCCGAGTTTGATCAGGTTGTAACCGAGCTTCCCCCCGTTCTGACGCTGATAGTTCAGCGCCTCCTGGAGCTGCTCGGGTGTGATGCGCTTCTCCTTGAGGAGAAGCTCACCGATGCGTACCGCCATCGTTAGTGGTGCGTCCTTCCCACGGCACAACCGGGCGCTGCGTTGTCGCGCCCAGCGGAGTCGTGGTCGAAGGACTGTGGTGAGTCGTGGTGCATCAGTTGTTACACGCCGCTAAAAGGTCACTCGAGTACCGAAGCCCCACCCGCGGTCGGCGTCGGAACCGCCGCGCGTGATCTGGCCTTCGACGTACAACCCGTTGCGGACCGCGATGCTCACACCCGCAGCCGTGGCCCGCTCCTGTGCGCCGACCCTGTTGAAGCGTGCGCCGCCGCGGATTCCTATCCGCTTTGCCCACAGCCACTGCTCGGCGCCCACCGCGATGACGCGGCGATCGCCCGTTCCTGTCGCGTATGTGCCCACGTCCGCGTCGATGGCAAGAATCAACGGAATGCCGCCTGCCTTCTCGACGTCGATCGCCGCACCTACGCGTGTCTGCCGCGGCAGCGTGAACGTCGCATCGGCGAACTTGGGCTCGCGGATGTTGCGCATGACCGCTCCGATACGAACCGGGCCCGCTTCAGCAATGAGCCCTGCGTCGAGATCAAGCCGGCTTTCCGCGTCGCCGCCCTCCAGGTCTTCGCCGCGATCCAGCAGTTCGCCTGGCGCGCGTGTCGCGTCGTCGGCGCCGCCGCGCACGGTCCCACGCACGTATTTCAAGGTGGCTCCCGCGTGTACTCCCGGCAGAATCGACTGAACGACCGTCAGGCCCAACTCGCTGACAGAAATTGACCGCACTGACACTTCGGCCCGTGTATCTTCTCGGTTCACGGCGAGCTGTGCTGTAGGGGCAAATCCCCGTATGTCAGTGATTCTTAAGCGGTAATAGCTAACTCCAACGGCTGGAGCGGTTGCCGCAAACCAGGACACACGATCGCGGCGCGCCGGGACCTGCTCCTTTAGATCCGTGGTCGCGCGCCCCACCGAGATGTCCGAAAACGGGCCAGTCGCCAGCCCCGCCGGATTCCACCAGGTGGCGGTGCTGTCGGCGGCCACTGCGACAAATGCACCTCCCATCCCTAGCGCGCGATTTCCCACGCTTTCGACGATTTGCGCAGAACTGCCGGTTGCGATGGTCAGGAGAACGGCTGCGAAGACGATTGGACGCATAGCGGCTATATTGAGAAATCCCAAAACCCACATCCCAAATCCCACATCCAAACGGTGGACTGGGCTTCGAGATCCGGGATGGGGGGGTTGACGTTGCGACGTGAGATTCAAAACCCGTCATCGTATCAGGAGTACTCATTGAGCTCGCTCGCCGCGCGCATGTACGGCGTGATTCGCCGACCGCGCGCAACGTTTGCCGCCATCCTGCAGTCGCCGTCCTGGGCGGCGGTCCTTGTCGTCACGACGACGGCGACGTTTCTGTGCACGCTCGGGTTCCTCAACACGGATGTCGGACGTCAGGCGCTGGTGGACCAATGGGAACGGACGGCAACTGCCTTCGGCCAGACGGTTGACGACGCAAGTTACGCGCGGATGGAGGAGCGAGCAGAGAGTGGCGACGTGGCGGTGCTCTATGCCGCCGGGACGGCGATCGCGTATGGCCCGCTCATCGTATTTGCCGTGTCGGCCGTGGTGTTTGTCGTGTTGCGGAGCGGAAGCCGCGCGAGCCCCGCACGTCCGCAATACACGCAGCTTCTCGCCGTCGTCGCATACGCCGGCGTCATCCTCGCTCTGCGCCAGGTCGTGGCTGCGCCAATCAATTACGTACGCGAAACGATCGCAAGTCCGACCACGCTCGTTCAGTTCTTCGGCATGCTGGACGAGGCGTCGCCGATTGCCCGTTTTCTCGGCGTCATCGATCTGTTCGTCGTCTGGTGGATTGTCGTGCTCGCGATGGGCGTCTCAATCCTGTATCGACGGCCTACGCGCGGCCTTGCGCTCGCCTTCACCGGCGCGTACGTCGTGCTGGCGCTGCTGGCAGCGCTCGTGATGGCTGTGTCGGGAGGTACTGCATGAGCCGTCGCGCGTGGCTCGTCGTCGGCGTCGTGGTGCTGCTTGTCGCCGCCGGCATCGGAGTGCGGATTTATCGCAATCGCAACAACCTGCCGGCCGTGTCCGTCGAAACGATCCGCACACGCGATCTCGAAGCCATCGTCTCCGCGTCGGGAAAGATTCAGCCGAAACGCCAGGTCAACGTGTCCGCAACGACAATGGGCCGAGTCACACGGCTTGCGGTGCAGGAAGGGCAGCGGGTCAAGGCTGGACAGTTTCTGCTCGAGATCGACCCGCGGTCGCTGGCAGGACAGATCGAGCGCGGTGAAGCCGGTGTCGAGGCGGCGAGGTCGGCGCTGCAGCAGGCGACAACGGCCGTCGATCAGGCGCGGGCGAATCTCGAGCTCGCCCAGCAGACGCTCAAACGACAGCAGGAGCTTGCCAGAGACGGTCTCACCACGCGCGAGGCGCTCGAACGCGCGCAGAACGATCTCACCGTCCGAGAGGCGGAGCTGAAAACGAGACAGCAGGAAGTGCAGACGCGCGAGCAACAGATCAAGCAGGAGCAAGCCACCCTCTCGACGACGCGCTATAACCTCAGCCAGGTCATCATCTCGTCCCCCATGGACGGCATCGTCACACGCCGCAACATCGAGGAAGGTGAGAATGTGGTCGTGGGCACGATGAACAACGCGGGCACCGTACTCCTGACGGTGGCGGACATGTCGGCGATACAGGCAGAGATCGAGGTCGATGAAACGGATATCCCCAACGTTGCCGTCGGCCAGCCGGCGATCGTGACGATTGATGCGGTTCCCGACCGAATGTTCAAGGGACACGTCACCGACATCGGCAACAGTCCGATCCAGACCACCACGCAGGCCAACATCACAGGCCAGCGTCAGGCCACAAACTTCAAGGTGGTCATCACCATCGACGATGCTGTGCCCGACGTCCGTCCGGGCTTCACGTGCACCGCAGAAATCACGACCGCGACCCGGAAGAACGTGATCTCGGTACCCATTCAATCGCTGACGGTTCGCGAGATGCTGTTCGATGAGAAGGGCACGCTTATTCACGAGCCGCCGCCGCCCGTGCAACGGCGCCTGTTCGGCTCGCCG
>Ga0075424_100002247_pt1 | contig 17529 bp, 24 predicted proteins | sample SoiMethybrSBSTD3_FD_75301 | JGI IMG/M metagenome (GOLD analysis project Ga0075424, IMG submission 75301) | Bulk soil microbial communities from a Populus tree surrounding site in Tennessee, USA - Soil MetaG P. TD hybrid SBSTD3 | ecosystem: Environmental > Terrestrial > Soil > Tree plantation...
GCTGTGGGACGAGCCGCGCATCTCCGCCCTGCTCGACGAGCACGCCGACGGCACGCTCTTCGTCGCCGGCTGCGTGGCGAACCAGGGCCGCTTCTACCCCCGCTTCCACGCGGTCGTGCTGCTGAGCGCGCCCGAGGAGACGGTGCTCGAGCGGCTCGCGACGCGGACGACGAACGACTTCGGCAAGCTCGCAGCCGAGCGCGAGGCGATCCTGGCCGACCTGCGCGCCGTCGAGCCGCTGCTGCGGGCCGGCGCCACTGCCGAGATCGATACGCGGGCGCCCGTGGCCGAGGTCGCCGCCCGGCTGGTGGAGATCGCGCGCGGGCCGGCGGCTCCGCGCTGAGGTCACCAGACCCGGCGCGCCCGCACCGGGGCCGGCTCCGACCACGGCGGGTCGTGGGCAAGCCGCTCGAGGCCGGCCCGGATGTGAGCGGCCGCGTCATCGCCGAGGTCGCGGGCCAGATCGCGCTCGACGGCGTTCCCGATCTCGATCGCGGCCCTCACCAGCGAGCGACCGCGCGCGCTCAGGCGCAGGAGGGTCGCCCGGCCGTCGTCCGGCGACGGCTCGCGCTCGATCAGCGAGCGCCCCTCGAGCTCCGCCACGATCTTGGCTGCCGCCTGCTTGCTCACCCCCAGCCCGCGGGCGAGCTCGGTCAGCGTTCGCGGCTGCTCGTGCAGCGCCCGCAGCGGCAGCCCGAACGTCGGCCGCAGGTCGCTGAACCCGCGCTCGCCGAGCTGGCGGTGCAGGTGCGCGACGTACGCGTTCAGCGCCTGCGCGAAGAGCAGCCCGAAGTCGGTGTCGGTTCGGCCTTGCATCGTCAACCCCATCTGACTATATTACTCGTCAACCCTGGTTGACCATTAGGAGGTCAAAGTGCCTGTCATCGACCGCGCCGCCCAGCGCCACCACGAGCTGCACGGCGCCCGCTTCCATACCCTGGCCAGCCCCTCGCTCGGCTCCGAGGAGACGAGCGTCTGGCGCGTGCGCCTCGAGCCCGGCACGCCCGGTCTCCCCCACCGCGTCACCCGCGAGGAGATCTTCGTCGTCCTCCTCGGTTCCGCGACGGCCAGGCTCGACGGGACCGCCCATCCCCTGTCGGCCGGCTCGACGCTCGTCCTGCCGGCCGGCGTCGAGCTCGCACTCGAGACGGGTGCGGAGTCCCTCGAGGCGATCGTATGCCTGCCGGTCGGCGGTCAGGGCGTCGTCGGAGACGGCGAGCCGTTCACGCCGCCCTGGGCGGAATGAGCTACGCGAACAGCGCCTGGAATCCCGGCTCGCCGCGGATGGCGTCCAGGTCGGAGTCCTCGGCGGCCATGCCCCGCAGCGGATCCGGGGCGATGGCGATCCCCTGGCGCAGGTGCTCGATCGCGTCGGTGGCGCGGCCTGCCATGGCCTCGCAGCAGGCGACGTTGTAGATCAGCTGGGCGTTCAGCGGGTTGGCGGCGATCAGCTCCCGGCCGCGGTCGGCCACGGCGGCGTACTCGCCCGCGCTGTAGAGCGATTGCAGCTCGCTCCACACCTCGTCGTGCTCGACGCCGTCGGGGAGCGCCAGCCAGCGGTGCCGCCGCACCCCGTAGACGGAGACGCTCGGGGCCGGGAAGTCGCGGTCGGCGAACGCACCGACCATGACCGTCACGAACTCCGGCGCGTCGGCCTCCGTGTAGTAGACCGTGCTCCCGCAGTCAGGGCAGAAGTGGAAGGTATGGACGCGCTGATCTGGCTCGGTGGACGTCCGCGCATACTCGCGCGAGCGTCCCTCGATCCGGGCCTGGTCGGCCTGGTAGCCGGCCTGGAGGCCGAAGGCGCTGCCGGTTCGGCGCTGGCAGGCGTGGCAGTGGCACATCGTGACCTCGAAGGCATCTCCCGCGACCGTCACCCGCAGCTGGCCGCAGCTGCACGCTGCCTCATGCGTCGGCATGCCGACATCGTAGGAGCTCCGCCGCGCCGGCACGATAGAGTCACCGCCATGAGCGCCTTCAACGGTCTCGAGACCCACGACCATCTGCGCATCTGGGACGGCGTCACCGTCCAGGCGGTCGAGGGCGAGCGCACGACGCTCGCGTTCGTCGACCTGGAGCCGGACAGCACCGTCCCGGAGCACCACCACGACAACGAGCAGCTCGGCATCCTGATCCGCGGGGCGATGCGGTTCCGGGTCGGGGACGAGACCCGCGATCTCGCCCCCGGCGACACCTGGCGCATCCTGAGCAACGTGCCGCACGAGGTGACGGCCGGCCCCGAGGGCGCGCTCGCCGTCGAGTGCTTCACGCCGTCACGAAGCGACTGGGCCGGGCTCGAGCGGCTGGCGGGCCGCCCCGCGCCGAAGCTGACGTAGTGCAGCGCAACCGGTCAGTCCCGCCGCCGCAGGTCATCCCCGTGCTCGTCTACCCGGACGTGCGCGAGGCCGTCGCCTGGCTCGAGGCGGCGCTGGGCGCGAGCGAGCGCGTCCGCATCGGCGAGGGGCATCGTGCACAGCTCTCGCTCAACGGCGAGGCGGTGATCGTGGCCGAGCCCGGGAACACCCGCGTCCCCCCGGGCGGCGGCGCCACGACGCACATGGTGATGCTCCGGGTGGACGACGCCCGCGCGGTGTGCGAGCGGGCGCGCGAGCACGGCGCCCGGGTGCTGATGGAGCCGACCGACTTCGAGTACGGCGAGCGCCAGTGCGAGCTCGAGGATCCGTTCGGTCACCGCTGGTCGATCACCCAGACCATCGCCGACGCCGCGCCGGAGGACTGGGGCGGCATGACCGTCAACGGCGGCCACGACTACCCCGCCTAAGGGGCCAGGTCGTACGGGTAGCGGGTGAGCGTCTCGCTGCCGTCCTCGGTGACGAGCAGCAGGTCCTCCAGGCGCACCTCGCCGAGGCCGGCGACGGTCAGGCCCGGCTCGATCGCAATCACGTCGCCGGGGACGAGCTCGTCGCGACCGACCGGCCCCATACCGGGCGCCTCGTGCACGGCCAGCCCGACGCCGTGGCCGAGCGAGAACTGGAAGCCCTCGTCGGGGTTCTCGCCGGGCCCGGTGCGCAGCGTGCGGTGGCCGGCCTCCTCGAAGATGTCGCAGGCGATCGCGTACAGGGTCTCGCCGGTCACCCCCGGCCGCACCGCCTCGCGCGCCCGCTCGAGCGCCGATCGCACCAGCGTCTCCAGCTCGCGGACGGCTGCCGGCACCTCGCCGACGACGAAGGTGCGGGTCATGTCGGCATGGCAGCCGGACTCCTCGTCGCGCGGCCACAGGTCGATCACGATCGGCAGGTTGGCGGGGAGCGGGCCGGACCCGGGCTCGTGGCCGCCACCCTCCCAGGCGGACGACACGATGAGGTCGGTCGGCGCCGGCGCGCCGTGCTCCTGGCAGGCCGCGCGGATCGCCGCGCGCACCCGGTTCGAGGTCAGGGTCTCGCCGTCTGCCACGAGCCCGTCGCCGTCGACGGCCGTGCGCCGGAAGATGTCCGCCGCCGCCCGCAGGCCCGCCTCGGCGGCCGTCTGCGCCCGCCGGATCCCGGCCATCTCCGCCGCCGTCTTCACCCGTCGCCGGGCGGCGACAGCGGCATGGTCGAGGTGCAGGACGATGCCGTCGGCCCGGAAGCGATCGGCGATGAACACCGGCATCTCCGGGTCGGCGATCGCTTCCCGGATACCGATCCTGGCGACGGCGCGCGACGACAGCTCGAGGTCGATCTCGTGATGGCGCAGGCCCTGGTCGAGGAGCTCGAACAGCCCGAGCTCCTTGAACCCGAGCACCGTCGCACCGGGAGCCGCCGCCTCCACCCGCGAGCGGTCGAGGTCGCTGACCATCACGTGCAGCTTCCCGTCGACGACCGCGAGGACGAACGGGTCGCCGATCCCGACGGGGAGCTCGTGGCGCATCGCCGGCGAGCGCTCCGTGTCGCCGAAGAAGAGGAAGTCCGGCACCGCCGTGAGGCTAGCGCAGGCTCTCGGCGAACCCGGCGTTCGGCGCGCTCAGGTTCAGCATTCGCAGCTCGCCTGGACCGACGTTCCGGAACCCGTGCACCGTGCCGATGGGCGCCGCCACGAAGCTGCCCCGGCCGAAGCGGTGCGTCTCGTCGTCCAGGGTGAACTCGGCCTCGCCCTCGAGGACGAAGAAGCAGTCGGCATGCCCGCGGTGCATGTGCGGGTCGACGCCCTCGAAGTCCGGGCCGAACCGCAGCTCGACGACCTCGAGCGCATCGATCTCGCAGAGGATGCGGTGGTGCCGCGCCTCCCGCTGCACGTGCTCGCCGCCGTCGGGCCCGTGCGCGATCCCAGCCACGGGGCTAGCCGCCGCCGTAGGTGATGACGAGGTCGGACGCGAGCCCGATCAGGTAGCCCAGCGAAAGGCCGAGCAGCACCAGCCGGCCCCCGAGCCGCCGGTTCGCGGAGTTCCAGAGCTGGCCGACGACGTAGAGGATGGCGCCGGCGGCGAGGGTGTAGAACAGGATCTCGAGGGCCGGCGACGTCACCCGGTAGCCGATCAGCGTGCCGACGAACGTGGGGCCGCCGCCGATCAGGCCGGCCAGGATGATCCAGCGCCAGCTCGGACGGACGCCCCCCAGTGGCCCGACGATCCCGAAACCCTCGGTCGCGTTGTGGAGCGCGAAGCCGATGATGAGCGTGGTCGCGAGCGCCACCTCGCCGCCGCGGGCCGAGACGCCGATGGCGAGGCCCTCGGAGAAGTTGTGCAGGCCGATCGCGACCGCGATCAGCATGCCGAGCGTGAGCGACGCCCGCTCGGCCAGGGCCGCCAGGTCGGACGTCGGTATTGCCGCCCCCACGGCCGCGGCGTCGGCGCTCCCGCCGGCCATCGGCGCCGGCGTGCGCCGCCGCAGCAGCTGGTGCTCGATCCACGCCAGCCCCAGTCCGCCGGCCAGGATGCCCGCGGCGGCCATGATCCCGCGCGCCGCGAACGTGCCCCAGCCCCCGCCGTCCTTGGCCATCATCAGGCCGGACTCGAGGATCCCGTGGGCAGCGTCGAGCACGTCCCAGAAGATGAAGAGCAGGATGCCGGCAGCGAGCACGGACAGGAACGCGCGGGTGCGGTCGCCCAGCCCCTGCAATCGACCCACCGGGAGGCCGAAGTAGATCGTGAAGCCGGCGATCGCGCCGAGCACTGCCGTCTTCTCCGGGCTCATCTCATCATCCGTTCCACGTGCTTAGGCTACCCTAACCGGCTCTGGCTTAGGCCACCCTAACGCGCAGCACCGCCTGGCGGGTGACGCCGGTCACACCGCAGGGACGAAGCGGCGGATGAACGAGAGCGCCGTCTCGGCCACCTCGCGCCAGCCATGATCGATCGTGAGGGCGTGCCCGCGCCCGGCGATCTCGACGATCTCGGTCACGCCCGGGTTGTGCTGCTGGCGTTTGTACGAGGCGTTCGCGATCGCCCACGGAACCGTGTGGTCGCGCTCGCCCGAGACGATCAGGAGCGGGCCCCGGTCGGGGTTCTTGGTGTCCACCTTCGCCTCGGTCCACGGGTTGAAGTTCGCGGTCGCGGCCTGGAACAGCGGCGCGCCCGGCGCGGGCACGGCGTAGGCCTCGTAGAGCTCCTTCGCCTCGGCCTCGTCGACCGCATTCGCAAAGGCGTAGCGGAACTGCTCGTAGGTGAGCGGCACCGCCCGGTTCCAGTTGAGCGGGTTCGCGAGCACCGGTGCGGACGACCGCAGGGCCGAGATCGGCAAGGGCAGCACGCCGCGAAACGGCGCCGGGTCGATCGCGACCGACACGGCCGCCCGGCCTCGCCCGGCCAGGATCTGCGTGAGGAGGCCGCCGAACGAGTGCCCGATCACCGCCGGCTTGTGATCGAGCCCGCCGATGAGCTCGTCCAGGTGGTCGGCGACCTCGTTGATCGTCTTCCCCGCGAACACTTCGGGGTGTTCCTGAGCCTCCTCGACGCTGGCCGGGTCGTCGGGCCAGCCTGGCGCGAGCGGGGCGAACCCCGCCGCCGCGAACATCTCCGCCCACCGGTCCCAGCTGCTCGGAAGCAGCCACAGGCCGTGGATGAACACCACTGGCGTCAGGCCGGACGCGTTCGCGCGGTCGACCTGCAGGCCCTCATGCTCGGTAACGGTCGCCATCGCTTCCCCCCTGTCCCTGGTGACGGCCCGGAGCCCGCCAGTGTACCGGGGCCGATAAGCTGGCGCGGTGGGCGTTCACCGCTTGCGAACCCTCGTCATCGCCGGCCTCGTGCTCGTCCCGGCCCTGGTGCTCGCGGCCGGTGTCGAGTCCGGCCCCTCGAGCGCCGCGGGAACCCCGCGCACGCTGCCGGCACACGTCTTCGCCCCGTACTTCGAGACCTGGACGACGAACCGCCTGATCCGCGTCGCCGGCCGCTCCGGCGCACGTGACTTCACCCTCGCGTTCGTCCAGGCGCCGGGCCGCGGGTCGTGCACCCCGACGTGGAACGGCGACCCCGCTGAGCCGACCGCCGGGGGCCGGTATCTGCCCGGGCTGGCCGCGCTGCGGCGGGAGGGCGGCGACGTCATCCCCTCGTTCGGCGGCTACAGCGCCGACCACGCTCTGACCGAGATCGCCGACTCGTGCCCGAGCGTGCGCCGCCTGGCCCGCGCCTACGAGTCTGTGGTGCGCACCTACGGCGCGACCCGGCTCGACATGGACGTCGAGGACCGCTCCCTGGCGCACGCGGCCGGCATCGACCGCCGCAACCGGGCACTGCTGCTCGTCGAGCGCTGGGCGCACCGCAGCGGCCGCCCGCTCCAGATCTCCTACACGCTCCCGGTCGAGCCGGCGGGGCTCGAGGCGGACGGCCTGGCCGTGCTCCGAGACGCCGTCCACGCCGGCACCCGCGTCGACGTCGTGAACATCATGACCTTCGACTACTACGACGGCGTGACGACCGACATGGGGGCGGCGGCGATCGGCGCGGCCCGTGGCCTGCACCGCCAGCTGCACCGGCTGTATCCGCGTCGCAGCAGCCGGCGGCTGTGGGCGATGGTCGGCGTGACGATCCTGCCCGGCATCGACGACTACCCGCGCAAGACCGAGGTCACTTACCTCCGCGACGCCGCCCGGCTGCGGCGGTTCGCCGAGCGGGTCGGGATCGGCACACTCTCGATGTGGGCGATCGAGCGCGACAACGGCGCCTGCCCGGGCCGGATCGACTCCAACACCTGCTCGGGCATCGCCCAGGCGCCCTGGGCCTTCACGCACCTGCTCCAGCCGTTCACCTCGCCGGCGCCGCGATGAGCGGCCTGCGCGTCGTCGGCGCCGGGCTCGGCCGCACCGGCACGAACTCGCTCAAGCTCGCCCTCGAACGGCTGACCGGCGGGCGCTGCTACCACATGCTCGAGCTGTTCGAGAACCCCGGCGACCTGCCGCACTGGCGCGCCGCCGTCCGCGACGACCCACCCGACTGGCGCACGTTCCCCGCCGGCTACACGGCCACCGTCGACTGGCCCGCATGCGCGTTCTGGGCCGGGCTCGCCGCCGCGCACCCGGACGCGGTCGTGCTGCTCTCGGTGCGCGACTCGGCCGAGCAGTGGTGGCGCAGCTTCGAAGCGACGATTCTCGCGGGGCTGTCACGGCCGGTACCGCCCGACGACCCGGAGTGGGCGGAACGGCGCAAGGTCACCCTCGAGATGCTCGAGCGGACGTTCACGCCCAGGTGGCGCGAGCGCGACGGCGCGATGGCCGGCTACGAGGCGCACAACGCGGCCGTCCGGGAGGCGGTGCCGGCCGGCCGGCTCGTCGAATGGCGGGCGGGCGACGACTGGGAGCCGATCTGCGCCGCGCTGGGCGTGCCCATCCCCGAGGAGCCGTTCCCACACGTGAACACGACCGAGGAGTTCCAGGCGGCCGACCAGCCGGCCGCCGAGTGAACGGGTCAGTAGAGCTCCTGGTGGTAGCGCGCGACCATCGCGGCCTGCGACTCCGCCGCGCCCGACCCGGTCTGGTCGCGGAGCATCTCGCCGAGCGTCGGTAGCTCCGAGCGGTCGATCTGCGCCTCTGCGCTCCACAGGCGCGAGCGCATGAGCGCCTTGCCGCAGTGCAGGTAGGCCTCGCGCACGGTGATGCGCAGCACGACGGCCGGCGCCCGCCGGCCGACCTTGAACGGCTCGGCCAGATCAGCGTCCGTCCGCAGCTCGACCATGCCGTTGACGCGCAGGGTCTCGTCGACGCCCGGGACCATGAAGAGCAGCCCGATCTCGGGATGCTCGGTGAGGTTCGACAGGGAGTCGAGCCGGTTGTTCCCCGGCCGGTCGGGCAGGAGCAGCGTCCGCTCGTCGGCGACCCTGACGAAGCCCGGCTCACCGCCGCGCGGCGTCGCGTCCATGTGGCCCTCGGCGTCCGCCGTCGCCATCACCACGAACGGGGAGAGCTCGATGAAGCGGCGGCAATGGCGATCGACCCGGTCGAGCTGCTTGCGCAGCGTGCGCTCCTTCGGCGGCGGATGCAGCGCCCGGAGCTCGGTCTCGGAGGAGATCGCAGCCATCCCGGCCATCGTAACGGCGACATCCGGGGTCTGACCCCGAACGGGACTGCAACGGAACTGTCACAACCCGCGTTCGGGGTCTGACCCCGCTGTCGGCCGCCCTGATACGGTCGCGGCTCGAACCGACCCGGGGGTGGCGATGCGCTATATGGTGATCGAGACGTTCACGCAGGGGGCGCGGCCCGTGTACGAGCGGGCTCGCGACCGCGGGCGGATGCTGCCGGAGGGTCTCGAGTACGTCGAGAGCTGGGTCACGGAGGGGCTCGGGGGCTGCTTCCAGCTGATGGAGACCGACGACCCGGCGCTGTTCGACACGTGGACGGCACGCTGGGCCGACCTCGCCGACTTCGAGATCGTGCCCGTGCTGGCGTCGGCCGAAGCGGCCGCGCAGGCGCTCGGGTGACCGCCGCAGTCGACGTCCGCCCGCTGAGGCCGCTGGACGGGCCCGCCTGCGACGCCGTCGTGGCGTCGCTGCCCTACCACTTCGGCAGGGAGTCGGGCCGGGAGGCGTGTGCCGCGGCCGTCCGCAGCCAGGACGGCCTGGCCGCACGCACAGGCGGCGAGATCGCGGGCTTCCTCACCTGGCGGCCGTGGTACCGGGCGAGCCGCGAGATCACCTGGATGGCCGTCCACGCCAACCGCCGCGGCGAGGGCATCGGCCGGACGCTGCTCGAGCACCTGGCCGCGGAGAGCGCGGAGCACGCCCGCTACCTGGTGGTCACGACTCTCTCCGAGGCGATGCCGGAGCCGGGCGTCGCCGACGGCTACGCCCGCACCCGCCGCTTCTACGAGCGCAACGGGTTCGAGCCCGTGTGGGATCCGGAAGGCTGGTGGAACGACGCCAACCAGGCCGTCGTCATGGTGCGCTGCCTCGACTGACGTTTCCCCCGTGGATGCTGGGGGATGCCGAGTCCGCCGCGACCACCGCGTCGATCTCCGCCCCCAGGTCGGCGGCCGCCTCGCGCAGGTGCTCGAGGATCTCCGCGTTCTCGCCGTCGTGGTCGCGGAGGGCGAGAATCTCGATGTACCCGACGATCACGGCCAGCGGCGTCCTCAGACGGTGCGCCAGGTCCGGCTGCTCCGTGTGACCCATGCCTCGAACACTACCGGGCCACATCCCCTGGCCCGGATCACCCAATCGGGTGAGGGCACTACCCGATTCTGGGGGCAGACTAATCGGGGGCACAACGGAGGAGGCATGATGGCTGAGGCAGAGGACGACGTCCGGGCACTGGCGGGGCACATCGATCACGAGCTGGGGCACCGCGTGCACTGGCGGCTGGCGGTTCCGGGGGGACGCCGGTACCTCGTGTTCGACGGCGACAGCTTCATCGGCGAAGCGGTCGGGTACACAGGCGTAGAAGCGCTTCTGCGAGCGTGGGTGCGTGGGTTCGAGGCAGGGCAGTTCCGCGCCGACCTGGACGAGTTCCTGGCCGAGCTGCTGCGCGAGTCGTAGGCCCGCCGCGCCCGCGTGTGGAGCGGCTCGCGGGCCGGTGTAGGATCTGCCCGTGACCGAGCGCACAGAGCCAGATCCCTCGGCGTTGGTCGCGGCCGCCCGCGACCTCCTCGGGGTCGACCATCCCGCCATCATGGCGACGACCGTGTGCTCGATCGTCGAGCACGGCGGTGAGCTGCTCATGGTGCGTCAGCTGAACCGGGAGGGCGAGGAGCGCTGGAACTTCCCCACCGGGTGGATGGCCCCGATCGACGAGGACGGCCACGTCCAGCTGCCCGAGCACTCCGTGAACCGCAACCTGCTCATGGAGACGGGCTACGCCGCCTCGGACGCGCACCTGATCGGCGTGTCCGTCGTTCGCGAGCACGACCCCGACGGCCACCGGGTGGGAACCTCGCTACGCCTCAACTACCTGTCGGCGCACCCGCGCCAGACGAGCTACGCCGTCACCGACTCCGACATCCTCGGCACGCCCGCGTGGTTCGCGCCGGCGGAGATCGAGGATCTGATCGGCCGCAAGCAGGTCAAGGGCGAGCTGACGGCGGCAGCGTTCCGCCACTGGCAGGAACACCACCGAAGCGGCGCGCTCTCGGCCGACGTGGTCGATATCCCGAACTAGGGCCCCACACGTCTGCCGGGTCCGCTACCCTGCCGGCGGACACCATGGCAGGTCGTTTTCGACTGTTCATCGTTGGCGCGGCGATGACTGCCCTGATCGCTCCGGGAACGGCAAATGCGTTGACGTCGACTCCCGCGAGTTCCTGGCAGACGAACGGACGTGTGCGCGCGATCGCCATCGCCGGCGGGAAGATCTTCATCGGCGGCGACTTCACTCGTGTCCGTGCGCCCGGCGCGAGCGGCGGCGGCGTCGTCCGCGACCACCTGGCCGCGCTCAGCCTCGCGACCGGCCGGGTCATGCCCTGGCACCCGCGCGCCAACGGCACGGTGACGTCGCTGCGGGCGAATGCGGCCGGGACGACGATGTACATCGGCGGCGGGTTCACCAGGATCAACGGCTTCCTGCGCGCGCACGTGGCCGCGGTCACGACCTCGGGATCGGCGCTGCGCAAGTGGCACGCGAACACGAACGGCACCGTGTACGCCATCGCCGTCAGCACGCGCCGCGTCTACCTCGGCGGCAGCTTCACGGCCGTGAAGGGCGCGCGCCGGGTGCGCCTGGCCGCGATCGGAAACACCAGCTCCGCGGTGCTCGCGCCCTGGCATCCGAACGCGAACTCGACCGTCCGCGCGCTCACGATGTCGCCCGGCGGCAAGCGCATCTTCGCCGGTGGCGACTTCAGCCGCGTGAACGGCTTCCTCCGCCCGCACCTCGCGGCGCTGTGGGTCGCCGGCGGCCTGAGCCGGTTCGCCGCCCGGCCGACCTGGCCGATCTCGGCCCTGCGCACGGCGGGCCGGCAACTGGTCGTCGGCGGCGGCGGCAACGGCGGCCACGTCGCGCTGTACGCGGCGGCGAACGGCGCCCGCAGGTGGCTCGCGGTGACCGACGGCGACGTCCAGGGCGTCGCGATCTCCGGCTCGAGCATCATCGTCGGCGGCCACTTCAACAACTTCTGCATCGGCGGCGAGGGCCATGGCGACCCGCTCCAGTGCAACAACCCGAGGACGCGCCGCAAGCTGCTGGCGCTGTCGCTGGCCGAGGGCGTCACGACCGCCTGGGATCCCGACGTCGTCGGCAGCCCGATCGGCGTTTCGGCCGTCGCCGCGGGCGGCGGTGGAGCCCAGGCCGGCGGCGCGTTCACCAAGGTGCACGGCGTGAACCAGCAGGGCTTCGCCCGGTTCCGCTGACCCGTACCCCGCGCGAGCTGTTCGGGTCGTGTGAGGTTTTCGTTTGGGCCGTTGACGCGGAGACGGCCCCCGCGCTACTGAGAGAGCAGGACCGGCGGGCACCCGCCCGCCTCGACGAGGGAGACCAGATGCAGAAGGGCTCAGCCCAGACCGGCAGCACCGCCCCCGGCAAGGTCGGCGACATCCAGTTCGCTGGCAACCGCACGGGCAGGATCGACTGGCGCAGCCGGCCGGCGTCGGCGCTCGGCCACGACTCTGCGGTGAGGCGCCGCCGCATCGAGCGGCGCATGCAGCGCGGCCTCCTGCTCGACGGCCTCCGAGAGGGGTAGGCCCCTAGGCGCCGCGGAAGCGCGGCGCCCGCTTCTCACGAAACGCGGCCACGCCCTCGGCGAAGTCGGCCGTGCCGGCCGCCGCCGTCTGCAACGACGCCTCCAGCTCGAGCTGCTCGGCGAGCGTGTTCTCCGCCGCCCGGTCGAACAGCTGCTTGTGCAGCGCGATGGCCGCCGTCGGCAGCGCCGCCAGCTCGTCCGCCAGCGCGTCGGCGCGCCGGGCCAGATCGGCGGGCTCGACCACGTCGGAGACGAGCCCCCAGCCGAGCGCGTCGTCGGCCGAGAGCCGGTGTCCCGACGCCATCCACTCGAGCGCGCGCGCCGGGCCGAGGATGCGGCTCAGGAAGTACGTCGCGCCCGAGTCGGGCACGAGCCCGATGCTCACGAACGCCGGCACGAACACCGCCGAGCGGGCGCAGATGCGCACATCACAGGCTGCGGCGAGGGCGAGCCCCGCTCCGGCAGCGGCACCGTTCACCGCGGCGATCACCGGCTTCCGCAGCGCACGCAGCGCGCGGATGTTCGGGTGGAAGCGGTCCCGCAGGAGCGCGCCGACCGCCTCGGGCGAGGTGAGCGCCGCGACGTCCTGGCCCACGCAGAATCCACGCCCCGCGCCGGTGATGACGACCGCCCGCACGGCGTCTTCTCCGGCCTGGGCGAGCGCCGCCCGCAGTCCGTCGTGCATCGCCTCGTCGAACGCGTTCAGCACGTCGGGCCGGTTCAGCGTGATGGTGAACACCGCCTCGCGGCGGGCGACCTCGACCTCCACGGGGCCTAGCCGCCGAGCAGTGCGCGGATGCCGTCGCCGGCAGGCGCGAGGTCGATGGGCCGGCGGCCGTCGTCGGCGCGGAGGTCGCGGGTGGCGCCGTGGTCGAGCAGCAGCCGCCCCGTCACCTGGTCGCCCCGGGCCGCGGCCGAGTGCAGCGGCACGAAGCCGCCCTGCTGGCGGGCGTCCGGGTCGGCCCCGCGCTCCAGCAGGAGCGCAGCGATGGCGGCGTGGCCGCCGGCCGCGGCGGAGTGCAGCGGCTGGACCCGGGTCGGGTTGCCCGCCTGCGCATCGACCGCAGCACCATGCTCGAGCAGCACGGCCGCCACCTCGAGCTGGCCGAAGAACGCGGCCAGGTGGAGCGCGGTGAAGCCGTCGGCCCCCTCGGCCCGAACAGCGGCCGGATCGGCGCTGACGACCTCGGCTACGCGCCCGGCGCGCCCGAGCGCGGCAGCCTCGAACATGTCGAGCTCGGAGACGGCGTCCGCAAGCCGCTCGGCGATCCAGGCATGGCCGTGGTAGCGGGCCCGCAGGATGACGGAGATGCCGTCGGGGCCGCGGGCGGACGCCAGGTCGGGGCTCTCGCCGACCAGCCGCTCGACGCCCGCCGCATCGCCGGCCTCGACCGCCTCGATCATCCGCCGCGCGTCCGCAGCGGCTGTCCCCTCCGCCACCTGCCCACCCCCTCGTCGTGTGCGGGCGAAGGTAATGGATGGCGGGCGCCCGCGCAAGCCGGACGCCCGCCATCATGAGGTGCGCAGTGGCCTAGGACACAGGGTGACCGGTGAGCATCGAGTGCTCGCGGCCCAGCGTGGTCGTCGCCACCGAGATGACCGCGGCGGCGACGAGGACGATCGGCGCCCACCACTCGCCGGACAGCGAGCCGGCGATGCCGAGGGCGTTGTCGAGCGAGTCCGTGCCCGGCCCGATCGCCGAGACGCCCGTCGCGATCGCAATGATCGTCAGGTTGTACTCATAGCCGCCGGCAGTGACGAAGAAGCCCTTCTGCCAGTGGACCGTGATGATCGCGTTCAGCATCACAACGACGAGAGCGATCGCCGCGAACGGCGTCAGCAGGCCGAGCGCGAACAGCAGGCCGCCGAAGAATTCGGCCGCGCCGGCGAGGAGCGCCATCGTCGCGGGCCAGCGGAAGCCGAGCTTCGTGAACATGCCCGTGGTGCCGACCCGGCCGGGGCCCTCGAACCAGCCGAAGAGCTTCTGCGAGCCATGCGCCGCCAGAGTCAGGCCCATGACGACCCTGAGAATGAGGAGTCCGAGAGTCACGTTGCAATCCTCCAGACAAATTTGCTTGCGCCCTCATCTATTCCCCAAAAGAAGCTGCGCTAACCAGCAGCCCCGACACCAGGGCGTCGGCGCGGGCGTTCTGCGCGGCGGGCACCCAGCGGTAGGTGACGCCGCCGAGCTCGTCCGCCGCCGCCCGGGCGCGATCGCGCAGGGCGGCAAGGGCAGGGTTTCGCAGCGGCCGCTCGGCCACCAGGTGGCGGACGACGAGGCGTGAGTCCGTGCGCACCTCGACCCGCTCGAACCCGAGCCGGAGCGCGGCGGCGAGCCCTTCGGCGACGGCCCGGTACTCGGCCGTTCCGACCGTGGCGACGCCGATCTCCGCCGCGACGGCGGCGACTTCGCGGCCGTCGGGGTCGTCGATCACGTAGGCATAGGCGGCGGGGCCGGGATTGCCGCGCGAGCCGCCGTCACACCAGACGACCGCCCAGCCCGGCGGCGCCGCACCGGATCCCTCGGTCGCCGCGGCGCCGCGCGAGCGCCGTGCCAGCCGGCGGCGCTCGGAGTCCTTCATCGTCTTCCCGGCCTTGCGGACGCCCTTCGTCACGCGGGCGGCGAGGGGCGCTCGTCGGTCACGAGGTGCTGTACCGGCCGCCTGAACCCGCCGCGCAGGTCGGCGACGACCGCCGCGGCGACGTCCGGTGGCAGGAACGGCCCCGGCGTCGCGACGGGTGGGTGCCACTCGTGGTGACGCAGGTCGGTCGGCGCGCCGGGGAGCGTCTCCCCCGCCTCGGCCAGGAAGTACAGGATGACCTCGTGGCGGTAGTCGCCGGACTCGACGAACAGGTTCTCGCTGACATAGAGCAGCCGCTGGACGCGGATGACGAGCGCCGCCTCCTCGATCAGCTCCCGGCGCACCGCCTCCTCGGCCGTCTCCCCCGGCTCGACGCCGCCGCCGGGAAGCCAGTAGAACGGCGCCCGGTCGAAGTGGTGGGTGCGGTCGAAGAGCACGCGGCCCTCGCCGTCCGGGATCACCGCCCGCGCCCGCACCGACATCACCGGCTCGGCCGCGGGCCGCGGCTCAGCCGACAAGCGCCTGCTCCGCCTCGTAGATCGGCAGCACCCGGCGCAGGAACTCGCCCGTGTGGCTGCCCGGCGTCTCGGCGACCTCCTCCGGCGTCCCCTGCGCGACCACCTGGCCGCCGGCGTCGCCGCCCTCCGGCCCGAGGTCGAGCACCCAGTCGGCCTGCTTGATCACGTCGAGGTTGTGCTCGATCACGAGTACCGTATTGCCGGCGTCGACCAGCCGCTGCAGCACCTCGAGCAGCTTCTCGATGTCGTAGGTGTGCAGGCCGGTGGTGGGCTCGTCCAGGATGTAGAGCGTCCGGCCGGTGGCCACCTTGCTGAGCTCCGTGGCCAGCTTGACCCGCTGCGCCTCGCCGCCGGAGAGGGTCGTCGCCGGCTGTCCGAGGCGCATGTAGTCGAGCCCGACGTCGTGCAGCGTCTGCAGGCGCCGCCGCAGCTTCGGGATCTTGGCGAAGAAGTCCAGCGCCTCCTCGACGGACATGTCGAGCACGTCGGCGATCGACTTGCCCTTGAACTTCACCTCGAGCGTCTCCCGGTTGTAGCGGCGGCCGCGGCAGGCCTCGCAGTTGATGTAGACGTCGGGCAGGAAGTGCATCTCGATCTTGATCGTGCCGTCGCCGCGGCAGGTCTCGCAGCGCCCGCCCTTGACGTTGAACGAGAACCGGCCCGGCTTGTAGCCGCGGGCGCGGGCGTCCGGCGAGGTCGCGTACAGAGCGCGGATGTGGTCGAAGACGCCCGTGTAGGTCGCCGGGTTCGACCGCGGCGTGCGCCCGATCGGCGACTGGTCGATGTCGATGACCTTGTCGAAGGCGTCGATCCCCTCCACCGACCGGTGCGCCCCCGGCTTCACCCGGGCGCGGTTGAGCCGGTTCGCGAGCGACTTGAACACGACCTCGTTCACGAGCGTGCTCTTGCCCGACCCGCTCACGCCCGTGACGCAGATCAGCTTGCTCACCGGCAGGTCGACGTCGATGTCCTTGAGGTTGTGCTCGGACGCGCCCTGCACGCCGAACCAGCCGGCGTCGTGCATGCGCCGGTCGGGCACCGGGATCGCCCGCCGGCCGGACAGGTAGGCGCCCGTGATCGAGCGCTCCGATGCCATCACCTCCGCGGCCGTGCCCGTCGCGACCACGCGCCCGCCGTGCTCTCCCGCCCCCGGCCCCATGTCGACGATGTGGTCGGCCGCCCGGATCGTTTCCTCGTCGTGCTCGACGACGATCACGGTGTTGCCGAGCTCGCGCAGGCGCTCGAGAGTCGCCAGCAGCTTGGCGTTGTCGCGCTGGTGGAGCCCGATCGACGGCTCGTCCAGGATGTAGAGGACGCCCATGAGCGACGAACCGATCTGGGTGGCCAGCCGGATCCGCTGCGCCTCCCCGCCCGACAGGCTGGCCGCCGCACGGCCGAGCGTGAGGTAGCCGACGCCGACGTCGGCCAGGAACGTCAGCCGCTCGCGGATCTCCTTGAGGATGCGGACGCCGATTGCCTGCTCGGTCTGCGTCAGCTCGAGCGCGTCGACGAACTCGATCGCGGACATTACGGACATGCGCGTGACCTGGGCGATGGTGCGGTCGCCGACCGTGACCGCGAGGCTCGTGTCCTTGAGCCGGTCGCCGTGGCAGGCCGGGCACGGCTTGAGCGCCATGTACTCCTCGATGCGCTCCTTCTGATACGACGAGTCGGTCTCGCGGTAGCGCCGCTCCAGGCTGGGCACGATGCCCTCGAATGCGAGCATGTAGCTGCGCTTGCGGTTCATCCGGTTGCGGTAGGTGACGTAGAGCTTGTCGCCGCCCGTGCCCTTGAGGAAGAGGTCGCGCTGCTGCTCGGGCAGGTCGGCCCAGGGCGTGTCGAGATCGACCTCGTAGCGGTCGGCGATGGCCTGGATCACCTGGGTGTAGAAGTTGGAGTTGATCACCGTCCAGGGAACGAGCGCGCCCTGGGAGATCGACAGGCTCGGATCGGGGACGACCAGATCGGGGTCGATCTCGCGCTGGGTGCCGAGGCCGGTGCAGCGCGGGCAGGCGCCGTGGGGCGAGTTGAACGAGAAGATGCGCGGGGCGAGCTCGGGCAGCGAGATGCCGTCGTCGGGGCAGGCGAATTGCTCGGAGTAGGTGGTCGTGTTGCCGTCGACCACCGCGATCTCGACCAGGCCCTCGGCCAGCCGCAGAGCCGTCTCGACGGAGTCGGTCAGCCGCGTGCGCAGGCCCTGCTTCATCACGAGCCGGTCGACGACGACCGAGATCGAGTGGCGCACCTGCTTGTCGAGCTCGATCGGCTCCTCCAGCATCAGCTGCTGCCCGTCGACCTTGACGCGCGTGTAGCCGTCGCCGCGGAGCTGCTCGAAGAGGTCGCGGTACTCGCCCTTGCGCGTCCGCACGACCGGGGCGTCGACGGTGAA
>Ga0075424_100002248_pt1 | contig 17527 bp, 18 predicted proteins | sample SoiMethybrSBSTD3_FD_75301 | JGI IMG/M metagenome (GOLD analysis project Ga0075424, IMG submission 75301) | Bulk soil microbial communities from a Populus tree surrounding site in Tennessee, USA - Soil MetaG P. TD hybrid SBSTD3 | ecosystem: Environmental > Terrestrial > Soil > Tree plantation...
GTGCGGGTCGACGGCACCGACCTGCGCGAGATCGAGCTGCGCGGCTACCGCCGCCAGCTCGGAGTCGTCCTGCAGGACCCGTTCCTGTTCTCCGGGACGATCGCCGACAACATCCGCTTCGCCCGGCCCGACGCGAGCGACGACGCCGTGCGCGACACGGCCGCCGCGATCGGCCTCGACCGGCTGCTGCGGCGGCTGCACGGCGGCCTCGCGCACGAGGTACGCGAGGGGGGCGCCGGTCTCTCGGCGGGCGAGCGGCAGCTGATCTCGATCGCCCGCGCGCTGCTCGCCGACCCGCGCATCCTGATCCTCGACGAGGCGACCTCCAACATCGACCGGCCGACCGAGGTCGTGATCGAGCGCGCGCTCGACCGGCTTCTGCACGGGCGCACTTCCGTGATCATCGCCCACCGCCTGGCCACCGTCCGCCGCGCCGACGCCGTGCTCGTCGTCGAGCGCGGGCGCATCGTCCAGCGCGGCACGCCGGCCGAGCTGGCCGGAATCGACGGCCCGTTCCAGCGCCTGGCCGGCGCGCTCGAGACGGCGGCCGAGCTCCCTCCAGCCGGCCGCACGCGCCGCTCGCCGGTATCTGCACGCGGCCGCAGATAGGCGTAGCATCACGCGGCTTCTGAGTCGAAGGCCACGTAAATGAGGGCAGGAGGGCAGCGCCGTGGAACACCATGGATCCGAGAGCTACTACGTGCTGGGCGAGGGGCTCCTGGCCGAGAGCGGCGGCGGCCGCGCCCAGCCGCTCGCGCCGGAGGTGGAGGCGGCGACAGCGCCGTTTCGCTTCTCCCGGATGGGGCCCTCGGGCGCAGGACATCAGGTGGGCGAGAAGACCCGCCAGCTGCTGGCGCAGGCGATGACGAAGGTGCAGGCCACCCGGGGCTCTCGGATCCCGTCGGGCTTCACCTACCTCGGCCAGTTCATCGACCACGACCTCACCGCCGACAAGACGGCGGTCACGTTCGGCGAGGACGTCTCGCCCGCGGCCATGCTGCAGGGCCGCTCGCCCGTCCTCGACCTCGACTCGCTCTACGGCGCGGGCCCGTCCGATCCCGTCTCGGCCGGGTTCTACAGCGACGGCCTGCACCTGAAGACGGGTGCAACCGTCAACCCGGCCAAGGCCGGCCACGACCTGCCGCGCGTCGGCAAGGGCTCGGCCGCCGCCCGCCGCAAGGCGAACATCCCCGACCTGCGAAACGACGAGAATCTGGCCGTCGCCCAGACGCACGCGATGTTCATCCGCTTCCACAACCGGGTGGTCGACACGCTGCCGAAGTCGACGCCGCCGGGGCAGATGTTCAGCCGCGCCCGGCGCAAGGTGACCAAGCACTACCAGTGGATGATCCGCACCGACTTCCTGCCCCGGATCTGCCAGAAGGCGGTGGTCGACGACGTCTTCAAGAACGGCCGCAAGGTGTTCGAGGTGGGGGCGACGCCGACCGACATGCCGACGATGCCGCTCGAGTTCTCGGTGGCCGCCTACCGGCTCGGGCACAGCATGGTTCGGGCCGCCTACAACTGGAACGTGAACTTCCCCGACGGCGGGGGCACGCTGGATCTGCTCTTCCATTTCACCGGCACGAGCGGCAACCTCGACGGGCTCGACCAGCTCTTCGGCATCTGGATCGCCGATTTCCGCCGCCTCTACAACTTCGGCGAGGCCGGCCGCGAGGACCTGGTCGTCGCCGAGCCTGACTTCAACCGGGCGCAGCGCATCGACACGATGCTCGTGAACCCGCTACACGACCTGCCGGTCGGCTCGATCGGGGGCACGCCGCCGCCGCCGGGTATCGACCGCAACCTGGCCTACCGCAACCTGACCCGGGCGAGAATGGTGTCGCTGGCGTCGGGCCAGCAGATGGCGGCGCTGATGAAGAGCAAGGGCGTGGCGGTGACGCCGCTGACGAAGGCGCAGATCCGCGACGGCAAGGGCTCCGCGACGCTCGAGGCGCTGTCGAAGAAGCGCCTCAACCGGGTCGTGGCCGACACCCCGCTCTGGTTCTACATCCTGCGTGAGGCGGAGCTGAACCAGGGCCGGCTGACCGGCGTCGGCGCGCGCATCGTGGCCGAGACGTTCCACCGGGCGATGGAGGGCAGCACCTTCTCGATCGTGCGCGACCCGGCCTGGCGGCCCCAGCTCGGGCCGGACACGAACACGTTCCGCATGGTCGACCTGCTGCTGTTCGCGGCCAACGGGAAGGCCGCCGTCATCAACCCGCTGGGAGGCTGACTCGGGCCGCGTCCTCGTCTCCGCCTTCGAGCCGTTCGACGGGCGGCCGGACAACTCGTCCGCGGCCGCACTCGCGGAATTCACCTCCCGCCGGGCGGCGGATCTCGACGTGGCGACCGTCGTGCTGCCGGTCGTCTACGGCGACGCCACCCGGGTGCTCGCGGCCGCGATCGCCGAGACGCAGCCCGCGGCGGTCGTCGCGCTCGGCCAGGCGAACGGCCGCGACCGCGTCACCGTCGAGCGGGTGGCGCTGAACCTGGTCACCGCGACCGCGCCCGACAACGCGGGCCGTTCGCTGGCCGAGGAGCGGGTGGTGGCCGGCGGGCCGGCCGCCTACTGGGCCACGCTCCCGGTCGTGCAGATCGTCTCGGCGCTCGTCGCCGCGGGCGTGCCCGCCGCCCCCTCCCCCGACGCCGGCGGCTACGTGTGCAACCACGTCTTCTACGGCCTCATGCACCTGATCGCGACGGAGCGACCGGACCTGCGCGGCGGCTTCGTCCACGTGCCCTGCCTGCCGGAGCAGGTGACCGCGACGGGCGGCCCCAGCATGGGCCTCGACACGCTCGCCCGCGCCGTCGAGGTGGTGGTCAGGACGACAATCGGGGTCTGACCCCGAACGTCGGCCGTGACACTTCTGTTGCCCTCCCGTTCGGGGTCTGACCCCGGTTACCTGGCCGTGCGCCGGGGTACCTGGGCCGCGTGGAACGCCGGAAGTCGAGCCGTGTCATCGACGCGGTCAGCGACATGCTCGGCCGCGAGGCCACCTTCGCGGTGGTCGTCCTGTGCGACATCGTCGCGCTGGCCGCGGTGCTCGTCGTCGGCATCGGCGACACGCCCGTCGTCTCCGCGATCTCGCTCTGCGTGTCGCTCGCGACCCTCGTCATGGTCTGCGCCGTCCAGCACACGTCGAGCCGGGAGTCGAAGGCGCTCAACCTCAAGTTGGACGAGCTCATCCGGGTCTCGGAGGCCCGCAACGAGCTGATCGGTGCCGAGGAGGACTCGCACTCACAGCTCGAGACGCACGCCGGCAAGCTGCGCGAGCGCCATCGCCGGCAGCCGGACGAGGCGCGATGAGTGGCGGGCGGCCTCAGGCGGGCAGCCGTTGCGCAAACCGAACGACCCGGCCGGAGCCGTCGCACGGGCGCTCGACGTCGATCCGCGAGCACAGCTTCGCGAGCAGCTGCACCGCGAGCATGTGGCCCTCGCCCGGATCCGGGCCGCGGTCGGCGACGGTCACCTCGATCTCGCCGGCGGAGCGGCGGAACCCGATGTCGACGGTGCCGTCCGCCGCGTGGGTGCGCTCCATGGCCGCCCCGCACACCTCCGAGAGCACGAGCTTCAGGTCGTCCAGGCGCCGGTCGGTGAGGGGCAGCCCGGACACCACGCCCACCAGCGTCGTCCGGCAAAGTGACAACATGCCGACGTCGGCAGGCACGACGAGCTCCGCAACCAGCTGAAGCTCCGTGCCCTCCATGCGATGGAACCTACCATCACCCTCAGGTTGCTAAACGGCCCGTCGCGCGGCGAGATCGCCCGCCACGCGACCACCGCGCTCGCGGTGCGGGCCGGGCTCGCGCCGCTCGCGGCCGACCGGGCCGGAGGCGCGGTGGCGGCGGCCGTGACGGCCGCGAACGCCGAGGAGGTGACGCTCACCGCCTCGCTCGACCCGGCCGCCGCCGAGGTGGTCCTCACTGCGTCCGGAGCGTGGGCCGGCGACCGGGCCACGGCACTCGCGTACCTCGACGCGGCGGTGTCCGACGACCGTGTCGCGTTCCGGTTCGTCCGGACGCCCCTGCGCCGCGTATGACGCGCCCGGGCGGGGGCCGGAGCGTCCGGCCCCCGCGAACGCCGGGTCAGCGGGACGCGGCCGCCCGCTCGCGCTGGGCGGCGTGCGAGCCTTCGGCGAACTCCTCGACGATCTTGGCGCAGAACGCCGGCAGGTCGTCGGGCTTGCGGCTGGTGACGAGGCCGCCGTCGGTCACGACCTCCTCGTCGACCCAGTCGGCGCCCGCGTTGCGCATGTCGGTCTCGAGGCTGGGCCACGACGTCAGCCGGACGCCGTCGACGACTCCAGCCTCGGCCAGCATCCACGGCGCATGGCAGATCGCGCCGACGGGCTTGCCCTGCTCGAAGAACGCGCGCACGAACTCGACTGCCGGCCGCTCCGTCCGCAGCGCGTCCGGATTCGCGACGCCGCCGGGCAGGACGAGCGCGTCGTAGTCGGACGCGTCGGCGTCCTCGACGACCCGGTCGACCTCGAACGTCTTGCCCTTGTCGTGATGCTCCATGCCCTGGATCCGGCCGTGGGCGAGGGACACGAGCTCGGCCTTCGCGCCGGCCCTCTCGACCGCCGCGAACGGCTCGGCGAGCTCACTCTGCTCGACCCCATCGGTGGCCAGAAACGCGATTCTCTTGCCGTCTAGCTGAGCCATCTTGCATCCTTCCGGTGGCGTTGGCTTGAGAAGGTCGCCTACCCCTGCGAACGTGCCTGCAAACGTGGTCTGGATAGGTAAGATCGCGCTTCGATGCGACGTCGGAGGGATGTGTGAGAACCGGGCAGATCGGGGTTGAATCCGACGGGAGCATCCGGGTGCTCGTCCTTCGGGGCGAGCACGATCTGTCGACCGCGGCGGACGTCCGCGCATACGTGGAGGAGGCGATCGCGGCGGGCGGGGACGTCGTCGTCGATCTGTCCGAGACCGACTTCATCGACTCGAGCATCCTCGGCGTCCTCGTCGCCGGCTACCGCAGCCTCACCAGCGCCGAGCGGCCGCGCCGGCTCGCGGTGGTGGCGGTGCCCGGAGGCAGCGTCACGCGGCTGTTCGACCTGGTGTCGGTGTCCGACGTGATCCCCGTGTACCCGAGCCGGGCCGAGGCCCTCTCGGCCCTGGACGGCACCTAGAGCGCCTAGCGCGGCACGATCCGGACGACCAGCAGGGCGATGTCGTCCTGTGGCTCGGTCGCCGAGAAGCCCACCACCGCCCGTTCGATCGCGTCGGCGATCTCGCGCGGCGATCCGGCCCCGGCGGCTTCGAGCAGCGCGCGCAGCCGCTCCTCGCCGAAGAGCTCGCCGTCGCCGCGGCGGTCGCTGACCCCGTCCGTCCAGAGCACGATCCCGTCGCCCGGGCGCAGCACGATCCGCTGCTCGTGGACGTTGATGTCCGCGAGGATGCCGAGCAGCGTCCCCGGGGTGCCCGGTTGCTCCACCGACCCGTCGGCGCGCAGGACGAACGGCAGCGGGTGCCCGCCCGACGCGACGAGCAGCTCGAACCCGTCCTCGAACGGCTTTGCATATGCATAGGCGACCGTGCAGAACTGGCCGCTCCCGGCCCGTTTGATGACCGCGTCGTTGACGGCCCGCAAGACACCGTCCGGGCGGTGGCCCGGGAGCCAGATCGACGCCGTCCGCACCGTGTGCCGGGCCAGTGCGGTCAGCGCGGCGGCCCCCGCGCCCTTGCCGCAGACGTCGCCGATGACGAAGCCGAACTCGCCTTCCGGCCCGCCCGTCATCTCCCAGAGGTCGTAGAAGTCGCCCCCGACCATGTTCTGGGCCCCGGCGGCGCGGTAGACGGCGGCCACCTGGACGCCGGGAGGCCGCGGCATGCGCCGGGGCAAGAGGCTGCGCTGGAGCGTCAGGGCGATCTCCTGCTGCTCGGTGTAGAGGCGCGCGTTCGCGACGGCGAGGGCGGCGTGGGTGGCGATGTCCTCGGCGAACGAGACGTCGCGCGCGGTGAAGAGGCGCTCGGACTCGGCGGCGACGAGCGTGAGTGCGCCGAGCACCCGCCCGCGTGCGCGCAGGGGCACCGTCAGCGCCGAGCGCAGGCCGAGCTCGTCGTAGATGATGCGGGTGAAGTCGGGGTCAGGCGCCGCCGCCTCCACCATCTCGCGGGTGATGCGGGCCGTCAGCTGCGACTCGCCGGTGGTGATCACGCGCCCGACGCTGCCGTCGAGATCCGCCGGATAGCGGCGCTCGAGCTCCTGCGCCAGCTCGACCAGGTCAGGATTGGTGTGCTCGATCGAGACCGTCCGCAGCCGCCCTCCCTCGAGCACGTAGACCACACACCAGTCGGCCAGCCGCGGCACCACCAGGCGCGCCAGGCGCCGCAGGGACTCGTCGGGGTCGAGCGACTCGACCAGCAGGTCGGTGGCGTCGGCGATGAACCTGGCCTCGGTCTCGCGCCGGCGCGGCTCGGTGACGTCCACGAGCGTCGTGACGGCGCCCAGCACGTGGCCGGCGGCATCGAGCACCGGGCGGGCGCTGATGTTGATCCAGCCCCGGGTACCGTCGCCGAGCTCGACCTCGATCTCCTCGCTGTCCACCACCTCGCCGGTCGCCAGGCTCCGCGCGATCGGCCAGTCGCCCGGCTCGAACCGGCGCCCGTCCGGGTGATAGGCGACGTAGGGGGTGACGTCGGTGATCGGCTCCGGGCCGGGCGGCGGTACCCGCCAGATCTGCGTCGCCTTGTCGTTCACGGCGACGATGTGGCCGGACGGGGCCTCCGCGATCGCGACGCCCACCGGGAGCTGCTGCATCAGCGCCTGCAGGCGCTGCCGCTCCGATTCGGCCGCCTCGAACAACCGGGCACGGTCGAGCGCCTGGCCGTAGTGCCAGCCGATCGTCGTCAGGGCGGACCGATCGGCCGGCTCGAGCCGCTTGCCCGCGCCGAACCGGAACGCGATCGCGCCGATGACGGCGCCGCGGCCCTGGATCGGGAGCGCGGCGATCGCCTCCCCCACCGTCGGGCCGGGCAGGTCGGGGTACCTCCGGGCCCGCTCGTCGGCCGAGTCGAGGAAGACCGGCTGCCCGGTGCGGACGACGTCGCCGAGCGGCGTTCGCCGACCCAGGTCGAAACGCTGCCACTCACGCTCGGTCGCCTCGTCGAACCCCGCCATCCCGGCCATCTCGAGGGCCGTGCCGTCGGCCGAGAGGAGCGCGGCCGACACGGTCTTCGCGCCGACCAGCTCGCGGGAGCGGCTGACGACGAGGCGGGTGACCTCCGCCTGGGTGACCGCGCTCGAGAGGTCGGCCGCGAGCCGTTCGATCCCGCCCATCCCCCGCCGCCACGCGCCGAGCTCCCCGACGTCGCGCACGAGGCAGGCGAGCGTGGGGCCGCCGTCGCCGGGCAGCGGCTGCAGGTCGACGACGAACCGGCCCGGCCGGCCGGCGTCCGCGAGCTCGATCTCCTCGGTCGTCCCGCTCTCGAGCACGCGGCGGGCGTCGTCCTCCGGGATCCACGGGGCCACGTCGGCCAGCCGCCGGCCGACGAGCGCATCCTCGTCGCCGCCCGCCAGCACGCACAGCGCGGCGTTGGCGCGGACGACGCGCAGGTCGGCATCGACGACCAGCACGCCCACCGGCACGCGCTCCAGCACGGTGTCCAGCAGAGCCACCGCCATGCGCGGCCCCGTCGACGGAACCAGCGTCACTTCGACACCCACTGCATGGCCCATGGATCGTACCGGTTGGGCCGTCTCGAGAACAACGCCGCGAGCTACGAACGGCCGCGCTGAGACATGACGACGTAGCGGGGATCCTCGGCGGACTGGAAGCCCGCCCGGAACACCGCGAAACGCTCGGCGACGGCTCCGCCGAACACCAGCCCCGCCGCCAGCCGGCCCGTGACGCGACGCCGTCCGCTGACTGCGCCCAGGGCGGCGCCGGCGGCGGTCGCGGCCTTCGCGGCCCGGGCGAACGCCCCGGCCTTTCCGCGGTGGTACGGCTCGCCGAGGGCGCCCAGGCGCCGCTCCATGGCGGTCGTGGCGGCGAGCTCGCCGACCGCGCCGGCCAGCATCATCCTGCGCGCCGGCCCGGCGGCGTCCGAGGGCGTCAGGATCACCGCGGCGGCGCCGGCGCTCGCGGCGGCGCCGGAGGCGAAGACCAGCGGCAGCTCGGCCCGCGCCTCGTGCCAGACGGGGACGGCGGTGTCGGAGACGAGCACGGCCGTGTACGTGGCGAGCGCCGGGCCGAGCAGGCCCGCCACCCCCTGGGCCACGGCGCGCACGCGGGGCAGGACGTCGGTTGCCTCGCACGCAGCCGCCGCGCCGGCCGCCGTCCCCGCGACCGTCAGGATCCAGGTACCGACGTTCATCGGGGACGACGGCTTGACGACGCGCAGCATGTTCACGAATCGTTCCGGGCGGCCGAGATCCTTGATGAGGAGGATCGGGCTCGCCGTCAGGGCGGCCGCGGCCGTGAACGTCGTGGACCGTGCCAGCGGGCGGTTGCCGCTCGCCCGCGCCGCCAGGCCCAGGGCGGACGAGCCGCCCGCGAGGCCGCCCGTGAACAGGTACCAGGCGACCTCGTTCTTCCACACCGGCGGCTTGACGATCGGGCGGCCGTAATACCCCTCGGTCGGGCGCTCGGTCATCGCCGCCCTCCCAGGAGGCATGCCGCCACGCCGACGGCAAGGGCGCCGGCGGCGACGGCGGCCGACCGCCACATCTCGGGCAGGTCGTGGGTCGTGTCGACGGGGTGCGGGGGCAGGCCGTAGACCTCGGGCTCGTCCAGCAGCAGGAAGAACGCGCCGAACCCGCCGACGCCGTCGTTCGGATCCTCGCCGTAGAGCCGCGCCCCCGCGAAGCCGTCGGCGACGACCTTGTCGAGCCGTGCCCCCGCCCGCTCGCGCAGCTCGTCGAGCGGGCCGTACTGGATCGACTCGGTCGGGCACGCCTGGGCGCACGCGGGCGTGATCCCTTCACGGGTGCGGTCATAGCAGAGCGTGCACTTCCACACCCGGCCGTCGTCTTCGATCTCGCGCTTGTCGAGCACGCCGAAGGGGCAGGCCGGCACGCAGTAGCCGCAGCCGTTGCACACGTCCTCCTGGACGACGACGGTGCCCAGCTCGGTGCGGATGATGGCGCCGGTCGGGCACACGTCGAGGCAGGCCGAGTGGGTGCAGTGCTTGCACACGTCCGAGCTCATGAGCCAGCGGAACGCGTCGCCGTCCTCACCGTCGCCATCGCCGACCCGCAGCGGCCGGTCCTGCTCGATGAAGGCCACGTGCCGCCAGGTGTCGGCGCCCAGCCCACCGGTGTTGTCGTAGGACTGCGCGGTGAAGAGCAGCCCGTCTTCGGGCACCTGGTTCCACTCCTTGCAGGCGACCTCGCAGGCCTTGCAGCCGATGCACACGCTCGTGTCGGTGAAGAAGCCCATCCGCGGCTGGGCCTCGTCGCCGTAGCTCTGCGGCCAGGCCTCGGTCGCGACGTTCGGCTGCGCGCTCACGAGACCGCCCCTCGCGGCGAGCGGCCGGGGCGGATGTCGCACGTCGCCGCCTTGACCTCCTGGATGTGCACGTTCGGGTCGAGCACGATCGGGAACAGATCGTTCGCCGAGCCGCCCCGGGCGAGGCCGCGCGAGCCCCAGTGATAGGGCAGGCCGACCTGGTGCACCAGCCGCCCGTCCACACGCAGGGGCCGCATCCGGTCGGTCACGAGCACGCGCGCCTCGATCGCGGCCCGCTCGGTCGCGACGGTCGCCCAGCCGCCGTTCACGAGCGAGCGCTCGGCGGCAAGCTCCGGGCTCACCTCGCAGAACATCTCCGGCTGCAACTCCGAGAGGTACGGCACGAACCGGCTCATGCCACCGGCGGTGTGGTGCTCGGTCAGCCGGTACGAGGTCATCACGAACGGGAACCGATCCGACCCGGGCTCGCCGTCGGTCGGCTGGGTGTGGTTCCCGGGCCGCTCGAAGATCTGGCGGGCCGGGTTGCCGCGCTGGTCGTAGAGCCGGTTCGTGAACGGCGACTCGTGCGGCTCGTAGTGGGTCGGCAGCGGGCCGTCGACGATGCCGGAGGGCACGAACAGCCAGCCGCGGCCATCGGCCTGCATGATGAACGGGTGGTTGCCCTTGATGGCGTCCTGCGCCCTGGCGCCGTCGGGCGGCACGTAGTCCGGCCGCTTGTCGGGCTGGAAGTCGGGCACGTCCTCGCCCGTCCACTGGCCCTCCTTCTCGTCCCACCAGACGTAGCGCTTTCGCTCCGACCAGGGCTTCCCGTCGGGATCGGCGGAGGCCCGGTTGTAGATGATGCGGCGGTTCGCCGGCCAGGCCCAGCCCCATTCCGGCGCGACCCACGTCTGCTCCGAGGCGGGCTTGCGCCGGGCCGGCTGGTTGACCTCGTCGGCGTAGCAGCCGCAGTAGATCCAGCAGCCGCAGGCCGTCGACCCGTCGTCCTTCAGCTCCAGGTAGGCCGAGAGCGCGCCGCCGTCCGGGCCGGTGCCGTTGATCTCGCGGAGCACGGCGTCGGCGCTCGGCTCCTCGGCCTCGCCCGACGTCGGGTAGTGCCATTGCAGCTCGAGCACGGGCCGGTCGCGCTCGTCCTCGGAGCCCTCGAGCTTCTCCCGGATGATGCGGCCGAGGTGGTAGTAGAACCAGAGCTCGGACCTGCAGTCGCCCTCCGGCTCGACCGCGCGGTGGTGCCACTGGAGCAGGCGCTGGGTATTCGTGAACGACCCGTCCTTCTCGGTGTGGGCGGAGGCGGGTAGGAAGAACACCTCGGTGCCGATGTCCTCGGTGCGCAGCTCGCCGCGGCGCACCTCGGGCGAGTCGTACCAGAACGCCGCCGTCTCGATCTCGACCAGGTCGCGCACGACCAGCCAGTCGAGCTTCGCCATCGCCTTTCTGTGGAGGCCCGAGTTTGCCGACCCGACGGCCGGATTCTCGCCCACGACGATCATGCCCTTCACGGCCCCATCGAGCATGGCGAGCACCGTCTGGTAGATCGAGTGGTCGCCGGTGATGCGCGGCAGGTAGTCGAAGCAGAAGTCGTTCTCGGCCGTCGCGTGGGCGCCCCACCACGCCTTGAGCATGCTGACGGTGTAGGCCCCCATGTTGCGCCAGAAGCCGCTCGCCGCGCTGTTCATCTCGATGAACTGCCCGAGGTCGTCGTGGGCGTGGGCGTGCGGCATCGGGATGTAGCCGGGGAGGATGTTGTAGAGCGTCGGGATGTCGGTGGAGCCCTGGATCGACGCATGCCCGCGCAGCGCCAGGATGCCGCCGCCCGGGCGGCCGATGTTGCCGAGCAGGAGCTGGACGATCGCCGCCGCCCGGATGTACTGCACCCCGACGGTGTGCTGCGTCCAGCCGACCGCGTAGCAGAAGGCCGACGTGCGCTCGCGGCCGGAGTTGTCGCAGAGGGCCTTCGCCACCATCCGGAACCGGTCGCGGGGGACGCCGCAGATCTGCTCGACGAACTCCGGCGTGTAGCGGGCGTAGTGGCGACGGAGCAGCTGGAACACGCACCGCGGGTGCTCGAGCGTCGGATCCTCCTCGGGCGGCTCGCCATGGTTGAGCGAGGCGCCGTGGCCGCCGTGGCCCGCCGCCTCGCCCTGGTTCGCGCCCATCTCGCGCTGGCCGGCCGAGCCTTGCACCGACATGCCGGCGTACTGCCAGGTGGTGTTGTCGTAGTTGCTCTTGGCGTCCTGCCAGCCGGAGAAGAAACCGTCGAGCTCCTCGGTGTCCTGGAATCCCTCGTCGACGATGACGGGCGCGTTCGTGTAGTGCACGACGTAGTCGCGGAACTCGCGCCCGTTCTCGAGGATGTAGTTGATGATCCCGCCGAGGAAGGCGATGTCGGAGCCGGCCCGGATGCGCACGTAATCGGTCGCAGTCGCGCTCGTGCGGGTGTAGCGGGGATCGATGTGGATTACGCGCGCCCCGCGCTCACGGGCCTCCATCACCCACTGGTAGCCGACCGGGTGGCACTCGGCCATGTTCGAGCCCATGATCACGATGCAGTCGGAGTTCTGCAGGTCCTGCTGGAAGGTCGTCGCGCCGCCCCGGCCGAACGAGGTGCCCAGACCGGGCACCGTGGACGAGTGTCATATGCGGGCCTGGTTCTCGACCTGGGGGAAGCCGAGCGCCGTCATCAGCTTCTTGATCGTGTAGTTCTCCTCGTTGTCGAGGGTCGCGCCGCCCAGGTTCGCAACGCCCATCGACCGGTGCAGCGTGCGCCCCTCGGAGTCCTTGTCCTCCCAGGTGTCCTTCCTGGCAGCGATGATCCGGTCGGCGATCATGTCCATCGCCTGGTCGAGCGCGAGCTCCTCCCAGTCGGTGCCGAACGGCCGCCGGTACTTGACCCGGTACTCGCGCAGCGGGCTCGTCACGTAGCCCCGGCTGGCCGCGCCCTTGGGGCACAGGCGACCGCGCGAGATGGGGCTGTCCGGGTCGCCCTCGATCTGGGTGACCTTCCCCTCCTGCACGTACACGCGCTGACCGCAACCGACCGCGCAGTAGGGGCAGACCGAGCGCACGACCCGGTCGGGCTCGGCGGTGCGGGGCCGGAGGGTGCGCGACCGCTCGGACCGGGCGGCGCTGCCGAGCGCTCCCCGATCGCCATCGCGCTGATGCAGCACCGGCCAAGCCGAGATCAGTTCGCGCACGGATCGGCCGATCGTCATCGCGGCGTTGCCTACCCGATCCTTCGGGATGCGAAACGACCGGGTTTGACGGCGTGCGGGCCGGGGTAGGCGGAGCCGCACGATGCGCACCGATCACCCAGACCCACGCCCCGGCCCGAGCCCGGACGAGCCCAACCCGCCGTCGCCGCCGCATCCGGAACCCCCGGAGCCCACGGCCTGACGGCTAGGCGGCTCGGGCGCGGACGTGCAGCCTGACGGTCGTCCCCGCCGGCGACGAGCGCACCTGCACCAGGTCGCACACCTGGTTCGCGAGCCAGAGGCCGTAGCCGCCCGCGCTGCCCTGAGGCGGCTCTCTTCCCGCCAGCGGCTCGTCGATGTAGCCCGTGTCGCGGATCTCACAGACCGCGGCATCGCCGTCGTACCAGATCCGCATCGTCCCCCGGCCGCCGCCGTGGCGGACGCTGTTCGCGGCAACCTCGCCCGCCCCCAGGAGCAGGTCGGCGACGCGGGTCTCGGGCAGGCCCCATCTGCGGGCGGCGGCGGCGACGACGGCGCGGACGGTGCGCAGGTCGCCGAGCATGAACGTGGTCTCCTCGACGAGGGCGGGCGGATCCGACAGCGGCGCCACGAAGGGCTCGGCGGCAGCGAACCGGCCGCGGTACTCGGCGCTCGGCTCGCCGCTTCGCGAGCTCCAGACCAGCGGGTGGGTGCAGCGCGCCTCCGCGATCACCTCGGGCGGCAGCGCGCCGGCATCGTACGGACAGACGAGCCACCAGGCACCACCGCCGTCGAAGGCCAGATTCAGGAGCGCCTCGTGGCGGTGGCACTCGACCAGCTCGGCGGCCGAGCGCCCGGGCGAGATCGGCTCGCCGACCCCGCGGATGCGACGGCCGGCGGCGAGGTGCGGCGCGGCGAACGTGCGCCAGGTCGGCAGGATCCGGGCCGGGTTGGTGCCCACCGCGTCCATGTCGACGAACGTGACCCACCGCGCGGAGCCGCCGAGGGCCTGTCGCAGGAGCCCGATCCTGGAGTTGCCCACCGCGACGAGGACCGGTTCGCCGGCGTCGACGGCCTCCCGCACGAACCCGCCGACGCGGTCGGCGAAGTCGGCGTCGCCGGAGTAGAGCAGCGCCTCGTGCCGGAACGACGGTCCGGGGACGTCGAGCTGCGCTTCGGTGGCGGTCGTCACGGTGGACGGAGGGTCTCGCGGCGGCACGGAGGGGGCTGCCGGGCGCAGAAAGGGTACCTCTCCGGCCCGGATGCCGAGCCGGAGCCCGCCGTTTGCGAGGACGCCTTCGCGGGTATCCGTGCGCCACGCTGATCTCCCGAGCGCGCGAGCGGGGGTCGACGATCAGGCTCATGCGCAGCACGTTCCCGGCGCCCTGGCGTTCGGGATGTGCGACCCGGTCGCCGTACCCGCCTGGGCCGCGTTGCCGGGGGAGACCCAGCAATCGCAGACACCCACACGTCCGGCCGGCGACTCCCGCCCGGGCGTGTGGTCTGCGCCCGTTTCCCCGGCGAACGGTCCGGGTATGCGACGGGGCTCACGGCAACCCGACCCGAAGGCGGTGCACGACATGGGTGACAAGCTGCGAGGCAAGATCGACCAGGCCACCGGCAAGGTCAAGGAGACCGCCGGGAAGCAGAGCGACGACAGGAGCCTCGAGCGCGAGGGCCGTCGCGAGCAGGCCGAGGGCGACCTGCGCGAGGCCGCCGGCAAGATGAAGGACGCGGTCGACCGCTAGCCGTTCCGCCGGCCCGGCCGGAGGCGGCACCCCCGCCCCGGCCGGGGCGGCATGATTCAGCGCATGGCGTCGGCGGAAACCCCTCGCAATTGGCATGCCCTGCGGATGCCAATTGACGTGCTGGGCGCACGTCGCCAGGCGCCTGCCAATTGGCGCCCGGCGCGGATGTCAATTGCGAAGCCGGGCGACCCGCTCCCCGCGCCCGCCTTCGCCACCATCCAGCCCGAGCCCTCCGGCCCGGTCGCGGAGTCGGCCGCCGCCCGGGTCGCCCGGATGGGCGGCAACGTCCCGGCGCCGCTCCTCATGGTCGCGGCGATGCTGTCATTCCAGCTCGGGGCTGCGGTCGCCACCGGCCTCTTCAGCCGCGTCGGCGTGCCGGCGACGGCGTGCATGCGCCTCGGCGTCGGCGGCGTCCTGCTGCTCGTCATCTCGCGGCCGAACCTGCGCCGGCCGGCGTCCGAGCTCGTCTGGCTGCTCGCGTTCGGCGCCGAGCTCGCGGTCATGAACTACGCCTTCTACGAGGCCCTCGCCCGCATCCCGCTCGGCGTCGCGGTGACCGTCGAGTTCCTCGGTCCGCTCTCGGTCGCGCTCGTCGGCTCGCGCCGCCTGCGCGACGTGCTCTGGGTGATCCTGGCCGGCGGCGGGATCGCGATCTTCGCCGGCCCCTCGTCGCACGGCAGCCTCGACCCGGCCGGTCTCGCCCTGGCCGTGCTGGCCGGCGCCGGATGGGCGGCGTACATCCTCACCGCCCAGCGGGTCGGGCGCTCGTGGAAGGGCAGCCAGGGCCTGGCCGGCGGCATGCTCGTCTCGTCGATCCTGCTGACGCCGGTCGCCGCCGGCAGCGTCGGCGCGCTCGCACCGGGCAGCGGGCTCGAGATCCTCGCCCTCGGCGTGCTCTCCACCGCGCTCCCCTTCTCGCTCGAGATGGCGGCCCTGCGGACGCTGACCGCCCGCGCCTACGGCGTGCTCGCGAGCCTCGAGCCCGCGATCGCGACCGTCGTCGGCGTCGTCGCCCTCGGCCAGTCGCTGCACGCCGCGGACATGCTCGCCACGCTGCTCGTCGTCACCGCGTCGGTCGGCGCGACCTTCGACACCTGACGCCTGTCAGGCCGGGTGGCCTGGCTCTACATCGCCGAGGTCGCGCTCGGTGAGCTGCACGATCCGGCCGCCGCCGTGCCAGCGCTCGGGCTCGACGACGCAGCCCACGTGGTCGCCGAGGTCGACCCGCTCGACGACCAGGCCGACGAACCAGGTGGGGCACCCGGTCAGGATCGGCGTGCCGTCCGCCGCCGGCTCCCATTCGCAGCGGGCGAACTTGTCGATCTCGTCGCCGGTCTCGCCGCCGAAGAGCTCCGCCAGGCCGCGCTCGCCCTCGGTCACGGCGTGCACGCCCAGCCGCACCGCCGCCATCGCCACCGGGAAGGTGGCGTTCGCGCGCGAGATGCAGACCATGAACCGCTCCGGATCCATGCTGACCTGGGTCGCGAAGCCGACCAGGCACCCGGCCCGGCGGCCGTCCGCGTAGGCGGTCGCGATGTAGACCGGCCCGGTGAACGCCTGCGCCAGGGCGGGGTTGCCTTCGGCCATCCCTAGATGTGCACCACGAACACGAGCACCGCCACGATCTCGAGCACGAGCAGCACCGCACAGACGGACGCCCAGGTCTGCAGCAGCCGCCGCCGCTCGGGCAGCGTCTCGCCGCGCAGGAGCGAGAGCGCGATGATGAGCCCGATCAGCCGCCCCGCCGGCACGAGCAGCGTGAGCGCGGTCGCCCCGCCGATCTGGCCGCCGGTGAAGGGCCGGCGCGTGTCCACCTCGGCGGGCACCGGCGGGGCAACGCCCATGGCGGGCAGGTTGGCGCAGACCAGGTCGAGGTCGCTGCGCGTCCGGGCCGCATGGGCCTCGCCCGTCAGCTGGTCGAGCTCCTCGACCGTGAGCAAGCCGTCGACGTGCGCCTCGGCCAGCCGCGCGACCACCCGCTCGCGGTCGGCGTTCGAGGCCAGGATCGAGCGTCTGTCCATACCGCGGGAAGTCTGCCACCTGCGGCGCCGGTAGACTCGCAACATGCTTGCCGGTGGAGGGTCAGATGCTTGACGCGCCCTGGGGACGCCGGTTCGCCGGCCGCCTCGACGAGCACGTGATCGACAGCGACGTCCTGCGGTCGAACCGGCTCGGCGACCCGGCCGAGCGGCCGCTCTGGGTCTACGTGCCGCCGGGCTACGACGACGCGCCCGACCGCAGCTACCCGGCCGTCTACGTCATCCAGGGGTTCACCGGCCAGCTCGACATGTGGCGCAACCGCCCGCCGATGCGGGCGCTCTTCCCGGAGGCGGTCGACGAGCTCTTCTCCGACGGCGAGACGCCCCAGTGCATCGTCGTCTTCGTCGACTGCTGGACGTCGCTCGGCGGCAGCCAGTTCGTCGACTCGCCCGCGACCGGCCGCTACCACACCTACCTCTGCGACGAGGTCGTGCCGTGGGTCGACGAACGCTACCGCACGCTCGCCGCGGCCGCGCACCGCGGCATCGCCGGCAAGTCGAGCGGCGGCTACGGCGCCATGATCACGCCGATGCTGCGGCCGGACCTGTGGGGCGGGCTCGCCACGCACGCGGGCGACGCCCTGTTCGAGTGCTGCTACCAGCGCGACTTCCCGGTTTGCGCGCGCATCCTGCGCGACGAGTACGACGGCTCCTTCGAGCGCTTCCTGGACGACTTCCGCGGCCGCCTCGCGTTCAGCAAGGAAGGCGACGACGTGCTCCTGAACGCCTACGCCATGGCGGCGTGCTACTCGGCCGACGAGGACGGGACGGTACGCCACCCGTTCGACGTCGCGACCGGCGAGCTCGTGCCGGAAGTGTGGGAGCGGTGGCTGGCGCTCGACCCGGTGCGGATGGTGCCCCGCCACGCCGACGCGCTGCGCTCCCTGCGGGCGATCTACATCGACGCCGGCAAGCGCGACGAGTGGTTCCTCGACCTCGGCGCCGAGGCCTTCCGGGCAGCGCTCGCGGCGATCGGCGTCACCGACGTCTACTTCGAGCTCTTCGACGCCACCCACATGAACATCGGGTACCGCTACCCGATCGCCCTGCGCTACCTGGCGGAGCGGCTGTCGCCCCCCGCCCCGTGACGGAGCGGAGGGCGACGCGCCGATGTTGCGTCAGCTGGTCGCGTTGAACTGGACGGCGGGAAC
>Ga0075424_100002249_pt1 | contig 17527 bp, 15 predicted proteins | sample SoiMethybrSBSTD3_FD_75301 | JGI IMG/M metagenome (GOLD analysis project Ga0075424, IMG submission 75301) | Bulk soil microbial communities from a Populus tree surrounding site in Tennessee, USA - Soil MetaG P. TD hybrid SBSTD3 | ecosystem: Environmental > Terrestrial > Soil > Tree plantation...
GAGGGATCGAATGAAAACAGCCGCGCCGGTAGCCCAGGCGTCGGTTCGCCTGGCTCGATCTGGCGTTGAGGGTTTTGAAATTCGGGAAGGCCTATCGTAGCGGATGATAAGGCCAGCGGCGCCGCTGTTCCCAGCAGGGTTGCGTCCTTAAGCCATTCCCGCCGGCTGAAGCTTCGCCGGCTCACAGCGCGGCTGCCCTTCGCCAGCAGCCTGTCGCCACCGGTTTCAGCATGAAGATTAGGCCCCTTGTGGCTTTGTTGTGCTCCGCGGACTTAGGTCCGCTTCCAAGCCTTCATGCCCTGCTAAATCGTTTTACCCTGCCACCGTCGCCCTTGCCGTCGCGGACTTTTCGGACTCTTGGGAGGGGATGCGCCTTCAAGATCTGGTGCCGGCGGGGGGAATCGAACCCACGGCCTAGGGATTATGAGACCCTCGCTCTGCCACTGAGCTACGCCGGCCGAAAGCAGCCTTTTATCCTACGGATACCCATCCAAATCCGTCAAGTTCTTCCCGATCCATTCGAACGGCTCTTGGACTACCGTTACAAAACGAACCAACAGTCCTATCGGTCATAGTACTCCTGTACTGTTGTACATGGCGGTTCCAGAACCTATTCTCTCCCTGTTAGGCAGTGCTTCCCAACCGCTCCGGGGATGTGCCTCCCCTCGGCAGTCGGAGCCCTGCTTGACGCAGAAAATTTCAGCCCGCAAACGGCGGGTTGCTTGACTATTGGTGTCTTCTAAGATACCGTACCTCCGCGGTTTTAGTGTACCTCGGAGGCACAATGTCCAAGCAGCTCGCGGTTATCGCCGCGTCGATGTTTATTCTTGTTGGCGCGATGAGTCTGAAATCTGCAGTTACTTCGAAGGATAGCAGTGCGGTTTTGATGGCGAATGGTGGAGCTCCAACGCCCCCGTCGCCGTGGAAACTAAATGGCGGAGCGCCAACTCCTCCATCGCCGTGGAAGTTGAATGGCGGAGCGCCGACGCCCCCGTCGCCGTGGAAAAAGAACGGTGGAGCTCCAACTCCTCCTTCTCCATGGAAGATGAACGGCGGAGCGCCAACTCCTCCATCGCCCTGGAAGTAACCCCATCTGACTGGGCCAGGGCGTAGAAGCAAGGTGGCTACGTGCTTGGTCCTCTGCAGTACGCAATTTGGTTTATCTGCACGCTCTTGGAAGCGGCGGTGGTGTTGTGTGCAATCAAGCGCGGAGCATTTCGGCGCTACCTCTTTTTGAACCTCTACATGTCAGCAGAGGTTCTCGCGAGCATTGTTCGCTTCGAGATTCTCCACAAATACGGATTTCAGTCTCTCACCTACGTTTACTTCTATTACTATTCTGACGCTCTCCTGACCATTCTGTTGTTTCTCGCTCTGAGCAGCCTGTATTCCGATGTCTTCCGGGAGCTCAACGCCGAACGCTATGTGCAGATGGGTGCTGTAGCTCTTTTGGCGAGCACCGCGCTTTTCTCTTTTGCTGTCGTGCAACAATCCACCGGCAGCGGCAAGATTCTTTCGCACTTTGTTTTTGAGATTTCTCAGAATCTCTACTTCGTCGGATTGGTCCTCACCTACATTCTCTGGGCCGCCATCCTTAAGCTTCGCGAAACGCGCACCCGTCTCATTCAGTTGGTGCTTTCCCTCGGCGTTTATTTCAGCCTGTACGCCGCGAACTACGCGCTGCGGAACTTGTATCCCTCTGCGGAAGCAATTTTCGTGGTGCTGAATCCGTTGATCGGCTGCTTCCTGCCCTTCGCTTGGGCCTATGCCTTCTGGAAGTTGCCCGAAGAAGCTCGCCTTGCGCCGGCGGGATTGGCGGTGAACCACCGATGACCGCCGCCATTATCCTTGTTTGTTCCCTCGGCTTCCTGCTGATGTTCTTTATTTCATACTGCAGGTCGCTCTTGGCTACTTCTTCGGCTGTCGCTCTCACGCAGGAAGTCCGCGACGTCACCGGGATTATTAGCGCCGTTTCTCCCGACGACTTCTCGCGCGTCGTTCAGATTTTGCAGCTTTGTCCGGACCGTCCCGAGGAGCGCGGCCGTATCCGCACGGTGTCCTTGTACTACCGGTTGCTCGGCTTGCTCCGCTCCACGATCGCTCGCGTTGCCCCTTCGCTCAAGTCTTGGGCCGACCAGGAACGCGCACAGTGCGGTTACTTCGCCGCAGTAGTTCTGGGGCGGCGCATCGCTTTCAGCCGTGATCTGCTTGCCCAGCAGATGCAGCAGTAAATCGCCTCGTTCTTGCCTTACAGTCTGCGTGCTCGACCCAACCAACGTCCCGGATTTTTCGCTCAGTTCCAGTAATGCGGCGCGGAAATATACGATTCATTCAGGCATTCGGCTGACGGACATCCCAAAAGTCGAAGCGTGCGTTCGAACTCTTCGCGCAAGATCTGCAATGCGCGCGTCACGCCCGGTTTGCCGGCGGCTGCCATGCCGTACGCGTACGCGCGGCCGATCAGCACCGCCTTCGCGCCTAGGCACAGCGCCTTGGCAATATCAGCGCCGCGCCGGATTCCTCCGTCCATCAGAATCTCGGTCCGACCGCCGACCGCTTTTACTACTTCCGGCAGTGCGCGCAGAGTGGAAGACACCGTGTCCAGTTGCCGCGCACCGTGGTTCGAAACGACAACGGCCACGGAACCTTGGTCAATCGCTCGCCGCGCATCGTCGCCAGTCAGTACGCCTTTCGTGATGATCGGCCCGTTCCACACCTCGCGAATCCAGCGGAAGTCCTCCCAGGTCACGACGGCGCGCGCGAGCGCGTCTCCGACCCCCACCAGCGGCATTGGCCCTTTGCCGGGAATCACGATGTTTTCCAGTTGGGGCCTGCCGCCATCCAAAAAATAGCTCGCCAGCCACGCGGGCTTTTCCAGAAACTGAGAAAAGAACGGCAACTTGGAAATGAGCGAGCCTCCCAGCAGTTGCTTCATGCCGTTGCGAATGTCGCGTTCGCGATTTCCTGCTACCGCGGTGTCGACGGTGACCACCAGCGCAGAAAACCCCACCTTTTTCGCGCGCTCCAGCGCCGCTGCAGCGACTTCGCGGCCGCCCACCAGGTACAGCTGATACCACACCGGCCCTTTCGACGCCGCGCGAACATCTTCCAGTCTGTGGCCGGAGACAGTCGAGAGCGTGTAGATCGTTCCGGCATCGCCGGCGGCTGCCGCGGCGGCCACTTCTCCGCCAGGGTGCATCATCCGGCTGTAACCTACTGGCGCAAGAATCGCAGGGAATGACAGATCGAAGCCAAGGAGACGGACGCCGAGATTGCACTCAGCATGTTTCACCGCTTGCCGCGGCCGGAAAATTACGTCGTCGAACACGCGGGAGTTTTCGCGCAGCGTGACTTCGCCGTCGGCGCCGCCGTCCAGATAATCAAACACCACTTTGGGCAGACGGCGCTTCGCGGCATCCCGCAATTCCGCGATTTCCACGATATGCGAGCCCCAGCGCGACCGCTGAATTGGTTTCATGAGTTGGTTGAGCCCCTGCTGAAAATCTCTGGCGAAAACTTTGCAGCGCAATGCAGAATCCTTCGCACAGTATCGGAAAATACAAGGCACTACAACAGTTCAGGGCTTGCGCCATTGCCTTGCTGAGGTATGCTAGGCGCGCCGCGAAGGGAGACCCAGCGATGAAATTGGGAGTGTTCACGCCAGTCTTTGGAAACCGGACTCTGGATCAGGTCTTGAAAAAAATGCGGTCGCTGCCGGGAGTGTCAGCGATCGAGCTGGCGACGGGAGGGTGGCCGGGCAGCGCGCATGTGGACGTGAACGGCCTGCTCGCCAGCCCGCACAAAGCGGAAGAATTCCTGAACCAGATTCGCGATGCCGGCCTGACCATCAGTTCGTTGTCGTGCCACGGAAATCCGCTGCACCCGAACAAGGCGGTCGCGCAGGAATATGACGACGCCTTCCGGAAGTCGGTGCGGCTGGCGGAGATCCTGAAGGTGCCGGTGGTGGTGACGTTTTCGGGTTGTCCGGGAGACAACGATCAGGCGACGTGTCCCAACTGGGTGGCGTGTCCGTGGCCGCCGGAATTCCTGGAGACGTTGGAGTGGCAATGGGACAAGAAAGTGATTCCGTACTGGGAGGAAGCGGGAAAGTTCGCGGCGAACCATGGAGTGAAGGTGGCGATTGAAGCGCATCCGGGATTTGTGGTTTACAGCGCGGAGACGGCGCTGAAGCTGCGCGCGGCGGCGGGGAAAAGCGTCGGGGCGAATTTCGATCCGAGCCATTTGTTCTGGCAAGGAGTGGATATTCCGACGGCGATCCGCGCGCTGGGTGACTCCATTTTTCACGTGCACGCGAAGGACTCGGCGCTGGACCGGCAGAACATCGCATGCAACGGGGTGCTGGACGCGAAGAGCTACCGGCAGATGGCGCAGCGGTCGTGGCTGTTCCGCACGGTGGGCTGGGGACACGACGCGCTGGTGTGGAAGGAGATTGTGAGCGCGCTGCGGATGGTGGGCTACGACTATGTGATCAGCATCGAGCATGAGGATGCGCTGGCGTCGGTGGACGAAGGGCTGGAGTCTGCGGCAAGGTTCCTGGCGGACATTGTGCTGAAGGAGCCACCAACAGAGCCGTGGTGGACGTAGCCGACTTTTGCACTGGAATGGTTTGGGCGAAGGTTAGTGGGCTTGGCTGCCCCTCTCCCAGTTTTTTCAAGAACCGATGATTCTAAAGTGACATAAAGTCCAGTGTTTTCATATACTTACAAGTTTGATTCTAAAAGCGCTTAGACGCGAAGCTCGGTCCGCAGTAGCGACCCCTTTTTTCCGTAGGCATTGTTCTAGAGAGGTCACGGGATGGCCTTTCTCTAAAGGTTTATAGAAAACGTGGGTCTTCACCGTGCTGCTTTCGGGTTTTCATCTCTTGCGGATGAGGGACGCTTTCGCTACGCGATTCTCACGCAAAGACTCGTTCTGCCTAAGCCCAGAGCCGCACGGAAGAAGAGCCAACTAAAAGAAGAACGAGACCCCAGGTTACAAAGCCAACCTGGGGCACCCTTCCAAGCCGTTTATTGCGAGGCGCGGCGGCGACGGCCGCTGGCCAAGTAGAGATTGGCGCGTGGCTCGAGGAGCGGATCGCCCGAAGACTCGATGCCTTGCACGCGGGGGATCGTGTCGAAAATGATCCGGCGCTGTTCGGCATCGTTTTCAGGAATCACGGCATTCAGTTCGACGGCCCCGAGTTCGACGATGAGGCGATCGGAGGGCCACTGAATTGTGGAGTCGTCAACGGCGTCCCCTTCGGCGGCTAGTTGAAGCTTGATCCGCAAGCGGACGGGTTTCGAGGCGATGCGGTTGCGGAGTTCTTCAAAGAGAAAATCTGGCGATTGTGTTTTGGCTGTGGCGGAGTCGAGGTATGCCGTGCCTTCTTCGGGAAGGATGCGGTAACGGCCGAACTGGGAAGCGCCTTCAGCGTTGGTGAATTTGTAGGCGCTGACGGAGAAGAAATGTTCGTGGGCGAAGCTGGTGGGGATAGGCTTTGGCGCCTGAACGAAAGCGAGAGCCGCGGGACGCGTGCTGAGGAAGGTCTCGATGCGGGTGGGATGCGCAGTGCCCGGGCCGCTGGCGGCGATGGCGCGCAGAAATTCGAGGAGCTCTTCGGCGGTACGTACGGGGAAGGCATCGATTGAGTGAGCGACGATGTCGGTATGGACATGATCGGCGAGGTAGAAACGGACAGCGCAGCCGCGCGGACTGGCGCCTTCTTCGTCAAAGTCAGGAACGGTGGGGATGCCCGCGAAATCCGAGAAGCGGACGGCGACTGGCGTGGAAGCGCGAGTGATGTGAGGCGCGCTGGTCAAGGATAGCGCGCCGGCGGAAGGTGTGAACTTGCCGGAGAGAAGGATGCCCTTGGCGTGAACCGGACGAAAGCCGGGATGATGGCCGAATAGGCCGTCAAAGGCTTGCAGAAGATCTTGGCTCAGCGGATCGGGTGGTTGTAGCTGTGCTTGGGTCTTGGTGCTCATTGCGTTGGTCCTCTGGCGGGAGATTTCGGTCGTCGCAAGCGCAGGAGGCGGGCGGGATTGGCTGCGCTGCAACGAACAGGCCGTGGATTGTAGCACTGAAGTGTTGCGACGCGATGAAAGGCGAAAAACGCCGGACTCAGGTTCCTCCCCATGGTGGCAGGGAAAGCAACCGTGGGGCACAATTCGTGAAAAAAGGAACCAAGACCCAGGTTAGAAGCAAACCTGGGCCACGCTAGAGGCAGAAAGTTCCCTGTGCTGCGTGGCTCGGCCGCGGCCAGCCACCCGGGTGACAACACGGGGGAGCCTCGCTTGGAGCGGGATGACGGGTTGGTGCAGCGGTGAGGGAAGAGATTGTTCAGCGGGGATGGCTACTCTAAAATGAAGAGACCCAGCAACCTGGAGGATAAATGAAGGTTCGAAACACGATGCGTGTATGCACGACTCTGCTTGCTGCGATGCTGGCGCTTGCGGGAAACATTCCGGCGAATGCGCAGGGGCAGAAGGGGGACCATGCAGTTACCGCGGGCCAGCTACGCAATGACGTGCAAAAAGCGGCTGACTCCCGGCAGGCGAGCGAAGCGGCCGTGCGCGAGATGTTCGCCTCGGACCAGGCCAAGGCAGCATTGAAGTCGGCGGGGATCGACTACAAGCAAGTGGACCAGGCCATCAGCCAGGTGAACGATGAAGACTTGGCTCGTATGGCGCAACGCTCGCACGAAGTGAATAAAAACTTCGCGGCGGGCCGGCTGGGTGATCGGGATCTGCTGATCATACTGCTGGTGGCGGTGGCGATCATCCTGATTGTCGTGGCGGTGCGCTGACGGGTAGTCCGTTTCGACTGACGAGGAAGTCCTGAAGACAATAAGACAGTTCGTTTTGGCGGGAGCGCTTGCCGTGGCATTTTGCGTGGCGGCCGCGGCAAGCGATTCCGGCTTGTGGCTGGATGTGCCGTATGTGCACCAGGAGAAGGATGGGTGCGGGTCGGCGTCGCTGGCGATGGTGCTGCAATACTGGAAGGGCAAGAATTTTGAAGTGGCGGCGGACCGCATGGATCCGGCGGCGATTCAACGCGAGTTGTACGCGAAAAAGCCGCGTGGGATTTACGCTTCGGATATGGAGAAGTACCTGCGCGATACGGGATTTGAGGTGTTTGCGTTTCGCGGCGAGTGGAGTGATTTGCGCGCGCAAGTGGCCCAGGGCCGGCCATTGATCGCGGGGCTAAAGCCCAAGGGCGCGCCGGCTCATTATGTGGTGGTGGTGGGAGTCGATCCGCAAGACGCCGCGGTGCTGGTAAACGATCCGGAGCGCGGGAAACTGGTTCGTATCCCTCGGCGCGAATTCGAGAAAGCGTGGCAAGGGACGGAAACCTGGACGCTGCTCGCCGTGCCGCGACATTCCTAGTGCCTGCCGTAGTGTCATTTCCCTTCAAGCTGGCTGCATTTTTACTGGCGGCTATTTTTTGGGGTGGCTCTGTGCGTGCGTTCGCAGACGACGATGCGCAGCGGCTGGAACGCGTCAAGAAGTTTTATTCCGAACAAAAGTGGGAAGACGTGGCGCGAGAAACGCAGGGCCCTACGGATCAGTCTGTGGAACTGGATTACTACGCAGGCATGGCGTTGGCGCGGCTGGAGCGATGGAAGGAGGCGCGCGAGGCATTTACTGCCGGTGCCCGGAAAGCTCCGCGTGATGCGCGATTTTTGACGGAGCGCGCGGGAGCGGAATACAGGCTGGAGGATTTTGGCGCTGCGAAGAATGATTTGCGGTTGGCATTGCGGCTGGCGCCGGAGGATTCGTACATACCGGAATTTCTGGGAACAATTTATCTGCTGGAAGGCAATCTTGAAGCCGCACTGAAATATTGGAACCGGCTGGAAAAGCCGAAACTGGTGGCGATCGAGGTTTCGCCTCCTCCGAAAACAGACAAGATTTTGTTGGACCGCGCGGTGGGGCCTGCTCCGCCGCAGGCGCTCGAACGGGATGCGCTGTTGAAAACGGATGCGCTACTGGAGAATTTGGGTGTGTTTCCTCGGCGGCGGGCGGAGCTGAAGCCGGATGGAGACGAAGGCTACAAAGCTACATTGAAATTGACGGAACGCAGCGGATGGGGTGCTACGCCGATTGACGGAGCGATTTCGTTGCTGCGCGGACTGCCGTACCAGACTGTGTTTCCGTCGTGGTATGGCGTGGCGGGACAGGCGGTGAACTTTGATTCGCTGGTGCGCTGGGACGCGGAAAAGCGCAGATTCGCGGCGAATCTGGAGTTGCCGCTATTGCAAAGGCCGGCCAAACGCGTCCGCGTGTTTTTTGATGCGCGGAACGAGAACTGGAATTTGTCTCGCAGTTTTGTGGGCGGAGCCGGCGCGATCACCCACCTAAACATGAGGCGTTTTGCCGGCGGAGCGGAACTGCACTCCGTCGAGAATGGCTGGTGGGGCTGGACGGCGGGCATGGAGGCGGTTTCGCGAGAGTTCCAGAATGTACCGGTGGGCTTGCCGACAGGAGCGGCTCCCTTTTTTACCGATAGCCGCTCGGTGGATGCATGGCTGGGCGCTCACCGCTGGTTGCTGCGGATTCCGGAGCGGCGATTCACCGTGGAGGGGACCGGCGAGATTCGCGGTGGGCGAAGTTACGCGAGCGGACTGGGAGCGTTCGGCTCGTTGAAGGGCGAGGTGACGGCCCGGTGGCTCCCGAAGGCGCGCGGTGGCGATTTTGAGTTGGTGTCGAGAATCAGAGGCGGGGACACGTTTGGCGAGGTGCCGCTGGACTTGCTGAACGAGCTGGGTGTGGAACGAGACAACGACTTGTGGATGCGCGGGCATGACGGGACGATTGACGGGAGAAAGGGCGGCGCGCCGCTGGGCCGGCGATACTTTTTGTGGAACTCCGAGCTGAACAAAAACGTCTATGACGGTGGGTTCTTTCAGGTACAAGTGGGGCCGTTTTTTGACACGGGCGCGGCGGCGGACTCCAGCCGGCTGTTTGGCTCACAAAAGTGGCTGTTTGACACGGGAGTTCAGGCGAAGATCTGCGTTCTGGGAAGCGTTTCGGTGGTGTTGTCGTACGGGCGGGACTTGCGCAATGGCCAGGGGTTGTTTTTTGCGACGTCGACGCGCTGACGATTGGCGCGCGCCGGGTGACGCAGTCGTTTTGCTAGACTTGATCGGTTTAGGAGCAGTTGTTTTCGCCGCTCGATGGGGAGAGACATGACATCTTCATTTATGGTCCGCCGAATTTTCGCGGTGGTCATCCTTGTTGTGGGCAGCCTGGGAGTCCTGCGGGCAAACGGTGGCCGTGCTGACGGCGAGGGCGGATGGGGATTCAGCGAGGCGAATCTCGACCGTTCGTGCAAGCCCTGCGACGACTTCAACCAATTCGCGATGGGCGGTTGGATGAAAAACAATCCTATTCCGGCGGAGTATCCGAACTGGGGCTCATTCACGATGCTGGCGGATCGGAACCAGACGGTGCTGCGAGGGATTCTGGAGGATGCGGCGAAGACGAACGCGGCGGCGGGCTCGAATCAGCAGAAGATTGGAGATTTCTACACAAGCTGCATAGATACAACAGCGATTGAAGCGGCCGGCGTGAAGCCCCTGACGGCGGACTTCGCTGCGATCGAGCACGCCAAGAGTCCGAGTGAACTGCAATCGCTGATTGCGCGGCTGCAGCAAACCGGCGCCGGCTATCTCTTCCGTTTCGACTCGACGCAGGATCTTGATGAAAGCACGCAGGTGATCGCGGAGATTAACCAAGGCGGGCTGGGGCTGCCGGATCGCGACTACTATACGCGGACAGACGAAAAGTCGGCGCAACTACGGAAGGACTACGAAGCACACGTCGCGAAGATGTTTGTGTTGGCCGGCGACACTGAGGAAAAAGCGAACGCGGAAGCCAAGACGGTGATGGGCCTGGAGACCGCGTTGGCGAATGCTTCGATGTCGCGGGTGCAGATGCGCGATCCACACGCAGTGTGGCACAAGATGACTCTGCCACAACTGAAGGAATTGGCGCCGGGCTGGAACTGGGAGGCGTATTTCCGGCAACGCAATGCTCCGGAATTTTCGGCAATCAACGTATCGCAGCCAGATTTCTTCAAGGAAACCAACCGGTTGCTCGCCGCAACGCCGTTGAATGATTGGAAGACATACTTGCGGTGGCATGTGTTGCACGCGAGCGCAACGCAGCTGTCGGATGCGTTCGTTCAGGAGAATTTTAGTTTTTATGGAAACAAATTGTCGGGAACGAAGCAGCTGCAGCCGCGGTGGAAGCGCTGTTCGCAGAGCGTGAACCGCAACCTGGGCGAGGCGCTGGGCCAGGTTTATGTGGAGAAGTATTTTCCACCGGAAGCCAAGGCGCACGCGCGGGTGATGGTGATGAACCTGATCGGCGCACTGAAGGGCGATATTCCCGTGCTGAGCTGGATGAGCGCGGATACGAAGAAGGCAGCTCTGGACAAGCTGGAGGCGTTTCAGATCAAGATCGGTTATCCGGACAAGTGGCGCGACTATTCCGCGCTGGCCGTGGACCAGGGCAGCTACCTGGCGAACGAGCGGCGCGCGATAGCGTTTGAGACTGCGCGCGACTTGAACAAGATTGGCAAACCGGTGGACCGCGGCGAATGGCAAATGACGCCGCCTACGGTCAACGCGTATTACGACGCGACGATGAATGAGATTGTTTTCCCGGCCGGCATTTTGCAGCCGCCGTTCTACGATCCGAAAGCGGATGACGCCATCAATTACGGAGGCATGGGGGCGGCAATCGGTCACGAAATCACGCACGGCTTCGACGATGAAGGTTCGCAATTTGATGCGAAAGGCAATTTGCGCGACTGGTGGACGAAAGAAGATCGCAAGAATTTTGATGAGCACGCGAGCTGTGTGCAGAAACAGTTTGACGGATACGAGGTCGAGCCAGGGTTGCACGAAAACGGCAAGCTAGTGCTGGGCGAGAGTATCGCAGACCTGGGCGGGCTGGCCATTTCCTACGCCGCGTATGAAAAGTCTATTGAGGGAAAACGGCCGCCGACGCTGGGTGGCTTTACGCCGGAGCAGCGATTCTTTTTGGGTTGGGCGCAGGTGTGGGGCGCGAATTTGCGGGCGGAGAATGCACGGTTAATGGCCAACACCAACGAGCATCCGTTGCCAAAGTTCCGGACGAACGGACCGCTCTCGAACTCGGAGCAGTTTGCCAAAGCGTTTGGGTGTAAAAAGGGTGATCCAATGGTGCGCGAGAACCTCTGCAAGATCTGGTAGGGTTCCGCCACACCGCATTTCGCCGATAATTTGCTGCAGAAACGCGGCGCTGCGTGCGCCAGGCGGGGAAATTGTCTAAACTATCTGGGCCCGCCACCACTACATGAAAACCATACTCGTCACCGGAAGCAGCGGTCTGATTGGATCCGAAGCGGCGGAGCATTTTGACCGGCAAGGCCACCGAGTCATCGGCGTGGACAACAACATGCGCCAGATCTTTTTTGGCGCGCAGGGCGACACGACGTGGAACCTGCAGCGGCTTCGGCGGTCCACGAGGAAGTTCGAGCACGCGAACGTTGATATTCGAGACCGGGCAGCGTTGGATGAACTTTTTAAGGCGAACCGGTTCGACATGATCGTGCATTGCGCCGCGCAGCCCTCGCACGACAAAGCTCGGGACATTCCGATTCTGGATTTTGAGGTGAATGCGCTTGGCACGGTGAATTTGCTGGAAGCGACTCGCCAGCACTGCCGCGATGCCGTGTTCATCCTGATGAGCACGAACAAGGTCTACGGAGATTCGCCGAACGAAATTCCCTTGAAAGAGCTGGAGACGCGCTGGGAATATGCGCGGCCGGAAGATTACAACGGGATAACTGAGTCCTGCCGCATCGACCAGACGCTGCACTCGTTATTTGGAGCGTCCAAAGCCGCGGCGGATTTAGTAGCTCAGGAATATGGCCGGTACTTTGGCATGAACACCTGTATTTTTCGAGGCGGCTGCCTGACGGGGCCGTCGCATTCCGGCGTGGAGCTGCACGGATTCTTGTCCTATCTGGTTAAGGTCGCGTTGACCGGCGGGACTTATTCCGTTTTTGGGTACAAGGCCAAGCAGGTGCGGGACAACATCCACAGCTACGACGTGGTGCAGGCGATGGAGGAGTTCGCCGCGAATCCGCGGCCGGGCGAGGTTTACAATCTGGGCGGCGGACGTTCGAACAGCGTTTCCATGCTGGAGGCTATTGCCAAGATCGCCGAAATGACCGCCAAGGAGCTCAACTGGAAATATGTGGATGAGAACCGCAAGGGAGATCACATTTGTTACATCTCCGACCTGCGAAAGTTTGCATCGCACTATCCGAATTGGAAACTGACGAAGACTCTGGATGACATTTTCCGAGAGATCATAGCTTCCCAACAGGCGCAGCAAGCACAAACGGTTGCTAGCTGACCGTTTCGGTCCCGCGTTTTGAAATCCCTTCGTTCCATTGCGTGTGCATGACGATTCTTTGCCTTTGTCGCGAAGAGCATCACTGGAAGCTGATACCAGGCTATGCCCAAGCGTTTCGGCGCCTGGGCATGGAATTCATCTGCGTGGACGATTCGATTCCGTTCGACGCGCCGATTGAAGAAGTCGTGCGGCGTAGCGGAGTGACTCCGTCAGCCATTTTTCATTTCGAATCGGCGCATCCGCTCTTTCCCATCGGTTTGGAACGATGCGAAGTGCCGACGGTATGCTTTCATCCGGATACCTACGCGTTCACGGAGCGACGGATACGTTGGTCTTCTCCGTTCGATCATGTGGCGGTCTTTCATCCCGGTTACGTGGAACGATTCGCGAAAGGCGGCCATGCCGGCGCGTTTTTGTTGCCTCACGCGGTGAGGCGGGAATTTTTCGATGGGCGCGAGCTCGACCGAAACTTCGAGCTTGGCTGGGTCGGACAAACCAGTGGACCGTTCTATCAAGCGCGCGCCGAGTGGCTTCCGAAGCTCGCAAAGGAGTTTAAGACGAATGATTGGTCGCGAAAGTACACGGTGAAGGAAGTTGCGGAGACTTACCGGCGTTCGAAAATCGTCGTCAACATAGGGCGTGATGATTTTCCGCAGGATGCCAATCTGCGGGTCTTTGAAGTGTTGGCATCGGGTGCGTTGCTGCTCGCATCCCTGCCGACGGAACTTGAGGAGTTGGGATTTACTGAGGGTACTCATTTTGTGGGTTATCGGAATCCTACGGAGCTACGGCAGCTGGTTCGCAGCTACCTCGAGGACGAAGCAGCTCGATCGCGAATTGCCAACGCCGCACGCGAACTGGTGTTGAAAGAGCACACCTACGACAAACGGGCCGGCCGGATTTTGGATAGGTTGGCTGCGGCGCGGGGCGCGAAGCAAGCTCCGGCACGAACATGGTCTGATTCGCGAGCACGGCTCGTGGCGTTGGATTTCTACGCGGCACATGGCCTGATGCAATGTGCCGCAGCCCAGTTTCGCCGTATTGCCGGGCGTGGATTTCGCGAGACAATGGAAGGAGCGTCTTTACTTACGCGCGCCTGGTGGCGATCAATTCGAGCCCGGTAAAGAAGCTATGAAGTTGGCTAACACCGGAGTCTTGCTTGCGCCACCAGGAATGAACACGACCGAATGCTGACACTTGGGATCAACTATTCGCAGATGCATGATTCCTCCGCGTGCATCGTGCGCGATGGAGAGCTGCTTTTCGCGGTTGCGGAAGAACGAATCTCGCGGCTGAAACATGACGCCCGCTTCCCGCAGCTCGCCATCCAGGCTTGCCTGGATTTCGCCAAGGTGACTGCGGCACAGATTCATGAGGTATGTTTTGGCTGGCAGCCGGCCGGGCAAGTGTTTCGTCACGATTTGAAGTTGTACGCCACAGGCCATTGGCCGTTGTCCTATATGAATGTGCTGAACTCGACGCGCCATTTCGCGAGCATGTGGCATCAGGAGTCTGGCGCCGCGCCCTTCCGCCGTGTCTTTGGTTCCGAAAGAGGGGCTTCCGACAAAGCGGGTTCAGGCAAAGCGCGGTTTCGTTACGTTGATCATCATCTGGCACACGCCCTGAGTTGCTACGCGTATTCAGGGTTCGACGACGCGGCGGTTGTGGTGATGGATGGTCGGGGAGCGTGGGAGGCGACATCCATTTGGCACGGCCACGGCGGCCGGCTGGATCATGTGCTCACGCTCAACTGGCCAGATTCGCTCGGTTTGTTCTACGCCCAGTTCACGGGATTCCTAGGGTTCGTGCCCAACAGTGATGAATGGAAAGTGATGGGTCTGGCGCCCTACGGGCGGCCGGGAATTGATCTGAGTGCTTACATCAGTCCCGACGACTCTCCTTATCGCGTACACGCGAAGAGCCTGATCGGAGACAGCGCAGGGTTTTCGCATTTTGCGCCACGGCTTGGCGCGCCACGCGAGCCGGAATCGGACATTTCCGACCACCACAAAAATGTGGCGTTTGCCGTCCAGGACGCGTGCGAACTCGCAATGATGTCCGTCGTCAAGCTGGCGCTGCAAAAAACAAAGTCCAGAAATCTGTGCCTGGCCGGCGGAGTTGCTCTCAATTCAAAAGCCAATGGAAAAATTGTGGCCGCGGGATTGGTTGATCAAATCTTTGTGCAGCCGGCAGCGTCGGACGATGGCGTGGCTCTTGGCGCAGCTCTCGCTCCTTACCTAGACGGAAACGGCAAGTTGCCGAACAAGGCGATGCGGCACGGCTATTGGGGGCCGGCATTCGATGACGAAGCTGTCGAAAAGGCGCTACAGACCTATAAGATCCGTCATATAAAACTGAGCGATGCGGCGGCGACGGCCGCGCAGTTATTAAGCGAAGGGAAAATCCTGGGTTGGTTTCAAGGTCGAATGGAATTCGGGCCGCGCGCGCTCGGCAGCCGTTCGATCATTGCCGATCCGCGCGACCCAGAAATGAACGCCAAGGTGAACAACGCCGTGAAATTTCGCGAGTGGTGGCGGCCTTTTGCGCCATCGTTCAAGAAGGAAGCGGCGCCGGAATATCTTGAGTCGGCTTACGATTCGCCGTTCATGATCTTGACCGCGCAAGTGCGGCCCGAAAAACGCAGTGTTATTCCTTCGGTGACACACGTAGATGGCAGCGCGCGGCCGCAGACGGTGGAGCGGGAGATCAATCCTTTGTATTACCGGCTGATCGATGAATTCGGCAAGATTACAGGCGTGCCTGTCATCATGAACACGTCCTTCAATTTGCGCGGGGAGGCCATTGTTCACACTCCGACGGACGCATTGCGGACATTTTTTAGCTCCGGAATGGACGCGCTAGTGATCGGCAGTTTCCTCGTAGAAAAATGAGCACGGAGCGAGTCATCGCTCTTCTCGGGCGGCGCGATGAACCAACGGACGCCGTGGAAGAGTATTGCGGCTATTTGGGTACGGTCTTAGCAGAGCATTCTTTCGAACTTCAGATCCGCCGTGTCCCGTGGAACGAGCATGGCTGGCCAGCTTCGCTGAACGCGCTTCGGCTACAGGCAGAATCCTGGCGTAACACTTGGGTTCTGGTGCAATACACGGGCTTGGCCTGGTCCGCGCGCGGCTTTCCACAACGTTTTCTTCGAGTGCTGGGTGTATTGCGTAAAGCAGGTGCTCGCATCGTTGTTGTTTTCCATGATGCGGAGCCATTCGGCGGTGCTCGACTGGTTGATCGAATTCGCCGATCTGTCCAGGTTCGCGTAATGCGGGATGCGGTCGCCTTTTCGGATTATTCGGTGATGACAGTGCCCGCGGCGCGGTTAAGCTGGCTGCGCGAATCGCCAGACAACGTTTTTTTCATCCCGGTCGGAGCAAATCTTCCTCAGCCGCTGTTGCAACAGGATCACGGCGCTCTTCACGAGCCGCCCACCATCGCTGTCTACAGTATTACCGGAGGAGTGCCAGGCGACCGCGAAACGGAGCAAATCGTTCGCGCTGTTCGCTACGCAGCTCAAAAGATTGGAAGCCTGCGCCTGCTGGTTTTTGGCCGGCACGCTGAGGTAAGGGAGGAAGCCCTTCGCGCCGGGTTGCGCGATTGCCCGGTGGAGGTTTGCGTGGAAGGGGTAATCGAAGGAGACACTCTGGTCGAAAGGTTTGCCGCGTCGGATATCCTTCTCTTTCTCCGCGGTACGATTTCGTCGCGTCGCGGCAGCGCCATCGCCGGCATCGCTTGTGGCCTGCCCGTAATCGGTTTTCGGGGAACCGAGACCGACGCTCCGATCTCCGACGCGGGGGTAATTCTCTTCGAGGATGATCTCGATTGCGAGAAGACGGCGAGTCGAGTTGGCGAAGCGGTAGTGAAGATCTTTTCCGACGAAACTTATCGCCGCGATCTCAATTCGCGGAGTCGAAGAACACAGGAGGAAGTCTTTTCGTGGCAGGCGATCGCGCGACGTTTTTCGAAGCTTCTGCAACGGAAAGGCGGCTCAATTGAGAGAGTTTAGAAGCTGCAAGCTTTAGGCAGTGGCTTCGTGTCCCTTTACAAGAATATCGGCAGAAGCAATAACCAGCAAAATCCAGAAAATTTCGGCCACCATCAGATGGGTGATTTGCAGCCAGATGGGCGCCAGCAAGAGTACGTTCAGTACGCCGAGGGCGACTTGCGCCAGCAACGTTGTAATGAGGAGAGGAAGCGTCGCGGAAGATTCCTGGCGAGATTTCGAGAGCTTGCGCAGCATCCACAACACATAAAAGATGGCGACGGTTGCCATGGCTGGATGAAAAAGGCGAAGCCGCAAGAGCAGATGGCTGCCTGCCGAAAAATCTTGCGCCAGCGATGCCTTTAAGGTCGCAGTAGGAAAAAGGGTGTCTCCTAGGGCGGCGATCGAGCCTGTCATGCCGGTGGCCATGATGCAGAGCAGACCGAATCCAACATAGACCCATTCACGCCGCTTTCCGGCGAATGCGAAGCGGCAGCCAGGTGCTGAAAGCCATTTGGCAGTCAACGTAAGAGCGGCAACCAGCAGCAAGGTATTGGCAAAATGCAAGCACAGGAACACGGCGCGGCTTGCTGAGCGATCGAGACCAACATGATCAAAAAGGACAAGCGTGGCGCCGAGGAGAGCTTCGTTAAACAAAAGGACGGCGGCGGAAATCGCGGCGTAGCGAGGCCAGTCGCCCTTCCGCGTGCGACGCCAGCACCAGATGAGGAGCACGGAAACCAAGAGAAGAGAGATCCCGCTCGTCACCCGATGCGTAAATTCGATCAGCGTTTGCATCTTGCCGGAGGTGGGCAAGATTTCGCCATTGCATAGAGGCCAGTGACTGCCGCATCCGGCGCCGGACCCCGTAGCGCGAACGTAGGCACCCCATAGAATGACGGCGATGTTGTACGCGACAATGAACCACGCAAGACGGGCGATGCGGCTGGAGCCAGTCCTGGAGACAGCCGGAAACGCGGCGTCCGGGCCGCCGGCTTGATTTCCGAGCAGGTTTCGGGTTGCGTCAGCGATAGGCACGAGATTTCCGAATGCGATGGTCTGGCGGAGGAGGAGGGATTCGAACCCCCGAGACCCTTTCGAGTCTAACGGTTTTCAAGACCGCCGCCTT
>Ga0075424_100002251_pt1 | contig 17518 bp, 18 predicted proteins | sample SoiMethybrSBSTD3_FD_75301 | JGI IMG/M metagenome (GOLD analysis project Ga0075424, IMG submission 75301) | Bulk soil microbial communities from a Populus tree surrounding site in Tennessee, USA - Soil MetaG P. TD hybrid SBSTD3 | ecosystem: Environmental > Terrestrial > Soil > Tree plantation...
GCAGCAATGCGTGGTCAAGGACCCGGCAACGGGAGCCTTGAGCTTGGCTCCGGTGCAGGCGGATGGCTGGTGTGCGCCGCAGACGGAGGACCTCGGCGACGGCGAGGGCTACACGCAGCAGGTTTCCGCCGGCACACAGGTTGTCTCCAACGGACAGGACCTCGTGCAGCGGGAGATCGTCTCCACCGGGCTCGTGAACGGGGTCAGACGGCGGGTCGACGTGACGACCAGCGCCGCGACCACAGCTCCTCTCTTCCCTGCGAAATACGCCGTGGTCAGCCTCGCCCCGGTCAGCTATGGGAATACGGTCAGGATCAACGGCGACATGGGCTCCAACGGCGACATTCAGCTGAGCAACCAGGCCACGATCTGCGGTAACGCGACGCCCGGGCCGGGCAGCCAGGTCACGATCGCGAACCAGGGCCAGGTCTGCCCCGGCTACTCGACGCAGCCCGCGACTCAGCCGTTCACGCTCGATCCCGTGGACCAAGGTTCTGCCACCACCCAGAACGACAACGCGCGCATCGGGAGCGCGCTCGCCGGGACAAGCGGGGGCGACTCGTGCACGGGCTGTGGGTCGGTGAGCTGGAACCCGGCGACGCGCGTACTGGCGCTGAGCAACAACGCCACGCTGACGCTTGGCGGGAACGTGTACAGCGTCTGCCGTCTGGACCTGCAGAACTCCGCGCAGCTCAAGATCGCCGTCAACGCCAGAGTGCGGATCTACGTCGACTCGCCCGAGCATTGCGGTGGAGGCTCCGGGATGGGCTCGGTATCGCTCCATAACTCGAGCGGCATCCTCAACCTCAACTCGGACCCCACGACTCTCCAGCTGTACATGGTGGGCAGCCCGTCGATCGCGACGACGCTCGACTTCTCGAATTCCTTCTCGAGCACGATGTTGATGTCCATCTACGCGCCCTATTCGACGGTCGACCTGGCGAACAGCGTGAACATCACGGGCGCCATCGCGGCGATGTCGGTGCCGATTCAAAACAGCTCGAGCGTCACCTACGACAGCCGCGTCGGCAGCATCACGGGCGGTGGCATTCCCGTCTACCGGTCGACTCGCAAGTGGACCGAGTGCACGTCGATGCCCACGGGCACGCCGGTCGACTCGGGCTGCTGAGACGAGAGCTGTGGCCGCGGAGGGGCGCGACAGAGAAGTGGGGAGCGGGCTCCGAGGTCAGCTTGTGCTGCACCTGGTGAGTTGCATGGAGCAGGAGGGCATCACGATCGAAGCCGCCGAAGCTCCGGGTTACCCAAGGCCCCGGCAGAACAAGCGATTCGGTCTCAGAACAGGGCGCCTACGACCAGATGTGGCCGGCCGCGACGGCCGGCGGGCGATACTCGGCGTCGTCACGTGTGGCGCCCAGATCGGCGAGGCGCACCTCTCGGGCCAGCTCGACGCATTGGCGCGCGAGTGCCGCACGCTCGTCGTATGCATTCCGGGTGAGACGCCCGAGCACGCGATCGACTCGGCCTTCCCCGGGGAGCGGATGCCCCATCGGCGGAAGATGCGGGTACTCAGATACCCCGACACGAAGTGGCAGGAACTACGCAGAGTGGGTGGCTCGGACGTTCCAAAGTTCCTCGATACCGACGTCCGGATCCGCCGCGACTCGGCCGTCTCGTAGCCCTTTTTAGTCGCCGACAGCGGCGCGCACGAGCGGGTGACCGGACTCGTTCACGACCGCGAAGGAGGCGAGCTGGTCCTTTGGGATCGCGGTCGCGGCCTGCAAGTCGGCGGTGCCTTCGTAGGTAGCACGCCACGTGCCGGCGACCTCACGCGCGCCGCTCTTCGAAACCGCGATCAGCCGGCAGCGAGTGCCCGCGGGCACTCCGCGCAGCCGCACGTGGACCGCCGTGCCCCAGGAGGCCGGCCGCAGGCCGAGCTTGGCCGAGACCCCGGTGCGGGCGTTCACCGCCGCCACCGAGGCCGACTCGCTCGCAGAGCCGCCGCCGCTGGTCGACAGCACGACCGTGCCAACGCCGGCAGCAGCGAGGGCCACCGCGACGCCTGCGACCGCGTACCGCCGCCGGCGGGCGCGCCGCGCGGCACGGAGTCGCCGAAGCAGCCGCTCGATCATGGCCGGGGATGGCGAGGGAGCGGGCTCCAGCACGTCGTCGAGGCGCACGCGCGCGAGCAGGCCGGGCATCGCAGCGAGCTCCGTGAGCTCGTCGCGGCAGGATGCGCAACCGGACAGGTGCGCGTCCACCTGAGCACGCTCGACGGGATCCAGTGCACCCAGCACGTAGGCGCCGAGCGAGAGCCGCAGGGTCGAGTCGCAGGTGGCGTTCATCCGCCCCAGCCTCGCTCTTCGAGGGCCGAGCGCAACGTGCGCAGCGCGTAGTACGTCCGCGACTTCACGGTGCCGGGCGCCACGCCCAGCACCGCGGCGGCCTCCGCCACCGAGCGCCCGCGGAAGTACGTCTCGATCAGCGCCTCACGGTGATCGCGGGACAGTGTCGCGAGCGCCTCGGTTATCTGCCACGTCTCGAGCGCCCGGTCGAGCTGGCCGGCGACGGGGACGTCGTCGATCTCGGCCGCTGCGTCCTCCGTCCGCGCGGCTCGCGACCGGCGTTCGTCGATCGCCAGGTTGTGGGCGACCGTGAAGAGCCAAGAGCGCATCGAGGCGGCATCGCCGCTGAGCGTGCCGGACTTCCGCCACGCCCGCAGCAGCGTCTCCTGCACGATGTCCTCCGCGCGCTGGCGATCACCGGTGATGCGCCCCACGTACCCTGTGAGCGCCGGACCGTGCTCGGCGTAGAGCGCGCGCACGAGTTCCTCCTCTGCGTCGGACGCCCGGGATTGTCGGCGAATGGCCACTGCTCTTGACACGGATCGCAGCCTCATCTGGTTCAACCCATTGAACCGCGGAGGCGGCGGAATCGTGTCGGTACCGGGAGCCCGAATCCGAACACCAATCCGAAGGGAGCTTCGATGAGACGACTTGTCCTATTCGTACCGGCGATCCTGGTGCTCGCGGTGGCCGGCTGCGGAGGCAGCAGCGGGAGCAGCAGCTCGAAAACCACGAGCAGCACGACCCCGAGCAAACCGACCACGGCGTCAGCCGCCACGCTCGGGGTTGGCAGTACCAGCCTCGGCAAGATCCTGACCGGCGCGAACTCGCGCACGCTCTACCTGTTCGAGAAGGACAAGGGCCCGACCAGCACGTGCAACGGCTCGTGTGCCGCCGTCTGGATGCCGTTCACGAGCGCGGGCAAGCCGAAGGCCGGCGCCGGCGTCGACGCCGCAAAGCTCACCACCAGCAAGCGGAGCAACGGCAAGCTGCAGGTGGTCTATGCGGGACACCCGCTCTACTACTTCACATCCGACACCAAGGCCGGCGACACCAAGGGCCAGAACCTGCACGAGTTCGGCGCGGACTGGTACGTGCTCGATTCGACGGGCACGAAGGTCGAGAAGACGAGTTCGTCTTCATCGAGCAGCTCCAGCGGTTCCACCGGCGGCTCGAGCAGCTCCAGCGGCTCATCGGGAGGCGGGTACTACCCCTAGCCCCTCCGGCGTGCGCTCCTCGGCGACCGCCTCGATGCGTCCGAAGACCCCTGGTCAGGCCACCCTCGGTGCTTGCCAAGCGGCCGGTGGCAAGGTTAGGATCGCCATAGCCTCGCCGTGTGGCAATAGCGCGAGTCAAAGAGGTGTGGCCTCACCAGGGGGGACGCGAGAATGAACTCAGGAACCGCTCGCCGCGAGGAATCGAAGGCGGACGGCGCCGTCGCCAAGGTCGGTGCGAAATGCCACGTCGAAGCGACCCGGAGCGGGACCGCTGTCTCGCTCGTGATCGTGGGGGAGCTCGACCTGTCCTGCATGAAGCGCTTCCGCGAGCTGCTCACCAGGTGGACCGCCGACGAGCTGGACGATCTCGTGATCGATCTGCGCGCGGTCACCTTCATCGACTCGACGGGGCTCGTGCTGCTGCTCAGGGCCGACACGATCGCCCGCGAGGAGGGCTTCCAACTGCACGTGGTGCGCAGCCCGACGGAGATCGTGAGGGCGGTGTTCGAGGTGAGCGGCGTCGATACGCTGCTGCCGCTCTGCGACACGCCACCCGCGCTGGTCTAGGAATGTTGGGATTGCGTTAGGCCAAGTTGCCCTTGCGCCAAGCGCGACATTAGGGTCGCACTGAGGGTCGCCGGGGCGTTCGGCGAGGAGAATTGGCAGGGAGGCTCGGGCATTGAAGCTCGACAGGGCGGCGTTGGTGTTCATCGCAGGTGCGATCGGATCGCTCTGCGTGGCGAGCACGGCGAGCGCCGACACGCCTCCGTTCTCATCGCTTGCGCCCGGATTCACGCAGACGCTGTACGGCACCGGCGAGACCAATGCAGCGATCGGAGTGGCCTTTGCGGCCAACGGAGATCCGCTCACCAGCAACCCTGGCGGCCCGCTCATGAGATTCAACTCCTCGGCGACGGTGACCGTGAACGGATCGGCGGTGCATCCGGCGACCAGCCATGCGAACAGCGACCTGGGCGTCGGTCTCGCGACCGGCACCACCGGCGGGCTCTACAGCAACGGCGTCTCCGGCGTGATCAAGGTGGACCAGTCGTCCGGCGCGACGCTCGCGGGCCCGACCAGCGTGACCGGCAACGGCTACAGCATCGCCACGGACGCGGTGTCAGGGGACCTGATGTTCTCCGACGGCAACGACGGCGACATCTCGCGCACTCCTGAGGACCTGTCCGCGACGAGTCTGTTCGCTTCGGGCCTGGCGGCCGGCGTCAACTTCGCCCGCGACGGAGATGGGATGGTGTGGGACCCCTCGCGGAGCTATCTGTTCGTGGCCGGTCCGCTGTACGACGAGATCTGGGTGCTGGACCGTAGCGGCACGCTCGTCAACACGATCGCAGCGCCGCCAAACTCGGGTCCCGACGGGCTTGCATTCCACGGCGGTGCGGCGCCGTTCCTCGTCAGCAACAACAACGACGGCACGATCACACGCTACGACTTCCCCGCCAACGACCTGACGCAGGCACCGACGGACTCGACCTTCGCGAGCGGTGGCACGCGCGGCGACCAGGCGGCGGTGGGACCGGACGGGTGCCTCTACGTGAGCCAGGAGGGGACGCAGTACGCGGACGGCACGCTCGACGCGAGTCAAGGAAGCCTCGTCCAGATCTGCGGCGGGTTCCTGCAGCCGGTGCCCGAGCCCTATGCGAGGCCGAAGGGGGCGACGCCCATGCGCGCCTCGCTCGTGCCCGCATACCGCCAGTGCACGTCCGGCAACCGCACCCACGGCGCGCCGCTCAGCTTCCCCTCGTGCAATCCGCCACAGCAGTCATCGAGCTATCTGACGCTCGGTACGCCCGACTCGAACGGCGCCGGCGCCAACGGGGTCGCCTCGGTGCTCTACCGCGTGAAGGCCGCCTCGCCGAGCGACGTGCTGATCTCGGCCAGTCTTACGGATGTGCGCTGCAAGCTCCCGGTGAGCACGACCTGCGGTAGCTCGAACACGGCTGCGGGCCCCGACTACACCGGCCAGCTGCAGGTGAAGCAGGTGCTTCGTATCACCGACAAGGACTACTCGCCCTCCGACTCCGGTACCACACAGGACTCGCCGTTCCCGATCACCGTGCCTTGCGCGACCACCGTGAGCACGGTCGTCGGCTCGACCTGCGCCGTGTCGACGAGCGCGAATGCGCTCATGCCGGGCGCTGTGACCGCGGGCAACCGCGCGATCTGGGCGCTCGGGCAGGTCCAGGTCTACGACGGTGGCGCGAGCGGGACGGCCGGGTCCCCCGGCGCGACGCTCTTCATGGACGAGGGCATCTTCATCCCGTAGGGCGCCCCGTCACGGTCAGCCACGACTGCCAGGTGATGCGGAGGATCACCCCCGTGATCACGATCGCGATGATCGGGTCGGCGATCGGCAGCCCGAGCGCGACCAGGACCGCGCTGATCAAGACGCCGAGGCTGACGAAGCCGTCGGTGCGGGCGTGGTAGCCGTCGGCGACCAGGGCCGGACTGTCGAGCCGCCGGCCGGCACCCAGCCGGACCCGCGCCGCCACTTCGTTGCCGGCGAAGCCCACGGCGCCCGCAATCCCGAGCGCGAGCAGATGCCGGGGAGCGTGCGGATTGACGAGCTTCTCGATCGCGAACACGGCGGCCACGCAGGCGCTCACGAATATCGCGAACACCACCGCCAGGCCCGCGAAGCGTTCGGCCTTGGCAGAGCGAAGGACAAAGGCAGTGCCCAGGGGCACCGCAGTGAGGGCATCGCCGAAGTTGTGGATCAGGTCGGCGAGCAGAGCGACGCTGTCGGTCGCGACGTAGATCACCGCCTGGATCGCCGCGGTCAGCCCCAGCACGGCGAGGGACAGGGCGACGGCGCGCAGTCCGGCGCGCGAGCGCTTGATCGAGTCCGCGACGAGCCCATGGGAATGGCTGTGGGAAGCGGAGTCGGTCACCGTGCGGATGATCGCTGACTCAGGGGGGTGAGTTTCCGTCACCCGGGTCCTTTCCTCCAGGACAGCCACCGCGACCCTGGAGGTGATGGCCCTGACCGGCGAGACGATTCTGGTCGTCGAGGACGACGACGCGACCCGGGCGTTCCTGACCGACAACCTGAAGGCTGACTGCTACGGCGTGGTCGCTGCCGCCAGCGGCCGCCAGGCGCTCAACCTGCTCGAGGTGAAGGAGTGCGACCTGATGCTGCTGGACGTGCTGCTCCCCGATGCGTCCGGGTACGAGCTGTGCCGCCACGTACGCGAGTCCGACGGCCTGGCCCAGCGGATCGACCCCGAGCTGCCGGTGATCATGCTGACCGGCCGCGCCTCCGAGACCGATCGCGTGCGCGGGTTCGCGCGCGGCGCGGACGACTACCTGGTCAAGCCGTTCCACTATCCGGAGCTGGCCGCGCGGATCGCGGCCGTGCTGCGGCGCTCGCGCGAACGGCGCGCGCAGGGTGTGCTCCAAGTAGGCGAGCTGCGCGTCGATCCGGTCGGCCGCGAGGTGATGCTGGGGGACCGGAAGATCGAGCTCTCGGCGAAGGAGTTCGCGCTCCTCCGGACGCTCGCGGCGGAGCCCACACGCGTATTCACCAAGGAGGAGTTGCTGCGCGACGTATGGGGGTTCAAGCTGATGGGCTCGACGCGCACCCTCGACTCGCACGCGAGCCGCCTGCGTCGCAAGCTGTCGCCCTCGGGTCGTCGATGGGTGATCAACGTGTGGGGCGTCGGCTACCGCCTGACGGATCGCGAGCAGTGAGCGGCTGGGCGATGGTCGGTCCCGGCGCCCTGCTCGGTGCAGCGGCTGCGTTCGCATTGACGATGCGGCTTGCCGCCCGGCGCCGCCAAGCTCTATCGGCACCGCTGCACGAGTTGCGCGGCGCGCTGGCCGCGATCCAGCTGGGCCTGTTCGCCATGGAACGCCGCGGCCCATCCGCATTCGGCGCGGACCGAATCGACGCGCTTCGTACGCAGGCCGAGCGCGCGCACGTGGCGGTTGAGGACGTCGACCACATCCGGCGCGGTCGCTCTGCCACGCAGTCCAGGCGCGAGCTCGTCGACGTGGGCGCGATTGTCCATCGTCGCGTTGCGGCCTGGTCGCGCCTCGCCGAGACGCGTCGTCGCGCCGTCGAGCTCCGCTGGGCAATCGGCGCCGCGGTCGTGCGGGCGGACGTGGCCAGGATCGGCCAGGCGCTCGACAATCTGATCGTCAACGCGCTCGATCATGGGTGCGGCGTCGTGCGGGTCACCGGCGCTGCGACTCCCACTGCCGTGCGGATCGTGGTCTCTGATCAGGGACCGGGAATCGGCCGGCCGCTGCGCGAGCTCATGCAAGGTCCATGGCAGGGACGCCATGGTCACGGCCTGGCGATCGCAGCGCGTGTGGCCGAGCTTCATGGCGGCCGGCTCACGGCCGTCTCCGGGCGGCTCGGGTCGAGGGTCGAGATCGAGCTGCCACTCGTTCCTGGCGGGGACACGGGGGAACAGGCGCAATCGCCGCGGGTCAGCGGCGCCCGGCTCGAGCTCTCGGCTGCCTCTGGAGCCGGCAGCTAGTGGGGCGTCGGTCGCGTGGACTCGCCCTGCTGGGGGCTGCCGCAGCCTGCGCGGGCATCGCCGCCTCCTCGGTCAACCGGTACACGAACGACGTGCACGCACAGGTGGGTCCGCTTGCCCCGGTGCTCCAGGCGAACGCGCATCTTCGCGCGGGAACACCGATCACCGCGGACACCGCGGCTCGCCGGTTCGATGTGCAGCGTGTTCCGGTCCGCTATGTGCCGCCTGGGGCGCTCGCGTCGCCTTCCGAGGCGGTCGGATACCGGCTGGCGGTCCAGCTCGAGCCTCGTGACTACGTGACGGCTCGAAGTCTTCTCGCCGGGAGCGCGGAACGGAACGGTGCGGACCCCGGCGGCCGCACGGTCGAGGTCGCAGTCGCCGGCGCCGCCTCGCTGGGTGACTCGCTGCAGCCTGGCACGCACGTGGACGTGCTGATCACCACAGACAGGGGATCGGGCCCGGGTCGCACCTATGTCGCGCTCCAGGACGCCGAGCTGGTCGCCTTTTCCGCCGGCGCGGCCGGCGCCGGCGGCTCGGCCGATGCCGGGCGCGCGACCGCGGCACTGCGCGTCTCGCTTCGGCAGGCGGTGCTACTGACCGCGGCGCAGAACTTCGCCCGCGAACTGAGACTCGTGCCAAGGCCGGCGGGCGACCACCGCAGGCTCGGTGCCGTGGGAGTCTCGGCGGCCGCACTCGGCGGATGAGCTCTCTGGACGACCTGGCGCGCGGCGTTCGCCGACGGCTGGTGGACGATGCCGGGCGCCCCGGCAGTGAGACGGAGTCGCGTTCCCTGCGCGAGCGTGTCGCGGCCTTGGTGGAGGAGCAGGCGGCACCCCTCGACCGCGACCAGCACGAAGCGCTCGTCGAGCGCGTGCTGTCGAGCGCCGTCGGGCTCGGTCCCCTCGAGCAGGTGATGAGGGACCCCGCCGTCGACGAGGTGATGGTGAACGGCCCACGAGCCGTGTGGGTCGAGCGCGGCGGCCGCGTCGAGCGGACCGGCGTGGAGTTCGGATCCATGGAGGAGTTGCTGAACGTGATCGAGCGAATCCTTGGCCCGCTCGGCCGGAGGGTCGACGAAGCCAGTCCGCTGGTCGACGCGCGGCTGCCCGACGGGTCGCGGGTGAACTGCGTGATCCCGCCCCTGAGTCTCGACGGGCCCCTGCTTACGATCCGCCGCTTCCGCCGCCAGGGATTCTCGCTGGGTGACCTGGTCGCGAACTCGACGCTCACATCCGAGCTCGCGGGATTCCTGGCGAGGGTCGTTCGAGCGCGGGCAAACGTGGTGGTGAGCGGCGGCACGGGCTCTGGCAAGACCACACTGCTCAACGTGCTCTCGTCGCTGGTCGCGGATGGTGAAAGGATCATCACGATCGAGGACGCGGCCGAGCTCCGGCTGCAACAGGATCATGTGCTCCGCCTCGAGAGCCGCCCCGCGAGCCTCGAAGGCGAAGGGGAGATCACGATTCGCCGCCTGGTCCGGAACGCGCTCAGGATGCGGCCGGATCGGATCATCGTGGGCGAGGTGCGGGGAGCCGAGGCGCTCGACATGCTGCAGGCGCTCAACAGCGGCCACGACGGATCGATGACCACCGTCCACTCGAACTCCGCCGCGGATGCGTTGCGCCGGATCGAGACACTCGCCTTGATGGCGGACGTCGCCCTTCCGCATGCAGCCGTGCGCCAGCAACTCGCGAGCGCGCTCGATCTCGTTCTCCACCTGGAACGGGACAGGCACGGAGCGCGCAGTGTGGTTGAGGTCGTGGAGGTGGTGCGGTTTGCGGGAGACGTCGGGGTCAAGTCCCTCTTCGGTTCGGGCGATCGGACGCTGCGCGAGCCCGGGGCGGAGCTTTCGCGAAAGCTCGCGGCGGTTTCGTGAGCCGGGAAACCGGCGTTGTGTTCGCGGCGATCGCCGCCGCATTGGCGGTTTCCGGCGCGGCCTCGCTTTTCGAAGATGCGTTTCGGCGCGCGGCCGGACGCGCTATCCGGACGGCGCTGGCCGCGGGGAACATCGTCGAGAACGTCCTCGCGCCACTCCGGCGCGCGGGCGCCGAGGGCCGGGATGCCACACGTCGCGAACGCCGGGGCCTGCAGCTCGCCTTCGCGATCGGAACATTCGCCGCGGGACTCCTGTTCGTAGGTCCGCTTCCCGCGGCGAGTGTCGCGACCGTGTCCGCTCTGATCGCGCCCCGCGCGCTCGTCATGCGGCGCGAGCGATATACGCGTCGGCTCGGTGAGGGCACCGCAATCGCGGCAACGCGAATCGCGGATGCGCTCGCGACCGGCCATACGACGCGAGCCGCGATCGCACTCGCCGCACACGAGCTTCGTGGGCCGATCGCCCGCGAACTGTCCCGTGTCGCCGCCGACGTCGAGCTCGGCGCGCCGGTTGACGCGGCGCTTGCCGCGTTTCGTGAACGCGCGGCTTCGCGCCGGGTCGATCTGCTCGTTGCGGCGATCCGCCTGCAGCGGCGGTCCGGCGGTAACCTCGCGGCGCTCCTCAGGGATGTGGCCACCGCGCTCGAGGATCAGGCGCGGCTCGAGGCCGAGGCCCGCGCGGAAACCGCACAGGCACGGTTCACGTCGAATGTCGTGCTCGCGATGCCCTTCGCCCTGCTCGGTCTCTACGAGCTGCTCTCCCCGGGCATGATCGCGCGGCTCGCCGGGTCGGCGGTCGGCGCATGGCTGCTCGGCGGAGCGGCGGCGATGCAGGCCGCCGGCGCCGTGCTCGTGCGCCGCCTGGCCAGAGTGGAATCGTGACCAGCGCCTCGATGAGCGCGGCTGCCGCGGCCTTGCTCGCGGCGCTCGGGGCACGCGACCTGGCCGGCTCGGCATTCGGCCGTGGCAGCTTCTCGGCGCCGCGAGCGAGGGCGTTCGCCGCGCTCGCGCCGAAGATCGCCTCGCTCGCCCCGCTGCGCCGCCTGACCCCGCCGCGAGACCTGGGTGAGCGGCTCACCGCCGCGGGGCAACCGGGCGCGCTCGGGCCACGCGAGTGGATCGCGCTGAAGGCCGGTTGCGCGGTTGCGGCCACAGTGCCCTCGGTCGCGATCTTCGCGGGAGGTGCCGGCCGGCTCACGACGCTGCTCGCGATCGCCGGCCCGGTGGCGGGGTTCGCGGCGCCGGACTTCTGGCTTTCCCGAGCTGTGCGGGCGAGAAGCGAGGCGGCCGTTCGCGAGCTGCCGGACCTGCTCGATCTGTTGCGCGTCTCGGTCGGGGCGGGGGTCGCTCCGCTCCGGGCGATGGGATCGGTCGCGGCTCAGTTCGACGGGCCGCTCGCGGCCGAATGGCGCCGCGCGGCTGCAGGCGTGGCGCTCGGCGAGCCGCCCGCGAATGCGATCGTGAGCATGACCGAGCGCATCGCGGCCGAAGAGGTCCGCGCGTTCGCTGATGCGCTGTTGCGGTCCAGGCGGCATGGCCTGCCGCTGGCCGCGACGCTCGCAACCCAGGCGGCGAGAGCGCGCGAGGCCCGCCGCCGCTCGATCCGCGAGCGGGCCGCGCGCGCGGGTCCCAAGATGCAGCTCGTCGTGGCGCTCGTGCTGGTGCCGTCGATGCTGCTGATCGTGACCGCGCTGCTGGTGGCGGAGCTACAACCGGCGCTCGGCCTCGGCTAGCCCTACTCGGCGGCAGCCTGCTGCTGGTTCGCGTAGAAATCGGCCCAGCGGCCCTGCTGCGGGATCTGGAACGCACCCATCGAGGCTGTCTTGCGGCCGACCACCCACACGAGAGAGTTCTCGGCGTCCTTGGCGTGCTTGATGCGCTCGCCCTTGTTCGAGCTGAACTGCCGGTAGACGATCTCGAAGCTGTTCATCTGCAGCGCCCGGATCATCACGCGCGGGTCAAAGGTGTGGAGGCCATGCTCGAAGTAGCCCTTGACGGGCGTGTGGATGAAGTAGTGGCCGCCCACCTTCGTCATCCGCATGCAGCTCTCGAGGCACTGGCGGGTGTCGAAGACGTGCTCGATCGTGCCCACGTCGTAGACGGTCTGGTAGCGCTCGTGCTCGTGCTCGGGCACCGGGTGGTTCATGTCGTAGCGGAGCTCGGCGGCGGGATCGAAGTAGTCGAGCGCGATGATGTCGGTGAGCCCGCGCGCCTGGAGCAGCTCCTTCACGTTTGGATAGTCGAAGTCCTCGGGCAGGTCCGCGCCGTGGATCGTCTGGAAGCCGACCATCAGGAAGGGCTCTGCGACGAAGCCCGGGATCTCGAGCACCTCGCGGTGGAGCTCGATGTGCCGCTTGAGAATGCCCATCGGCGCGTGATGCTAGCGCCCGGGGTCCGGAGCGCCGGGGGGCGTCTGCCTCAGATCGAGGGCGTGCAGATCACCACGAAGCAGTCGCCGTCCGGATTGCCGCTGGCGTGGTTGCCGCCGCCGTCGATCGTGCCGAGCACCGCGTCGATGCCGATGCCGCCGTTGTTGTCGGCGGCGTTCTCCTGAACGGTTGCGCCCGCTTCGCCGAGTGAGATCCCGGAGCATCTGTTGTCGTGCGCGTTGTTCCGCCACACGAACGCGGTCGGGTCCGTGACGAAAAGGCCGTCGCAGTTCCCGGACACGTTGCTGCTCTGAAGGTGCGCGTGATTTCCGGCGCCGACCATCGCGATGCCGGAGTCGCACCCGGTGACGGTGTTCTGGGCCACCTTCGAGAAGGTCGAGTAGCCGCTGATCGTGATCCCGTCGAAACCGGAGCAGCCCAGCACCTTGTTGCGGACCACGAGCGAGTTGTCGCCATCGACGGCGATGCCCGCGGCGGGCTTGCCGGTGACCCAGTTGCCCCACAGGTAGACGTCGTTGCCGAAGATGTCGAGGCCGAGCGTGCCGGCGGAGGCCATCACGTTGCGGTAGACGAAGTTGCCGTCCCCGAACACCGACATGCCGGTGTCCACGTTCGAGAAGACGTTGCCCCTCACGTCCGAGTTGGTCGCCGACATCGCGATGCCCGAGTCGAAGCCGTCGATGTGAGCGTCACGGACCATGACGCCCGTGTGCTCCACGTCGGTGGCGATCCCGGCGGAGCCCTGGCCGAGCGCGCCCGCGCCCGTGATCGAGTGGCCACGGAACCTGACGGTGATGTTGTCGGCGCCGATCACGAGGCCGATCGCCGCCGGGTCCGTGCACACGATGTCGTTCTCGACGATCGTGTCCTGCGTGATCTTGTCGCCGCAGGCGAGCGTGGCGGCCGGCGCCGGCGCACCGGTCAGCGCAAACACCGCGCCCACCGCCGCAAGAACCGAAATCATCCGTGACAGCGAACTCAAGACGTACCCCCTCCGTGGCCTGACACCTCCTGAACCCTATTGCTCCGGTCGAGGCCCAGTCAACCGGGTTAGTTCCCACGATGTCCCACGATTTGCCTGGTCAGACAGGGAAAGCGAGCTTCGCGAGCAGGACCGCCTGCGCCGCAGCTGATCTTTCCGCTTACTTAAAAGACCCCGGTCCGGTCTGAAGTGGGGGAGGGGCTGCTCCCGGTACGAGCCGGGAGTTTCACTGCGGCTGGCGGGCGGAGGGGGAGGGGGCCGGGCGACGCCCTCAGCTCGGCTGGCAGGAGCCCGGCCCCCTCCCCCGGAGCCCCCAAGACGCCCGAGTGGGAGAAAGTTTCATCCAGGTGTTGCAAAGTGGGATGAAGTGGGGTAAAGTGGCGCCACTTCAGACCGGACCGGGGTGGCGGGGCTCCTCCCACTCCGCCATCCCAGGCCCGGCCAGGCGCCACGTGAGGGAGACCCTTGGTTGTCGTTCCTTGGTCAGTACGAGCACACCCTGGACGCGAAGAACCGCTTGACGATCCCGGCGAAGTTCCGGGCGCAACTCTCCGAGGGCGTGGTTCTGGCGAAGGAGCAGGAGACCTGCCTGGCGATCCGGCCCGCCTCGGCATGGCGCCGCTTCACGGACGAGATGCGCGGTCTCGGCACGATGTGGAACCAGGACTACCGGGACTTCCAGCGACGGTATACGGCGGGGGCGTTCGACGCCCAGCTCGACGCCGCCGGGCGGATCATGCTTCCGCAGGCGCTGATCGACAAGGCCGAGCTCTCGCGCGAGGTGGTGCTGATCGGCAACCTCGACTCGATCGAGGTGTGGGACCGCGCCCGCTGGCGCGCGGAGGAGGTGCGGCTCGAGCAGGAGACGCCGGAGCTGGCGCGACGACTTTCCGGAGCGACGGGTGACACTACTTCTTGACATGACCCTTCACATCCCCGTGCTCGCCGCCGAGCTGATCGACCTGATCGATCCGGCTCCGGGCGAAGTCGCGATCGACTGCACGTTCGGCTCGGGTGGCCACGCGCGCCTGGTGGCCGATCGGATCGGCCCGTCGGGCGAGCTGATCTGCATCGACCGCGACCCGAATGCGGAGGCTGAGTTCGCCGCCTTCTCGGACGAGGTCGCGTGCACCACACGCTTCATCCGGGGCAACTACGCGGACGTGCTGCCGGATCTCTTCGACGAGGGACTGCATGTCGACTTCCTGTATCTCGACCTCGGCATCTCCTCGCTGCAGGTCGATACGCGCGAGCGCGGCTTCTCCTATTCGTACGACGCGCCCCTCGACATGCGGATGGACCCTGTCCAGGAGCTGGACGCGCGCGCGGTCGTGAACGACTGGCCCGAGCAGCGGCTCGCGGCCGCCTTCCGCGACTACGGCGAGGAGCGCTACGCGCGCCGCATTGCGCGCGAAATCGTCCGCCGCCGGACGCGCGAGCCGATCGACACCACAACCGCGCTCGTGGCCGCGATCAAGCGCGCCGTACCGACGCCGGCCCAGTTCGCGAGCGGGCACCCGGCACGCCGGGTGTTCCAGGCGATCCGGATCGCGGTCAACGACGAGATCGGCTCGCTCGAGCGAGCCCTCCCCGATGCGTGGCGGCTGATCGGCCCCGGCGGCCGTATCGCGGCGATTTCCTTCCAGTCGCTCGAGGACCGCATCGTCAAACGCTTCCTGGCCGATCGCGCGCGCGGCTGCATCTGCCCGCCCGAGTCGCCGATCTGCACGTGCGGGCGGGAGCCCGAGGCGGAGCTGTTGACGCGCCGGCCGGTGACGCCCACGCCCGAGGAGACGGCGGCCAACCCCCGTGCGCACTCAGGCAAGCTCCGCGCCGCGCTGAAGGTGCGCGAGGAGGAGCCGATCGCCGGCGGCCCGACTGTGCGGAGGACGGAGCGCTGACCCCGCCGTCCGCCACGGCGGCCGCGCAACGCACGCCCACCCGCCGTTCCACGAGGACGCGGGTTCACCGCCGGGTATCCGGCCCAGCTCGTCCGCTCCGCCCCGCGAGAGCACCTCAGGCCGCGAGCGCGCCTTCCCTTCCGCAGCGGCTCGGGCCGGTCGCGCTCGGCGCCGCGCGTACGCTGCGCGACTCGCAGATGGTCGACCGCCTCGTGCGCGGCCGCGCCTGGATCGCCCTGCTGGGCATCATCCTGATTGGCCTCGTGGGGCTCAACGTGTCGCTGCTCAAGCTGAATGCGGCCGCGGGCCGCAACGCGGAGTGGGCGAAGCTCCTGCGCATCGAGAACGCGGACCTCCAGGCGCGCGTGTCGCATCTGCGCTCCGCCCAGCGCATCCAGGACGCGGCGCGCACCATGGGCTTCGTGATGCCGGCCGCCGCCAGCGTCCACTACCTGACGGTCGATCCCGGTCGCGACGCTCGCCTCGCGGCGGCGCGCGACAAGTTCATCGCGCCGTCGTCGAACAGCGACATCGTGACCGCAGCCGGCGACACGTCGACGATCACAGTGCCCACGATCACGCCCACGTCCACAACCACGACCGCCCCGACCACCACCACGGCGCCCACCGCGACGACGACGCCCTCGGCCACCACGCCCACGGTGACCACGGGGGCCACCGGAGCGACCGGCACACCAGCGGCTTCGCAGCAGCCCGGCACCGGAGCGACCGTCCCCTGAGCGGCGCGCGTGTGACAGGGAGGATCGGGCCCACGCGCCTCGTCGAACGGCGGATCGGCCTGCTCTTCGCGTGCTTTCTCGCGCTGCTTTCGCTCGCGACGCTGCGCGAGCTCTACCTGATCACCTTCAAGGGCAGCACGCTCAGGAGCCTGGCCGCCACTCAACAGGTCGAGAAGGTGACGCTGATCGCGAAGCGGGGCACGATCACCGACCGCCACGGCACCGAGCTGGCCGTCTCGGAGGATGCGTCCACGATCTACGCCAACCCGTTCCTGATCAGGGACCCGGTCGGCACCGCGAGGAAGCTCGGGCCGATCCTCGGCGACTCTCGCGACGACCTCGCCGTCAAGCTGTCCGACCGCAAGAAGGGCTTCGAGTACCTGGCCCGCAAGGTCTCGCCGCACGAGGGCGCGCGCATCCAGAAGCTGAAGCTGACGGGCATCGGCGTGATGGACGACTCGCGCCGCCGCTATCCGGAGGGCGACCTCGCCTCCCAGGTGATCGGGACCGTCGGCATCGACAACAGCGGCCTGCTGGGCATCGAGCAGCAGCTGAACGACAAGCTGGGCGGCACCGACGGAGAGCAGCGAATCGTCAAGGACGCGCGCGGTGACCCGGTATCGCTCGAGCAGGTGAGGGACGTGCACCCCGGCTCCGACCTGCGGCTCACGCTGGACGCGTCCCTCGAGGCGCGCACCGAGAGCGTGCTGGCCGACGTCGGGCGGACGTTCCAACCGAAGGGAGCGACCGCGATCGCGATGAACCCGAACAACGGCGACATCCTCGCAATGGCGAACTGGCCCGAGGTCGACGCGAACCACGTCGACCAGGCGCCTGTCTGGGCGCGCGTCAATCGCGCGGTCGGCATGACGTACGAGCCCGGTTCGACCTTCAAAGCGATCACGGTCGCGGGCGCACTCACCGACGGCGTGGTGCGGCCCACCACGCAGTTCCGCGTCGGGCCCCAGATCCAGGTCGCCGACCGGGTGATCAATGAGGCTCACGGCACCGGCGGCGTGTTCACGGTCGCCGACATCCTGGCGCGCTCATCGAACGTGGGCGCCGTGCGGATCGGGCTGCGGCTCGGCCCGAACCGCTTCGACAGCTGGGTGCGGAAGTTCGGCTTCGGGAACCTGACGGATCTGCCCCTGCCCGGCGAATCGCCCGGCATCGTGCCTGGGGTGAAGGACTACTCAGGCTCATCGATGGGGAACCTGCCGATCGGGCAGGGCCTCGCGGTCACCCCGATCCAGATGATGCAGGCCTACGCGGCGATCGCGAATGGCGGCATCCTCGTGAAGCCGCGGCTCGTGCTGGACGGCAAGCCCGCGAAGGGCGAACGCGTGATGAGCCGTCGCAACGCGGCCCAGCTGCAGAAGATGCTCGAGGGCGTGCTGGGGCCGACCGGGACTGCCCCCGAGGCGGCCGTTCCCGGCTACGACCTGGCCGGGAAGACCGGTACCGCGCAAAAGCCCGAGCACGGCGTCTATTCGCAGACGAAGTACGTGTCTTCCTTCATCGGGTTCGCGCCCGCGCGCGACGCAAAGCTGCTGGTGGCGGTGATCGTGGACGAGCCCGGCGGCGGCGTCTACGCCGGCGGCCAGGTGG
>Ga0075424_100002253_pt1 | contig 17506 bp, 14 predicted proteins | sample SoiMethybrSBSTD3_FD_75301 | JGI IMG/M metagenome (GOLD analysis project Ga0075424, IMG submission 75301) | Bulk soil microbial communities from a Populus tree surrounding site in Tennessee, USA - Soil MetaG P. TD hybrid SBSTD3 | ecosystem: Environmental > Terrestrial > Soil > Tree plantation...
CTGTCCACCCGAAAGCTGCTTGGGAAGGTGATGTACCCGCTCTTCCAGCCCGACGAGCTTTAGCGCAGTCATCACGTGATCGCGCCGTTGCGCCGTTGAAAGCTTGGTCAGAAGCAGCGGCATTTCGACATTTTCAAAGGCCGTCAGTACCGGAATCAGGTTGAACGTCTGAAACACATACCCCACGTGCTCATTCCGCCAGCGCGCCGACTGGGCGTCGTTGAAGCGGAAGATATTCTCGTTCATGACCAGGAGCTCGCCCGAGGTCGGCCGGTCGATGGCCGCGATCATGTTCAGCAACGTAGTCTTTCCTGATCCGGACGGCCCCATCAACGCCAGGAATTCTCCCTTGGCGATGTCGATGGAAACATCGTCCAGGGCTTTCACCTGGAACGCGTCGCGCTTGAAGATCTTGGTGACGTTGCGCGCCTGCACAACCTTAGTTCCAACGGCTGTATTCGCCTGTGTCATCGTACTCATGAGGACTGTCCTTTGATTTTGATAGATTGACCGTCTTTCAGATTCTCGGGCGCGCTGGTAATAACATTTTCTCCGTTGATGGGCCCATCGACCAAGTAGCCATTGGCGCGCTGTTCCAGCACGCGTACTGATTTCATGACCGCCTTGCTATCACTGGAAACGATAAAGACAACCTTCTTGCCATCGCGATCACGCACCGCACTGGTCGGAACTACGGCTCCCGCGGGCCCCTGGTTCCCATTCTTTCTCTCATCCGCGAGAAACTTCACGGTGGCATTCATGTCGGGCCGCAGGTGGTCGTCCGGCTTCAGGATCTGGACTTTCACCTGCACCGTTGCCTTCTGGCGATTCGCCTCCGGCGACATCTCCGCGATGACGCCATCCCACTTGAGGTTCGGAAATGCGTCGACTGTAACGACCCCCTTCTGATGGGGTGTCAGACGCGCAAAGTCACCTTGCGCGATGTCGAGCTCCACTTGCAGGTCGTTCAGATCAGCGAGCGCCACTACCGATCCCTGCGGACCACCTTCGGCGGTGCTGGCGAATTGAGCAGTGAGCAACTCGCCCTTCTCCACTTTGCGTTCGAGAATCGTGCCGGTGACAGGAGCGCGAATAGTGGTCGCGTCCAGTTGCGACTTCGCAAACGCAGCCGTACCCTCCGCCTGCAGCAATTGACCTTTGGCGCGGGCAATCTCTTCCGCCCTAGGTCCTAACTTCGAGAGTGCAAACGACTGCTGCAACGAATTTGCGCGCTGCTGATCGGCCTCATATTTCGCCTTGGCATCGTCGAGCGCCTGGCGAGACACCACACCCTGGGTGAAAAGCTGCTGCGTTCGATCGAGCGTGATCTTGTCATTCGCTGCAGTCGCACGCGCTTCTTCCAGGTTGTGCTGGGCCTGTTGAACCTCTTCGGGACGTGAACCGTTCTGCAGCTGCATTAGGTACGCCTTCGCGTTTTCCACCGCTCCCGAAGCTTGCAGGTACTGCGCGCGAAACTCATCATCTTCCAGCCGCACCAGCACTTGCCCCTCTTTCACCTTGTCGCCCTTCTCGACGCCGATCCACTTTACACGGCCCGTGACCTTGGAGTTCACGTTGATTTTGTGGTGCGCCACGATGTAGCCACCGGCCGACAACACGATGCCGCCGACATCGTTGCTGCCGCCCTCGGTGGCTGCGCGCACCACTTCAACTTCCGCAGGCGCAGGAGCAAACAGGCGGTACGCGATCGCGATGAGGCCAAGCAATACCACGATGGCGATTCCCACCACGATGTAGCGGCGTGCCCAGACCGGCGGCTCACCGTCAGAGTCGCTGCGATGCGAGCGATCAATGCGCAGGCTTTGCAGACCTTCGTGTTTGGCGTCGATGGCCATATTCGTTTTCACAATCCAACCTGTAGAGAGCCGGACATCCGCGCCAGTCCGACGGGCGAGACGCCCGTCGCTCCACATCAATTACCCGCGCAGCGCCGTCAAGATGTTCTGCCGCGCCGCATGCCAGGCCGGTGCCAGCCCGCCGAAAAAGCCCATCACCAGTGCAAAAACAAACGCATAACCGATGACGGCTGGCGTCATGCGCAACCCGAATACCACCTCGCTAAACGTAACCGCGTTCGATGTTCCCGTCGACATCCCATTGAAGGGGAGCATCAACACAATGCCAGCCACCGCTCCCAGGAGCGAAATCAACAACGACTCGAAAACGAACGAGGTCAGGATACTCGGCTTGCTAAACCCGATCACGCGAAGAGTCGCGATCTCGCGACTGCGATAAGCCACTGCCGCATACATGGTGTTCATTGCCGCAAAGATCGATCCGATGCCCATGATGAACCCCACCATGTAACCGACGACCTTTATCGGACCACCCGAATTGGTCTGCTTGGCGTAGTAATCAGTCTCCAGCATGCCATCGAGTTTCAAGCGCTGATCGTCACTGACTGCGTTCTTAAGCGCGTTTGTCGCAGCCGGATCACTGCCGCGCAAGTATGCCGAGGCAAATGCTCCCTGGCGGTCGAAATCCGACGACATCTGATTCACATCCCCCCATATCTCGGATTCATACGCACTGCCGCCCGCATCAAAAACTCCGACGACTTGCCATGGACCTTTGCCAAACTGAACCGTGTCGCCTACGTTTGTATGGGCAAAGCGGCGATGAATGGATGAGCTGACTACGACCTCGCGCTGCCCGGGCCGGAACCAACGCCCGTCCGTGAGCTTCACCTTGGGCTTGTCTTTGGGAAGCTGACGCATCTCCAAACCGTCTTCCATCATGCCACGGACAGTAACGTTGACCTCCCCGGTTCCATCCTTGCGCGGAAGCACGATCACAACCACCCACTCGCCAGAGGCCATCGGCTCGCCTTTGCTGTCCTTGGCAATACCAGGGAGGTTCTTCAACGTTGGGAACAGTGCGGCGTCGAAGCCGCCCGACAATTCTGCATTCGAGCCTTTGCGCAGCACCAGCACGTTCAGCGGGTCGCCACTGGTAACGAAAGCCTGCTTTAGTCCGGCCAGCAGCGCCATCAGGAACACCACTGTCGTCACCGTCAGCGCGATGCCCAGCGCGGTCATAATGGTCAGGCCCTTGCGCATTTTCAGGTTGCGGATGTTGTAGCTAATCGGTATGGCCATGGTCTCAATCTCCGCTACCCGATGTAGCGCAAGCCCTCCACGATATCCACCTGCGAGGCGTGATAGGACGGGAACAGCGCGGCTATGCAACCTACACACCCCGCCAGCAACACAGCCAGAATCTTGGTCGCCCAGGTTACCGAGATGTTCTGAAAGAAACCGGCTTGGGGATTATGGCTGGCCAGAAACATCAGGCCGCTACCCAACAGGATGCCGACTATGCCGCCAAGAACTGCAATCACCACACCCTCGCCCATAAAGAGAGCCAAAACCGTGTTGCGCGTGAAACCCAGTGTCTTGAGCACAGCAACTTCCCGGGTGCGTTCCCGGATGGACATCGCCATGGTATTCGCTGCCACCAGCAGAGTTGCAAACACCACCGCACCGCAAATCCCCAGAATGAATGCTTTTACATTACCTAGCATGGCCACGAAGGACAGTCCGAAAGCCTTTTCGCTCTCAGTCTTGGTCTGCTGTGGCGAATTGTGGAACATGTCATCGATCGCAGGAGCTACTTTCGACACGCTGGCCGGAGAATCCGCCAAAATTCCGAAGGTGCCGCTCTGACCCTTCATTACCGGCACGGCTTCTTCGAGGTATTTTCGGTCGAAGTAAATGGATTGGGTAGACTGCGGGGCCTTATAGATTCCACGAACCGTCAGTTCCAGATTCGCGTCCCAGATCGTGCCCTGCAGCACGATGCGGTCTCCGATTTTCCATCCGAACTTCTTGGCCAACTCGCTATCAACGACTGTCCCAGCCCGATCGTGCTGCCAGGCGCTGAGTTGATCTGGCGGAATAATGAAGTCGGTGTACACCTTAAAGAATTCCTGTGGGTCGGTGGCAAACTGCGCAAAAAAATGCTCCGGCTTATCATCGATATAGCGTCCGCCGAACCACTGCGTAGGCACCACTGCCGCCACCCCGGGCACATTCTTGATCTTCTCCGCGTAGTAGATGGGTAAGGAGAAGGTCAATGACACACGGTGGCGGGTGACAAGCCGCTGCGTCGATTGCTCACTGCCGGTGTCGATATAGAATGCGCGCCAGATCGTCATCATCACCGTGAGCAGCGCTAGCGACAAAGCAATGCTCACCATGGTGAAAGCCGTGCGCCGCTTGTTCCGGAAGGCGCTCTTAGTGACAAAGGTAGTAAGGGTCATAAGAACTCCGGGAAAATCCAGGCTAGTGCGCCACAGCCATTCCTGGGCGCGGATTTACAGGGCCCTGAGGCGGTGCCGTATCGTTATTCCAGTAGCATAGACGATAGGCTCAGCCACGACAACCACCCCGCCAAAAATTTCAGCACACTGACGGATTAGACGGCCCGTTCTCCTATCCGATACCACTTCATCGATGGAGCCATCTTCACCCTCCTTCATGAAGTCAGGCCAGTGCCCAATGTCACGACCTCCGGATGACAAATGTCATCCCGCCGCCGGCCATCTTCGGGGCGCTATCGCGTTCCCCCCAAAGTTGAACGCAAAGCTCCCGCTATTGGTATGTCGAATGGCAGGCTCTGGAAGTGACAGCCTCGCAAAAAAAATTGCGTTGCGGGGTTCAGTGGGATCGTTTGGCCGCGATCCTCCCGTCTTTTCTTTTGCCGTCTGTCTTCCACAGCGCCGAGAGGCGCAGCCGAACGGAGTCGAGAGCGAGAGTGTGCCCTGAGCGAAGTCGAAGGGACCCTGGGTTTGCCTGTGACGTTCCGGGATCGAAGTCACGGAGAAATCGCGCCCCTCTTTGCCTTTTCCCGGCACGTGTAGAAAGATGGAGCCCGCATACTCATGCCCCGGATCCGCAGCCTCAAACCGAACGTCACCCGCGAGGAAGCCATTCGACAGTTCACCCCGCGCGGTCCGTTCTCGGTGGTTCACCGAACCGTTTTAGGCCCGCTTCGTTCGGTGGCAGAACTATACATTCCCTTCCGTTTCTTCCATGTGAAGATCCAGAACAGGGGAAGGCTCGAAGGAAGAATCGTCGCGCTCGATGCAGTCAGCGGCGGCCTCGACCTTTATCAGTTCGAGCATCTCCCCGCCGAATCCGAAACTGTGTACCTGGAAACCCGCAACTGTCCTGCCGCTGATTTGGCCGATGAAGAAGCCGTGGAACTTGTGATCGCGAAGCTGCGCCGCCTTCTCTACAGCCGCGGATTTTTCCGCATGCGCGACCTGCAGATTGCGGCGACTCCGATCGCAGTCGAAATCCATATTCCATACTGGATCGGTTTTCGTGGCTCCGGAACCTATGCCCGCCTGGGTGTCATCGACGCCGTCCGCCGCCGCGTCGAAGGGGCCAAGGTGCGACGACTGGTGGAAGCGTGGCTAACCACTCATGTGGCTTAGCGCCGTGAGCTCACCTTAGACCAGATTCCCCCGGCTGCGGCGCGTCAGGTTTTCCTGCCGTTGACTGGAACAGCCTTCGTATCGCGTTTCCCTTCTGTTTTCGGGTACTTTCGTAACTCGAACCTGCTTACGCACTTCGCTATTCTGAACACTGCCCTATCCCCCAGACTCCATGGTCGGTGTGTTTTTGAAAGCACACGTGCCTGGAGCTCGCCCGCACGAGGCCAGGGAGCAATGTCGAAACATATCGGTCACTTCGAAATCCTCAGCGAACTCGCCAAGTCCGAGTCCGGGTGTGTCTATAAAGCAAACGATCCCGAATCCGGGCAGACCGTCGCTCTGAAAACCATCCGCCTGGAAGCATACGGCGAACACGCGCAGGAGCTGGTACAGCGCGTTCTGAAAGAGGCGGAAGCCACCAAGGAACTCGACTGCTCCAACATCACCGTCGTCTACGGCGCGGGCGAGATCGAAGGCGAGCTTTGCGCCACCATGGACTACATTCAGGGCAACAGCATCGCCACCATGCTGGCCCGCAAGGAAGGCTTCTCCATCTGGGACCTGCTCGATATCAGCAACCAGGTCTGCCAGGGCCTCGATCACGCGCATCAGCATAACGTCTTTCATTACAGCCTTGAGCCGGGCAAGATCATGGTCACTTGGGACGGCACGGTCAAGATTCTCAGCTTCGGTGTTTCGAGCACAGGCTTTGTGGCTGCGGTCGCGGCGGGAACTCCTCCATCCACGCTTTATTACATGTCGCCCGAGCAGGTTTGCGGCGAGACCATGGACGCGCGCTCGAACCTGTTCACCTGGGGGGCCATGTTGTACGAGATGGTGACCGATCACAAGGCCTTTGACGGTGCCGATGCTGACGAAGTGCGCCGGAAGATTCTGGAGGTAATGCCTGCGCCGCCCGCGCAGATCAATCCAAGGATTAGCCCGATCGCGAGCGATGTGATCATGAAGGCGCTGGCTAAAGATCCTGCCCAGCGCTACCAGAGCGGCCGCGAGATGGCCAATGATCTTGAGAAGTGCCGCGAGGCCACAGGCAAAGGAAAGAAAGCTGAGCCTCCCAAAGGCACGGTAGTTCCCGACAAGGCTAAGGCGGCTGCGGCAGCTGCGAGGTTTTCGGCGCCGCCGGCTGCTCCGAAGGCTCCGGCTGCGCCTCCAGCCCCGAAATTTGTGCCGCGCGCTCCAGAACCAAACGTTTCTGGTTCCTCGTCTTCTCTTTCGAGCGAGTTGGAGGATTCCTGGGCCCCGGCCGCGACTGCGAAGCCAGCGCCGAAAAAAGCCAGCAGCCCACCGCAGGCTCCGGCGCACAAGGCGGCCGCTGCCGCAGCAGGTCGGAGTTCCGGGACCCGCTCAACCACTTCGCCAAGGGCTCCTCATCTCGACCCAAGCGCGCAGTTCGTCACCTCGGTCGTGCGGGCGTCGGTGGATGCAGTCGAAAATCAGAACGCCAGCATGTCGTCCGCAGTTCTGGATGAGCCAGAGCAACCGAAGATCGCTGTCGACCCCATGATGGCAGACGGCCCCGGCGCGGGCAGCAAGGGCGTCAGCTTCTCCGATCTTGAAGAACTGCCCCCCCTCAAAGAGATCTACCTGGCCCCGCCCGCACCCAAAGCGGACGCAGTCGAGGAAAATGCAGAGCCGCTTCCATCGATCGTGCTGCGCGGTGGCGAGCCCGAAAAGCCGAAGATCCAGCCGCGTGAAGTGGCCGAGAAAGCTCTCAACGAAATCAAGAGTCTTCCACCGCAGCTATGGATGTACTCACTCGCCGCGGCGGTCGCGCTCATTCTGATTGTCGGCGTTGCGGTGTTCTGGCGTGCGCACTCGCAGAACACGGACGAAGAGGGCCAGGTGCCGACGCCGGTGGCCTCGAGCAGTCCGGCGCCTCAACCTGCACCAGCAGAGCCTGCACAGCCGCAAGTCGCGACTGCCGAGGCTCCGATTGAACCCGAGCCCGAGCCGACAGTCGAAGAGCGACCCAGCAAGGCAGCCTCTGCGGCAAGCGCCAAATCTCGTAACGCAAAAGGCCGCAAAGCCGCGTCCTCAGCGCCCATTCCGGGCCAACTGGTCATTACTTCCACTCCAGACGGAGCTCAGGTTCAGATCGACGGCCAGAGCGATACCAGCTGGGTTACGCCCTTTACCATCACCGCGATCGCACCGGGGCAGCACACCATCGTTATCAGCAGGGCAGGCTACGGCCAGGAAACGCGCACGGCGGACGTAACTTCGGCAAACCGTGCGTCCCTGACGGTTCACTTGACGGCCCTAGTGGCATCAATGGCCGTGGCCAGCGACCCGGCGGGTGCGTCGATCTACGTCGATGGCAAGGACACCCTGCGCGTCACGCCGTACCAGGTCACGCTAGAAAAAGGCACGCACACCATCTTGGTGCGCAAGGCAGGCTACCTCGACGAGACTACGTCGGTCACGGCCGCGCTCGGCCAGACTACACACTACGCCGCCACTCTGCGGCCGTTGGGCAATGTTGATCAGATCAAAACGGTAGGCAAGTTCAAGAAGCTGTTTGGCGGCAAGGTGACCGACGCCGGCATGGGAAAAGTCAGCGTTAAGACCACGCCCAAAGGAGCGCAAATCTCGGTGAATCGCCGCATGCTCGACAAGGGCTCCCCGGTGGACTTCCTTTTGAATCCGGGCAACTACATCATCGACATCACGCTCACGGGCTATAAGCCCGTGCAGAAGGTGATCGTTATCGATCAGGGCGGAAGCGCAACCATCGACGAAACATTGGAGCCGCAGTAAAGACCAGTCGCTAGTCGCTAGTCGTCAGCCGTCAGCCGTTAGGCCGTTCCTGGTCTAAGGCTGACGGCTTTTCTTTTGTTACGGGTAGGAAGTCGCCTCTCCCTTGAGTTCATGGTGCGGAACCTCTGCCGAGGAACCAATGGAGGCCACAGATCTGGAGAAGCTGCTGTCCTGCGCCCGGCAAAGATTATTCCCAGTCGCTTCGGAATCACAGAATGAGCAAAACAGCCAGCCATTAGATTTTTGACTCCTCACCCTCGTATCATCAGCGGAGATGGCCGCTCTTCCACAACAGCCAACCATCGTTAGTTTTGAGGACGCGCGTCATATGGTGGAACGCCACGCGGCCGAAGTTCGTCCCGCCGAGGTAGAAACCGAGCAACTTCTTCTCAGTGGGGGCCGCATTCTGGCAGAGCCCATCGTCGCAGACCGGGATTTTCCTCCGTTTCGTCGCGCGATGCGAGACGGGTATGCGGTGCGGGCCAATGACCTCACGCAACTTCCGGTAACCCTCGATGTGATCGCGGAAGTCAAGGCGGGTGCGGTTCTGGCGGACTTGCCCGCTGAAGTTCGCCCTGGTCAAGCGGCGGCCATCATGACGGGCGCGCCCACTCCCGAGGGAGCGGACGCCGTCGTCATGGTCGAGTACACATCCCAGAGCGGAACTCGCGTGACCATCACACGAGGAGTCGCAAGCGGAGATAACGTGGTTCCTGTCGGCTCAGAGGCACGCCGGAGCGATGTCCTGCTGCCTCCGGGAAAGCTCATCAACTACAGTGCCATCGCAGTGGCCTCTTCCGTTGGCAAGGACTCCCTCAGAGTCTTCCGTCGTCCGCAGGTCGCAATCCTTGCGACTGGCGACGAAGTCGTCGAAATAGACAAACAGCCGGGGTCTTACCAGATCCGCAACTCCAACAGCTACTCGCTGGCTGCACAGGTACAACAAGCGGGCGGAGAACCAAGAATCTTGGGAATCGCCCTGGACGAGGCCCCACATCTGGGAGGCTTGATTCAGCAAGGCCTGGAATGCGACCTATTCTTGCTGGCTGGCGGAGTTTCCATGGGAAAGTACGATCTCGTGGAGAAGGTGCTCGAAGAATTTGGTGCCGAGTTCTTCTTCACTGGCGTCCAGATCCAGCCTGGACGCCCCGTTGTCTTCGGTCGTGCGTGCGGAAAATATTTTTTTGGACTGCCTGGAAATCCCGTCTCCACCATGGTGACCTTCGAGTTGTTCGCAAAGCCCATGCTGCAAGCCCTCGCGGGTATGCAGGCACAGAAGCTCGTGTTCCTGCACGCCCGCCTCAAGTCTGAGATCAAAACCAAGACAGGGTTGAAACGTTTTCTCCCGGGCTTTTTGTCTGGCGAGTTCGAAAGAGCGGACGTGGAACTCGCGCGCTGGCACGGCTCCGGAGACGTGGCCTCTACCGCCCGTGCAAACTGCTACATCGTCGTGCCGGCCGATCGAGAACGCATTCCGGCTGGGGAGTGGGTGGCAGTGATGAAGAAATGAGTTTCAAGTTTCGGGTTTCGAGCTCAATGTCGGAGGAATGGTCTATAAGGATCGTGCCAATTTGCATCAGGGCCGCAGTCAACGTGGCTATCTCCGCTTTACTCGAAACTTGAAACTCGAAACCTGAAACTTCGATACGCGGCGTCTGCCTGTAAGATACTTTGAGTGCCCAAGAAGCTTTCTCATTACGACCGCGCCGGCAAGGCGCGCATGGTGGACGTCAGTGCCAAGACAGCCACTCGCCGGGAAGCCGAGGCCAGCGCATTCGTTGCGCTGAAACCCGCGGTGCTCCGGGCACTCCCAACAAATCCGAAAGGCGATCCGCTCGAAGTGGGCCGGCTGGCCGGAATCATGGCCGCGAAACAAACCGCTAACCTGATCCCGATGTGCCATCCGCTGCCCCTGTCGCACGTTGCTGTGGATATACGGCTGTGCGAGAATGGCGTCGCTATTACCTCAAAAGTTACGACCACGGCTTCGACCGGCGTGGAGATGGAAGCGCTCGTCGCGGTCAGTATTGCAGCGCTGACCGTTTACGATATGTGTAAGGCTTTCGACAAAGGCATCGAAATTCGGTCGGTGGTTCTGGAACGGAAGTCCGGGGGAAAGAGCGGCGACTATGTGCGGCCGCCCCGAAAGTCCTGAGCAAGATGTCGAGCGATATCAAAATCCTGCTGGTCGACGACAATCCCATGGTGCTTGGGATGTTGAAGCAGTCGCTTGCGACCTTGGGGAAAGTCAGCACGGCCACTGACGCGGCCGACGCGCTGCTCAAAGCGGTCGATGATCCGCCTGATCTTCTGGTGACCGACTATCGTATGCCCGGCATGGACGGCCGCCAGCTCATCGAAAAGCTACGCAGTCGGCCCGCAACGGCGAATTTTGCCGCCATCATTCTGGCCACCAAGACCGACATTAGCGAACGTCTCGGACAAGAGCCAGTGGATGATTTCGTGGAGAAACCGTTCTTTCTTAAAGATGCTACTCGGCGCATTAAGCGTGTGATCGACAAAATCGCTCTGGAGAAGATGGCCAAGGCAGCACCGTCTGATGGCGTTCTGCGGGGCAGCCTGGCGCAGATGAACGTGATCGATCTGATGCAATCGCTTGAAATGGGCCGGAAGAGTTGCCTGCTGACCCTCACCAAGGATGGCGAGAAGTGCGATGTGTACTTCACAGAAGGCCAGGTGGTGCATGCGGTCTATGGCACCCTGAAGGGCGATGCCGCAGTTTTCAAGGTGCTGCGTTGGACTGGCGGCAATTTTCAGCTCAACTTCGAAGGCAAGACCAGCGAAACCAGCACGCAGCTGAACACGCAGGGCTTGTTGATGGAAGGTTTGCGTCTGCTGGACGAGGCCAACCGCGACACGGGAGAGAAGGCCGAAGAAGAAGATGTCCTCCTCGACACCTGATCTGACGGCTGCAGTGGTCACGGTCAGCGATTCCTCTTACCGCGGCGAGCGCGCCGATCTTGGCGGTCCCGCCGTGGCCGCTACTCTCGAAAAACGAAAATTTCGGATCGTTGCGCGCGAGATCGTTCCCGACGAAGAGCCCGCCATCCGCGAGGTGCTGATCCGCTTAGCCTCGCAAGCCCGTTTTGTCGTGACCACTGGCGGAACCGGAGTCGCTGTGCGCGACGTCACGCCGGAGGCCACCCGTGCTGTATGCAGCCGGCTGCTGGAAGGTGTGGCTGAGCGAATGCGCGCCGAAAGCGCAAAAACAACCAAGTTTGCCGCCCTGAGTCGGGGAGTCTGCGGGGTTCGAGGCGAGGCCATCATCCTGAATCTTCCCGGAAAGCCCACAGGCGCCGTGGAATCGTTGGAAGCGGTCGTGGACCTGATTCCCCATGCCATGCAACTGCTGAGCGGAAACACAAAGCATGAATAGGCCTTTAGTCTTCCCGACCCGGGTCTGATTCTTGTCGGACAGTGAGGCCAGCGTCGCGGTTTCCACAAAACTTGCATCTGGCTTCAAAGGAATCACCTCTAAGGTGGAATAGAACCACATCGGGCCCCATACCAAGACAGGAGAATTCAATGCGGAACCTCTTGAAGCATAGCCTTGTCCTTGCGACGGTTCTAACATGCGTCGCAGCGGTCGCTCATGCGCCTGCCTTGACGCAGGCGGATCGTGATAAGGCGCTCAGCTACCTCGAAAGCACCCGGCAAGCCGTGATCGACGCCACGAAAGGTCTTTCTGAAGCCCAGTGGAATTTCAAGCCAGCTCCCGAACGGTGGTCAGTCGCGCAGGTCATGGAACACATCGCGGCGGCAGAGGACTACATTCGCGGCATGGTCACAGAGAAAGTCATGACCGCACCGCCTCGACCGGCGGGTGAGGATGTTGCCGCCATCGACGAAATGGTAATCAAAATGATTCCTGACCGCAGCGTGAAGCGGCAGGCTCCGGAGCCTCTCGTGCCCGGCAACCGATTCGGCTCCCCGGAAGGATCGTTAAAGCATTTCCTCGAGGCGCGGTCGACGACCGAGGATTTTCTGAAGAAGACTCCGGATCTACGAGAGCATGCCGTGGATAGCCCCATGGGCAAGAAGCTGGACGCCTATGAGTGGATACTGTTCATCAGCGCGCATAGCGAACGGCACACGAAGCAGATTCTAGAAGTAAAAGCCGATCCGAATTTCCCGAAGCGGTAAGAGTTCGTTTGGACTTGTCATTCCGAAACGCAGGAAGCTGCTGAGGAATCTGCTTCTCAATGCAGCCTTTCATGAAGCAGATTCCTCATCCTTCGCCTTCGCTCCGGCCTCGCAATGACAAGTTCATGAATTGCATTTGATGTCCTCAGCTGTCCGTTCATCCGAGCATTCGCGTACACTCATACTTCCCGCTTGCATACAATTAAGAACATTCTGACGCGCTACGCCGCTTGGATTGCGAAAGTGCTGGCGCCGCTGGGTCCTTGGGGTGTGTTCGCCATAGCGGCGGTCGATGGCTCGCTGTTTGGTATGCCGGTCGACGTAGTGGTCGCCGGGTACATCTACCATGACCGCTCGCGCTTCTTGCTCTACGTTTTGCTGGCTTCCGCGGGATCTGCGACCGGCAGCCTGGTGCTCTACGGGATCGGCTACCTGGGCGGAGAGAAGGTGCTACGGAAGCGCATGCCCCCGGAGCGGTTTGCCAAAATCCACGCATCTTTTGAACGCCACGAGTTCTGGGCCCTGATGTTTCCCGCCATGCTCCCTCCGCCCACGCCATTCAAGATGTTTGTTCTGACAGCATCCGCGTTTGAGATGCGACTGCCTCATTTCGTAGCCGCGGTGTTTGCCGGACGCTTCGTGCGATTCCTCGTGCTTGCCTTGCTGACGATCCGGTTCGGGCCCCAGTTCGTGCAATTCGTCATGGACACGCTGCACCAGCACTCCGGCTGGATGTGGCTAGCGGTAGTTCTGACTCTGATGGCCCTATTCATTTGGTGGCGAAGGAAGGTCAGGCGGGCACGAAATTAGTCCCCACGGTTCTTCGCCGTTTTCCTGCGTAAAAGGAAGAGGCATCCCAGAGGGATGCCTGAAATAAAAATCGAACAAGAAATCTACCGCTTGCGAGTCTCTACGCAGCCGCCGTGTGATCGCTGGCACCCGACAGTGCGTGCAGCAGCACCGGCAGCCCGAACATCACGCATGTGAACAGCAAGTCCCCTTCGATGCCGCGACGAAAATAAGGCACGCCCGCTGCGTAGCATGCCAGCAGTCCTTTCAGACTGCGCGGATACATATCAGTCCACGACGCCCAAACGGCAAAATTGCTGATCACAAAGAACGACACCGACCCTGCCAACGACGCACCCAGAATCGGGATGGGCCGCGCATTTTCCCGGAGTTTGGAGCCCAACCACAACATCGCGCCGTACCATGCAAAGGTCACGAAATGATCCCACGAGAAGGCGTAGGCGTAGACCACCTTGGTGAGAATGACGTCCGCCGCCGCCAGCAACACCAGCGGCACCCACCATTGCCGCTTTGGTCCTCGTGCTCCAAAAAACAGCAGTGAAGCAGCCACAGGTGTGAACGCCAACGGATGGGGCATAAACCGGACAGCAATGGCAGCCATCACAAAAAAGTAAGCCAGCATGATTTCCTCACAAATTCCAAGTCTTGATTGTGGCGCGCACGGACGATGACGTCAAGTTCAGGAGAATTCCTGATTTCGTGTATTGATCCCCAAAGCAACGCATCTAAGCCAATTGACTAATTAATCGGGCGGCTGAGGTACCGGTCCAAAAAACTCGTGGACGACCTTCCCGTTTGGGTTCACCACAACCCCCGCGCTCAACGGTTTGCTCGTGGTACGTCGCCAGGTGCCGGAAAACCGCAGATCCTCGAATGTAACCACGGCAGCGCCATCCGGTAGCGCCTCCGTTTCGGTAATCGGAAATCTAGCCCAATCGAGATACACGCGACCGAGAGCCGAAGTCTTAGCTGCCAGTGTCGCCGCCGTTTCCTCCGGCTTGTATCGGATTTGCATATTGTCGCCGGGATCGACTTCCGGAACGGCAGAATCCACCGAAACCAGCGCGAATAAATTTTTCGTTTCTACGACGCCGTGCCACTGAAAGGGATTTACCCAGGTTGGATACGCCCCGACCCGCAGGGGATTGGCGTCTTGATAGGTTCGCGCCTCGAGTGCATTCACCGCGCGACGGTGTTCGTAGTCGCGGACCGTCCAAACGAGAACCACGGCGACGAGAGCCACCCCGGCCGCCCATTGCCCCTTGGGTCCTTTTTGATGCGCGCCAATTTCCTCGTTAATCAGAGAGACCAGCGCGGGGACGACCAAACCAAGAATGAGGGCGATCAGTAAGAGCGGCTCGACGATGAAAACGATGTCCCACGAATACCATCGCTCCGAGAACGGCCAAAATGGGCGCACACCGTAGTTGTTTGTGAAGTCGAGAAGGATGTGGCTGAGTCCGCCCACGTAGGCCAATACGAACAAGAGACCCCAGCGCGGGGGAAGATTAGGATCGCGCGTCTTGCGGCCTTTCAACCTCCAAATCCCGTACATAACTGCGACTACTAACCCGGACACGAGAACCAAGCCGAGAAAAGAATGTGTAAATCCACGGTGGTGAGCGAACCCGAACACAGATCCGCGGAATCGGCCAAAAACGTCGATGTCCGGCGCCTCGGCTGCCAACGTCATAGTTGTGGTCGCCAGTGCAGTTTTACGATTGAAACCGGCGCGCCCCATGCACGCGCCGGTTAGAAAGTGTGTGACTGGTTCCAAGTCTCTCCGGGTGCCCGTTTAAATTCGAGTTTTGAGAATACAATGCCAGGTGCCGTCCCGGGAAACCACATCTAGAACGAATGAACGGGCCCACTCTCGCGAATCCCGCTGACAAACAACAGATTGTCGGACACCTTGAGGGGATTCAGCATCTTCCCACACTGCTGGGGAAAGACGACGGCCGCACAGGTGATCTGTTACTTGGCAGATTCCTTTCGAGTGGTCACGGTTCCGTGCACTTTAGCTTCCGAATGGCTGTCTAATGGCTTCGCTTCGGCGTGAGGATCGTCAGCGCATCGCGTACGATGGTGACCTCCGCGGGCAGGGTCCCGATCAACTCGCCGTCGGCTTCGACGTAGACCTTAGGTGAGTTTCCTGCTCCGCCTCCACGGGGATCATAGTCACAACGGATTCGCTCACTATTCAGAAGCTCAACACCCGAGACCTTCCACTGGGCATGCAGCAATCCACGAATCACGTAGAGAAGATAGGACAGGCGGCTACGCGTGCAACAAAGCACTACGCGTAAGTCATCGCGATCAAGGGAAGCACCCGGGGCCAGCTCCTGAAGAATGCCTCCAAAATTACGAATGCGCACCGCCAGCATCTCGGTTATGTCGCCACGCCGTCCGGAACCGAATTCGCCGCCTCCACTCCACTCAACGACAAATCGCTCCATCCGATGGGAAAACCAGAGGTGCCACGCCTTGGCATAGTAGGCAGCCATACCGAGACGTTGCTTCACAACGGCATTGAGTTTGTAGAAGAGGTGTGCATCCACTCCGGCGCCGACCGCGACCGTGAAATAACGCGTTGCAGATTCTCCGCTAAAACCTCGCACCTGCACGCGTCCCACAGCAATGCGGCGCTGTTCGGCTGTGAGCGCGGCACGTACCGCTTCTGCCGGATCTTCCGGAAGCCGCAAATCGTGGGCCAGTGAGTTGGCCGTGCCCATCGGTACAATTCCCAGGGCGACTCGTGTGCCGGCCATGGCCTGCAGAACGTCGTGAATGGTCCCATCACCGCCGCACGCGAAAACGGTGTCACAGTCGTCAAGAATCGCTTTCCGAGCTTGCTCCGCCGCATCCGAACTGGACTGGGTCAACACAAGGTTTGCTTCTACGCCTGCCTCAGCCAGAATTTTCAGCGCTGATTGCAGGTCCGACCGGCGCTGGGTTCGCCGGCCTCCGGAACGGGCGTTGTAAAGAAGAACCGCCTTGCGCATGCCGTGAAAGTTTAGCGGGTCCCCCGGTCCCACACCTCGAAATGTGCTTTCTGAGGAGGCCCGTCGCTCACTTGGCGGGCGTTGATATCGAATGTATTCAACATGCGCTCCGAAGCACGAATGGCGGAGAGGCTTTCTTGGCCATGCGGACCCAGGGAGAATTGCGCCACCCAGATTAGCAGGGCTCGACACGCTTATTGCGCACGCACAGCGATTTTTAATAATCTATTCCGCGGTTGGGGTTGTATTTCCTACGAGGTTCGTTCCGCTCTCGATTGGAACGAATTTGGTCATTCAATACAAATCTTATCGCGGAGGACTATTCCAATGAGGACGCTGGGCTCCGTCTTGCTCCTGTTGGTTTGGAGTACGTTCGCAATCGCACAGCACGGCGCACCCACTGCCGCGCCGAAGCAGGCAACGCTCATGGCTGGTTTGGGCAAGCTTCATCACCCGGTATCGACGAAGAACGTGCAGGCGCAACAGTTTTTCGACCAGGGACTACGTTTGATTTATGGGTTTAATCACGATGAGGCAGCGCGCTCATTCCAGCAAGCGGCCAAACTCGATGCCAAGCTCGGCATGGCCTATTGGGGTATCGCTGAGGCCGTTGGGCCAAATTACAACGATCCTGCCAGCGACGACCGCTTCAAGGCGGCCCACGAAGCGATCCAGAAGGCAGTAGAGCTTTCTGCCAATGCCCCTGCAAACGAACAGGCCTACATCGCCGCCATGGCCAAGCGCTTTCCAGAGGATCCAAAAGCGGACCGGAGGAAAGCCGCAGAGGAGTATCGCGACGCCATGCGCGAGGTGGCCAGGAATTTTCCCGATGATCTTGACGCTGCGACTCTCTTCGCCGAGTCCGGGATGAATCTGCACCCCTGGGGCTTGTGGCATGTCGACGGCACTCCGGAAGAAGGTACTGAGGAAATCGTGGCGACGCTGGAGTCCGTTTTGAAACGCGATCCGGAACACATGGGCGCGATGCACTATTACATTCACGCAGTAGAGGCGTCGCGGAGTCCGGAGCGTGCTTTGGCCGCGGCGAACAAGCTTTCTGCGCAGGCGCCTGCCGCTGGACACCTTGTGCATATGCCCGCGCACGTTTATATCCGCACGGGCGATTACGAATCGGGGGTCAAGACCAATCAGCTCGCCGCCGCCGCGGACCGCGCTTACATCAAGAGCAGCGGCGTGCAGGGCATCTACCCGATGATGTACTACTCGCATAACCTCCACTTCATCGCTATGTGCGCGGCGATGAATGGCAATTACCCGGAGGCAAAGAAAA
>Ga0075424_100002256_pt1 | contig 17501 bp, 17 predicted proteins | sample SoiMethybrSBSTD3_FD_75301 | JGI IMG/M metagenome (GOLD analysis project Ga0075424, IMG submission 75301) | Bulk soil microbial communities from a Populus tree surrounding site in Tennessee, USA - Soil MetaG P. TD hybrid SBSTD3 | ecosystem: Environmental > Terrestrial > Soil > Tree plantation...
AAAGGGCGCTGAGGAAGACGCGAAGGACGCGAAGAATCTCTTTGCGCACTTCGCGTCAACTTCGCGAACTTTGCGGTTAAAAGCGTCCCAGCGTTAATCAACACGAGGGAAGCCGACGCTCACGGCACGAACCAGCGATACAGCATGAAGTAAACTAGAACGCCGGTCACGGAGACGTAAAGCCACAGCGGATAGGTCCAGCGTGCGATGGCGCGGTGCTTGTCGAAACGCTCGCGCAGGGCACGGGTCAGGGTGACGAGCACCATCGGGACAATGACGACTGCCAGCAGGACGTGGGAGATGAGGATCGTAAAGTACACCGGGCGTATCCAACCGGTGCCCTGGAAGCGCACCTCGCCGACATGGGCGTGGTAGTAGAGATAGGAGATCAGGAAGAGCGTCGATGTCGCGAAGGCCGTTAGCATGAGGAGACGGTGTTGTGCAACGCGGCCGCGCGTGATCATCCAGTGGCCGATGAGGAGCAGGACGGTGCTGGCGCCGTTGAGGCTCGCGTTCAGGGCGGGGAAGATGGCGTACTGGGCGGGGACAGGCATGGGCGAATTGAGTCGCTGTGTAATTTGGTTAATGGGTCATTACTGAAAACACTGATGTCAAATATGGTACCTTGCCCCAGGTTAGCGCCAAAGGACGGCGCGAACCTGGGGCACCATCCCTCGTAGCGCCGGCGGGATGCCAGCGCTACGCTAAAGGCGGCGCTACCATCATGCAACCGGCTTCGTGGTTCTCCGATTGGCCACCACGAACGCCAGGCCGAACATGAACAGCGCGAACAGTACCAGGGTCGCCAGCGATTCTGAGAATCCGAACTGGGCCTGCATCTGCGGGTAGAGCAGATTGCGCAGTGCTTCCACGCCGTAGGTGAGCGGATTTATGCGGATCAGGGCGCGGATCCACCACGACGCGCCTCCCAACGGGAATAACGCACCCGAAAGCAGCCAAAGCGGAATCAGAAACAAATTGATGATAGCGTGGAAGGCCGAGGTCGAATCCATCGGCCACGCGATCGCGAACCCCAAGCCGGTCAGCGCAAAAGAGACGAGGAATATGGTCAGAACGACCAACAGAAACATCACGAGGCCGAAGTGAATGCCGACCAGCGGGGCGAAGACCAGGAAGATCAGGCCTTGCAACGCCGCCAGCGTCGTGCCGCCCAAGACTTTTCCCAGCACGATGGCCGCGCGCGGAACCGGTGCCACGAGCACCGAGAGAAGGAAGCCTTCCTTGCGGTCCTCGATCACCGACATCATGGTGAAGATGCTGGTGAAGAGCACGATCATGATCAGCGCGCCGGGATAGAAGTAGTCGAGGTAATGCTGCTGGCCCGGAGCGTCGCCAGAGCGGAAGGACGTGCCAAAGCCCGAGCCGATGACCAGCCAGAAGACCAGCGGCGATGCGATCACGCCAACCACCCGGCTGCGCTGGCGATAGAAGCGCACCAGCTCGCGCCACCAGAGTGTGAAGGCGGGCAGGGCGATACCGCCAGAGGCTGGAGCGAGCGGCAGGGTGGTCGTTTGCGTGGCCACGTCGTTAGCTCGCCTTCTTTGTGGGTGGTGCTTCTTTCGCCTTGCCGATCTTGATGAATCCGCAATCGCGGCATTCGAGAAATGCGTTCAGGAAAAATAGTCCTGAGAGTGTAAGCAGGATCAGGCTCATGAACAGGCCGTCGACGGTGGTGATCGTGCCGTTGAGGAATGTCCAGACGATTCCGAGCAACGGCAGGATTCCGAGCACGACGGAAAGCAAGAGCATCATGGGTTGCACGCTACCTCCTTGGGTGCGTATTCGAATGTGCAGCCGACAAACATCAGGTTCCGCCTCCGCTGCGCTCGGCGTCGGAATGACAACACTTGATGAAGTCGCAAAAGGTGCAACAAGCTACTCCTTACCTTCTTCTCCCGCCTCGCTCCAGAACCGATGTCCAGTGCGATGGATGAAGACGTCTTCCAACGCCGGCTTGCTCACGGTGACCGCCTGAATTTCTCCGGGGAAGGCCTCGACGACCTCGGCGATAAAGCGATGGCCGTTTTCGAGTTCGATACGGACCTGGCCTGCCATCACCGTGGCTTGCACACTAAAGCGAGCGCTCACCCGCTCGGCTAGTGAGTCCGGATCGCCGGTCACATCGAGCAGAATCACGTCGCAACCGATCTCACGTTTGAGTTCGGCAGGCGTACCCAACGCTACGAGCTTCCCTTCGTTCAAAATGGCGAGACGATCACAGCGCTCGGCCTCTTCCATCAGGTGCGTGGTGACAATCACCGAGACGCGCTCCTGGTCGCGCAGAATCTGCAAGTACTGCCAAAGATCCCGCCGCGCGCCCGGATCGAGGCCGGTGGTAGGCTCGTCGAGGAGCAGCACCGATGGATGATGAAGCAGACCCTTCGCCAGTTCCACACGCCGCGCCATACCGCCGGAGAAGGTCTCTACGCGTTCCTTGGCGCGATCGGCCAAGCCCACCCGGTTCAAAATTTCGTTAATGCGCGCCGGCAAACTCGAGCCATGCAAACCGTAAAGATGTCCCTGATGCCAGAGATTCTCGTAGGCCGTCAGTTTTTCGTCGACACTCTGCGCCTGAAAGACGACACCGATCTGGCGTCGGACGGCGGCAGGATCTTTCGCAGGATCGCTCCCCGCGATTACCGCCCGGCCCGCGCTGGGAACCATCAGTGTGGAGAGAATTCGGAATAACGTCGTCTTGCCGCTGCCATTCGGCCCTAGTAACCCCAACAACTCCGCGGGACGCACGTCAAACGAGACGTCGTCGAGCGCGGTGCGTCCGTCGTAGCGGTGCACGATGTTTTGTACGGAAATAACGGGATTCGTCAGTGTCTCCGCTTCGGAGCCAACTTCCACGTAGACGGGGGACTTTGAGGACACAGGTTATTCTACGACGAGACCCCGTTGATCATCATCAAGATGAACAACAGGGGCAAATAAACGATGGTGGCCTGCAGAAGCTGACGGGCATGCTGCTTGGAGCGGGCAGCTTGGATGGGCAGTTGAAGGTGTGCCAGGCGCACGCCAACGTACAGCAAGGCAATACCTAATACCAAGGCACTGGCGAAGTATATCCATCCCGCCATGCCCAGGAATGTCGGGGCAAGGCTCACCGGGATCAACACTACCGAATACAAGACAATACGTAATGCAGTCGAACGCCCCTCCGGCTCGACCACTGGCAGCATACGAATCTGTCCGGCATCGTAGTCTTCTCGATAGAGCCATGCAATCGAGAAAAAGTGGGGGAACTGCCAGAAGAATACGATGGCGAACATCGCGAGGGCGCCCCACTCGAGCTGCCCGCGAGCCGCCGTCCAACCGAGCACGCCGGGCATCGCGCCCGGAAAAGCCCCAACAAACGTGCAGACCGGGTGAATCTTCTTCAAGGGCGTGTAGGCAGCCAGATAGACGAACTCCGTCAGCAGCGAGAGCCATCCGGTCAGAGGATTCAGAGCGAGACCGAGATAGAGAGCACCACCCACCGTCATGACCAGTCCCACCAACCCCGCGTGCCACAGGCTCATCCTGCCCGCTGGAAGTGGGCGCTGGGCCGTTCGACGCATGCGGCCGTCGACGTCGAATTCCATCACTTCGTTGAGAGCGGCGGTACCACCGGCAACCAAGCCGACGCCAACCAACGCGTGGAACAGGCCCCACGACAGGGAAGAAACGCCTGACTTCAGGGATCCAAAATAGTAGCCGCACCATGCGGTCATGACGACCAAAGTCGTTACGCGTAGCTTGGTGAGTTCCGCATAGTCACGCAAGACGCTGGCAAAGTTGCCGCGCGCGAAGGCCAGTGGTTGAGATGCGATGCTCATGCGGCTTGTGGAGTCCGTTCTGTCCCTGGGACGCGTTCTTCAAAGGCGACCGGCACGTGTCGCCAGACCTGGATCGCTAGAATCACGGTTGTCGCCAATAGTAGAGCACCAACGGCTACGTGAGCTACCGTAGAAATCACCATGGGAAGCTCAGGCTGCAATGCCTCCTTGCCCCAGGCGACACGCGTGAGAAAAGCCGTGAAGCCTAGGTAGAGTTGCGCGATCAGCAAGGAGAGCAGCATCATCGCGGAACGTCGCACGGCGTCAATCTTCGAGTACACAGTCAACGCGCGGATTGCGGTCCAGGTGAGCACCACCGCCACGACTCCGGCATGTGCGACGTGCGGCCACCAGCTCATGCCTTTGTGACGGAACATAGCACCCAGGATCAACTGTAGGTAGAGCACGAAGATGGAGAGCAAAGTCAGCGTAAACAAGGAGGGCCGGCGAGAGTCAAACTCCACGGCCGCCGGTTCTTCAATCCACTTCGGACCGGTAAACATGGCAATGCAGACTGCGATGCAGAAGAATGTTTGCGCGAGGGCGGCGTGCGCACTCGAAATCGCCGGAGGAAGAAGGAAGAGAACCGTGAGTCCGCCCAGAATTCCTTGCACGATGACCGTTCCCAGGGCAGCCACGCTCAATATGCGCAGCCATCGACGCTTTTCGGCGAGCCAAGTCCAGACTGCGAGAACGATTGTCAGCAGGCCGACGAACTCAGCCACCATGCGATGCCCGTGCTCGAACTTCACTCCGCCCACCATGTGCGGCATTTTGTAGATGGAACCGAAGGTAGTCGGCCAGTCCGGCACGGACAGCCCCGCGTCATTGCTCGTGACCAGTGCCCCGGCCACGATGAGGACGAGCGTCACGCAGGCCGTGAGCACAGCGAAGCGGTGAAGTTTGCGATTGTACGGTGTGGCGATCGCCTTCAGATGGCGCTCCTTGGGTCCCGTGTGAAGTGCGGGCTAGTCCGGTCATCTCCCGCGGTTCACTTTCCCGAGATCGGTCCGCACAGAGTGAGCGCCCCGACCTCAGGACGCAGCATTTTAGCAGAGGCGCAGACTACATCGCGCCAGCTTTGAAGCCCTGATCAACCGTCTTGCTTTCCTTCGGAGCGACGGTCACTTTCTGCGTCTGTTCACCAAGTCTCTCATGGACGAAAGCGATGGTGTAGTCGCCCGGCGGTAGCCCCTTGATCTCATACTTTCCGTCCGCCCCAGTGACCGCGTAGAACGGGCTCTTCACCACGTTCAAGTACATCTTCATCCAGGGGTGCTGATTACACTTCACCGGAAGCATGATTTCTTCACGGGCGAAGGTCTTCTCGATGGGCGCGGCCTGCGGCGGCTGCGACTCATTCCATTCGCGGTTGTCTTTGGGGGTGGGATGGATGTTGTGGGTGGTGGGATCGTCGTTCTTGATCTGAACGGTCTGGCCGGCCATCACGCCGAGTACGTGAGGATGGTAACGGCAGCCGCTCTGGTCCAGGACCACCGGATCCTTGGGCACGTCGAAGGTGCGATTGCCCAAGCCGTCTTTTACGTACACGAACACGTTGGCGAGACTGCCCTTGTCGGCGACGATGTTCTCCGCGGCATTGTTGCCTTTGCAGGCGGGGTCCTGCGACATGTCGATCTTCTGCGCCTTAGGTGCGGCGCCATCGTACTTCACCGAACCGCTGACGGAACCGACGGTAGATTGATCGATTGGAGTTGCAGCGGGAGCCGGAGTTGCATTTTCGCCGCCGGTCTTTTGCTCTTCGTTCGTTTCTTTCTTGTTACAGGCGGCCAGAAGCATCAAAGCCATGAGTGCAAGCACGCCAAGCATGGCCAGCAAAGTCTTCTTCATGAGATGTGCACCTTTCATGGGGGTTATGGTGTCGTTACACAAACGGATTATTTTATCGCGAACCTCCGGTTGCGACGGCGGGCGATTGTAGGGCAGCTACAGGCTTTCTTGTAGACGAATTGCTTGCCGATGACCGCCCCATCGATGCAGCCACTCGCCTCTGTTCCTCCGGAGTCAGTTGGAAGATGTAATCCACGAGCAACTTCGTGTGATCCTGATCGTAACCCTTGAACGAGGGCGGCGTTGGGCCGGCAAACACCCAATGATCGTTCACACGATTGAACAAACCTGAAGGCATTGACGTGCCAGGACTGATCGCCTGCGGGTCGGTGATCCAGCGTTCCACCCAATCCGGTTTCAGGCGCTCTTTCGCCAACAGGAAGTTGGGAGCGGTGGCATGCGCGTCATGTTGCGCATCGCCTGTGGCGTGGCACTTTAAGCAGGGAGCGGCCGTGCTCGAGAACAAGCTGCGCGCCATCTCGGTTTCTTTCGCGGAAAGCGTTGGCACCTGTTCAGGAATGTATGGCATAGGCTGCTGCGAAAGCGCCTGGAAGAAGCGCACCAACTTGCGCAACTCATCAGCCGACAATGAGAAGGTCGGCATACGGACTTTCAGGTATGTACGCACGCCGTTGCGGTTGGTGTCAGCGTCGCTGAGCGCCGGGTTCGTGAGGAAGTTCCGCAGCCATTCCGGATTCACGCGTGCGCCTTCCGTGTAAAGCTTCGGGGGTAACTGTTCCTTCCAGTCGGGATCCTGGTACTTCTTCATCTTCATGAGAGCAGAATCCTGGCCAGGGAAGAACTGGTGACAGCCAACGCAGTTGTACTTGGTGACGATCCACCAACCTTCCTGAATGTCGCGTCGTGAGTCCTCGGGCTTGTACTGGTAGGTCGACGGTAGTCCGGTCTCCTGGCTGCCCAGCAGGAATGTCGTGATGGCCTGCACCTGGTCCTTGCTCAGGTGAAGGTTGGGCATGCGGAGCGCTTCGGTCTCCGATTTGATCTTGCCCTTGTCGTAGATTTCCGGCTCCGCCAGTTTGTGTTCGAAGAAGCCCTTGTGGTCATACCACGGGCGTTTCGCGGGACCTTCCGGGAGTCGGGCGAGATCTTCAGGGTTGGTGATGGGTTCCTTGCCACCGCGCTGGGCCACGTCAGTGAAGAGCGCAAAGTCGAGGCGCTCGATCGGCTTGCTGCCCTCGTAGGTGAGTTCGGTGCCGATGCGGCCTTCGTCCTCGAGGCCGGCGATCTCGTGACAGCCCGCGCATCCGTAGTGCCGAATCCACTTCTTGCCTTCGTCCTTCAATTTGGCGTCGTCCATGAACGAGGCGTCCGCGTAAGCGGAAGGCTCCTGCTTCTTTTGGGTGAGCAGGTAAGTGGCGATGTCCTGTGCATCTTCAACGCTCAGGCGCAAGCTGGGCATGACGGTCATGTTCTGCACTTGCAGCTCGTGGCCGTCGTTCGGACAACGGCTGTGTTTCAGATCGAAGACGTAGGGCAGGCCCTTCTTCGCGTAGTCTTCCGGACCGATGTCTTTCTTCTCGTATGGACAATATGGACGGGTGCGCTCGCGGGCGTTATGAATCCAGCGCACAAGATAGTCGTAGTTGGCTTTTTCTCCGACGCGGGTGAGATTCGCTGAGAACGTCCCGCCCTGCATGTCGTCACCTTCGCCAATCGAATGACAGGCGAGACAGCCCCGAGTTTCCAATAGTTCCTGGCCGTGGGCGGCGTTGCCGGGTTTCTGGTGGGGCAGAGCGTCAGTAAACCCCGATTGCCACAAGTACGCCGAGATGGCCCTGATCTGTTCATCGGTCAGGCGAAAGTTCGGCATTTTAGTGGTGGGACGGAATTCGCTGGGCTTTCTGAGCCAAACGGGAATCCAGTTTTTGTTGAGCTTCAGGCGGACATCCTTCAGGTTGGGACCGATTTTCTTTACATCCTGCATCAGGCTATGCGAACGGAAGTCGATCTGCTGCAAGCGGCCGTCAATTTTGCTATTGGCCACGCGCAGTCCGACCGCCTGGTCGTTCAAGCGATTGGCTTCTTCGTTGGTCTCAGCCGAGTCGGCCTGCTTTTGCAGGTAGGCGGACTGCTTCGCATTGTCCAGTTTCTCCTGCTCGAGTTGCTTGATCTGCTGGTTGAGAGATTGCAGTTCTTCCGGTTCCTTGTCGTAGCCCTCGTAGCGGTGGCAACCCATGCAGCCGCGCTGGCGGAAAAGGTCTTTGCCTTTGCTGATGGTCCAGCCGATTTCTCCGGAAATGAGCATCATGTCGGCGGCGTGGCAGGTCTGGCACCCGGCTTCGACGTTTTGCTTTACGAACAGCGGCCACAGCCAGTGCTCGTAGTTGCCGTGCGCCTTCTCGATGCTCGTAGTCGCTCGGCCATTGCCCTGATGGCAGGGAGAGCAACCGAACTTGTCGGGGTCGTGAACCTGTAGGAGCTCTTTGGAAGGATGGCTGACGAACGCTTTTGCGTAGTCGTCGGGCTGCTTGGCGTCCTTGGGAGTAAACGTAGCAGCTGTCAGCTTGAGGGGCTCGCGAATGCCGATGTGGCACGACTCGCAGCGATCGACGATGTTGGCTTCGGCGACGTTGACCTGAACAATCGCGGGATTGAGTTCTTCTGTCTTCCTCTCCAGACCGGCAATCTGTGTGGGAGTGAGGTCGACCATGTGGTTGGTGACGTACTCATCCATCGCCGTCTTGGCATCGTTGACAGGCTTGAGAGTATCTCCCAGATCCGCGTTCAGCTTGGCGCGTTGGTCCTTGAGGTCGTTGTAGGTCTCTTCCAGGTGCGTGAAGTCGTATTTCTGCTTACTGCCATCGGGATATTCGACAGTGGTAACCTGAGCCTTGTACTTGTCCAGGTCTTTCTGAATGCTCTGCTTCGACGACTGGCTACTGCTGGACTCAATCTGGTAGGTCAGAGCGTTCACGTAAGCGCGACGGTCGGTGAAGACATTCTGGACGGCGAGAATCTTGGCGCTGAGATCACCGATCTGGTTTTGCAACTCCTTCGCACGCGCTGAAGCTTGCTGGCTGGCCTGATCGTAATTTGCTTTTAATTTCTGATAGTCCGAACTGCTTTCCACTTCTTTCTGCGAAGCGGCCGACTTGGAGCGGGCAGTCTTCAAAAATGCTGTGTAGCGCTCTTTCCAGACATGTTGATACTCCTTCCACGGCCGCATGCCGAATGCCTCATCCCACAGCGCCCACAATAAAGTCGCCATGAGGAGCACGGTGGCAATCATGTAGTGCCACGCGTACGACTTGGTTACGATCGGGTCGTTGTCGGGAACCGGTTTGTCGGGCACGGAACCTCCGAAGTCAGTCGTTGGTCGTTAGTCGTTGGTCGTTGGCAAAGCCCTTGGTTGTAGCGTCTGCAATGACACCGTTAAGGGATACGATCTGCGAACCAATACCGGTGCTCCGATTGCTGGCATTCAGCAAACAACCTTGACCCTCGACGGTGTTGCCTGGCCAACGACCAAGGACCAACGACCAACGACTAGATGTTGAACCACGGCGTAATCCACACATACTTGATGTGCCACAGCAATCGCAGCAGCATCTTCAGCGGCAGAGCTACCATGATCAGCAGGAAGACCTGCGTAATCGAGAACTGCAGCAGGCTCATGCGTTGATAGTCTTTCGGCATGCGCTGCCGAAAGAACGAGTAGACCAAGAAGCCGCCGACTGCAAAATATCCGCCTACGATGATCGCGCCGAAAATTCCCTTGCCCAGGTTCGACGTGATTCCAAAAATGTCGGGCAAATCGCGGTTCACTTCATAAATGAGACGGTTGTGATCCCAGGTCTGCCCTGGCCAGAACCACTGCCAGCCAGGGCCTCGTATGAAGGTCCCGATAATGATCATCGCCACCCACAGAACGATGAAGCCGAATAGGAACGTGGAAATCGCGAAGCGGCGCTGCCTCCAGGTGTAGTAGCCGCTACCCATGGGGTTCGTATCTATATAAGGAATCACCATCAGTCCGATGATGATGAGGGTAGGCATCACCACGCCTGCAATCCACGGATCGAAATAGACCAGCATCTCCTGCAGTCCGAGGAAGTACCACGGCGCCTTCGCAGGATTCATGGTCAGGTTGGGATTCGCCGGCTCCTCCAGCGGAGCGTTCAGCGTGATCGACCAGACCATCAGGATGATCGTAACGATGATGGCAGCGAGGAACTCAATGCGGAGAAGAAAGGGCCAGACGTGGACCTCTTTCTGCCAGCCAGCCTTGAACGGCCAGGTTTTGCGGTGATGCGTCTTGGCGAGCGCGGCATCGCCTTCGAGCTGCACGATGAGCTGGTCGTTGGCATGGGCCTGCCTCCAAGCCAGGTAAATGTAGAACCCCAGGAGAGGAATGAGGCCGACGATCGGGACGTTATCGGGGGCAGAGATGATTTCCCAAAGCTGACGCCAATCCATGCTTGCTCCTCGTAGCTCCGGCATCCTGCCGGCTGCCGAGAGGGCGTCCTCGCCCTCTCACCAATAAGTTTTCCAAGTTCACTGCCAAGCCTTGCTCGGCCGGGCAGACGAGGGTGTTCGCCCCCTACGTGTTCTATGCGCCCGCTGCTGTCGGGCCCCTTCTAGGCTTATCCGCCTCCGATTCCAGCATCACTGGCGCTGGACCCGAGATGCCACCATCTTTTCTGACGCGCCAGAAATGCACGATCATCAGCACCGACGCGACGATCGGAATCCCGATGCAGTGCCAGATGTAAGAACGCAGCAAGGCATTCGCGTCGACGATCGAGCCTCCCAGCAGTCCGAAGCGGACGTCGTTGTAAGGAGTCATACCCAGTTGCGGGCCGAACGGTCCCTCGTGTCCGAGCAACGGTGTGGCGCGCGCCATGTTGGTGCCGACTGTCACGGCCCAGAATCCCAGCTGGTCGTCAGGCAGCAGGTAGCCGGTGAACGAGAGCAGCAGGGTGAACACCAGCAGCAACACTCCAATGTTCCAGTTGAATTCGCGCGGCTTCTTGTAGGAGCCGGTCAGAAACACCCGGAACATATGCAGCCACACACCGATCACCATCAGGTGTGCGGCCCAGCGGTGCATGTTGCGCAGGAGCTTGCCGAAGGGGACATCATGTTCCAGATACAAGACGTCGCGGAAGGCCTGCACCTTCGACGGGTGGTAGTAGAACATCAAAAGCACGCCGGTGAACGTGAGCACTATAAAAAGGTAGAAGGTGATGCCACCCATACCCCAGGTATAGCTGTAGCGGACCGCATCGCGGTTGATCTTCGCCGGATGTAGGTGCAGGAAGACGTTAGAGAGCACACCTAACGCGCGGTTGCGCGGGGTGTCGTCGTGCTTGTGGCGGAAGATCGAGGTGTAGACCTGGGTCTTGGTGGGATCCTTCAGGCCGTCGACCTGTTCTTTCACCTTCGCGGGAATGTCGGTCTTGAGGGACTGGACGTCGTCTTTGACGCGATCGACCAAGCCGACGCGACCGCCGTTTTTTCCGTTTTGTTTGTCTTCTGGCATTCGGTCCTCGTAACCCGGGCTTGCGCCCGGCACTACATTATTCTTGCGGCGCTCCGCGGCTCACATGCTTGGCGCTCAGCCGACTTGGCAGGCGGGACGCCGGCGCTCCTACGTGCGCAACCAGGCTCCGCTGGCGCCGTCACCTTCGTTGAACTGAGTCGGTTGTCCCTTGGGCCACTGATAAAGTTTCGCAACGTCGACCAGGATCTGACCATCGGGCGCAAATTCGACGTGAGCGCGGTCCATCGGACGCGGGGCGGGGCCCTCAAAATTGATGCCTTCGCTGTCGTACCCACTTCCATGGCAGGGACACTTAAACTTGTTTTCGCTGGGCTTCCAATCGGGTGTGCAGCCGAGGTGCGTGCAGCGCGCGTAAATGACGAACAGACGATCAGGCGTGCGATCCACCCAGATGCGGTACTTCTGCTGCCACTTGGTATCAACGCCGAGCGCGTAGTCTGCCGCATAGCCGATCTTGAACGAAGTGCGCGGTTCGAAAAGAGTGCGCGGTAGAAAGAAACGGAAGAACGCCAGGAACCAGGCGCCCAGAAAAGCGCCGATACCGATCCAGGCCAGGCGGCGGCGGCGAACATCGACAGCGGAATTCTGCGGTCCGACCGCGGCAATGCCACCCGCAGCGGCTGCCTTCGAGGTTCCGACCGCAGGCGTCCCGACATACTTGGTCGCAGGCGCGCTGGGTGCCGCTTTCGTCGTCTCCGGATTCTTTGTGACCGGATCGGTCTCCGGACCCGCCATTGATTGCCTCCTGTCCAGTTCTAGCGTTGCCCTAATCGGCAGCCATGATCGGTGCCGCGACACTCTCCTGGTTCGGTAAGACGGTACGTATAGGTTCTTCCACTATGCGCAACACCAGTTGCGCCAACGCGTCGATAAATTTTGGAGAATCGTTTAGACCCTCAGTCATCTCGAACTGGCGAATGCCGAGACGATGGGCTTCTTCGCGAGCCTCGTGATCAATTTCTCCCAGAGTTTCCACATGATCGGAGACGAAAGACACGGGAACGATGCAAACATCGCGAACTTTTTCCGACGCGAGATCACGCAATGTGCGATGCAGCGAAGGCTGCAGCCACTTGCTGGCTCCGACCTTGCTCTGATAGCAAAGGCGATGAGAGTTGGTCCAACGGCCTCGGTGCATCAACAAGCGCACTGTCTCTTCGATCTGCTGTTGGTACGGATCACCCCTATCGATGATCGATTGTGGAAGGCTATGCGCGCTGAAGACGATCTCAGGCTGGCTCACAGCCGGGAATCGCGCCAACGCCTTGTCGATCTTCTCGACCAATGCGGCAAGGTAGTTCGCGTCGCGGTAGAAGCTTTCTACCTGGCGTAGAGGAATGTCGTCGCAGAAGTGGCGGTTCCATTCATTCAGGCTGCTGCCGGTAGTTGTCGAGGAGTAGTGCGGGTACAGCGGCAGAAGGACAACTTCATCACAGTTGGACACCCGTAATTGCTCGATGGCTTCCGTGATGAACGGATGCCAATAACGCATGGCCACAAAGCATCGCGCATTCACGTCGAGTGAATTCAGCCGGGCTTCGAGCGCGCTGGCTTGAATTTCGGTAAATCGACGGATGGGCGACCCGCCGCCGATGACTGAATAGTGATGGTGCACTTTCTTGGCGCGGGTGGTAGAAATCAGCTTCGCCAGCGGGCGTCGCCCTATGCGCGCGAAGGGAAAATCAATGATATCGGGGTCGCAGAACAGATTGAAAAGAAAAGGTTGAATGGCATCCAGCGTGTCGGGTCCGCCAAGCTGGAACAGGACTATCCCTAAACACCTCTCAGTTCGTGACATCCCCACAGTGTCCCTTAGAAGGCGACCGGATGTTAACTCGTTTGCAAGGAGCGCGTCAACGTCGCACCGTCGTCTCAATCGATGTCAATGAGTGGCAGTTTGTGTTTCACTGCAAACATTGCGAGTTCAAGACGAGTCGAGACACCAGTTTTGTCAAAGATGTTGCTCAGATGGTGCTTTACGGTGTCTTCGCTGATGTCGAATTTGCTCGCAATGTCTTTGTTTGTCCTTCCGGACACGACCGCCGATGTGATCTGGAGTTCTCGATCGGTGAGACCGAAGGGCTTTGCTCCGACCACGTGTCTAGGCAGCTTGGTGCGTAGATATTGATCCAGATTCGAGACCCGCTCCTGTCCGACCCAGCCGTCACCATCGACAACCGCCTGGATGGCAGTAAGGAGAACTTCAGTTGCAAACTCCTTCATCACCAGACCGCGCGCGCCCAGAGTGAGAGCGGCCGCAACCTGAGCAGGCTCCGCATTGCCAGTCAGAACGATGATGCGCGTATGGATCTTCTCGCCGCTGGCGTGTAATTCGCTCAATGCTTCCATACCGGGATGTCCGGGCATCAGCAAATCGAGCAGGAGAATGTCAGGAGCGAGTTGCCGTACCAGTTGTACTGCCTCCATCCCATCTTTCGCTTCGCCCAACACCTTCAGGCCCGCCTCCTCCAGCGAGCGGCGAAGACCGTCGCGAATCATGGCATGATCGTCTGCGATAACGATTGTGATTGGCTTGCCTGATTTCTGCGTTGGCATCTTGATAGCATCCAGATACGCCTTCATGATCACTGCATCTCCTCAATCACGGCATCTGCAAACTGCGAGGTTCCTGCCTGCCCTCCCACATCGCGAGTCAGCTTTTCGCGCGTCCGGTACACCTTCTCCAACGCGTTGCGTATTTTCAGCGCAGCGTCGGCTTCCCCGAGATGACGGAGCATGATCAGTGCCGAGCGCAGCACGGCCGTGGGATTGGCGATGTTTTTTCCAGCAATATCAGGCGCGGAGCCGTGTACGGCTTCAAAGATGGCGCACTCGTGACCGAAATTCGCGCCCGGGACTAGACCCAGGCCGCCGACCAGGCCCGCGCAGAGGTCGGAGACGATATCGCCGTACAAATTTTCGAGGAGCAAGATGTCGTACTGATACGGGTTCATCACCAACTGCATGCAGGTGTTGTCGACGATGTGCTCCCCGTAGGTGATCTCCGGGAATTCCTTGGCCACATTGCGCGAGCAGCGCAGGAAAAGTCCGTCGGACATCTTCATGATGTTCGCTTTGTGGATGCAATGGACTTTCTTGCGGCTGTTCTTTCGAGCGTATTCGAAGGCGAAGCGAGAAATCCGCGTGGACGCCTTCTCCGTGATGATCTTCAAGCTCTCCACTACGCCGGGGACGACCTCGTGCTCGATCCCCGAGTAGAGGCCCTCGGTGTTTTCGCGGACGACGATCAAGTCGATGTCCGGATAACGTGTCGGAATGTGCGGCAGGTTTCGGACAGGCCGGAAGTTGGCGAAAAGTTCGAACCGTTTCCGCAATTCCACATTGATGCTGGAAAAGCCGCCGCCGACGGGAGTTGTTACCGGGCCCTTTAAGCCGACGCGGGTGCGCTCGATGGAGTCGTTCAGTTCCTTGGGAATGTACTCCTTGTACTTGGCGAAAGCTTCAGCGCCCGCCTCGAACCGCTCCCATTCAAACTTCACGCCGGTGGCTTCGAGAATGCGGACAGTGGCGCCGGTTACTTCGGGACCGATGCCGTCGCCGGGAATGAGGGTGATGCGATGAGCCATAAAGCTTCTGGTCGCGAGTACCGTTGTCAAAGTAGCGCCGCCCGTCCCCGGCGGCTGTCCGGCGGGCGTCCTCGCCCGCCGCAACGAGGGCGAGACGGCCTCGTCACAGCCGGCAAGATACCGGCGCTACACTAGGACCGTCAGGCTTTGGGGACTGGCTTGGGCCGGACTTCCAGCGTGTCTTTCGTCTTTACCAAGTCCTTCAACTCCGACATGAACTCCTGCACGTCTTTAAAGTCGAGGTACACGGAGGCAAACCGCACGTAGGCGACTTTGTCATACCGCCGCAGGCGGCTCATGATCAACTCACCCACCTCGCTGGTCTTGCGCTCGCGCTCGGGAGACTCAATGACGAAGCTCTCTGCTTCATTCACGATCTGTTCCAGTTTGCTGATCGGCACAGGACGCTTTTCACAGGCCCGCAGCAAGCCGTTGAGTACTTTCTGGCGGTCGAATTTTTCGCGGCGGCCGTCCTTTTTCACCACCATGTAGGGGATCTCGTCGATGCGTTCGTAGGTCGTGAAGCGCTTGGCGCACTTCAAACATTCGCGACGCCGACGAATCGACTCGGCTTCCTTGCTCTCCCGAGAGTCGACAACTTTGTCTTCCAGATGGCCGCAAAAAGGACACTTCATGGCGCTGATTGGTCAGAGCTAACTGCTTGTGGATCGGTAACTTTGCATTGTAACAGGCGACGCTGGAACGCGTTCTGGGCGGAAGCCGGCCAGTTATCGGGCATTTGCGCGTTTCAGGCAGCTGTCGTGTCGGAAGAGGCGTTTTCTTCGGCCTGATGACTTTCCGCCGAAAGCTTGCGTAAGGAAAGCCGTTCACGGTGGGCCAGGAAGAGTCCCACAGGGATCACCGCGATAAACGTGACGAGCCACAGCATGATGCCGCAGCTGGCCGCCAACTCCGGAGGGACTTCGAAGACATGATCCAGCATGCTGATAGTAGCCAGCTGAGAGCCGCCGCCAACACCCGGCAATTGAATCAGCGAACCCACCATGCTGGATGCCATGAGAAGAAAGATCTGGGTCTGCGGAATTTCCAGTCTCTCGGTTCCGTAGGCATGCGTGACCTCTTTGTAGGCGACTGCGATCATTGCCCACATCAGCACCGAGACGCCGATCAGCATCAGAAGCGATTTCTTGTCGTGAATGGTGTTTAACCCGCTACGGAATTCACGAATCCGCAGTGCAATGCGGTGCCCGAGATTCGATGCATGGTGGGCGAACCGTCGTTCAACCCAGCTGGCAAGCGCTTCTCCACTGCGATGCACCGCTATGGCACCCAATGTAAGCCCGATCACGATCACGGTCAGCACTAACGCCACGTATTCAAAGGTGCCGTGATGTTCCAGGCGCCTCGGTGCAGTGGCGACAAAGGCCGCCAGCACGAAAAGAACGGTAAATCCGCCGATATCAAAAATACGCTCCACCGCCCAGACCGCTAACTGCGACGAAAACGGCAGGTTCTCCCGCTTCGCGATCAGATATGGGCGAATCAGCTCTCCGGGCCGGCCCAGCAGCGCAAGTCCGGTGAAGCCGATCATCGTCGGCGCGACCAACTGAGCAATCGAGGCGTCCGGACGTACCGGGCGCAGAAAGATTTTCCAGCGGACGGCGCGAAGAACGTAGGCGATATAGATCAGGGCAATGCCGTGAAAGATGTGGAACTCGCTCACGCTCTTTGTCTGTCGCAGAAAGGTCTGCCAGTCGAAGGTCTTCCATGTGTGCACTTGCACGTAAACCAGGACCGCCAGTACGAGGAACGCGATTCCAGTGAAAAGAACACGCTTTTTGTCCATGGAAGAGAGAGACCCCGAGCGTGATGTCTAAGGCTGGAGACAGCAGAGCACATCACAAGGTAAATGAGTCAGGGACGGGGGTCAACGCGGAGGCGGTCGCTGGCCGCGAAGCTCTTCTCGAAGTCGCTCGTTGTCAGGTAAACATGGTTTCCTGCCTCAGCGTCGTCAGGCGCTGAACTGCAGATGTCTTTAGATGAAATCGTTAGTCGGGCGCAGGCAGGATGGCGATTACAGCGACACGTCGGAACCACCGGGCTGGAGGCCGCCCTATGGGCATTCAAACGGAGCGTTCGCTAGTTTTATCGGTGGTTTGTCATTTTTCGTTGATTGCTCGTCTGTCCAAGCGGCCACCACTACACGAAGGTTCTGTCCACGGTCCACGGCGAAGTCTTCCTTGCGAAATTCGAAAGTGAAGTTGTGTCTCTCTCCAGCACCAATGCGTTCCACTTTCCAACGCGGTTGCGGCACATAACCAAGAACTGCTCCCGTGTGTCTGAGCTTGACAGAGCTCCATCCCTGGTGCGTCTTGACCTCGAGGTAAGCAGGGAGACTAGAGAGCGACTCCGTTCCATCTTCGCCTTTCCCGCAAGACGGTACGAACAAGTCCCTCTCAGAAGAGAACAAAGTAATCGCCACTGAAATCGAATGGATGAGATCAACGCGTTTGATGACCACATTCGGCCTTGATGCGCCTTGATCCGTAAGTGCTTGGCTTCCAGCCAATATCAAGGTACTCAACAGCACGTATCTGAACACCACCCTCCTCCTTCCGATGAGGGACATGTCCCCTACTGACACTTTGTAGCGCCAGTGAGGTCTCTCGTGCATAGCTCGGGTTTGGAGAATGGATGCTCCGACGCATTACTGGACGCACTATGCGCCCACCAAAG
>Ga0075424_100002258_pt1 | contig 17494 bp, 15 predicted proteins | sample SoiMethybrSBSTD3_FD_75301 | JGI IMG/M metagenome (GOLD analysis project Ga0075424, IMG submission 75301) | Bulk soil microbial communities from a Populus tree surrounding site in Tennessee, USA - Soil MetaG P. TD hybrid SBSTD3 | ecosystem: Environmental > Terrestrial > Soil > Tree plantation...
CAACGGCCAGGCGGCCGCGGGGACGGCGAGCGCCACCGGCACCGTGACCGACGTCGCGCAGGTCGCCACCGCCAGCACCGGTGTCGCCCAGTACCCGGTGACGGTGGCGTTCACGGCCGGCTCCAACCAGATCTTCGTCGGTTCGACCGTCACGGGCGCGATCGGGACGAACACGCGCAACGACGTGTTGCAGGTCCCCGCGCGCGCTGTCACCACGACGAACGGAACGCCGACGGTGACCGTGCGCCACAACGGCCAGAACGAGACCCGCACGGTGAAGACGGGCTTGACGGCCAACGGGATGGTCGAGATCACCTCCGGCCTCACGGCGGGCGAGCAGGTCGTCGTCCCGCTCCCGACCGGGCTCCGCGGGCTCGGGGCAGGATCGGCGCCGAGCGGTCAGAACACCATCACGCGCGGCGGCGCCGGCGGGCCGTGAGCCCCGAAGCGGAGGCCGCCACCCGCCTGGCCGCGGTGCCAACCCCGGCCGCCGAGCCGGACGATCCCCACGCCGCGCCGCCCGTGATCGAGCTCGTCGACGTGGGGAAGGTGTACAAGACAGGCGAGCTCGAAGTCGTGGCGCTGCACGCCGTCTCGTTGCGGATCGACGAGAACGAGCTGCTCGCGATCACGGGACCGTCGGGATCCGGCAAGTCGACGCTGATGCACATCATCGGCTGCCTCGACGTGCCCACGAGCGGCGTCTACCGGCTGGCCGGTCACGACGTGCAGTCACTGGACGAGACAGTCCTCGCGGGCGTCCGCAACCTGGCGATCGGGTTCGTGTTCCAGCAGTTCAACCTCCTCCCCTACCTGTCGGCGTGGCGGAACATCGAGCTGCCACTCGTGTACAGCGGCATCCCGCCCGACGAACGGCGCGCCCGGGCGCGCGCCGCGTTGGAGAGGGTCGGGCTCGCCGACCGGGCCGACCATCGTCCCGGCGAGCTCTCGGGTGGGCAGCAGCAACGGGTGGCGATCGCGCGCGCCGTGGTGACCGAGCCGGCGCTCGTCCTCGCGGACGAGCCGACCGGCAACCTCGACACCAACTCCTCGGCCGACGTGCTCCGACTGCTCGCCGAGCTCAACGGCGAGGGACGCACGATCGTCATCATCACGCACGAGCGCGACATCGCCGCCCTCGCCCGGCGCATCGTGACGATGCGCGACGGGGAGATCGAGGCCGCGGGCGAACCGGGAGCGCGACCGGCGGGCGATCTCACGATGACGGAGCCAACACCGTGACCTGGCGGGACACGATCCGCACCGCGACCGAGGCCGTCCGCACCCATCGCCTGCGTTCGGCACTGACGATGCTCGGCATCCTGATCGGGATCACGGCCGTCGTGCTGACGGTCGGGCTCGGCGCGGGCGCAAAGGCCAAGGTCCAGGACCAGATCAACGAGCTCGGTACGAACGTGCTCGTCGTCTCGCCGGGCAGCTCGACGACCACCTCGGGCACGCGCGGTGGGTTCGGCTCGGCGTCGACGTTGACGCGCCAGGACGCGACCGCCCTGAGCTCTCCTGTGACGGCACCCGACGTGCAGACCGCCGCGCCTGCTTCCACGACGTCGGCGGCATTGCGCGCCGGGTCGACGAACTGGACCACGACGCTGACCGGCACGACACCGGCTTGGAGCGAGGTGCGCTCCCGCGGGGTCTCGACCGGACGCTTCATCACGGCGGACGACGAGGCGAACGCGGCGCCCGTCGTCGTGCTCGGCCCCGACACCGTCACCCAGCTCTTCGGGGGCAACCCGAACGCCGTCGGACAGACCGTCAGCTACAACGGCGTCTCGCTCCAGGTCGTGGGCGTGCTCGACAGCCTCAGCTCGTCAGAGAACGCATCCAACAACGACCTGGCCGTCGTGCCGCTCAGCGCGTACCAGCAACGGCTCGTCGGCGGGGCGAACCGCAACTCGGTCAGCTCGATCTACGTCAAGGCGCGTTCGTCCGCCCGGCTCTCGGCCGCGTACCAGGAGGCGAACGCACTCCTGCTCAACACACACCGCGTGACGAACCCGCGGAACGCGGACTTCTCCATCGCGACGCAGCAGTCCATCCTGCAGGCCGCAACCTCGGTCGACAACACACTGACCGTGATGCTCGCGGGCATCGCGGTGATCGCCCTCCTCGTCGGCGGGATCGGCGTGATGAACATCATGCTCGTGTCCGTGGCCGAGCGGACGCGTGAGATCGGCGTTCGCAAGGCGGTCGGCGCGCGGCCGGGCGTGATCCGCCGGCAGTTCCTCGTCGAGGCGTCGGTGCTCGGCCTGGCGGGTGGTGTGCTCGGGCTGCTGGCGGGACTGCTCGGAACGGTCGTCATCCCCCTCTTCTCGGACTCGAGGGTGGACCTGTCCTTGATCGCGATGGTCGGATCGCTCGCGGTCGCCATCGCGGTCGGCATCGCCTTCGGGGTGTACCCGGCATCGCGTGCAGCACGCCTCGCCCCGATCGACGCGCTCAGGAGCGAATGATGGCCACCGACGCGCGCCTCTCCTCGGGTGACCGGCTCGCAGCCCTCTTCCCCGACGCCGACGCGGCAGCGGCGAGCCCGCCGTGGTTGCGGTGGCGCCGGGTCGTCGCCGTCGCCGCGGTCGTGGTCGTGGTGACGACCGTGCTCGCGGCGCGGGCTTTCGGATCGTCGGGTACCGACTACCAGACGGCGATCGTCGGGCGCCGGACCGTCGACGCCGCGCTCACGGGCACCGCGACCATCCAGCCGGTGTCGCAGGCGAGCGTCGCCTTCCCGATCAGCGGCACCGTGGCGGCGGTGAACGTCAACGTCGGCGACACGGTCAGCGTCGGCCAGCCCCTCGCTTCGCTCGACCCGGCGTCGCTCCTCGCCGACCTCGACAGCAAGCGGCAATCGCTCACCGAAGCTCAGCTCACGCTGGACAACGCGCTGTCGGGCCAGTCTGCGTCGAGCGGCGCGGGTGCCGGCAGCGTGGGGTCCGCAGGCTCGTCGAGTGGGGCGAACGCGTCGCTGCGTGCGTTCCGATCCGGGTCGACGCCGACGGCTCGGCTGGTGGCGTTCCACTCCGCGTCGCCGGATCCCGAGATCGCGAGCGCGCAGCAGGCGGTCATCGCGGCCCAGCACGCCGTCGACGTCGCCATCGCGAACGCGGAGAACGCGCTGCAAAGCGCGACCAACGTGTGCGCGCCGATCGGGAACAACCCGAGCACGCCGCCGACCCCGCAGCAGGTGTCGGCTTGTCAGCAGGCCCTCTCGGCGGTGCAGGACGCCCAGCGCGTGGTGCAGGAGAAGCAGAACGCCCTCGTCGACGCGTCGAACAAGCTCGACACGCTGCTGCAACAGCGCGCCGACCAGACCCCTCCCGCGACGACGACCCCGCCGACGACGTCCGCGCCGCCGGCGACGACCGCGCCGCCGGCGACGCCCGGCAACGGCGGAAGCCAGAGCGCGCCGGGGCAGGCGCGCACCGGTCCGTCCGGGGGGGCCGCCCAGTCCCGTACCGGCTCCGGGGGCGGTGGGACGGGCGGGCGCAGCGGCGGAGGCTCGTCACCGTCGGCGGCCGACCTGGCGGCCGACCAGCAGTCGGTCGACGCGGCCGCGGCGGACGTCGCCATGTCGGAGCAGGCGATGAACCAGGCGACGATCGGCAGCCCCATCGACGGCACCGTGGTGGCGGTGAACCTGAACGTCGGCGACACCGTGAGCGCGGCGTCGTCGACCGCGAACGTCGTCGTGCAGGGCGCCGGCGGCTACGAGGTGGCGACGACGGTCAGCGTGGACCGGGTCGGTCAGGTGGCGGTCGGCCAGCCCGCCACGCTCGTGCCCGACGGCGGCCGCAAGGCGCTCACCGGGAAGGTCGCCTACATCTCGGTCGTCCCGACGACGAGCAGCACCACGAGCGACGCCACGCCCACGTACCTCGTCATCGTCGGGCTGAACCAGAGCGATTCGAACCTCGAGAACGGCTCCACCGGCACAGTGTCGATTACCACCGGCAGCGCCACGGCTGCGCTCGCGGTGCCGACCTCGGCGGTCACCGCGTTCGGGAACCGCCACACGGTCCAGGTGCTCGAGAACGGAAGCCCGCGGCGCGTCGCGGTGACGGTCGGCGCCGTCGGCAACACCTGGACCGAGATCAAGGGCGGCCTGAGCGCCGGCCAGGAGGTCGTGCTCGCGAACGTCTCCGAGCCGCTGCCCTCCTCGGCCACCCAGAGCGCGACGCAGAACGGCGCCGACGGCTTTCCGAACCGGTTCCGCTTCGGCGGCGCCGGCTTCCCCTCCGACCGCCGGGTGGGCGGATGAGCGAGGCATGCAGACACCACCCCGCGAGCAGATGAGGAGCAGAGCATGAACCTGCGGTCGATCGGAACCCGGACCATCGCGGCCGTCGGCGCGCTCGGGGCCGTCGCCGGCCTCACCGCCGCCGTCGCCGGCGCGCAGACCGCGCCGGGGCGAGGGCCGTTCGCCAGCGGCATGCTCACGAGCATCTCGGGGTCGGCGCTCGAGCTGCAGCCCACGAACCCGCAAGACCAGAACGGCGCGACCAGTGTCTCGGTGACCCTGACCGGCTCGACGACATACCAGAAGGTCCGGGACGCGTCGTCCGACGCCATCGTCCAGGGCGCGTGCGTACGCGTCGCCGGGAAGGGCAGCGTCGCGAAGGGCAAGATCACGGCTTCGACGGTCGCGATCACGATGCCGTCGTCGGGCACCTGCGCCCGGCCCGGGGGCGGGAACGGCGCGCCGCCCGGATCGGGACCCGGGACGACCTTCACCGGTCCCAACGGCGGCTCGTCACCGAACCGCCCCACCCGACCGGGCGGCAATAGTCGACGCACCGGCGGGTTCGCCTTCGGCAGCGTCCAGAGCGTGAACGGCCAGAACGTGGTCGTGAAGGCGACGGCGTTCTCCCGCCGGCGGCAATCGGGAGGCTCGCAGACGCCGCCCAAGGTCACGACGAAGAAGGTGAAGGTCGCGTTGTCGGGCTCCACCAAGGTGACGGAGCTCGTGCCCGCCGCCCAGACCGATCTCGCGACCGGCCTGTGCGTCAGCGCCGCCGGGACCGGAGACTCGCAGGCGGTCACCGCCGACCGCGTGACGATCTCCCAGCCCGACAACGGCTCGTGCACCGGACTCGGGTTCGGGTTCGGCGGCGGCGGCGGCCCCGCAACCTGATCCCGGCGCGGACCGGCGCGCCCTAACCTCACGTGTCATGCCGGTCGAGCGGCTCGAGAACTCGCGCTGGGGGTTCGGGTCCAATTGCTTCGTCTGCGAACCGGCGAACGCCCGGGGTATGCAGGTGCCGTTTTCGCACGACACCGACCGCGCCGTCGTGTTCGCCGACTTCACGCTGGGCGCCGAGTTCTCGGGCGCGCCGACCTACGTGCACGGCGGCGCCACGCTCGCGCTCATGGACGAGGGCATGAGCTGGGCCACCATCGCCCTGAGCGAGAAGTTCGCGTTCACGAAGGAGACGAAGGCCGTCTTCGAATGGCCCGTGCGCGTCGACCGTCCATACCGGCTCGAGGTGCGCGTGGTCGAGGAGGACGAGCGGCGAATCCTCACCGAGGCCGTGGTCCTCGACGCCAAACAGCGCCCGTGCGTGACTGCCCGCGCCGAGATGGCGGTGCTGTCACCGGCCCAGGCCGTCGACGCGCTCGGCGTCGAGCCCGGCGAGGGCGAGGAGCGGTACCTGCGCTGACGGCCGCCGGCGCGGCGGGCGTCTACCGCCGCTTCGCCGTGGTGCGTGCCGTCGTCTTCCGGGCGGGCGTCGTCTTGCGGGCCGGCGCCGTCTTGCGGGCGGGCGCCTTCTTGGCGGGACGGCTCCCGGCGCTCGACGAAGGCTGCCGGATCGCGCGCTGCTCCCGCTCCCACTTGGCCTTCGCGCCGTGGAGCATGAAGGCGATGACGATGTCCCCGACTCCCCAGATGATGACGAAGGCACCCAGCAGGGTCACGACGAAGTAGAGCGTCGCGTTCTGCCGGTCGAGGGCCAGGAAACCCAGCGCGATCGAAGCGACGCCGCGGACGAGATACAGCCACCAGTGCCGCCTCGCGTACGTGGCGAAGGCGGAGAGCAGGTCGAGGACCCCCCACACGATCAGGGACCAGCCGATGATCTTCGCGAGGACGAACAGCGTCACGTCGGGCCAGGCGATCGCCAGCACCCCGGCGCCGACCGAGAGCGCACCGCCGATCACGTGCCACACCCAGTGGGGGGGTTGATCGAGCAGCGCCCCGAGCACGTGGACGACCCCCCAGGCGATCAAGAAGATCCCGACGAAGAGGGCCACCGTGTAGAGGCCGACCCAGTCGAGCACCAGCGAGAGCACCACCGCGCCGAACAGGACCGACAGGATCCCCGCCGCCAGATATACCCAGGCCGCCCTCCCGGCGAAGTCGGAGATCGCGTCCCCCGTCCGCCGCTGGCTTGCCGTCATCGTCGCTGCCATCGGGCACCCCTCCTTGGTTTGCCGCCCGTTCATCTTGACGGGACCCGCGCGCGAATAGGTGGGTTTCCGACGCCGTTCGCGAGTTCTCCACAGGCGAGCGCGGCTTTCGCCCGCTTTTGCGGGGGCGGATCAGGGCGCGGCGGGGAAGAAGCAGGCCCCGACGGTCCCGGCGCCGGTGTGGGCGCCGACGGACGGGCCGATCTCGTAGCGCACCAGCTCGGCCACTTCGGGCCGGTCGGCGAGGCGGGCCGCGTACTCGCCGGCGAGCTCGGGAGTCAGGGCGTCGCCGACGCCGACTCGTTGCGGGACGCCGTCCGCGATCGCGACGACGTAGTCGGTCATGGCGTCGACGGCCGACTCGACGTCGTGGACCCGGCCGACCTCCTGCATCCGGCCCTCGGCGAGCGCCAGCACGGTCAGGCCCTCCCCCGCGGCGGCGTCGGCGGCGAGACGGCCGCCCCGGCGGGCGAGGTCGAGCGCCCCGACGATGAACACGTTGCCGACCTGGCCCGCCACCCGGCGCGCGACGCCGGCGGCGCGAGCCAGGTCGCCGCCCGCGGCCAGGGCCTCGCCCGCGGCCCAGACGCAGCACGCCACCGCAAACGACGCCGTTCCCGTGTCGACGATCTCGACCGGCACCGGGCTCGAGCCGGCCGCGACCGTCACGGCGTTGACCGTCGCCGAGGTGTTCGAGCCGATGTGGATCGACAGGATCTCGGTCGCACCCGCCGCCGCGAGCCGCTCGTAGGCCGTGAGCACCGTGCCGGGCGACGGCGCGGCAGTCGAGACCGACGCGCCGGCCGCCAGGCGCTCGTAGAACTCGGCCGACGTGAGGTCGACGCCCTCCTGGTACGGGTGGTCGTCGACCACGACGGTCAGCGGCACCACCGCCACCTCGTAGCGCTCCCGCAGGTCGCCGGGCAGCTGCGCGTTGGAATCGGTGGCGAGCCCGATCACGCGACTTCTCTCGCGGCGACCTGCCGTGCCGCGACGCGGAATTTGTAGAGGATCATCGTCGAGCCGATCAGCGCGAACAGGAGCAACCCGATCGAGGGATCGGGACCCCAGAGGTTCGGGAGATCAGCTCCCCACCAGATCGCGGCCGACGCGACCCAGATGAGGCATGCGACCTGCGTGCCGATGTCGGCCCGCCGCGACTTCAGCGCGCTGGCGCCCGCAACCAGCATGTCGATCGGGAAGTACGCCGGGAAGACGGCGAGGCACGCGCCGGCTGATGTCGCCACGCCCTTCCCCCCTCGGAAGCCGCTCCACACAGGAAAGATGTGTCCGGCGATGGCGGCGGTGGCGGCCGCGTACGCGCCCGGGTCACCGGCGATGAAGAGTCCCAGCAGTCCCGCGGCCGCGCCCTTGGCGATGTCGGCCACGAGCACGACGACGCCCCAACGTGTGCCGAGCATCTTGATCGCGTTGATGGCGCCCGGATTGCCACTCCCGGCCTCGCGTAGGTTGATCTTGCCGCGGGTGGCGAGCCAGGCGACGACTCCGGCCGACGGGATCGTCCCCAGGAGATAACCGACGATCGCCGCGAGCACGGTAAGGAGGACGTCCCGCATCTCTCTCATTATCGCCGTCGCAAGCTCCGGCTTTGCGGCGACGGTCAGCAAAGCCGCCGTCGCCGCGTCGAGATTACGCACGCGGTGTCTCGCGAGCTGTCAGCGCGAGCAACGTCGGGCGTGGAACGGATTCAGCGCGGATGTCCTGGTCATATGGCACAACTCTGGCCACACAGCTGGACAGAGGACTCACGTCTACCCATACTGAACACGTGCGTGTACATCCGAGGGTGCCCTTGCGCACGTGACGTTGTTCCGCGTCGTAGCGGATCTGTGGAGGTGATCATCGCGACACCCAAGTGGCGGGACTTGGCGCCGATGATCCTCCGACAGCGTCTTGTCGTGGAGGGAAGGTGCCGTGAACCGATCACGGACGAGCGCATAAGGAGCTATCTGTCCGGTCTCTCCTCAGTGTGTGGCATGAAAGCGCTGATGGAACCGGCTACGCACCGCTCGGACACGCACGGCTGGGCCGGATGGATCCACTGGGAAAGCTCCGGCGCCCATTTCTATGCGTGGGAGGAACCAATGTTGTTCTTTAGCGTCGATATCTATACCTGTAAGCGGTTCGACGCCGCTGCAGCCACACGGTTCACGCGCGACTACCTCGACGCGGTCGAGATCGTCGCGAAGGAGTTTTGATCATGAGCGCGGCGACGGTCGCACTCGACCAGGAAGGGATCCGGGAGCTCGGCGGTCGGGTTGTCGCGGCAGCGGGAGACCCGTCAGAGCCGTTCGGCGTGTACGTGTTCGCGGCGGATGCGCCCGAATCCGAGCTCGCGCGTCACGTCGAACGGGAAGTGTTCTACGAGTACTTCAACAACAGTCCCGAGCTCCTCGAGGCGGAGTACGGGCCGTACGAAGGCTCGACTCTCTTCGTCTGCGCGCTGGATCATCGACGGCGACTGCCGGCCGGTGCCATCCGGCTCGTACTGCCGTCACCTGCAGGTCTGAAGAGCCTCGGCGACGTCGAGCCCGTTTGGGGTCATCGCATCGACGACGTGCTCGAGCGAACGAACCTCCGTCTCGAGGCCGACAGCGCCTGGGACATCGCGACGCTGGCCGTCGACTCCGAATACCGCGGTCGGGCGACGGATGGGCTCGTGAGCCTCGGGCTGTACCAGGGCGTGGCTCAGCTCGCGCTGCGATGTCACGTCAAGTGGGTCGTGACGATTCTCGACCTGGTGGTGCTGAACCTCCTGCAGGGGGCGTTGGCTGACCCGTTCGAGCGCTTCGCCGGTCTCGAGCCTCTTCCGTATCTCGATTCGCCCGCGAGCTTGCCGGTGTACAGCGATCTCGACGCGTACTTCGCCCGGCTCGAGACGGCGGATCCATCGATGTACGAGATCCTGTTCGATGGACGGGGCCTGGAGGCGGCGGTTCGGCCACTGGATTTGGAGCCGGTGCTCGAGCACATGCAACCGGGGGGCCACGCGCACACTGCTTGAGCATCCGAGCGCGCTCAGGCAAGCCGTATATCGGGCACCACCTTGAGGTGTGAGCGACGGGCGACGCCGAATTGCTCGACAACGCCGGGAACGGATGCCGTCGGGATCGGGCGCGAGTAGAAGTTGCCCTGGGCCACGTGGCAGCCGAGCTTGTGGAGACGTCTGCCCTGCGCGTACGTCTCGACCCCCTCGGCGACGGTCGTCACCCGCAACGCACTGGCCATCGCCACGATCGCGGCGATGAGGCTCTCGTCCGAGGTGTCGCGGTCGAGACCCTCGATGAAGGACTGGTCGATCTTCACGCGGTCGACTGGTAAGCGCCGCAGGGACGAGAGCGACGAGTACCCGGTGCCGAAGTCGTCGATCGAGAGACCGACGCCCGCCGATCGAAGCTGCTCGAGGAGCTCTGCCGCCGCCGCCGGGTTGTCCATGAGCACGCTCTCGGTGAGCTCCAGGCAGAGCGACCCGTCGGAGAGCTTCTCGCCCTTCAGCGCATTTCGCACGCACGCCACGAGCTGTGGGTCGCGCAGTTGACGCACTGACAGGTTCACCGCGACGTAGAGGTCTTCGCCGTGCGGGATCGCATCGCGCCACCAGGCCAACTGGCGACACGCCTCCTCGATCACCCAAGTGCCGATCGACACGATGAGCCCGGTGTCCTCGGCGAGCGGAACAAACGACGTCGGCGGAAGCTCGCCCCGGGTGGGATGCGACCAGCGCAGCAGCGCCTCGAAGCCCTCGATCGTGCCCATCGGTAGCTGTACCAGGGGCTGATAGAGCAGGTGCAGTTCCTCCGACTCCATCGCGTGGCGCAGGTCGCGCTCCAGCTCGACGCGCTGCGTGGCGGTGTCCCGCATCGAGGAGTCGAACACGCACACTGCGTCGCGGCCTGTCTCCTTCGCCCGGTACATGGCGGTGTCGGCGTCGCGGATGAGCGCCTCCGCGTCGAGCGAGGGATCGGTTCCGTCGCTCAAGGACACGCCGATGCTGGCGGACGCGATGACCTCGACGCCGCGAACGTTGAACGGGATCTGGAAGGTGAGACGTGTGCGCTCAGCCACCTCGAGCGCCTTACTCGTCGTCGGGAGATGGTCCAGGACGATCACGAACTCGTCTCCGCCGATGCGTGCAACCAGGTCGCCTGGCCGCGTGGTGGCGCTGAGACGCCAGGCCACCGCCAGGAGCAGCTCGTCGCCCAAGCTGTGGCCGTAACTGTCGTTGATCAGCTTGAAGCGGTCGACGTCGAGGAAGAGAAGCGCGACGAGCCCGCCGTCCTGCTTCGGGCGGGCGATGACTGAATTGAGGTGGTCCTGCGCGTACGCACGGTTGGGAAGGCCCGTGAGCGCGTCATGCGTTGCCGCGTGCGTGAGGCTCTCTTCGGAACGGGCGTACGCACGCAGGGCGCGGAACATCCGCCACGCCGCGGCGAGGGTCAGCGCCATGATGATGATTCCGAGCGCGACACGGTTGCTGACCGTGGCATCGAACCGGAACACCGTGATCAGGGCAGGGAACCCCAGCGCAACCGCGACGAACGCCAGCCTCCCCTTCGTGGGTGCCAGCTCGTCAGCAGGGAGGGGCTCGGTGAGCTCGCGCATCGACGGATGGAGCACCGCCCCGATGAACAAGACGAAGGCGAGCGCGTAGGGCAAGTCGAAGACGTGCTGAGGCAGCGTCACCGTGTGGGTCTCGACGAGCATGTAGACGACGTCCCCGACGAGCATCGCTGTTCCCGCCCCGAGGAGCAGCGCATACGACAACGGGCGGCGCTTTCCGGTGTTGAACGCGAGCCGGGCGATCATCGCGACGATGAACACCGACAATGGCGGATAGCACGAGAGAAGGAGTCGCACGCGGAGAGGCGTCTGCTCGTGAAAGAGGGTGGGGCTGATGAGGAAGATCCAGGCAAGTGCCATCGCGGCCAGGGCGGCGATGACGCCGTCGAGCATCCCATCGACATCGCGAATTCCGCGCCGGCGGACGTGTGCCAGGCCGAGGACGCCGATGCCGATGATCACGTAGCCGGACAGCGTGATCAGGTCGGGCACCGGCGACCGATCCCCGGAGAGGTCGCCGAGACTGCCGAACGCATCGCGGACGGTCCCGCCCACGAGGAACACGAGGAGCGCCGCCGCGATGATCACCCACGGCCAACGCGCGGCGGGCCGGTTGCGTCGAAGACCGACGACGGTGGCCGCGACCGCCCCCGCGCCGAGGATCAGGAACGCGTCGTCCATGACCGGACCGAGCAGCCCGAGAGCGAGCAGCAACACGCAGAGGGCGCCGGCGCCCATGACGACGTACGTCACGCGCGTGCCTGATTCGAGCCAGCCCGGCCTGGCAACGCCGTCGCGTTCCATCTGCCCCTTCGCGCGGCGTCCGAAGACTCGCGCGCGCTTCCGCGTTCGCTTTCCCGAAGTACCGAATTGCGCGGAAACGGGTACCTCGGGTCAGTAATCCTGTTCTCGTCCCGGGGGGACAGTCAAGCGGAAGCTTGACGCCTCGCCGCAGCTGCGGCGCCTCCGGTCAGCCGCCCGATGCGTCCTGGGGGCGCGTCTTGCCGGCGCCGATCCACGGCATCATCGCCCGCAGACGCTCCCCGACCTCTTCGATCGGGTGCTCGGCCGATTGGCGACGGAGCGCGTTGAACACCGGGCGGCCGGCCTGGTTCTCGAGGATCCACTCATTGGCGAACCGGCCGGTCTGGATGTCGTCGAGGATGCGACGCATCTCGGCGCGCGTCTCGTCGGTGATGATCCGCGGACCACGCGTCATGTCGCCGTACTCGGCGGTGTCCGAGATCGAGTAGCGCATGTTCGTGATGCCGCCCTCGTAGATGAGGTCGACGATCAGCTTCACCTCGTGCAGTGTCTCGAAGTACGCCGACTCGGGTTGGTAGCCGGCGGCCACGAGCGTCTCGTAGCTCCCCTTGATGAGCTCGGTGAGCCCACCGCACAGGACGACCTGCTCGCCGAACAGGTCCGTCTCCGTCTCCTCCTCGAACGTCGTGTCGAGCACACCGGCACGCGTCGCGCCGATAGCCCGCGCGTACGCGAGCGCGGTCTGCTTCGCCTTGCCGGTCTCGTCGGCTTGCACGGCCACGAGCGACGGGACGCCGCCGCCCTCCTCGAACGTCCGCCGCACGAGGTGGCCGGGTCCCTTGGGCGCGATCATCCACACATCGACGCCCTTGGGCGGACGGATCTGCCCGAAGTGGATGTTGAACCCGTGCGCGAAGGCCAGCGAGTCCCGATCGTCGAGGTTGGGCTCGATGTCGCGTTTGTAGATAGCCGCCTGCTCCGTGTCGGGGAGCAGCACCATGATCACGTCGGCTTCCTTGCAGGCCTGCGCGATCGTGGTCACGGCCAGGCCCGCGGCTTCGGCCTTGGCCCACGACGACGAGCCGTCGCGCAGGCCGACCCGCACGTCGACGCCCGACTCCTTCAGGTTCAGGGCGTGCGCGTGGCCCTGCGACCCGTAGCCGAGCACGGCGACTTTCCGGCCCTCGAGCAAGGCGAGGTCGGCGTCGTCGTCGTAGTAGATGGTCGCGGGCATGGGTTCCCTCCCGGTCTGGAGCGTTGCGAGGCTACGCGCCCCGATCTTTCACCGCCCGCAGCTTGGTGGGCTGACGGGCGAGCTTGGGCAGGGCGATCCGTCCGGTGCGCTGCGACTCGATGATCCCGAACGGGGCCAGCAGGTCGCTGATGGCGTCGAGCTTGTCGGGGGTGCCGGCCACGAGCAGCGTCATGGCGTCGTAGCCGACGTCGACGATCTTGGCCTCGAAGATCGCCGCCAGCTCGGTCACCTGCGAGCGGAACTCGGCCCCCGCCTTCACGGTGGCGAGCATGAGCTCGCGCTCGACGGCCTCCTCCGGGGAGAGCTCGGTGATCTTGATCACCGGGATCACCTTGTTGAGCTGCTTCGTGACCTGCTCGAGGGGCGCCGACTCGGCGTCGACGACGATCGTCATACGGCTGAGCCGCTCGTCCTCGGTCGGGCTGACCGCGAGCGAGAAGATGTTGTAGCCCCGCCGCGAGAACAGCCCGGCGACCCGCGAGAGCACGCCGAACTTGTTCTCGACCAGGACCGACAGGATGTGGTGTTGCGCTGGACCGTTCGCCACCGCTACCTCCCCACTGATTTGTCGTGGGCGGGATCGAGGATGATGTCGTCGTTCGAGCCGCCGGCGGGCACCATCGGGTACACCTTCTCGCGGTAGTCGACCTGGAAGTCGACCACGACGGGCCGGTCGTCGATCTCGTTCGCCTTCTCGATCGTGGGCACCACGTCGTCGGGCGTGTCGACCTTGAAGCCCACACAGCCCATCGCCTCGGCCCACTTCGCGTAGTCGGGCAAGTCGGGTGACAGGTACACCTCGCTGTAGCGCTCCTCGTAGAAGAGCTCCTGCCACTGACGCACCATGCCGAGATACGCGTTGTTGAGGATCGCGATCTTGACCGGGATCCGCTCGGCCGACGCGGTCACGAGCTCCTGCGCCGTCATCTGGAAGCAGCCGTCCCCGTCGATCGCCCACACCATCCGGTCGGGCTTGCCGACCTTGGCGCCGATCGACGCCGGGACCGCGAAGCCCATCGTGCCGAGGCCGCCCGAGTTCACCCACGTGTTCGGGTGGTTGAACTTCCAGCGCTGGCTCGCCCACATCTGGTGCTGGCCGACGCCGGACACGACGATCGTGTCGTCGGGACAGTGGTCGCGCAGCATGTCGATCGCGAACTGCGGCTTCAGCGGGCCGTCCTCCAGCTGCTCGTAGTGGAGCGGGTAACGCTCCTGCCACTCGCGCAGCTGCGTCCACCATGGCGTGAGGTCGGGCCACTCGCGCTTCTGCCGGGCGGACTCCACCGCCTTCAGGAGCTCCTCGATGACGAGCCGGCAGTCGCCGACGATCGGCACGTCGGGCCGACGGACCTTGCCCAGCTCGGCCGGATCGATGTCGACGTGGATCACCTTGGCGCCGGGCGCGAACGCGTCCTTCTTCCCGGTGACGCGGTCGTCGAAGCGCGAGCCGAGCGCGATCAGCAGGTCGCACTTCTGCATCGACGTGACCGCTGTGTAGTTGCCGTGCATGCCCGGCATCCCCAGGCACTGCGGATGGTCGTCGGGGAACGACCCCCGCGCCATGAGCGTGGTCACCACCGGCGAGCCGGTCGCCTCCGCCAGCGCCTTGAGCGCATCGGCGGCATGGGCCTTGAGGATCCCGCCGCCGGCGTAGATCACCGGCCGGTGCGCCTCGCTCCAGAGCCGCGCCGCGTCCTTGATCTGCTTCGGATGGCCCTTCACGTTGGGCTTGTAGCCGGGCAGGTCGACGGCGTCGGGCCAGTACCAGTCCATCATCTGGTTGGAGATGTCCTTCGGCACGTCCACGACCACCGGCCCCGGCCGACCGGTCGTCGCCACATGGAACGCTTCCTGCACGTACCGCGGGATGTCCTGGGGGTCGGTCACGAGCCAGTTGTGCTTCGTCACCGGCATCGTGATCCCGACGGTGTCGCACTCCTGGAACGCGTCGCTGCCGATCACCCCGTACGGCACCTGCCCGGTGATGACGACGATCGGGATCGAGTCCATGTAGGCGTCGCAGAGGGCGGTGACGATGTTGGTCGCCCCGGGACCGCTCGTGACCATGGCCACGCCGGGGCGGCCGGTCGCGTGCGCGAACCCCTCGGCCATGTGGCCGGCGCCCTGCTCGTGGCGGACGAGGATGTGGCGGATCGACGAGTCGATCAGCGGGTCGTACACGGGCAGGATCGCCCCGCCCGGCAGCCCGAACATGACCTCGGTGCCCTCCATCTCGAGGCTCTTGATGAGGGCTTGGGCTCCAGTGAGTTTCATCGCCGTTCCTTCATCGCAACAGCTTCTGGGGATATGAAAAGCCCCCCGCTTTTGCGAGGGGCGAAGGCGCGCAGACGCGGTTGGGGCGGCTGCGCGCTAGGTAACAACTACGAGGGTGGCCTGGTGATCCATCAGGTAGGCAGTTTGGACGATCGTGAACCGATTCGCAAGCCGGTTCCGATCGCCTCGTCCCCCGCGGTGCCGCACTCGCAGCGGGGGCCGCGGTCGAAGGGCAGGAACGACTCGGCGCTCAACGCCGCGACCGCGACCGGAGCGAGGTCGCCCGGCGATCCGTAGACGACGTAGCGCGGCACCCATCGCGGGTTGAACTTGGCGTTGAAGGTCAGCAGCGATTGGATCTGGAAGTACGGATTCAGCCGCCTGATCAACCACGCCTGCGCGGACTGGAGCGGGCCGAGCTCGGCGTCGTCCTCGATGAGCCCGCGGAAGGCGGCGAAGTTGAGCGACACCTCCCGGATGCCGTGCTCCCTCGCCCACAGCACGACCTCCACGATGAGTCGCTCGTTGACGCCGTTCGGCCCGACCGCGTCGCGTCGCATCGTGTCGAGCGAGAGACCGGTGCCGGCCTTGCACGGCACGAAGCGCTGGAACGCGATCGGCGTTCCCTGGTCATCGCGGCAGACGGCGATGACGCACTCGGCGTCGCGACCTGTCAACAGCCCGTCGAGCGCCATGGAGAAGCCGCGCTCGCGACCCCCGGCGAGGTGGCGGTCCGAGATGCCGACCAGCGCGCGGCGCAGCGTCGGATCGAGCTCGCCCTCACGTTGGATCTCGGCAGTGAGCGCGAAGTTCTTCGTGCGGTTGAACGCCTGGCGGACCGGGCGCATGCGCCGGCCCTCGAGCGTGAACTCGTCGACGTCGATGACGGCCTCATCGCCGAGGTAGCGGGCACGTAGCCCGGCCCTCTCGTAGAACGGGATCCGGTCGGCGCGCGCCCCGATCACGGCGGGCCGCCAGCCGCCTTGTCGGCACCGATCGAGGAACCGGGCGATGGCGTCGCCGAAGGAGGCAGGATCGCCGACGGGATCGCCGGACGCGAGACCGGTGCCGTTCACGTACCGGTACGCGACGGCGGCGCGGCCGTCGGCCGAGGTGATGTAGCTCTTGTCGTGACGGAGGGCGAAGGGGTCGAGCGTGTCGCCGTCCGCGCGGTTCGACAGACAGCGGATGCGTTCGCGCTCGGTGGCCGGCGCGAGAGCGCCTTCGGTGACGGGCGCGAGCACGGCAACCGCGATCGCGATCAATGCGACGAACCCGAGCACCGTGATCGACGCCGGGAACCAGCGACCGAACCCTCCGGTGGCTGTGAGCGGGCCGCTGAGCCCGACGAGGCGCGCCGCCGTCTCCTGGACGGCGCCCAGGAAGGTGAACTCGGGATGGACCCGGTCGTGGCGGATGAGATACCCCACGACCCCGTACACGAAAGCCACCGGGATGATCGTGATCGCCGCCACGATCGCGGTCCGCCAGCGGCGGGCTGGAGTGGGAGCGTCGAACAGTGAGCTCGATCGGAGGAGGAGCACCGCGACTCCGAGCGAGACCACCGCCTCCTCGACGTCCAGGCCCTTCAGAACGTGCGTGAACGCCGACACCGCCAGCAGCACCAGGGCCGTCCGGTACGCGAGTCGGCGATGCCGCGCGATGCCGCGACTCAACAGGATGAGCGCGACGCCGAGCAGGGCGGTCGCTCCCCGGGCGAGGTGCGACACCTCCGGCGTGAACGCCTCGCCGACGAGCTCCAGCCGGTCGCGCATGAGAGGGGTCAGCGCCGAAAGGACGTTGATGAGCCCGGTCGCGGTGACGGCGAACGCGAGAAGACGCAGTCGACGACGAGCGAAAGGCACGGCCCGCGGAGCGGGAGTCTCCACCCGTGTGGGGGTCGTGGTCTGGTCTGTCATGTCGGCATGCCGACGGTAGCGGAGGCGCCGCCCGGAATCAGAACGGGCGTCGGAGCGGGAGCCGGAGCTGCACGTTTGCGCCACCCTCGACGCGGTTCTCGATCTCGAGCGCGCCGCCGTGCGCGGTGGCGATGGCGTCGACGATCGCGAGGCCCAGGCCGGCGCCGCTCTCCGTGCCCCGTCCACCGTTCGTCCCGCGCACGAACCGTCCCACGGCCTGACCGAGAAGCTCGGGCGGGAACCCCGGCCCGTCGTCCCGCACCGCAACGACGGCGCG